>JACXTT010009563.1_pt1 | contig 13240 bp, 10 predicted proteins | sample 9270951 | NCBI WGS metagenome assembly JACXTT01 (sample SAMN15532306, study PRJNA645909) | rock metagenome | isolation source: weathered quartz diorite | place: Puerto Rico | collected 2017-06-21
CATCCTCGACGAGCCGACCTCGCACTTGGACATCGATAGCCGTGAAGCGCTCGTCCACGCGATCAACGAATACGAGGGCGCGGTGCTGTTGATCACCCACGATATATATCTGGCCGAAGCGTGCGCCGATCGGCTCTGGCTCGTCTATCACGGCCGCGCCCGCCAATATGACGGAGATTTGGAGGATTATCGCAAGCTCGTGGCCGCCGCCGACCGCCCCGACGATGAAGGCGTTTCACCTCGCGTTGAAACGCTGGCGAGCAACATCGAGGCAAGGCCCAGAGCGTCGAAATACACCTTACAGCGCCGCCGCGAAGCCGCCGAGGCCGAGATGGAGCAGGCGCAGGCGGCGCTCGCCCGCATCGATCGCGAACTTGCCGATGGCAGCCTCTTTGCGCGCGACCAGAAGCGCGGCGAATCTCTCTTGAGGGAACGCGCCGACGCCGCCACGGCGCTGGCGGGCGCCGAAGCGGCGTGGCTTGACGCAAGCGAAGCGCTGGAAGACCCCTAGCGTGCGGCAGCCGGATCGAGCGCGCGTGCAATAAAGCGGATCTGATCGTCGCTCAGCTTATCGAGTTGCGCCAAAGCCGGCAGGGTTTGATCGTATGCTGCGATCTCACTCGCATGCGCGCCCATCCAATCGCGGTATGCACGCAAGATGCGCGCATTGGCCGCGCCGTGCGCGCCGTCGCCGACATTTACCGCACTGATGGTGCTGAGCGCCAAGCGCGGATAATCCGCCAGCGCCAGTTCTGAGAGCTTGGCGCGAAACTCCAGTTCTTCGTCGCCAAGCGCTTCGGGTCCACGAAACCTTGCCTTGTCCAGCACATGGCGGCCTTCGTGGATGAAGATCGAATGTTGAAGCGTGGCGCGCCACGCCTCGGCGACGAACGCCGTCTCATCGCCGTGCGTGCGCGTGGCCATGGCGTCGATTGCCTGAAGCTCGAGCCGATGGCTGGTGGCGGTCAGAGAAACGATTGCGTTGTTGGCGAGGGCAGCGCGCTCCTGGGGCGCCTCGCGCGCAATACGCGCTAGAAATCGATCGCGCGAAGCGCCGGGCGCTGAGAGCGCCAGCTCGTTTAAGGGACCGCTCGTATAGGCCTCCCGCACTTGCACGATCGTGCGATCGTCGGGGGTCCAGCCGCCGGTTTCGGCCCAGCCGTCCCAAAGCCAGCTCTGATAGCCATTGGCCAGCACATGATCGATGGCGATGAAATGAATCTCGCCAGTTTGCCCATATTGCTCGATGTGCGCGCGCTCGTCTTGCACGACATAGCCCGCATGCAGGCTCGGAAAGCCGCCGGTTTCGCCAATGACGCCGTAGAGGCCGTAGGCCTCCAGAAGCGCCTGTTGCGGATCGCCGTTTATGCCTCCCTCGCGCATGAGCTGTTGCACGGCCGCGTGAAAGTCGCGCTCGTAAGTGCTGACGCGCCGGCCCGCGATCAAGGCCCGATTCACCGAAAGTGTGACTGCATGCACCCTCGCGTCGAAGCGGAAGAGGGCGCTGAGCCGCCGCCAGGCCGGATCGTTTGCGGCGGCGCGGGCGATGTTTGTTTCTTGCGCCAGCCTTCGCGCGTCGTCGATGAACCCGGCGCGCGCCATGATCGTCAATAGCGCCAGCCGATCGGGCGCACGAGCATCTTGAGACAAGCCAGCCGCAAACATCGCCCCAACGCGGCCGCGATAGGACGCCATCGCTTGGGGCGCATCGCTATCGGTCAGCCAGAAATAGTCCCGCCACGCGAGGAGGGCGGCGGAAGCATCGCGCTCAACGATCGCCAGTGAGAAGCGCGCGCCGCTTGCCTCCGGCGAGCGAAGTCCCGCGCCCTCGACGTCAGAGAGATAGACACGAGCCTGCCTCTGCGCTGCATCTCGCTCGCCACGCGTCGCTACCGCCAACTCGTTTCGCGCCAGTTCGACGCGCAAATTGTTTGCGGCCGCCCCTTGGCATCCGGGAAGTCTAAGCGCTGCTCGGTCGACGACGGCGCCAGGAGCGCCGGTTTCGCGAAAAATGCGAAGAGCGAGCGCCGCCGTTTCGCACGCTTCCTGCCCCGCCGGCGCCAGCGTCAGCGCGCTTGCGATCGCCCCCACGTCGGCGCGCCCAAGCCAGGCGAGGCGCCCCAATTCGCGCTGTGCGTCAGCGCGATCTTCCGTGCTCGCATGCGGATCGGCTGCAATCGCGGCAAACATGCGCTCGGCCTCGGCGACGCGATTGTCACGATAGGCGCCCAGCGCCTCATCGAGAGAAGCGGCGCGCGCCGGCGCGACAAGCACGACGAACAGCGCAAGGGCCGCGACGGACGCGGTGCGAACGATCATGTTTCACTCTCCATCGAGAAGCTTATGATGGAGGCGGCGAGGGCAAGGGTCTTGGACGATTCGAAGGTGGCGGCGCACACCTACACGGGCGCGACCGTCGATCTGCGCCAATTGAGCGGGGCGGCCCTGTCGCGGATCATGCATCCGCCCGGCCAGCGCATCGAACCCCACCGCCACGATTGGCCGGTGCTCGCCATTTATCGGATTGGCTTCTATTGCGAAGAGAACGACGAGGCGATCGCCACGTTCGATGGCCCGAGCGTCGTCTTCCATCCTGCCGGCGCCGATCACGCCGATGAAGTGGGCGAGGTCGGCCTCGAAACGCTCAGCATGAGTTTCGACCCGGCATGGCTTGGGTCGAGAGCGCGCGCAGTGCTGCCGGATCGCTCCTGGTCACGCGCAGGCGGGCAGGCGGCGCTCCTCGCGCGCAAGCTCGCCTCGGTGTGGCTCACGGCGGGCGCGACCGACGCCTTATTGAGCGCCGCGACATCGCGCTTCTTCGAAGATGCGCTTGGCGCTGCCGAACCGCGGCGCCCGGCTTGGATCGATGATGTCGAAGCATCGTTCCAGTCGGTCGAACCGGCGCCATCAAATCTTCATCCCGCTTGGCTGGCGCGCGCCTATCGCGCCTGGCGCGGCGAGGGCCTGACCGAGACCGCGCGCCGGCGCCGCGTCGAACGCGCTGTGCAAATGCTGCGCGCGGGCGGCGCACCGCTCGCCGCAATCGCAGCCGACGCCGGCTTTTGCGACCAAAGCCACATGAACCGCTGCTTCAACGTCGTCCTTGGCCGCACGCCCCTTGAGGTTCGGCGCGAAGGAGAGCTCTTGGCCGCAGTCGCTTCGGCCTAGTCGATCGTCTTCAGCACGCCGCGCACAATCTCTACGAGCTGATCGATCTGGCTCTTCTCGATGATGAAGGGGGGTGAAAAGGCGAGGATATCGTTGGTGCAACGTATCAAGAGCCCGGCATCGAAGCATTTGCGGAACGCCTCCAGCGCCCGCACCGTCGGCCTGCCGGCGAGCGGTTCAAGTTCGACGCCGCCGATGAGGCCAAGGTTTCGGATGTCGATGACGTGGGGCGCATCGCGCAGCGAATGGATGGCGCCTTCCCAATAAGGCGCAAGCTCGCGTACGCGCTCGAACAATTTCTCATCCCGGAACGTATCGAGCGTCGCGATGCCCGCGGCGCAGGCCAGCGGGTGGCCGCTCGTCGTGTAGCCATGGAAGAGCTCGATTCCGGTTTCGGCGTTCGCAAGCATGGTGTCGTAGATCTCGCGCGAGACAGCGACTGCGCCCATGGGCACCGCCGCGTTGGTGATCGCCTTGGCCATGGTGATCATGTCGGGCTTCACGTCGAACGTCTGGGCTGCGAACGCCTGGCCGGTTCGGCCAAAGCCGGTGATCACTTCGTCGAAGATGAGCAGGATGTCGTTTCTGCTGCAGATCTCGCGCAGCCGCTCCAGATAGCGCTTCGGTGGAAGAATAACCCCCGCAGACCCAGCGATCGGCTCAACGATCACGGCTGCAATCGTTGCCGCATCGTGCAAGCCAATGAGACGCTCCAAGGCGTCGGCGAATTCGACGCCGCCATGCTCGGGCAACCCGCGCGAGAAGGCGTTTCGGGCAATGTCGAGCGTATGCGGCAGATGATCGACGCCCGCCAGCAGCGGACCGTATGGCTTCCTATTGCGCATGATGCCGCCGACCGACACGCCGCCAAAATTCACGCCGTGATAGCCGCGCTCGCGTCCGATCAGCCTGAACTTGCCGGCCTTTCCGCGTGCGCGGTGATAGGCCAGCGCGATCTTCAGCGCCGTATCGACGCTTTCCGAACCGGAATTGGTGAAGAAGATGCGATCCAAACCATCCGGCAAAATCCCGGAGAGCCGGTTGGCGAACTCGAAGGCGATCGGGTGGCCCAGATTAAAGCTCGTCGCATAATCGAGCTCGGCGGCGGCCCGCTGCACCGCTTCGACGATGCGCGCTCGCCCGTGCCCCGCCGCACAACACCAGAGGCCCGAACTTCCATCCAAAATGGCGCGCCCGTCCGGGGCGTAATAAAATACGCCTTCTGCGCGGACGACCATGCGCGGATCGGCCTTGAACGCGCGGTTGGGCGTGTAGGGCATCCAGTAGCAATCGAGCGAGTTGGGGCGGAGCATATCGGGCATGCGCCAGTATGGACCGCCCATGTCTCATCGGCAAACACCGGCGCTTCAATCCTTACCAGGGCGCGACGCGCCAGCCGTGCGCGGCATAGAGCGCTGACTGATCGTTATAATGGGCGCTCGTTTCGTGGCTGCTTGCGCCCCATTGGCTGATGACGCGCACAGTGAGCGCGTGATCGGGCGCCCAATCCATGATCATCATCAATCCATCGCCAAAATTGGCGTTGAGCCGCCCGTCCGGTTCTCGCGCCCAGCGGATGCCGCGCAGGACGTCGTTGGCGCCGTCCATTGGCAGATCGACATTGCCGTGGCGCAAGCGAAGAACGTCTCCCCATTTCGGGTCGAGACGGTGGAAATGCTCGAGCAAGTATCGCGCTGCCGCGCGCGCGGTGACGATCGGATCGGGCTCAGGGGCGCGCCTGCGCCGCGCTTCGTAGAGCGGCTCGAACATGAGGTTAGCCAAGGCCGCGCCGCGATTGTCGCTATTGGAGCGCATGTCCCAGGCGCGGAGCTGCGTCTGGATGCTCATAAGCTCCCCGTCGTGGGAAGCGTCTGCGGCGAGGATCGTGTGGATGGCCTCGGCCATGCGCGAATGCGCGCTATAGGTCACATCGAACTTGGCCGCTTCGAGTTGTTGTTCGCTGATCAAGCGCTCCGGTGAAAGCACTTCGACCGCACGCAAGCCGCGATTGGTGAGATAGGTTTCGATGAACGGCGCCGCATCGGGATAATCGGCCGCGCGCATATCGGCGCTCGCATCGGTGGACGACCACGGCGCGCCATTGGCGCTATAGAGCCAGCCGCTGCTCGGATTGATGAGGGTAGGCAGGTTGGCGATGTAATCGCGGGGGTCCCACAGCGTCGCTGAAGTGTCGCCCGCCACGCATCCGGACCAATCCGCATTTACGCCAGCCGGCCGGCGCGGGAGGATCGCGTTGTAAAGATATGCGATCTGCCCGGTCATATCGCCATAGATGAAATTGAAGGACGGGATGGCGCGCATCGCCATCGCCGCCCGCCATTGGTCGAAGTTTTGCGCCCGGCCCATGCGGTAAAATTGTTCGAGCGCACGCACTTCGCCTGCACCGGCATAGCGCACCGCGACCCAGCCGTCGGCTGTATGGAATGCCGGACCCTGCACGCTGAAGCGCAAGAGCTTCGGGATCGGCACAATTGCCGGGCCGATCTTCACATTGAGCCAGATGAGCCGTGTCTCGAAGCGCCGCCATTGGCCGTCGAAATAATATTGGCCTTCGTGCTCTCGATCCGTGCGCAGGCGGTAGACGTCGGCAAGATCCGGCAAGTTCACAGTCGCGGCCCAACCGATGACGCCGTTGGTCCCGACCACAGGAAACGGCGCGCCTGGAAATAGTCCCCCGTGCATGCGCCAGCCCGTATCGCTTTCGACGCGCGCTTCCCACCAGGCCACGGGCCCGTCCCACGGCTGGTGCGAATTCAAAATAAGACGCGTGTGGCGATCGGAACTGCGCGAGGGCGCGACTGCAAACGCATTCGAGCCCCACTCGATCGTCTCCGCCGTCGCGTGGGCGACCGCGCAGGGATGGCCATGTTCGTCCGCCAAGCGGGCAAGCACGCCATCGAAGCCCCAAAACAGCGGCAGCGTCAGCGCAGAGCCTGCGGCCACATCGCGCCCGGTTACATTTTGAGCGCCCGCCAACACTTCGCTTGGATGGGCGCGCCCATAGGCGTTCAGCCCGTCGGCGTAGCCTGTAAAGATGGCGCGGATTTCGGGCGAAAGGTCGCGCATGTAGCGACGATCGACGCTGCCCTCGACGTCGAGCAAATTCCATAAAAAGTCCGATTTCGCGCCTTCTTCGCCGAGATAGGCGCCCAGCCGTCCGCGCGAAGCCAGCACAACAAGCTCGATGGTGCGGAAATTGTCCTCCGCGTGAGCAAATGCGAGCCCGTAGGCGGTTTCTGCGTCGTCGTGGCCGTGAATGGTCGCCACGCCGTAATCGTCGCGTGTGATGGTGGGATGATACTCGCGCGCGGGAGGAGCTGGCGGAGGCTCGCGCAAACATCCCCCAAGCGCCAACGCCAATAGTGCGATTGCAGCCCGCCGCATGTCGTTCCCCGCTTTGTCCCACGCGCTTTCTACAATAGCGCCGCAACGTCAGCGCAAGGGGAGAGGGCTAGCAATTTCGCGCGCCGAGCCGCATGAAGAGCGCCAAAATCATGACCCAAAATCCGATGATCGCGGATGTGAGCGAGGCAAAGGCCTTCCTCGACGCCCATCCCGACATGCAATTCTTCGAAATCATTTATACCGGCCTTTCGGGCGTGCCGCGCGGCAAGCGCTTGCGCCGCCACGAGCTCGCTGCGCTCTACGAAAACGGCCGTTTCCTGCCTTCATCCATGCTGGTCGCCGATATTACCGGCCAGGACGTCGTAGAGACCGGCCTCATTTGGCAGGGCGGCGACGCCGACAAGGTCGGTCGTCCCGTTCCGGGACGTCTCGCGATGGCGCCGTGGCTTGGATCCGATGTCGCGCAAGCGCCTCTTTCGGTTTACGAGCTCGATAGCGCCCCGGTCGCGCTCGATCCACGCCACGTGCTCGCTCGCGTCATCGAGCGCTTCACTGAGGACGGCCTGACCCCGGTCGCCGCTTGCGAACTGGAATTCTTCCTTTTGGACGCCGAGCGCACTCTAAGCGGCGGCGTTCAGCTTGCGCGTTGGCCGATCACCGGCGCGCGCCCGACGCAGCACGATCAATATTCGCTGCGCGAAATGCAGGAGGCGGCGCCCTTCCTCGCCGAACTCTGGGGCGCCGCCGATGCGCTAGGCATTCCCCTTGAGGGCGCGATCAGCGAATACGCGCCGGGCCAACTCGAACTCACCTTGAAGCACCATGCCGATGCGTTGCGTTCGGCCGACGACGCCATCCTCTACAAGCACGCAGCCAAGGGCGTCGCGCTGAAGCACGGTTGCGAAGCCTGCTTCATGGCCAAGCCTTTCGCCGAGCACGCGGGCTCGGGGATGCACATGCATGTCAGCGTCAACGACACGTCGAACAAGAATATCTTTGCATCCGATGCGCCAGAGGGCTCGCCTGCGCTCAGCCGCGCCATCGGCGGCATGAAGGCGTTGTTGGGCGCGTCCATGGCCATCCTTGCCCCCAACGCCAATTCTTACCGCCGCTTCCGCGCCAATTCCTACGCACCGGTCGCCCCTCAATGGGGCGTCAACAACCGCACCTGCGCCTTTCGCATCCCCGCAGGCGCTGCCTCCACGCGCCACATCGAGCACCGCGTCGCAGGCGCCGACGCCCATCCTGCGCTTGCGCTTGCTGTGCTTTTGGCCGCGGTTCATTACGGCCTGCGCGAAAGGCTCGATCCCGGGCCGGCGATCGCCGGCGACGGCTATGCCCAGGCTGCTCAAACGGGCGAACGCATCCCGACGAACTGGTTCTCGGCGGTCGATCGCTTCGACCAATCGCCGGTGCTGCGCGACTATCTGGGCGACGCTTTCGTCAATACCTATGTGAGCGTGAAGCGCGCCGAGCAGGAGCGCTTTTTCGGAATCATCTCGAACGTCGATTACGACTGGTGCCTCCGCGGAGCGTGAAAAACTACATGCGTGAACTTATGCGCTCGAAGCTGCACAACGGCCGCGTCACCGACGCGAACATCGCCTATATTGGGTCGATCGAGATCGACGAAGATCTGCTCGACGCCGTGGGGCTCTGGGTGGGGGAGAAGGTGCTGGTCGTCTCCAACACATCCGGCGCGCGGCTCGAGACCTATACGATTGCGGGCAAGCGCGGCAGCCGCATCATCTCGATGAATGGCGCGGCGGCCCACAGAATCAAAGCCGGCGAACAGATCATCGTCATGGGGTTTGAATTCGGCGACGAGCCGATTCGCCCGCGGGTCGTCCTGCTCGACGACGAGAACAACATCGTCCGTCGCCTTGACGGCGAGACCAACGAACGCTGATTTTGCTGTCTACAACACGAGGCGGGAACTATATTGATAAGCTGTCGAATTTGCGCGCGTCGTGCGTGCGGCGGCTTCCAGTTCCGCGCCAAGCGCGGCCGGGCGCGGTAGAGGAACGACATGACCAAAACCATCCTGCGCCGCAGCGCTTCGCGCCGCTCGCTTCTGAAGCAATTGGGCGTAGCGGCGATCGGCATCTCGTTTTCCGGCGAACTCGCCGCTTGCAGTCGTGGACCGAATTCGCGCGTTGTCAATTTCTACAATTGGGACACTTACATCGGTCCCAGCACCACCGACGATTTCCGGCACGCTACCGGCGTTGCCGTGCACACCGACCTTCTGCCGAGCAATGACGAATTGTTCGCCAAGCTGCGCGCGGGCAATCAGGGCTACGACGTGATCGTGCCGTCGAACGAATACGTTACGCGCATGGCGCAGGCGCAGATGATCCAGGCGCTGGATCATTCGAAAATTCCGAACATGCGCAACATCATTCAGACACCGGAATTTACCGATCCGGGCTTCGACCCGGGCCGACGCTATTCCATGCCCTACACCTGGCTCGATGTCGGCATTGGCTATCGCAAGAGCCGCATGCCCAGCGGCTTTACCCCGGATTCTTGGCGCTATCTCTTGGACTCGGGGCAATTCAGCGGGAGGATCGCGGTGCTGGGGGAATCGGCCGACTTAATTCGCATTGCGGCGAAGTACAAAGGGCATTCCGTCAACGGAATTCCCGAAGTGATGCTCAGTGAGATCGAGCAAATGCTCATCCGCCAGAAGCCGCATATCAAACGGTTCCACAGCGACGACGGACAGGACTTGCTGGTGAGCGGCGAAGTCGATCTCGTCATGGAATACAATGGCGATATCGCCCAGGTGATGCGCACGAACAGCGATATCGATTGGCTGGTGCCGCGTGAAGGCAGCCTCAAGAATTCCGATTGCCTGTGCATCCCGACGGGGGCTCCGCATCTCGACAACGCCTACGCCTTTATCAATTATTTGCTCGATGGAGAGGCCGGCGCAAAGATCGCGCAGGCGATCCAATACGCAACGCCCAATCAGGCCGCGCGCGACCGCATGCCGAACAGCTACAAAGATAATCCCATTGTCTATCCGCCGCCCGACGTCATGGCGCGCCTGGAGTATGGCGCCTTTGAGGGCGATGAGGTCTACCGGCGCTACGAAGAAATCTTCGCGCGCATCCTCGCTGCCTAGGCGGCGTTCAGGGAGCTCACGTGGAAGAGAGCTGGCGCCAAGCAAAGAGCGTGTTCGCCGCTTTAGGCGCGGCGCCCATCGCATGGCTCTTTTTCTTCTTCATGATCCCGATGGCGGTGATCTGGGCCTTTTCGTTCGGCGCCAATGTAGGGCCGACGCAAATCGACATAACCGGAACGTTCTCGAACTATGGCCGCGCGCTCGAGCCGCTCTATTTCGGTATTCTGATCAAGAGCGCGATCGTTGCGGGCGTCACAACTCTATTATGCCTGATCGTAGGCTTTCCCGTAGCCTTCGCCATCGCCTTCGCCGGCCCGAAGACGAAGACGTGGCTCCTGCTCATGATCATGCTGCCGTTCTGGACCAATCTCCTCATCCGCACTTACGCGCTCATCGCGGTGCTGCGCGAACAGGGTTATGTGAACTTCACGCTTGCATGGTTCTGGAATGGCGCAAGCAGGCTCTTGACCCTGGCGGGCCTGCATCCGCTCGCGCCCTATGAGCCGCTGACGCTGCTCTATAATAACGTCGCTGTCGTCATCGGTCTCGTCTACGTGCATCTGCCCTTCATGGTGCTGCCGCTTTATTCCGCGCTCGACCGCATGGACCGCTCGCTGATGGAAGCCAGCCTCGATCTCGGCGCCGGGCACTTGCGCACCATCTGGTCAATCGTCGTGCCGCTGGCTGCGCCCGGCATCGCAGCGGGCGTGCTCATCACTTTCATCCCAGCGCTCGGCGCCTATCTTACGCCCGATCTTCTGGGCGGCCCCGATAGCCAGATGATCGCCAACGTCATCGAGCGCCAGTTCAAGCGCGCCAACGATTGGCCGTTCGGCGCCTCGCTCTCGTTTCTGCTCATGTACGTCACCTTCATCGCCATCGCGATCCAAGCGGTTGTGCAGCGGCGAGGTCGGAAAGTCGGCGCCGCATGAGCATCGCCGAACCCGTCGCTCAACTGGAGCGAGCGCCGCCGGCCAAGGCAAAGCCCGGGCCGCTCGAATATCTGCGCCGTTGGCCGCTGCAGACAATCGTCGGCGCGACGCTCGTCTTCCTTTACGCGCCGCTCATCACGCTCATGGCGTTCAGCTTCAACACGAGCCGGCGCAACATTGTCTGGGAAGGCTTCACCTTCGACTGGTATGGCCGCGCCTTGAGCGACGACTCGCTTGTCCAGGCCTTCATCAATTCACTGACCATCGCGCTCATCTGCACTGTCGTGTCCGTCGTTCTCGGCGCTATGTCGGCGGTGCTGCTCTGGCGCTTCCGCTTCCCAGGCAAGACCGCCCTGGAAGGTTCGCTCGCACTGCCGATCGTAGTCCCCGAAATCTGCATGGGCGTGGCGATGCTGGTGTTCTTCGCCCGCATTTTTCCGTGGCCGACGGGGATGCCCTGGCCGTTGAACCTCGGCGCGATCACCATCGCGCACGTCTCGTTCTCGTTCCCGTTTGTCACAACGGTCGTGCGCGCGCGACTTGCTTCGTTCAACCGCGAGCTGGAGGAGGCGGCCAAGGACCTCGGGGCCGACGAATGGCGCAGCTTCTGGGATGTGCTTGTCCCGCACATGACGCCTGGACTGGTTTCCGGTGCGCTGCTGGCCTTCACCCTTAGCCTGGACGACTTCGTCATTACCTTCTTCACTGCCGGGCCCGACACCATTACTTTCCCGGTGAAGGTCTATTCGATGTTGCGCTTCTCGGTGACGCCGGAGGTCAACGCCGCCTCCACCATCCTCATTGTCGTCACAATTCTCATCACCGCGATCGGCTTGCAGTTGCAGAGCCAATCGGAAAAGCAAAAGCAAACGCCATAACCGAAGCCTCCGCAGCCATTCGAAACGCGCGCCCCGCGCCGCACTTGAAGGACAACGCCATTATCCGCTTGGAGGCCGTCACCAAGCGCTTCGGCGAGGTGACGGCGGTCGACAACGTCGATCTCGAAGTGCGCGAAGGCGAGTTTTTTGCGCTGCTCGGTCCCTCGGGCTGCGGGAAGACGACCTTGCTGCGAATGCTCGCCGGCTTCGAGACCCCGAGCGAAGGGCGTATTCTCATAGACGGCGCCGACGTCGCTCAGCTCCCAGCCAACAAGCGGCCGATCAACATGGTGTTCCAATCCTACGCCGTATTTCCGCACATGAACGTGACGGACAATGTAGGCTACGGCCTCAAAATCGACGGCGTGGGCGACGATGAACGCGCCAAGCGGGTCGCCGACGCTTTGGATTTGGTGAAGCTCACCGGCCTCGGCGAACGCAAGCCAGATCAGCTCTCCGGCGGCCAACGCCAGCGCGTAGCGCTCGCCCGCGCGTTGGTGAAACGCCCGCGCGTGCTCTTGCTCGACGAGCCGCTATCGGCGCTCGACGCCAAACTTCGCGATCAGATGCGCGGCGAACTTACCCGGCTTCAGGAGAAAGTGGGCATCACCTTCATCATGGTCACCCATGATCAGGATGAAGCGCTCGCCATCTCAACGCGTTGCGCGGTGATGGATCGTGGCCGCCTGGCGCAGGTGGCGACGCCGGCCGATCTCTACGAATTCCCCAACTCGCGCTTCGTCGCCGATTTCGTCGGCTCCGTGAACATGTTCGAGGGTGCGCTCGAGAAGGATGAGCCGAACGAGGCCCTCGTGCGCGTTCCAGAACTCGGCGCGCCGGTCTATCTCGACCGGGGCGTCAGCGGCGCTAAGGGCTCGACCGCCAAGGGTTCGACGGTCTGGGTGGCGCTGCGTCCCGAGAAGATAGAAATGCACAAGCGTAGTGGGGATACGGCGCCGCTTAAGATGGAAGATGCGCCCGCCGGCGCCAATGTCGTGTCTGGTATCGTTCGCGACATTATCTATCTGGGCAGTGAGACCAATTACGAAGTCGAGATCGAAGGCGGCCGCCGCGTGAAAACATTCCGTTCCAACCTGACCCGTCACGACCAGGAGGACTTCACCTGGGACGAGCCGGTTTGGCTTTCCTGGCGCGCCTGCTCGCCGGCCGTGTTGCTGTCATGAACGAGCGCCCCGTTCTCGGCGTCATCGCCTGCAATCGCGAGGTTGAGACCCAAGCCGCGCAGGCGGTCGTGACGCGCTATCTCGTCTCCGCCATCAAATACGCGGACGCCTCGGCGCTGCTCATTCCGGCGATGCCGGAACTGATGCATGCCCAGGAAGTAGCGCCGCGCTTGGACGGCATTCTGCTCACCGGCACGCCGTCCAATCTCGATCCCAAGCGCTATGGCGAACTCATAGACGATGCGCCAGGTCCGTTCGACCCCGCGCGCGATGAAATGACGGCGCACTTGATCGAAGCCATGCTCGATCTCGGAAAACCGGTGTTCGGCATTTGTCGCGGCTTCCAGGAACTGAACGTCGCCTTCGGCGGCACGCTGCGCCGCGACATGGCCGCCAATCCTGAGCTCATCGCCCACCATGCGCCGAGCGACCAGAGCTTTGCAGACTATTTCGCGCACGTGCATCCGGTGAAGCTTGCCCCCGACGGCATCCTCGGGCGCGCCTACAAAAGCGACAAACTCGATGTCGTCAGCGTCCACTATCAAGGCGTCGACAAATTGGGACGAGGTCTCAATATCGAAG
>JACXTT010009564.1_pt1 | contig 13237 bp, 12 predicted proteins | sample 9270951 | NCBI WGS metagenome assembly JACXTT01 (sample SAMN15532306, study PRJNA645909) | rock metagenome | isolation source: weathered quartz diorite | place: Puerto Rico | collected 2017-06-21
TCCGGGGTAATCGGATGGCTGCATGTGAGTGTCACGCCGTTGCTCGAAGTACCGCTGCGCGCGGAGGTCAACGGGCTAATCATCTCTGAAGAGCAGCGCAGCTCCGGGCTGGGCGCAGAGCTGCTGGCCGCCGCCGAGGAATGGGCGCGCTATAAAGGTTGCAAGAGCATGTCCGTGCGCTCCAACGTGGTGCGCGAAGGAGCCCACGCCTTTTATCTGCGCGCCGGCTACGAGCACTACAAAAGCCAAAAAGCATTCCGAAAGAAGCTGTAGAACGTAACATTTACGGCACCCAACTCGCTGGTGCTGGCAAATCATATCGCTCCACGATATAATTATCTTGATGAACCGGAAAATTACTACCGCAGAGTTCCGAGCGCTGGCGGAGTTGCGCCACCGCATCCGTTATTTCCTGAAAGAGGGCGACGCAGCAGCGCGCAGCGCAGGGCTGGAACCGCAGCAATACGTCATGCTGCTGGCGATCCGCGGATTGCCCGAAGATGCACCGGAAAAAATCCAGACGCTGGCCGACCGGCTGGCTTTGAAGCATCACAGCGCGGTGGAACTAATCGACCGCTTGGAGCAACGAGGACTGGTGCGGCGGGCGCGCGGACGCGTGGACCGGCGCGAGGTGCTGGTCTCGTTGTCGTCGAAAGGTCAACGGTTGCTCGAGCGAGTAGTGCGTCAGCGAATTGTGGAGTTACGGGCGCACGGCAGGGAACTGGTGCGAGCGATTGACGCGCTGCTGGACCGCCGAAACAGGGATGGCACGGAGCTCAAATAGCTGGGGCTCACACGATCCGCCTGCAAGGCCCAAGAACTCTCTGGACGGACTGCCGATAACAACCATGATGAAACGTGCTCACGAAGAATTGGGCGACTTTACGACTACGCCCCGGGTGCTGCCGATCTCCCTGCTGGCGATCGTCATTGGGGCGGTTTGCGCTGTGGTGGCACTGGTCTTGCTCCGGCTGATCGGCCTGTTCACCAACCTGTTTTATTTCGGCCGCTGGAATACCCAAATGGTTTCGCCGCTCGGAAACCATTTGGGGATCTTCAGGGTGCTGGTGCCGGTGGCTGGCGCCTTCATCATCGGCGTGGTGGCGCGCTACGGTTCCGAACGAATCCGTGGGCACGGGATTCCGGAAGCGATCGAGGCAATTCTGATCAATGGTCGCCGCGTGGAGCCGAAAGTGGCGCTGTTGAAGCCGCTGTCTTCGGCGATTTCCATTGGCTCGGGCGGACCGTTCGGCGCCGAAGGTCCGATCATTATGACCGGCGGCGCATTCGGTTCGATGATCGCGCAGCTGTTTCACCTGACCAGCGCCGAGCGCAAGACGCTTTTGGTAGCGGGCGCGGCCGGCGGAATGTCGGCAACCTTCGCGTCGCCCGTAGCGGCAGTTTTGCTCGCGGTGGAGTTGTTGCTGTTCGAATGGAAGCCGCGCAGCCTGATTCCCGTGGCCTTAGCCAGCGCGGTCGCTGCGGTGCTGCGCCGTTACATCCTGGGATTTGGGCCGCTGTTTCCGGTGCCGCCGCATCCGCTGTTCATCGGCCCCAAGGCTCTGCTCGGCTGTGCTCTGGTTGGATTGTTGGCAGGCGTGCTGTCCGCGCTGCTGACGCTTTCGGTCTATGCGGCGGAAGACGCCTTTCAGCGTCTCCCGGTTCATTGGATGTGGTGGCCGGCGATTGGCGGCCTGGCCATCGGCCTGGGCGGATTGATTTTTCCGCAGGCGCTCGGGGTCGGTTACGACACGATCGGCGGGTTGCTGCAAGGCAATGTCACCACGACCGTTATCCTGGGCGTGCTGCTGGTGAAGTGGTTTATCTGGGCGGTCTCGCTGGGCTCAGGAACGTCGGGCGGTGTGCTGGCTCCACTGCTGATGATGGGTGGCGCGCTCGGCGGGTTGGAAGCGATGTTCTTGCCGAACGAAGGCGCAGGGTTCTGGCCGCTGATCAGCATGGGAGCGATTCTCGGCGGCACCATGCGCGCGCCGTTCACCAGTATCGTATTTGCCTTCGAGCTGACACACGATGCGAACGTCTTTCTGCCCTTGTTGGTGGGCAGCGTAATTTCCCACGCCTTTACCGTGCTCACGCTCAAGCGATCGATCCTCACGGAAAAGATCGCACGCCGCGGATTTCACCTCAGCCGAGAGTACGCGATTGATCCGCTGGAACTGCTGTATGTGCGGGAAGTGATGCGGACGAAAGTCGCCGCGTTGCAGGCGAACAGCGTATTGCGCGACATCCATGTTTCCCTGAGCGAACGTTATCGCCAGCGCCAGAGATTGTTGCCTGTGGTGAACGGCGAAGGCCGTCTGGATGGCGTGATCACGCGCGACGAGATTCGCAAGAGGCTGGAACAGGAAGGCGACGCGCTACTCGGGAAGCGCCTTGGCGATATCGTGCGACCGCAAGTTGTGGAAACCTATCCCGATGAGCCACTACGGGCCGCGGTGCATCGCATGGCGGAAAAAGGCGTCACGCGAATGCCCGTGGTGGAACGGGATACGAGGCGTCTATTGGGGTTAGTCTCTTTGGCCGACATGTTGAAAGCGCGGACTCGGCACCTCGAAGAAGAGCGCCGCCGCGAGCAGATGCTCACTTTCGGCGGCTATTTTGCCCGTCCCGACCGCGGCGGGCAGCCTCCAGCTCCAGCCGACCGAACGACGAGCGACTGAATCGTCCAGTTGACGCGGACGCTCGATCGGTGACACCTTATCCCGCCTGAAATCCAAATCCGTACTGGATCTCGACTAGCATTCGTAATCAAGACCCGAGGATCGGGATCGAACCGCTCCGCCGCGCCGGATTTGCCTCCTATGGGAACAAAGGCCTATAGCCGACCGATTACGCTGGCTTTGCTGGTGACCTTCGCGGTGGCCATGACCGCAGCCCAGACCCAAGCCGAAACCGGACGCGAAGGGTGGTTGCGCTACGCGCGCATTGGTCAGACCGGGACGGCGAGCTTCCAGCATGAACGAATCAAAGTCTATGGACCAGGCGAATCGGAGGTCATGAGAACTGCGCGAAGGGAGCTAGTGCACGGTTTGAAGGAAATGCTTGGGCCGAATTGGGTGCACTCTGGGATCGTGCCAGGGAAGTTCTTGCTGGGCAGCCTGCAACAAATGCAATGGTTTCACCCCCCGTTGGGAATCGAGGCGGAGGGGTTCTGGCTGAGCCTACGAAAGTGCGAGGGCCAAGCATGTGTGGTGATCGTGGGGGGAAGCGACCGTGGAGTCTTGTACGGGGTGTTCGAGGTCCTGAGCAAGCTCGCCCGCGTAGAAAACGTCAGGGGTTTGGAAGAAACGCAGAATCCCGCAAATCCGATCCGCTGGGCGGAGGAGTGGGACAACCTGGACGGCAGCGTCGAGCGAGGATACGCGGGCCGCTCGATTTTTTTTGACGCCGGAGAAGTTCGAAGAGATCTGACGCGGGTGTCGGAATACGCACGGTTGCTGGCTTCAGTCGGAATCAACGGCTGCAACATCAATAATGTGAATGCGAATCCGCGAACACTGCAGAGGGATTTTCTGCCCCAGATTGCGCGCATTGCCGATGCGATGCGGCCGTGGGGCGTGCGGATTGGCATGTCGGTGGACGTAAGCAGCCCTAAGACAATTGGAGGACTGGAAACGTTTGATCCTCTGGATCCGAAGGTAGCCGCGTGGTGGCAGAGCAAGACGGACGAAATCTACAAATTGATTCCCGACTTTGCCGGCTTCGTGGTGAAGGCGGATTCAGAGGGACGGGTTGGACCGTCGGCCTACGGACGGACGCCGGCGGATGCGGCGAATGTGATTGCACGGGCACTTAAACCGCACGGCGGAGTGATTCTCTATCGCGCATTTGTGTACAACCACCATCTGAACTGGCGCGACCCGAAGGCCGACCGCGCGCGGGCAGCGTACGACATTTTCCATCCGCTGGACGGCATGTTCGACGACAACGTGGTGGTGCAGATCAAGTATGGGCCAATCGACTTTCAGGCCCGGGAGCCGGTATCGCCACTGCTCGGCGGGCTGGAAAAAACGAACGAAGCGATCGAGCTGCAGGTGACGCAGGAATATACCGGGCAGCAGCGTCACCTGGTGTACTTGGCACCGATGTGGACAGAAGTGCTGAATTTTGATCTGAGCCGGGCGGACCGGAGGCTCGACCCAAGGGAAGCAGAATGCAGGTTCGCGTCAGAGTGGTGCGTAAAAAATCTAGTTGCCGGAAAGACCTTCCACCGGCCGCTCGGCGGTATGGTGGCGGTGGTGAATGTGGGCTTGGACGAGAACTGGCTGGCGCATCCGTTCGCGATGGCCAACTTGTATGCGTTCGGGCGATTAGCTTGGAGCCCGGAGCTGGATGCGCAGAGGATTTTTGAAGAGTGGTCACAGCTGACGTTTGGAAATGATCCGGCCATTTTAAAGGTCGCGACTCGGATCGCGATGGCTTCGTGGAGAGCATACGAAGACTACACAGGGCCGCTCGGAACGCAGACGTTGACAGATATTCTGGGCAGCCACTATGGGCCGGGAATCGAGAGCTCCGAGGAGAATGGCTGGGGGCAGTGGCACAGAGCGGATCATCTTGGAATCGGAATGGACCGCAGTGTGGCATCTGGAACCGGCTTCGCTGGACAATATCGACCGCAACTGGCACAAGGCTACGAATCCTTGGAGACGACCCCGATCGAACTCCTCCTGTTCTTTCACCATGTTCCATACACCTACAAACGACCTTATGGAAAGACGGTGATTCAGCAGATTTACGATTCGCATTACCAGGGAGCAAATGAGGTTGCCATGTTTGTGCGTGACTGGCGAGCACTTAAGGGGAAGGTTGACGAACAGCGGTACAACGAGGTGCTGGCGAAGCTGGAGTATCAGGCAGGCCACGCGATCGTGTGGCGCGATGCAATTTGCAACTACTTTTTGAAATTGTCGGGAATCGCCGATGAGAAAGGTCGCGCCGGACATTTCCCGGATCGGGTCGAAGCCGAGACCATGCAATTGCGCGGGTACGTACCGGTCGAGGTGACGCCGTGGGAGAACGCCTCGGGTGGCAGGGCCATCGAATGCCACGACGAGCACGGCTGCTCGGTGTCGTTCAAATTTGCAAAAGTGGCAGGGCGCTACGAAATTGACGTCGAGTATTTTGATCAGAACAACGGCGAATCGAAGTTCCGCCTGTACCTCAATGGCCTGCTGCTCGACGAATGGGCCGGCACTGCGAATCTGCCGGCGACGAACATTGGAGGAGATTCCTCAACGCGTCGTCGCGTGCATGGGGTTGTCTTGAAACCGGGAGACGAGATCCGAATTGACGGCGTGCCAGACGGCAAAGAGCCGGCAGCGCTGGATTACCTGGAGATATTCTCTGAACCCCAATAAGCTAGCGTGACTACCGCGCAAAAAGCGACCCCCGCGGCATCCGCCTTCCTTCTCCGCCATCGAAACCCGGGCCGCCATGGGAACGGGGCAGAAGCACTCGAGCGAAGGTACGACAGTATCTCACGGTCGTACTGGCCCTAGGGTGCGCTTCCTGCTTGCTTCCTCTCCATTGACGGGTTGCCGCGCATTGTGTTACTCCATACAGCGCTCGGAGTTCAGGCTGTTTGCGCGGTGGCCAGCCCCCGAATGACGGACGACAACAAGCACCTGGAAGTAGTACTGGATACCCAGGTTGAAAGCGTGAATCTGGCCGAGGAGATGTGTCTCCGCGTGGCGGAGGCGGCCGGATTCGACGAGGAGATTTGTTACCGGATCGGGATGAGCGTGCGCGAAGGCGTGATTAACGCTTTCCACTATGGAAACCAGGAAAAGCCGGAAAAAAAAATTCACCTGGCGCTGGACTTGACCCCGGAAAAACTGGTCATTCACGTCATGGATGAGGGCAAGGGCTTCAAGTTAGGCGAGGTCCCGGACCCGCTGGCTGAAGAAAACATTTTGAGCACTTCAGGCCGGGGCATCTTTTTGATGCGCGCATTCATGGACGAATTTCAAGTAGTGTCGGGGCGGACCGGCGGGGCAGAGATCGTGATGTCCAAATGGTTGCCGGGAGTGGTGCACAGTAACGGCGATGGCGGCGCCGCCACGCCGAAGGAGTCTTAAGTGTGCGCCATGACTCTTCACGCGACGTACCGAGACGCCGGGCTCGTGACCGTAGTGGACCTGGGCGGACGTATCGTTCTGGGTGAAGGCAGCGCGCTGCTGCGCAAAACCGTCCGCCAGTTGCTTGAAGCGAATCGCTGCCAAATTCTCATCAACCTGGCCGACGTGGATTACATTGACAGTTCTGGGATCGGCGAGCTGGTTCATGCGTTCACTTCGGTCAAAAACCGCGGCGGCGAGCTGAAGCTGCTGCATCTGACTAAGAAAGTTCACGACATTCTGCAGATCACCAAGCTCTACACCGTGTTCGACGTTCACACCGATGAAGCCGGCGCTTTGCGCAGCTTCCACTAAGCCGGAATCCCGCCTCTTTTCGCAAAGTTTCTGGACTGGCGAGAAGAACTGTGCCAGCATAGCGCCGCGTTAGGTGCTTCCCGCGTGGAGCGCCAAGCGCGAATCCAGAGCAGGGGAGCGCCGTGAGTAAAGAGCAAGGTGTGGTGAAGTGGTTTAATGCCTCGAAGGGTTATGGATTCATCCAGCGCCAGTCGGGAGAAGACGTGTTTGTTCATTTTTCTGCGATTCAAACCGACGGTTACAAGACACTCAACGAAGGGCAAAAAGTCGAGTTTGAAGTGAAGCAGGGTCCGAAAGGATTGCAAGCGGAAGGTGTCGTGCCGCAGGGCTAAATCTTTTATTTGTCCTTTCTGAAGTGCTTCCGCCCCTCGCTGTCTGCGAGGGGCTTTCTGTTGTGGGGAGCTTTCGTCCCCAAAGAAAGTCAGGCAGGCTTAAGGAGTGGATAACAACGTTCCAGCCAATTTGACCGCGCAAGACACCGAGTGGATCCGCCAGCGCGCGATTGCGGCGGGATTCGACCTGTGCGGTGTGGCGTCCGCCGAGAAGTTCCCTGAACTGGATCGCTATCCGGAATGGCTGGAGCGCGGCTACGCCGGGGACATGAGATACCTGGAAGACGAACGCCGCCTGAATCCGATTCGTGCCATGCACGGGCTTCGAAGCGTGATCGTCTGCGCGCTGAACTACAACTCGAGCTGGCCTTACTCCACGGCTGCGATACGGCCTCAGAGCGGTCGGAGTCGCCCCCGCGGCTGGATCTCCCGCTACGCCTGGGGCGATGACTACCACGAAGTGCTTTGGGAAAAATTAAATCGGGTCACTGAGGACATGCGCCGGCACTTTGTAGTGCCGTTCGACTGTCGAGCCTATGCCGATACCGGTCCGATTCACGAAAGGGCGGCTGCCAAGTATGCCGGGCTCGGCTGGATTGGAAAGCATACGCTGCTGATTAATTCGTCGCAGAAAATGGGATCCTGGCTGTTTCTGGGAGTGATCCTGACCACGCTGCCGCTCGTACCCACGCTGGGAAAGGCGGAAGCTCTACCTCCGGATCGCTGCGGAACCTGTAGGCGCTGCATCGAGGCTTGCCCGACTCAGGCGATCGTGGAGCCGTATGTGCTGGATGCCCGCCGCTGTATTTCTTACTTGACGATCGAAAAGCGTGGCAGCATCGCCGAAGAATTCCGCGAAGCGATGGGGACGCACTTGTTTGGCTGCGATATTTGCCAGGATGTCTGCCCGTGGAATCGAAAGGCACCCGTGAGCGATCTGCGGGAGTTTCACCCGCGCAGGCTGGCAGCGGGCGGCGATGCGCCACAGGGGACGCTCTTGCAGCCCGATCTTTTGCGACTTGCCACCCTCTCCGAGGAGGAATTTCGCACCTTGTTGCGCGGCAGCCCCATCAAACGGGCGAAATGGCGCGGACTGATCCGCAACGCGTGCATCGCGCTTGGGAATGCTGGCGCCTTTGCGGACCCAGGTTCGCGTACAAGGCTCTTGTCGGAACTGCAGCGGCTGGCAGGTTCTGAGGATCCTGCGATCCGCGAATCTGCCCTTTGGGCGCTGTCGCGCATCAAAAAAACAGAGCCGGACGCCGGCCCCGCGACTGCCGCTAACCAAGTTGAGCAGGGGAACGGCCCGGACGTATAATCCGCTTGGCAGCCGTAGCGAACCGCCGCGGTCGGGGATCCCGTATAAATCGCCGGGAATTCCTAGTTGTTGGCAGTATCGCCGGAGCCGCTCTTCTGGGAGCGGAACCACTGGACGTCAGCTTGCTGGCCGCCGGCGCCCCAGCGAATTTCCAGACAAATCAATCTGCGAAGGAGACTTCCATGGCATTTACAGTGCCCCCTCTGCCGTACTCGTTTGACGCGCTCGAGCCGTACATTGACGCCAAGACAATGGAGATTCATCACGACAAGCATCACGGCGCGTACGTCACCAATTTGAACAAGGCTCTCGACGGTCATGCCAATCTACAGGCGAAATCCTTGGACGACCTGCTGAAGGGCTTGGATGGCCTGCCTGAAAATATCCGCGGCGCCGTGCGTAACAACGGCGGTGGGCACTGGAACCATTCCCTGTTTTGGACCCTGATGAGGAAAGGCGGCCAAGGCGAAGCAAAAGGCGATCTGGCGGCGGCCATCAACTCAGCCTTCGGAAGTTTTTCCGGTTTTCAGGAAAAGTTTGCAGCGGCGGGACTCGGAAGATTCGGTTCCGGTTGGGCGTGGCTGATGGTAAAAGACGGCAAACTGGCCATCGATTCGACTCCGAATCAGGACACGCCTTATTTCCTGGGCGGCAAGCCGGTGCTGGGTCTGGACGTTTGGGAGCACGCGTACTACTTGAAGTATCAAAACCTTCGCGGGGACTACATCAAGGCCTGGTGGAACGTGGTGAACTGGGACCGGGCAGCGGAGTTGTTTGCCGCAGGGAAGTAGCAGAACCTTAGCAGAAAACAAAGAGCCCGTGACGATCAAGGTCGCGGGCTCTTTTTTCCACCCAGCCTCTTGCGGTGTTACTGAGCGATCGCTCCGCGGCCGTTCATGGCTGCGAAAGCCGCATGAGCAGGTCTGCGGTAACTCATTACGCGTGGAACAAAATTCCGGGCTTCCCTCGTGTTAACGGGAGCAACCGGCGCCGCGGGCTCCAACAACCTTTGCGAGGTATGCTGGGCCGCTTCGCGCACGAGCTCCATGCGACCCCGCACGTGGAACTTAGCCAGCAGGGAAGAGACATGGAACTTCACGGTGCGCTCGGAGAGATTCAGCGATGCCGCAATCTCCTTGTTGGCTAGGCTGCGCATCACCCCGTTGAGGACTTCTTCTTCGCGGCGCGTCAGTTTGACATGCGATTTCACTGAGCGTCCGGCTTCCAGCAGTTTTTCAGCCTTTTCATCCAGTCCCTCCAGCTCGTCTGCGCCTACGGCAACCATCACCATGTAGTCCGAAGGCGACTGGTTGCGCACCATACAGTGCATAGCCAGCAGCCCAGCGGCTTGCTCTACCGGCAAACGCCCTTCGGCATCCGCTTGGACATGAAAATGCGCAACTCCGGTACTTTTTTCATAAAAAAAATACTTCTCACGTGCGATCGCAGGCTGGGGCTGGCGCACCGCTTGCACCTGAGCACTTCTGCGGATCACTCTCACTTGTACCTCTCCGTTGGCGAGAAAAGATTGCGACTCACCTTTGCTGATATAAATGCACCTCAGAGCGAGGCGAAGGATTCAATTGAAACTGTGAAAAACCTGGACCGGGACGGTGGGTTTGCCCAGGCCGTTGAGCCAAAGCGCGGCTACGCCGAGGCGAGAGAAGGAATAGCAGGTGCCGCCTGCGGTGCGTCACCGAACTTCCGGAATCCGGTGCAAGCAAATGACCAAAAGCGCCGTACTAAAACTGCCTAAAAACGGTAGATTTGTGCACTCGCTTACCCACTTTCCTGTAAGCGCGCGCGTAGGAATTGCATAGAGTCTGCAAAATTTCCCCATCGCTGAGGCGATTGGAACCCAGGCTGGTTTGTGGAAAACTCAGCGCCCGAGGATTCGAGTCTGTTGCGGCGAGATCAATTCATAGCGCACGCCGCGCCAGCGGATGGTTCTTGTGACTAAAGAATAAATAAAATTTGCGAGATAAAGGAACGGAATCCCGGCTACCAGGACCAACTGAACCCACGCCTGCTGCTGAATTTGTTGCTTTAACGCGGGCAACATCTCTTGCACGATAGTGACCCGAATCGCACCACGAATCGCGGCCAGCAGCAGTGGCAGCGACGTTAGCGCCGCCAGGTTAAAGGATGGCCTGCCGGCGAACAGATTTGCGAGCGTAACGGCGAAACCGAGCAGGATCGTAGCGCAGAACAGTAGATGGGTAACCGCCGCGCCCGTCCACATCTTGGGCGAATAGATGCGAGTAATCAGAATCTGCCGATTCGTAAACTCCATCAAACCCGCGAGGTCGGTTTGCACGTAAGAAGCGGTAATGCACTCCGGCAGAAAGACGATGGGCCGGCCGGCACGCTGTAAGGCGATGGTCATCGAGTAGTCGTCGCTCACCGAATGTTGCCATTCCTCGAGAACCCCTATCTGTTCAAAAACCACCTTGCGGATGGCCGTGCCGCCACCCCAGCAAAAATTCTTGGCGGTGTTATCTCCAAGCATGGTGATGATCGGCGCATTCCACGCGGCCAGTAGCAGCGTCGGAAAATCATTGGTGTTCACAATCAACCAGCGCATAGTGGTGGTGGCGCCGATGCGACTGTCGTTGAGCGGCCCTGCCAGGCGCCGCAACCACGACCGGCCCGGCCGGCCATCGGAATCAGCAAACACCAAAATTTCAAACTCTTCGGGAATCTGTTGAACAGCGAAGCTCAGATTGTTGACCTTTTCTCCCCGCTCCTGTGAAGTGCCCGCGAACAGGACGTGAGCTTTCGCCTTTGATTGAGCCGCGACTCGCTTGGCGATAGCGGCTGCCGGATCGGACTCCAACGCCAAAACAAAAAACACTTCATAGTTCTGGTAATCAAATTCGCAGAGCGCCGTAAGGTTCCGCTCCAGGCCCGGCTCGATGCCCTTGCAGGGACACAGCACCGCCGTACGCGGCGCGTAGAAACCGGGATCGGTGGCGCCCCGCCGCCGCGCGTATCCAAGCCACTTTACGGCCCCGTAAACGAGATAGAGCCCAACCAGGGCCTGCACGGTACCCAGAACCACAAAGAGGTTTTCCATCTCCCGCGAGAATAACAAACGCTCGATACTCGCGCAGCAGCCATCTCTGCATGTAGAATCGCAGCGGTTAACGCCAGCCGCTTGCGGAATGCGGCCATGCGTGCGAGAGGAGAACCAATGGTGGGTCGAGTTGATTCAGCAATGGTGACGACGGGATTAGAGCTTCCAGGTTACCGAATCGTCCGAAATTTCGGTATCGTGCGCGGCATTATCGTGCGGTCGCGCAGCGTCATCGGCAATCTGGGCGCGGCGCTGCAGACGATCGTCGGCGGAAACATTACGATTCTGACCGACCTCTGCGAAAAAACGCGAAGCGAAGCTTACGAATTGCTCTTGATGCACGCGGCGCAGCATGGCGCCAACGCCGTCATCAGCTTCCGCTATGACGCAACGGAAGTCATGCAGGGCGTGACCGAAGTGCTCGCTTACGGTACCGCGGTGTCAGTCGAACCGATCTCGAAATAGCGCCCAGCGCCAACCTGAACCGAATTTCATTTTTCCCGACGATCCTCGAGAGCGTCCTTACGCAACGCCGCGCTGGTCACGCTCGCGGCAACCTGTTCCAGCTCCGTTAAGGCCCGGCTCGCTGCCAGCCGTGCCTTTTCCAGAAAGGCGGAATCCAGCATAAACGCGCAGCGATCCACAAACGGATGGTTCGCCGCCTCATACGGCTTGCGCGGGCGACGCGACGAAGCGGCCCGCGCCAACAAGTCCTCATACATGCGCAAATCGGACTGAAAATCCAGCGCGTCTCCGGCATTCCAGTTCTGTTCGTGCGCCAGCGCTGTTAGAAACTTGCGCCGGAACAGTTCCGCTCCTTTCCTGGCCACGACCTGTTGTTTGCCTTTCTTTGTCGTGATCGTCTCTGTCGATGCAATTTCCAGCGCGCGCACGCACGCCGCCAGCAGTGCTTCTCTCTGCAGAATCGCCAGCAGGTCCCGATATAGCCCGGCGTGCACCTGCAACGCGTGCCGGCTGTTTTCCACGACATAAGAATCCACGAAACGCGGAATGACGCGCTCGCGCAGCAGGGTCTGCACAAGATTCTGCGCCAGCAGAGTTGGTATTTCGACGGAAGCGTTAGGTGTTCGGGGCATCGCTCTCCGTCATGGTAGCAGGAGTGTCCGCGCAGATAGCCGTGGGGGGCGGCGGCGTGCGGCCGAAGCGCCCCCCACCGCGATCAGTGACCAGGCACCATCTTCTGAAACACGTAGGCGTAGAACATCACGATCGTCCCCACAATCGCTGCCAACGCCACGGAATGCCAAAACACAAACCGGAAGATGCTGCCCTCGGTTCCAACCTGATTCGTCGCCGCGGTGGCTATACAGATGGACTGCGCGTCAATCATTTTGCCCATCACACCGCCGGCGCTGTTGGCCGCGCCCATGAGGATCGGGTTCAACTTCAATTGCTCCGCGGTGAAGCGTTGGAGCCCGCCGAACAGCGCATTCGACGACGTGTCGCTGCCGGTCAGGGCCACTCCCAGCCAGCCGATGTAGGTTCCAAAGAACGGAAACAGCCATCCTGTTCGCGTAAATGCAAGTCCTAGCACTGCATCCATGCCCGAGTATCTGGTGACGTATCCCAGCCCGAGCATGCAGGACATCGCCACAATCGCGAATCGCATTCGACCTACGGTCTTCCCGAAGATGCGCAGCAACTGCCAGGGCGGCAAACCTAAAATAGTTCCCGCCAGCAATGCCGACAGAAAGCATCCCGTCCCAGTCGCAGTCAGCCAGTTGAAATCGAATTTGGCGTTTTCGGGAACCGGCTGGGCCACCACAGGCTGCGCCCGCGACACGGCCTTGTGCAGGTACGGAAAATCCCATCCGCCGCGGCTGAACGCCGGGGTCGTGGCTTTTCCCATGGCGGCCTTAATGGTTGGCAATCCCCAGCACAATACAAAAACAGAAAGGATTGCGAACGGCATCCAGGCGCGGAAAATTTGGCCGGCGGTATGAGTTTTTGCGGCTTTGGCTGGCGGGCCTGGCTCGACCGTCCACTGGTCTCCCAGCGCATCGCGAACATTGGCCTCGCCGACCGCGCCAGCCGA
>JACXTT010009565.1_pt1 | contig 13236 bp, 14 predicted proteins | sample 9270951 | NCBI WGS metagenome assembly JACXTT01 (sample SAMN15532306, study PRJNA645909) | rock metagenome | isolation source: weathered quartz diorite | place: Puerto Rico | collected 2017-06-21
GCGATCCAGGGTGGCGCGACCGGCGATGGTCCGTTCAACGAGAAGCAGTGCGAGGCCCTCGGTGACAAGGCCAGCCAGTACGACGCCCAAGGTCGTGCCAAGGCCATGAACGGGGATCTCGACGGCTCTCAGCGCGATGGCGCTGCAGCGCAGGCGCTCGTCGATTACGGCCTGGACAACGGCTGCTTCTTCACAACCCCGTGGTGAGCAAGTCCAGAGGACTGGTTTTCCGCTCTTGAAGCACCAGGAGAGCCCCCGTCCATGCGGGGGCTCTCGACGTTTCAAGGACGCATGGCGCCGAGGAGGGCGCAGCCGCACCACTGCGGGTCCACGTTCAATCCTGAGAGAAGTCGGGGGTTCGAGTCCTCCCCGCCCCGCCTGGCCCAGAGTCGAAGCGTCGGATCAGGCGGCGGGAGATCCGACCAACTGGCCGACCTCGATCAGGTGGCCGTCGGGGTCGCGCATGTAGCAACGGATCTCGATGCCACGGTCGACTGGCGGTGTCAGGAACTCCGCTCCCCGCGCGCTCCACTCCTTGTACGCAGTACCGATGTCGGCGACACGGATGTTCAGAAAGCTCGAGGCGTGATCGGGATCAGAGGGCGGTGCAAGCGCAACGGTCGGCTTGTCGTCCGTTGGCCCTCCGGGGGCTCCGAGCGTGACCCAGCCGTTCGCGAGGGCGACGATCGAGGGCTCACCGTCCAACACCGTCTCGCCCCCGAGCACCTCGGTGTAGAAGCGACGGGAGCGCTCAACGTCGTTCGAGACGATGAAGTAGGTGACCAGAAATCCCTCGGTGGGGGCTGGAAACGAGGCCATCCGGTTGCTCCTTTCAAGTCGATACGGAAACGAGAGTACGCGCTTCTCGATGGCCCGAAGCGATACGCCGAATCGAGCGGGCATGGGACTCGCCCGGGGCGCGCGGAACCTCCCACCTCGCCCAGCTAAGCCAGCTAAGTCGGTAGGGCAGCCCGGACTCCGCGAAAAGCAGCCCGGACCATGTGCCCTAAAGCTGCAGGCATGGCCTCGATTCGGCGAATCGCCGGCCTAAGCAAAGCGAAAGCGATCAACCTGCCGGCGAATGGCGTTCTCCTGATGCGCTCCCCGGCGATGCCGTAGGCCGCCTCCCTGACCACAGCGGCCGCGATCATCGTGTCCACGAAGGATGGGCGTTTTGGCCGAGCCTTTCTGAGCGGCGCTGTGATCCGGTGCAGTTCGCGCCCCATCACGGCCGTCGCGAAGACCATGCCGGCTAACGAATTGACCCCAACGTTGCGGCGGAACAGGTCCTTCAACAAGAGGAACCCGACAATCGCGTCGCCGCGGATCGTGGCGCGCCTGCGACGGGCACCGCGATTGGGCGCCGCCTCCGCCGTCGTGGGCCGAACGATGAACGAGCTAGAACCTTGAGCCACGGCCTCAACCTCCATTGCTGGGGACCCAGTCCATGCTCTAGCCGAGTTGGCCGCTCCGCGTCACCCCAAAAGGATGAAAGAGTTGTCTGAGGGGTTATCGCGCAGATCAGAGCGGCTGAGCGATTCTAGAAATGACGTTCCCTTGTGCCCCCGGTGCCCACCACATAGATTTCGCGCTTCGTTCCATCGCGCAAACGCGTGGTGGCGATTTTGGGGAGACGAATGTTGTCCTCGGCGGTTCGCCGCCGGTTGTTATGTCTGTTCTGCCTCGTCTTGGCGCCAGCTTCGTGACACGAGGGAGGATCTTCCTCTTGGTTGTGGCTGCCGTAGCGCTCGTGTGCGCGAGCGGCGCAAGTGCCGCTGACGCGTCGTTCAGCGCCCACGGCAGCGCCGAGCAGGTGTACGCGACCGGCCTGCCCCCGGGAGCGCAGGTGTCGCTGCTCGACTCCGCCAGCCAGGTGGTGGCGACCAGGAACGCGAACGACCTGGGCGGGACGTTGTTCCGCAACGTCACGCCGGGAGACGGCTACCGCGTGAGCCTCGCGGCGACCAACGAGACCTCCGGGCCGCTGACCGTGCTCACGACGCAGTCGGCGCCGCCGTCGACGGACGTCTACAACCAGACGGTTCCCTCTAAAGGCTACGGCTACCTGACAACCCGCGACGGCACCCAGTTGGCCTACTCGGTGCATCCGCCAACGGACGTGACGAACGTCGGTGGAGTGAACCTTCCTCCGAACCCGGCCGGCGACCACGTGCCGGCCCCAACCATGATCGAGTATTCGGGCTACGGTTATGCGAACCCGAAGGGACCGCAGAGCGGGATCGCGACCCTTGCCAACCTGATGGGGTTCACGGTGGTCGACGTCAACATGCGTGGCACGGGGTGCTCGGGCGGGGCGTTCGACTTCTTCGAGCAGCTTCAGAACCTCGACGGCTACGACGTGATCGAGACGGTCGCCCGTCAGCCGTGGGTCGCCCACAACAAGGTCGGGATGCTCGGAATCTCCTACGGTGGCATCAGCCAGCTGTTCACCGCCCAGACCGAGCCGCCGAGCCTGGCGGCGATCGCGCCCCTCTCGGTAATCGACCAGACGCAGACGACGCTCTACCCGGGAGGCATCCTGAACACGGGATTCGCCTTGAACTGGGCCGAGGAGCGCGTCCACGACGCGATGCCCGCCGGTCCCAACGGCGGACAGCCGTGGGCCTACCAGCGGATCCAGCAGGGTGACCAGATCTGCGCGGCCAACCAGGCGCTCCACCCGGAGGCGGCTGATCTGATCGCCAAGATCCGCGCGAACGACCACTACGTGCCGTCGGTCGCCGACCCCGTGTCACCGATCACGTTCGTCGACAAGATCAACGTCCCGGTCTTCATGGCCTGCCAGTTCACCGACGAGCAGACAGGCGGGCACTGCCCGACGCTCGCCGAGCACATGACCGGAACGGACAAGAAGTGGTTCACGTTCACGAACGGCACACATGTGGACTCGCTCGATCACGAGACCTACAACCGCCTGTACGACTTCTTCAACATCTACATAGCTCAGCAGGCGGATCCGCCTGCCCAGACGGCCTTCGTCCAGGGCACAGCGCCGCTCGCCTTCCAGGCGATCTTCGGGATCAACGGGCCATGTTCCGGGAGTCAGTGCGCGCCGCCGGCCATGACGCTGCCACCAGACCCGATCCAGCAGCAGCCGACCTATGACCTCGCCCGGGCGGCGTTCGAGGCGCTGAAGCCGATCCGCGTCATGTTCGACAACGGAGCGGGCAACTCGAACGCCGGCTGGCCCTATCCCGGCTTCGAGCGGTCGTACTCGAGCATTCCGATTCCGGGCACGACGGCTCGCTCCTGGTACGTCGCCCCCAACGGCGCGCTCGGGGATCGCCCTGCCAGGAACACCGTGCAGCAGGCGTTCGCGTGGGACGCCCATGCACGGCCGCTGACGGACTTCTCGGGCGACACCGGCTCGGGATCGGGCGGCCTGTGGACCGCGACGCCGAACTACCAGTGGACCCAGGATCCTGCCGGCAGCGCCGTGTCCTACGTGACCGCGCCGCTAAGTAGCGACGCAACCGTGGTGGGCGCCGGCGCGGTCGACGTCTGGGTCCGCTCGTCGACGCCGAACGTCGACCTGCAGGCGACGATCAGCGAGGTCCGGCCCGACGGCACGGAGACCTTCGTGCAGAACGGCTGGGTGCGCGGCAACGAGCGCAAGCTCGATGCCACCAAGAGCACGCTGCTCGAGCCCGTCCTGAGCCTCCGCGCGAGCGACGTCTCGCCGCTGCCTCCGAACCGATTCGTGGAGGTCACGATCCCCCTCTACTACGAGGGGCACGTGTATCGCACGGGATCCCGCATACGGGTGAGGATCTCGGCGCCCAACGGCGACCAGCCGATCTGGTCGTTCAGCGAGACGCAGCCCCCCGGGCAGGCAAAGGTCGCGATCGGCTACGGCCGAACGATGCCGTCGCGTGTGATCCTCCCGGTGGTGCCGGGGGGAGGCGCTCCCACCGGGCTTCCACCGTGCCCGGGCCTGCGCGGCGAGCCGTGCCGGGGCTACCAGCCTTAAGGCGAACGGCAACCGGTACCCTGAGCGCGCGATCTGGCAGATGGGCCAGGTGCAGGTCTACGGCGGCGCGAGCGGTGTGGCCGGAGCCCCCGATGCGACGCTCTTCGTGGACCAAGGGGTCTTCATTCCGTAGCGACCCTTACGGGGCCCCGACCATCAAACCGAGTTCGTGAACAACGTCGACAAGCGACTCCTTGGGATCGGGCTCCTCGTTGCGGTGATGCTTGCCGCTGGCTGCGGTGGTTCCAGCCCAGGCGGCGCTTCATCGAAACAAGGCCCCTCCCTCCAGACACTGACGAAAGACGGCTCCGTGTTGGTCCTCGAAGGCGGAGGGGTTTACTCCGTCAATCCCGCAGACCGGTCGACGGTCTCTGCCTGGCACGTGGGCGATCGGATTTACGTCGGGGGCTCCAATGACGACAGCCTCACCGACCTCACGCGCGGCAAGATGGTGTCGGATACGTTCGTCGGCGACACAGGCGGCGACTCCGCGGACGTAAATCCCTTTCCGGAGGGCAGGTACAAGCTCCGCACGGGAAGCGCCGACGGCGGCATCGTCGTGCTCGATGACGGCTCGATATGGGGAGTCCGCGGCGCGCGGGATCGATCGACGGCCGCCAGTTGGACCGGGGGATCCTCGATGACCGTCACGCGGAGCTCCTCCGGCAGCGTCTACAAGCTGGTGAACACCGGCGCGCGAAGGACCGTCAAAGCGAGTTACGTCGGCGACGAGTAATCGATTCGTTCCGAAACCGACGCATCGACTCGGGGGCCGGCGACGAGATCAGGATTCGGGCCAACTCGCGCTAGCTGCGCGCCAGGCTCGCGGTGTTGAGCCCGTAGCCGCCGTCCACCCGGATCACCGCGCCCGTGATGTAAGCGGCGGCCGGCGAGAGCAGGAAGGCGATTGTGGCCGCCAGCTCAGTTGGATCGCCGATTCGGCCGAGCGGCAACGCAGCGCTCATTGCATCCCGCGCGGCCACGGGTAGCGCCAGGACCTTTGGGGTGCCGATCAGCCCGGGCATGACCACGTTGCAGCGAATGCCGAAGCGCCCCCACTCAGCGGCCAGCGTGCGAGCCATCCCTACGAGCCCCGCCTTCGAGGCTGTATAGGCGACCTGGCCGGGAAGGCCGGTCTCCGCCGATGCCGATGAGACCAGGACCACCCGGCCGTCGCCCGACTGCTGAAGCGGCTCGAATGCCGCCCGCACGAGGTGGAAGGGCCCGGTCAAGTTCGTCTCGAGATCCTTGTGCCAGTCCGCCTCGGGAAACCGCTCGGCGCGGTGGATCGTGTCCACGACCCCGGCGTTCGCCACCACGGAGTCGCAGCCACCAAGCTCGTCGATCAGCCGGGCGACCCCGACATCCACGCCCTCGGGGTCACGGACGTCGAATTCCTCCAGGTCACAACCGACGACTTCACACCCGACGCTCTCGAGCACCTCGACGATCGCTCGTCCGATGCCACCGCGAGCGCCGGTGACGATTACGCGGCGGCCGGCGGGTGAGAGGAGGTCGTTAGCCGCGCTCGAGCCCATAGCGCTCCCAATGGCGATCAGGGATGTCGGCGGGATCCTTGTACCAGTACCAGGTGCAGGGATCGCGATCGAAGTCCCCGGGGGGGTCGCTTGGATAGACGGGATACCCGATCCACTGAATCGGGAGGATCTCGTTCATGAATGTGCAGTGGGTGCAGTAGACCGGGAAGCCCTTGCGGTTGTAGGCCCACTCGTGTTCCTCGTCCATCACGGCGTGACCGTCCTCGCCCTCATAGCGGCCCATCCGCCACAAGCGCTGCCCTGAGCCACATGGGTTCATCCGGAACGTGACCTTCTCGTCGTCCTCCTCGATCGTGAAGGCGCCTGGCTGTGGTCCCGTCCCGCTACAGGAGTGCGCCCGCCACGTCGCTGCGAGCAGCTCCACGATCTCCTTGCGGTCGCGCTCGTCGATCGCACGCACGCTCCGCTTCCAGTAGCGCTCCATCGCCCAGCGCTGGGACTCGCCAACTGCCTGCTCGCCGCAGTTCTCTTTGACCCAGGTCATCGACGCGGCAATCCCGTCGACCATCATGTCGTGCAGGAAGCGCCACTCGTGCTTCATCGCCTCGCACAGGTCTTTCGCCTGCTCGAGGTCCCCGGCCTCGATCGCTTCGATCGCACGGTCCATCGTGGGGCGGGACATCTCCTCGAGCTGCTCGTCCGAGAACCAGCGGTCCGCCATTTCTCCTCCTCGGTCGTGGTCTTGCGACATCTTCCACGATTGCTTGACTTGGCAGGGCGACCTTGTCTAGCGTCTCCACTCTGAGTCCCGCAACGACGGACGCCGGTGACGGCGGAGATGGGAGGTTGGATGAGTCCGGAACCGACAGCGCTGCGCCCGAGCGGTGACCAGGCCGCCGCTCACGTAACGCCCGAAGCGATCATGCAGCTGGGCATGGGCTTTTGGGGCTCGAAGGCGCTGCTCAGTGCAGTTGAGCTGGGGGTGTTCTCCGAGCTCGCAAGCGCCGGTGCGCTGGACGCCGACGCGCTTCGCGAGCGACTCGAGCTTCATCCGCGCAGCGCGCGGGACTTCTTCGATGCCCTCGTGGCGCTGGGAATGCTGGAGCGCGAAGACGGGCGGTATCTCAACACGCCGTCGACCGAGCTTTTCCTCGACGCGGCGAAGCCCAGCTACGTGGGTGGCATCCTGGAGATGGCCAATGCACGGCTCTACGGCTTCTGGGGCTCACTGACCGAAGGACTGCGGACCGGCCGCCCCCAGAACGAGGCCAAAACGGGCGGCAACTTCTTCGATGTCCTGTATGCGGACCCCGCGAAGCTGCGCGAGTTCGTCAAGGCGATGACCGGCATCAGCACCGGCGCTGGGCACGCGATCGCGGCGTCGTTCCCATGGGACCGCTACGAGAGAGTGATCGACGTGGGGTGCGCAGAGGGGGCTGTGCCCGTGCAGATCGCACGGATGCACGACCACATCAGCGGCGGTGGGTTTGATCTGCCGGCAGTGGGACCGTTCTTCGACGAGTACGTCGCGACCGCGGGTCTGGGCGATCGGCTCCGCTTTCACCCGGGCGACTTCTTCAATGACCCGCTGCCAGAGGCCGACGTTCTCATCATGGGCCACATCCTGCACGATTGGAGCGCAGACGAGAAGCGGACGCTGCTCGAGAAGGCCCACGGAGCGCTCGCGGATGGGGGCGCACTGATCGTTTACGAGGCGATCATCGACGACGAGCGGCGCGCGAACCCATTCGGCCTGCTGATGAGCCTCAACATGCTGATAGAGACGCCCGACGGCTTCGACTACACGGGCGCGGACTGCCAGAGTTGGATGCGCGACGTGGGATTCACCGACACGTACGTCGAGCCCCTGGCCGGCCCTGACTCGATGGTCGTCGCGATGAAGTGAGCGACACCACCCGCTTCAAAGCTCCCGCTCGTAGAAGTACATGACCGGCCCGTCGGGCTCACCCTCGCGGTTCGTGAACCCGAGGCTCTCGTACAGCGCACGGGCGGCGACGTCGTCCTCGCTGGTGCTCAGGTCAATCAAGTCCGCACCCTCGCGGCGAGCAAGGTCGATCGCCGCCTCCATGAGCGCGCGACCAAGCCCCTGCCCCCGCTTGTCGGGCGCGACATAGAGCTCGGCGAGATAGCACTCGAGGCCGTCCGACCAGACCGAGGGGCGGAAGCGCAACACGGCGAGGCCGTCCGGACCCGCGCCGCCGACCAGCACGACCATGTGGCCTTGTGTGATCAACTCGTCGACTCGTCTCGCCACGGCGCTTGGGCTCGGCGTGGGCTCGTCGAACTCGCGATTGAAGTCGTGCAGAAGCTGGCCGATCGTCTCGGCGTCCGCCGCCCCGGCGCGGCGCACGGCGAAGTCAGTCCTGGTCATCGAGCTCGGCTGCCCACGCTTTGGCTCCATCTCGCATCATCCGCGGATACACGATCAAATGCCGGAACGGCCTGATCGCGGCCATGTAGGCGGTGCCGAAGAGTCCGTTTGCCTTCACCAGGACCGCGAGCTGCCCACGGTAGCCGCCGGTCTGATCCGGGACCCAGCCGACGTGCATCACTCCATGCATTGTCCGGTTCGCGATCTCCGCGGCCCATTCGTCCTCGAGAAGGTAGAGAGAGGTGAATGGCAGCGCGTCGAATTCGGGGCCGGATGGGGAATCGCGCAAATCAGCCGGCAACCGGTCGCGAAGCGTCGGCACTCTGGAGCCGAGCCCGGCGTCCGGGCTGTCCCAGCCGAAGAGCTCCCCGAGTTTCCACCGAATCGCCCAGAGCATTCGAGCGGCACGGGAGGAACCTTTCGATGGGTCCTGCGAGGCGATCAGCCGTACGAGCCGAGGGAAGTCGTCTCGGCCACCCACCCCCGGAAAGTCCCACACGTCCTCCAACCGAAAGTCTTCGGTGAGCTCGTGGATGCGCCAGGACCGGGAGGTGTGGGCGGTGTTGGCGAGCCTCACGGGTCGACCCCGATGAGGTGCTCGAGCCGAGTTCCTGAGTAGCGCTTCGGACGCATGTCCTCACGGACACTATGGCTGAAGGCGGTGGACGGCGGGATCTTCGGATCGCAGGGGAGAACAAGGTCAACCGTTCGACTGGTTTTGCCAGCCGGCGCCAGGCGTTGGATGCGGTTGGGGCGCAGTCCAGTTCGTCCCGGTGGCCTGGCCGGGGTTGACGACGGTGTGCCGGCCGTCGTCGAAGACGAGCACGCCTCCGTGTCGCAGCCAGCGCTGTGCGCCGTTGGGGCCGCTGAGGAGAGCCGCCTTCGCGAGCGTCTCGGCCTCGAGCGCGGTGGGGGCCAAGGCCGTCGCCTGAAGGATTCCGGTGAAGGCGGGCCTGCCCGTGAACGGATCGAGCAGATGGTGTGCGGGCCGGCCTTCCCTGTCCAACCAGCTTCGCCTCCCTATACCGCTCGTCGCGACGCCTCCGGCGACGATCCGGAACTCGTGCAGCGTTCCGGAACCGAGGGGATCATCGACTCTGATCGCGCGCGCGATCTGTCTTTGTCCTCCGATCCGGATGTCGCCGCCGCAGTCGAGCGCGAATGCGTCGAACGCCCGGAGCTCCTGCGCCAGCATGTCGGCAAACATTCCCTTTGCGATCCCTCCGCTGTCGAGCATGATCCCCGGAGGGCGGGTGACGATTCGGTTGGGCCGGTCGACCGAGACGCGGCGCCAGTGCCGTTCGGGGCTCGGACGCGCGGGGCGCGGGGCCGGGGTGATGCGCAGGGCGTCGGCGAGCGGAAGTGAGGTGTTCAGGGAGTCCCGATAGCCGGCCGACTCGATCTGATGCAGCAAGGTGGGATCGACCAGGCCATCTGTGTTCGCAGCGGCTGCGATCGCCGCCTCGACGAACCGGCAAACGACGTTGCTCACCACGATGCTCCGTGCGGGATTCGCATTTAGTCGCGAGAGCTCACTTTCCGGCTCGAACCGAGTGAATCGCCTGTGCCAGCCCTCGAACCGGCGCTTCACCTGGGCGAGCGCCCGCTCGGCGCCCGCCTCGCCCGACACCCAAGCTGCGGCCGTGCCGCCAAAGCACGGAAAGCTGACGTGACGCTCGCCCACGATTGCGGCGTAGTGACGGGTGCTGGCTGTTGCGTAGCCGTGCCCGCGGAGCTCGATCCGGCGGAGCCGGAGGACGTCGAGGCCGACGACAAGGACGTGCTCATGGTCGAGTCGCTCGACTTGCCGGGCGCGGACCCCTTGTGTGAATAGACAGACGACCTCGTGGTGCTGCTGTTCTTGCTCTTCCTGGGCGGGCCGGCCACGACGGTCGTGTTGCTGCCCTTGCTCAGCGCCGGATCGTTGCCGGAGACGAGCTGAACTCCGATCACGACCCAAGAGGCCGCGAACACGGCGAGCGGGGCGACGATCGAGCGCTTCCGAATGGTCCAGATGTGTTTCCGGCGCCGCCTCAGGAGCAGCGCTGCTCGCGCGTCGAGCCGGCGTTCACGGTCGGCGTCGATGCCAGGCGGGGGAATGCTTTCAACATTGGTCATGAGAGCGACCATGCTGTCTGGCCTTGATTAGACGCACTTAAGCGGAAGCTAAGACGTATGTAGGAGCACGTTCCCGGTCCGCTCCTACGTTCCGCTTACCGCGCGAGGCGATACTTAGAGGCATGCGGGTGCTGGTGATCGACGACGATCGTGCAGTTCGCGACGCCCTGCGCCGGGCATTCACCCTGGAGGGTTACGAGGTACACGCGGCCGACGGCGGGCTCGCCGGCCTCCGCCTCCTTGACGAGACCAGACCGGATGTGATCGTCCTCGACGTGATGATGCCCGACGTGGACGGTCTCGAGGTGTGCCGCCGGCTCCGCGCGGCCGGTGACCGCACCCCGATCTTGATGCTGACCGCTCGCGACGCCGTGTCCGATCGCATCGACGGCCTCGACGCCGGGGCAGACGACTACCTCGTCAAGCCATTCGACATCGGGGAGCTCGGCGCACGGGTGCGGGCTTTGCTGCGGCGAACGAACGCCGAGCTCGACGGCGAGCGCTTGACCTTCGGGGATCTCGAGCTGGACTCCGGGCAGCATGGCGCCAGGCTGGGGGAGCGCGTCGTCGACCTGACACGCACGGAGTACCAGCTGCTGGAGCTGCTGATGCTGAACCCACGACGGGTCCTGCCGCACAGCCTGATCTACGAGCGCGTGTGGGGATACGACTTCGGCCCGTCATCCAACGCGCTCCGCGTTTACATCGGGTACCTCCGGCGGAAGCTTGCCGATCTGGGCGCGCCGGACCTCATTCAGAACGTGCGAGGCGTCGGCTATGCGCTTCGGGACGCGTCGTGACGCTGCGAAACCGTGTGGGGGCAGCTGCCGGCCTGGCCGTGGCCGTGGTCGTCGTGGCCGTCGCGGTGAGCGTGTACGTCGCCGACCGGTCCGAGCTGCGGGGCCAGATAGACCGATCGCTCGCCGACGTCGCCCGGCCCTACGAGACTCATCGGAACCGCCCGCCCAGCAGGCCCGACGAGCACGACCTCCGCGGTCCGGAGGGACCATTCAGAGGTGCCCCTCCGGCGGCGTTCGGTGGCGCCTCTGGATACGTTCAGTTCATTCGACCGAGTGGCCGGATCATGCGGCCCCCCGGGGAGACCCGTGCGCTCCCCGTCGACAAGCAGGCGATCGCGGTCGCTCGCTCGGGGCAGGGCCGGTACTTCTCGGATGCGCGCGTGGGAGGCGTCCATCTGCGCCTGCTGACGACCCACGATGCAGACGGAGGCGCGGTTCAAGTTGCCAGGCCGCTCGCCGAGGTCGATCACGCACTCAGCCGGCTGCGCTTCGTGCTGGCCATCGTCGGACTTGCCGCAATCGCCCTGGCAGCCCTGATGGGTGCGCTGGTCGCGCGTTCGGCGCTTGCTCCAGTGGCACGCTTCACCCGTCGCACCGAGACGATCACCGCGGACCCTGACCCGTCCCATCGCCTCGAGGTCACGGGGCGCGATGAGCTTGGGCGGCTGGCGCAGAGCTTCAACGCGACACTGGATGCACTCGAGCGGTCGGTGGAGGCGCAGCGGAGTCTGGTGGCGGACGCTTCGCACGAGCTCCGCACCCCGATCGCAAGCCTGCGCGCCAACATCCAGATGCTCGGCGATGCACACCGGATGTCGGCGAGCGAGCGCGAGGACCTTCGCGCGGACATCGTCGAGGAGCTCGACGCCCTCACCGCGCTGGTCGGCGACGTTGTCGAGCTCGCGCGCGGTGGCGAGCTGCGCGCGAATGCGGACGACGTCGCGCTCGACAAGATCGTCGAGGGCCGAATCCAAAAGATGCATCGCCGCTCACCGGGCCTGAACTTCCACGCGGCCCTCGAGCCGACGCTGGTGTGCGGCTCGCCCGAGCAGATCGACCGGGCGGTGGCCAACCTGCTTGACAACGCGGTCAAGTGGAGTCCGCCGGGCGGTGACATCGAGGTCAGGCTCAGAGCCGGCGTCGTGTCGGTTCGCGACTCGGGCCCCGGGTTCGACCCGAAGGACCTCCCGCACGTCTTCGATCGCTTCTACCGAGCAGACAAGGCGCGAGGCCTGCCGGGCTCGGGACTCGGCTTGGCGATCGTGCGGCAGACCGCCGATGCCCATGGCGGTTACGCTCGGGCGGCAAATGACCCCGCCGGCGGCGCACGCCTGGATGTGTCGTTCGGTCCGGTCACGCCGGCGGCCGCCGAGGGCCCGGATGGCCGTGCCGACCGGAGCTCTCGTGCGCGGGCCGGGCAGGGTCAGGCTTCGAAAGTCGAGGGGACCTGAGCCGGAACTTCGCGGACGCGCTGCCAAAGCGGGCTGAGGTGGCGGTCCCCTCTTACGAAATCCCTACGCGGTTCTCACCTTTAACCCGTAAAAGGGATTGAGACTTCGCGCTGTCCACCGACCCCCGGGCTGAGGAGCCCCCGAGATGGCCACCGACCCGACGCCTCATCTCTTCTGGATCACGAGCCGCGCGGCCGGTGTCTCGGCGCTCGTGACCGCGAGTCTCGCGGTCTGCCTCGGGCTGTTGATGGGCACGCGTCTCGTCACGCGCATCAGCAAAGCGGAGATCCGAGTGGTTCACGAGACGCTTTCGCTGGCCACCCTGGCGGCGGTCGCGGTCCACGGCCTCTCGCTGGTCGGAGACAAGTACCTCCATCCCTCCCTGGTGGACGTCAGCGTGCCATTCGTCAGCTCCTACGAGACCGGCTGGACCACTGCCGGAATCGTCAGCGGATGGGCGGTAGCAGCTCTCAGCATCTCGTACTACGCGCGTGGACGGATCGGAATCGAGCGCTGGCGGCGCCTGCACCGATTCACGCTCGCCGCCTGGGCGCTGGGCCTCGTCCACTCGCTCGGGGAAGGGACGGATGCGGGTGCCGCCTGGTTCGTGGCGATGATCGGGATCGTGACGGTGCCTCCTCTTTTGCTGCTGGTCTGGCGAAGGATCCCCGTACGGGGCCGCGCGTCCCGTGCGCTCGACGCAAAGCCCTCGTAGCGCCGGCGTCGTTGCTGCGTAGGTGGGAGGCCGGCGAGTTGCCCGAGACGTACCCTTGTGGGGTCTAGCCGCGCCCTCGAAAAGCCATGAACGCGGACCGCCTCACAACGCCCAACAGGCTCGACGTCGAGATTCCGACCAGCGACGTGCGCCTTGCGGGGATCTTGACGCTCCCCCCCGTTGCCCGCGGAGTCGTGGTCTTCGCGCCCGGCAGCGGAAGCGGCCGCCAAAGTCCGCGCACCACCGCCGTTGCAACCGCCCCCGGCCAAC
>JACXTT010009566.1_pt1 | contig 13235 bp, 12 predicted proteins | sample 9270951 | NCBI WGS metagenome assembly JACXTT01 (sample SAMN15532306, study PRJNA645909) | rock metagenome | isolation source: weathered quartz diorite | place: Puerto Rico | collected 2017-06-21
CGCACGAGAGAGGATCGGTTTCGATCGCGCGCGAGATGCACAGCGTTTCACCGTTTCCGACCGCGGGATTGTCGTCATCGCCAAAGGTACGGTTTTGCAGCAAGAGGCGAAGGTTTTTGGCCTTAGAATGAATACATGAAGAAGAGACAACTAGGAAAAAACGGACAGGCAGTTTCGTCGATCGGTTTGGGATGTATGGGCATGAGCGAATTTTACGCGGGTCGTGACGATGTCGAATCCCGCGCCACGCTGGACCGTGCACTCGAGTTGGGTATTAATTTCCTCGACACGGCTGACGTGTACGGACCATACAAGAACGAAGAACTGATTGGAAGCTGGATTAGGGGAAAGCGCGACCGCGTCTTCATCGCAACGAAGTTCGGAGCCGTAAGAAACCCTGGCGGTCCAGTCGTTGGCGTGAATGGCCGTCCGGAGTACGTGCGCAGCTCATGCGACGGAAGTCTGAAGCGGCTGGGCATTGAGACGATTGATTTGTATTATCAGCACCGGGTGGATCCGGATACTCCCATTGAGGAAACGGTCGGGGCAATGGCCGAACTTGTTGCGGCCGGAAAGGTCCGTTACCTCGGCCTGTCGGAGGCCTCGGCAGCGACATTGGAGCGCGCGTGCAAAGTGCATCCGATTGCCGCCCTGCAGAGTGAATACTCGCTGTGGACGCGCGATATTGAAGATCTCGGCATACTCGCAACAGCTCGGAGACTGGGCGTGGCGATTGTTGCTTACAGTCCGCTTGGACGAGGTTTTTTGACAGCCGCGTTCGACTCGATCGACGACATCCCGCCGGAAGACTATCGACGTAACAGTCCGCGTTTCCAGGGGCAGAATTTTGAACGCAATCGCGAACAGGTCAAGAAGATCGAGGCGCTTGCGGCTGGCCGCGGCGTTACTCCCGCACAGCTCGCCCTTGCTTGGGTGCTCGCCCAGGGCAACGATATCATTCCAATTCCGGGAACAAAGCGGCGGCGGTATCTGGAGGAAAACGCAGCAGCAGTCGATCTACGATTGACCACGGGTGAACTGAAGGAGCTGAATAATATTTTTAAGTCCGTGGCGGGGACCCGGTACCCCGAATCGCAGATGCATCGGGTCAATGCGTGATAGAAGTTTTGAGTTTTCAGTTCTGAGTTTTGAGCGGGCGGCTTTTGCTCACAACTCAAAACCCAAAACTCATAACTCAAAACTAAAATGATGAAAAAGCTGCTGGCCATAGGCTCGCTGATTTTTCTGACGTTCGTTCTTTACGCCGGCTTCGTCATTCTCATGATGCCGGACATCGCATCCCTCAAAACTCACAACCCAACCGTTACCGCGATGATGGAGCAACGGGCGAGCGAGCAAAACATCAATCCAAAACCAATTCGCACCTGGGTACTGTACAAGAATATTTCCCCTCATCTTCGAAATGCCGTTCTCATTGCGGAAGACATCGCATTCTTTCAGCATTCGGGATATGACATCGAACAAATTAAAGAATCCGCAAAACGAAACTGGCGCGAAGGTCGACTCGCCCGTGGCGCAAGCACGATCACGCAGCAGTTGGCGAAGAATCTGTATCTTTCGACCTCCAAGAATCCTTTCCGGAAGCTTCAGGAATTTGTTATCGCCCAAGAGATGGAAAAGGACCTGTCCAAACAGCGGATTTTCGAGATCTACCTGAATGTTATCGAATGGGGAGACGGGATATACGGTATCGAGCCGGCCTCCCGCCGATATTTCGGGAAGTCCGCATCTGCCTTATTACCCGAAGAAGCCGCAATTCTTGCCGCTATGATTCCGAACCCACGGCGTTACACACCGGCGCGCAATCTGAAGTATCTCGAGAAAAGAAAGGCTGAGATCCTCAGCCGCCTTGCCCGCTACAACTATCTTCCGCCAGAAGAGTACGAAGCCGCCCGCACAAGGGCCTTAGTTTTTCGCCCGGTTTCGCAAGTGGACTAGCGGGTCACTCCATAGGCCGTCTAAACGATAAAAGCGATCCCCAGGGAAAGGAATACTTAAAAACGGTTTCCCAGAAACATGAGCGTGGAGGCCACTATGGATGCCATTGAATTGATCAAGCAAGATCACACAAAGATTCAAGAGCTATTTAATAAATTTCTTGAAACCGAATCAGACATGACTCAGGAACAACTTTTTCAGGAGATTGAAACGGGGCTGAATGCTCATGCCGAGATGGAAGAACATGTCCTTTATCCTGAGCTGACGCCGTTCGCCCAGGAGAAGGTTGATGAGGCTCTCCAAGAGCATGCCGAAGTGAAAAAACTTCTCGAGGAGCTTCTTGACGCAGACCTGAATGAAGATACCTTCGAATCACAATTCAGCAAACTGATGGAGGACGTTACACGTCACGTCGAAGAAGAGGAATCGCAGGACGGAATCCTGGAAGTTGCCCGTCAAAAGTTCGACCAAGCGAAATTGTCTGAAATGGCGGTGGACATGCAAAACATACAGCAGCGCAGGCGGCGAGACCTCGCCGCCTGAACTTCCTGGTTACCTGCTTTTCGACTTTAGCGATGGCCGCGACCGCCGGATCGCAATCCGGGACTGTGGCCTCCCGTGGGTGCGTGCCAGCCGCCATTGTTGGGCCTAGGGCGAGATACTGAACCAGCCGGTACAGAACCAGCCGGACGATTCGGCCGGCCCGGCGATCTGCCTAAGTTTGGACCAGTCTGCGTCGGAAACACCGCAGAGCCCCCGAACGCAGATAGCGGAACAAAGCGATAGCCGTAATAAGACCGATATCCGCCGAGCGGAAAGAAGGTAAAACCACCGAGCAGCGGGCTGTAAATCCATGCCGGGCGGTTGATGAAAGGGCTCCAATAGGGATAGAAGCCCACAGAGGAATAAGTATTTGCGTGCGATCGATCGTGATAGGCCAGTGCGTTTGCTTTTGCCAGATCGGCAGACCGCTGTTGGCTCCAGCGGTCTAGTTCATCGCTTGGCCTCGTAGTGATCGTTTGAATGACATAGTTATCTGGTAGAAAGGTAACTTGATGTCCCTTTTTCACAGTCGTGGATTTGTCGTTGATACGCAGCTTTCCATCAAGGACGATCGCTGTGCCGCCTGAGAAACGGTAAAGGCCACGCGATACGATCAGAGTTTGGAGGTTGCCCGTCGTCACGCGGATAGGCGCATGTTTGTCAATGTCGGCAGCCTCGACCAAGGCGGATCCCTCGACGATCCGAACCGCAATGTGGTCCAGTTCGACCGAATCCATCACGACATTCGATCCGCCGCCGATGCGCAGAAACGAACCGGGGTTCAGGAGCAATTCGACGTGCGCTTGGGCCGTCGTTTGGATTGGCGTCCCCGCTGCAACTTGTTCGTGGAGGGTGACGTTGGCTTGGCCGTCGACGTAATTGACCAAACCGGCTTTCGCCGAGACCATGTATTGCATCAACACAAAAACTAGCGTCAGCATGTTTGACCTCTGGTGACGCGCGGATAGAGCTGAAGCAGGATTTGAGCGTCAACCAGATTCTACGCTCGCATGGGGGCTTACACAACCTGTGATCACGCCGCTCGGCGCATTGTTGTGACCGAAGGGACTTCGAGGTATCCACCGGCGTGCCCGCCCAAGAGCCCACCGAGCAAGCCGCAAATTGCAGCTAATAACGTCCAGGTAGCAGCCGTCACGGTCATATTTTCGATCAGCCCGGGATTTATTGCTCCACGGCCGATATTCGGCGTCAGCACGCTCAGCACTCAGCCAAACGGGTCGTACTCGTAACAGCCAGGTAAAAGATGGCGCTTGTTCCGACAGCCCATGTTACAAGGCCGTGCAACCGGCCGTCGGCTTTAGCCCGGCTTCCCGACAAACGCGCTGCCATCCATCCACCAAAAAAGAATCCTAAGAACGCCGTGACAAGCGACCACACGCCCGCCCAAATCGTCACCCCTTCTGTGGCGCCTCGCGGTGCGGCCAAAGCGGCTCCGATAGCCAGTCCGAAGAAGCTCAGCAGAAGCATGATTCCGAACGCAAAGAAGACGCCCGAGAAGATAGCAGACCACCAAACCCTTTGCATCGGAACCCTTACGAACTCTGTAATGTTACGTTCCTCCCTCATAAAGAAAACTCCATTCAAAAAGGGTCATCATTTATTTAGACGATCCGATGTCTTTCCCGTGTGGCATTAGAAGAGACAAAAAACCTTTACTACGTCTAAGACATCGTGTCACGATACGTTCAGCGAATGTCTCGACAAACCAAGAACAAACCATCCATACATCGGAGAATAACTGACAATGACAAACAAGAATTGGCGCCGTGGCGCGTATCTGGTATGTGTGATCGCATTAATGAGCTTTGCGGGTTGTAAAAAGAATGTGGCCGCAGTTCCAAACACCTATCCGCCCGTGCCACCACCGCCCCCAGTTCCTGCTCCGACGATCACGTTGCGCGCGGCGCCGGATTCTATTGACCGAGGCCAAAGCACCTCGCTTCAATGGGAAGCTAAAAATGCGACCAGCGTCAACATACAGCCTGAAGTTGGAAACGTCCAGGTACAGGGAACGCGGTCCGTACAACCAGGCTCATCGGTAACGTACACCGCTGTAGCAATGGGACCAGGTGGCAGGGCTTCAGGCAGTGCTCGCGTCACGGTTCGTATTCCAGCTGCGGCGGAACCTCCGCGTCCCGCGCCGCGGCCGGGTGCGCGTGTGGGAATGGCCGATCTTTTCAAGCAGAACGTTCAAACAATTTATTTTGATTTTGATAAGAGCGATCTCCGTCCCGATCAGGTTTCGCGGTTGGAAGCGAATGCGTCCTGGCTGAAGGAACATCAAGGTATCAAGTTCACAATCGACGGCGATTGCGACGAGCGAGGCAGCGAAGAATACAACTTGGCTTTGGGCGACCGTCGTGCCAATCGCGTGAAAGAGTTTCTCATGAAAGAGGGCGTCGATGCTTCAAGCATCACTACGGTTAGCTACGGCGAAGAACGTCCGGTTTGTAGGGAAGCCAGTGAAGCGTGCTATCAGAAGAACCGCCGTGCGGGATTCACAATGAAGCCGGTGAGCTAGGGTTGGTGAAGGACACTCCCCTCCTAAGTTAGGAGGGGAGTTTTGTCACCCCGATCCTTCAGCTTCCACGCCAACACCGCAACTCCCAACCGCAACTCCCGCGGCGATTGCACCGGCTACGAGGACCGCCTTTGCAGAGTACGTGGGTTTCTCGCGAACGTACGCTTTTTCCGGATACTCGGCAGGGAATGATCCGTCCAAAGCCATCCAGCTGAGGAGGGGAAAGCCGAGCGAAGCGAGGCTCGGGTGGTGTTGGTCAAGAAATTGAAACCATCGACCAGCACCACCCCGGCGCTCCAGTCTTCTTCTTAGGCTTCGCCCTATCGGGCTCGCGCTTCGCGCGACTGTCGCGCCACCCCTCCTCAGCTGAGGAGGGGTGTTTTTGGTTAAAGAAGCAAAAGTCCTGCCCTGTAACTTCCTGGAAATGCTGGTATCTCTCTTTGGAAGCCTCGGTGCGGCCAATTCCCTGAAGGACTTTCTTCATACAACAATTTGGAGGCTCTATGAGGCTCAATGCGCGATTGTGCGCTGCCGGCGCTCTGGCCGTGGCACTGTCTTTAGTCGGCTGCCAGAAATCGAATGAAAACGTTCAGGCCGCCCGGGAAACCGGAACAGATACGGGCGACAAGACGAAAAAAGCCGTTCTTAGCGAGTCGGACAAGAATTTCGTCAAGAAGGCCGAGGAGGGCGATATCAAAGAAAGAGATTTAGGGCGCGTCGCTCTCGAAAAATCGCAGAACAAGGACGTCAAAGACTATGCGCAAACGCTGGTGGACGATCATTCGAAGAATCTGAAAGGTCTGATCGAGCTCATGAATCAGAAAGGTATGCCGCAGCGCAAGGGATTGCCGAAGGTCCAGCACGAAGCATTAAGTAAGCTGAATGGCCTTTCCGCAGCTGCATTCGACCGTGAGTTTGTGAATGTTATGGTTCAAGACCATCAAAAGGACATCACGCAATACCGGCAAGAAGTGAACTCTACGCAGGACGAGGACGTGAAGCATTATGCGATGCACACGTTGCCGACACTGGAAGAGCACCTGAGGAAAGCGCAACAACTGCAGCAAAAATTATCCAGTGGCTCACAAACGCGGTAACGGCTTGGTTCGTTAGCGTAATGGGAGGGCATCATGCGTCCGAGCATCCGGCTTGGCCGAATTTTAGGCATCGAGATTGGGCTGCACTACAGCTGGTTCATCATTGCGATGTTGATTGTGTTTTCGTTGAATGGACATTTCCACCAGGTGAATCCGCAGTGGAGTGCGGCCCTGCGATGGTCACTTGCCACGATGACAGCCTTGCTGTTCTTCGCCAGCATCGTGGCTCATGAGTTGTCTCATGCGGCCGTCGCCAAAGCACGGGGAATTCCAGTGAAGTCGATTACGTTGTTCGCACTGGGAGGGGTCGCAAATATTGAAAAGGAGTCGTCGGACGCGTCTTCGGAATTCTGGATGGCGATTGCGGGGCCAATAACAAGCGCGGTGATTGGCCTGCTGTTTGTCGGTATCGCTCGAATTGTGGGGTGGCAGCCGCACGCAGGAACACCGCCTGCTCCTTTATCGGCCGGCCTGCTTTGGCTCGGTTACATCAACATCGCGCTGGCAGTGTTCAATATGATTCCGGGATATCCGTTGGATGGAGGACGCGTTCTACGGGCAATCGTTTGGGGAATCAACCACAACCTCAACCGGGCTACCAAGATTGTCGCCAGTGTCGGACAATTTATTGCAGTCGCCTTCATCGTTTTTGGATTCTTCCGCTTCTTTTATGCAGGAGCATTTGGCGGACTATGGCTCGCCTTCATTGGTTGGTTCTTGGCAGATGCGGCCGCCGCCAGTCAGTCGAGCGTTGAGATGTCGGCGGCAATCGCGGATATTCGCGTTGGTGATGTCATGTCCCGCGATTGCCTTCCTGTCGATGCCAGCAAAAATCTTGCCCGTTTCGTCGACGAGTATCTTTTACGCACTGGCCGCCAGTGTTTCACTGTCGTTCAGAATGGCCGGCAATTGGGGATCGCCACTATCGACGATCTGAAACGTGTTGCTCGGAATCGGTGGCCGTTTATGAAGGTTGCAGATATCGCGCGCCCGCTCGACGAACTTCAGACTCTCTCACCGGAAACACCTTTGGCTCAAGCTTTCGATTTGATAGCGCGGGACGGTATGAACCAATTGCCCGTCGTTTCAAACGGCGAATTGGTAGGCGTCATCACTCGCGGTGATGTCCTTCGGTTCATGCAAACGCACCAGGAACTGAAAGCGGCGTAAACCTCCCCTCCTAACTTAGAGGGGAGGTTTATTAAGCGGCAGCCTCACCGCGTACTGCATCCCGCACAGCTTCCATTCATCGAGCCCGAGCAACCCTGGCACGCGAACTGCGATCACCAATAACGGAGAGTTCGACGCAAATGAGACCACACAACAACTTGGCGGGACGACGAGGACTCCGAGACCACCGTTCTTTGACAGAGCGTCAATTTCTCACATTGGCAACACGCTTTCAGGAGGACAGGGTGACAAAACGCGAAATCATTGATGCAACCGCTGCCGTTGGGAACCCATCGTGCGAGCCTTCGGTTCCGGAAGAATTCGAGAATTTAGTAAGGAGCGCGTCATGAAATGCACGGACGTTCTGACCAAAGAACACAAGATTATTTTGCGGGCCGTCGCCGTACTGGACCATATGGCAGCCCGCGTTGAAAAAGGTCAGGCTGTGGACGCCCAAGACATCGAAACGATTCTGCGGTTCCTTCGCGCCTTTGCGGACGATCATCACCAAGCAAAGGAAGAGAGCGCTCTATTCCCGGAGCTCAGGCGCACTTCAGCCGTGAATGAACCGGCCGTGCGGCAAATGCTATTCGAGCATGATCGGGAACGGTCGCTGGTCGAGGGCCTTGAGGACTCGTTACGTACGAAGAAGGGAACCGCATTCGTTCAATTCGCGGTCCGGTTGAGCGATTTGCTCCGGAACCATATTCACAAAGAAGACAAGATTCTATTCGAGGTCGTGGACCGTTCTCTTTCACCCGAACAGGATGAGCGGGTCACGAAAGAGTTGAATCAATTCAAAGCCAAAGATGATTGGCTCGGCGACCTAAGACGTCTGGAATGGACATATTTACGCCGGGCATCATGAGTGCCGATGGAAAAATGACAATTTGTCATCGGTACGAAATTGAATCGCCCGGTTTTTGTCGATTCGTCGTAACCTATTGGATTTAATAATAGAATAGGACGGGCAAAGCCCGTAGCACGTGAGGTAGGACCGATCTGCAACCGCCACATTCTACAGAGGTGTGTGACAAAAAGTAACCCAGCGCCACTATTGATGACAAAATGGCAAGTCGATTGCCATGAACACGTACGAATGGATGACAAACTCCAACAATTAATAATGGATGCCAAGCAATGCATGGGATGCATGCACGAAGGCTTGATCATCACATCCGCCGACGGGACGATCGTCGAAACGAGCCCGGCCGCAGAACGAATTCTCGAAGCTCCTTCGGTGAGTCTGAAAGGGAAGCACGTTCGTGACATTTGCCCCGTACGTGATGTTTACGATGATTTGATCCGCCAGACCGGTTCCAGCGGCCGGAGTTTGAACAAATCGATCCTGGTCATAGCCGGCGAAACCAAAAGAAAAATCGTGAATATGTCCGTGCAGCGTGTGAATGACGGCAAGGACGCCCGGTACGTCCACGTGTTTCAGGATTGTGCCGATCTTCGCACGATGGAGGAACGGTTGGTTCAGTCGGAGCGGCTCGCCACCATCGGCCGGTTCGCTTCGCAGATCGCCCATGAGATTCGAAACCCCCTCAGCTCAATCACGTTGAACGTCGAAATGCTCGAAGACGAGTTGAAAGGCTCCGGCGATGAAGCCCGAAGTCTCATCCGTTCCGTATTGAAGGAGCTCGACCGGCTCAACGATATCGTCAGCGAATACCTGCAGTTTTCCAGATTTCCGAAACCACAGTTGAAGAGGGGATATGCGGACGACATGATTCGGGAGCTTGTCGACAATTTCAAGCTGCGGCCAGGCATTCGGATCGAAACGAAACTCATGGCGGCGCCCACGGAAGTGTGGCTCGATGAGCGTCTATTGCGGCAGGTCATTGAGAATCTGGTGCGCAACGGAGTAGAGGCTATTGAAGGTGAAGGTGTAGTTCAGATCGAAACGGACTTGATCGAACGATTCTTTGTTATTCGCGTCAGGGACACCGGCCGAGGCATACCGCCGGAAATTCACTCGAAGCTCTTCGAGCCGTTCTTCACAACCAAAGCGCATGGAACCGGACTGGGCTTGGCCACATCACAGCAAATCGTTTTTGAACACAATGGACACCTTGTCGTGGAAAGCCAAGCCGGCAAAGGGTCCACATTTTCCATCCTATTACCGTTATGACAATACGAAAAACACCCACGATCCTGGTCGTTGAAGACGACCCCGAAAACCGCGCGGCAATGGCGAAAGTTCTCGAGGCTGCCGAATACAAGGTGCTGCAGACGGACAACGGTCAGCAGGCGCTCGATATTCTGAATGAAGAGGACGTCGACATTCTCGTCACAGATCTTCGCCTGCCTGTCATGGATGGAGTTGAGCTCCTCAAGCGCGCGAAGGCCCTCGAGCAGGACATTGAAGTGGTCATGATCACCGGGCATGGCACTGTTGAGATTGCCGTCGAAGCGATTAAGGAAGGGGCGTACGACTTCATCACAAAACCGGTAAAGAAGGCTCAGCTCTTGCGAGCGATCGAAAAGGCTGCCGAAAAGCAATATCTATCGCGTGAGAATCGGGAGTTGCGGCAGCAGCTTGGCCAGAGCGGATCGCGACGGATCATCTATGCGAGCGCGCACATGCGTAACATCGCGCGCATGGTCGAGCAGGTTGCCCCGAGCACCGCTACGGTTCTTATCACGGGCGAAAGCGGTACGGGAAAGGAAGTCGTCGCCGACGCGATTCATGGATCCTCGCCCCGGCGGCTCAAACCTTTGATCAAGGTAAGCTGCGCTGCACTTCCCGACACGCTGCTTGAATCGGAGTTGTTCGGATATGAAAAGGGCGCTTTCACAGGCGCCAACGCCCGTAAAGAAGGCCGGTTCGAGTTGGCGAACGGCGGAACGTTGTTCCTCGATGAGATCGGTGAAATCAGTCCGGCCGTCCAAGTGAAGTTATTGCGCGTCCTGCAGGACGGGAAATTAGAACGGCTCGGCGGCACCCGAACCATAGATACAGATGTCCGCATACTCGCCGCGACAAACAAGGATCTGCACAAGGAAGTTGAAGAGAAGCGGTTTCGTGAGGATCTCTTCTATCGATTGAACGTGATCAACATTCGAATACCTTCGCTACGCGAGCGGAAGGAAGACATACAGCTTCTTGCAATGCATTTCTTGAAGCTGTATGCCGACAAGAACAATAAACCGATCGAAGGCTTCACTGAAGAAGCGATGCTTGCGCTCACGAGTTACGACTGGCCGGGCAATGTTCGTGAACTGGAGAACGCCATTGAGCGCGCCGTCGTGTTCACGAATGGAAAACAGATTCCTCTCTCGGTTCTGCCTCAAGGCGTTTCCGCATTCGCGGAATCGCGGCATTCGTTAACGTTCAAGATCGGCACTCCGCTGCGTGAGCTGGAACGAAAAGCGATCGACATCACGCTCCATCACACGCGCGGCGATAAGAACATGGCGGCCCGGCTGCTCGGTATCGCGACGCGAACGATTTACCGTCACCTCGAACGGCAGGAGAACGGGGAGGAAGGCGGCGATGACGGAATTCTCGATGACGATGACGGGTCATCGTCAGACGTTAACCATGGCATGAAAATTCAATAAGACGCTGTAGGAGCGGTGTTCTTTTGAGGCTGCGCGCTATCGCGCTTGCGCTCCGCGACCCGCCCCTACAGTTAAAGGGAAGGCAGAAGATGGCACTCAATTCCCGCTTCTCGCGAATCGTCCTCATTGCAACACTTCTCTCTGTTTTCTCAATCGCGGCGGTTACGTATGCCGCAGGCCGGCAGAGAGGTAAACCAACCAAATCCACGGAAGCGTCGGTCTCGTACAGGCCCAGCGATCCATCACTTTATGCGGGCAGCGACGTGTGCGCTGCCTGTCACGACGCCGAAGCGAAAGGCTACAATCACGGCCCACACTGGAAAACCGAACTGGATAAGAAACGCGGACCCGAATGGCAGGGTTGTGAGGGTTGCCACGGTCCGGGCAAGGCACACATCGAAGGTGGAGGAGATGTTTCGAAGATCATCCGATTTCCCGAGCTTTCCCGAGCCGACTCGAGCCGCCGCTGTCTCGATTGCCATGAGTTCGGCGAAGAGCACAGCAATTTCCTGCGATCCGAGCACCTAAAAAATAACGTCGGCTGCATCGATTGTCATTCCGTTCACGCGCCGAAGATAGAACGGCGGCTGCTGAAGGCACCGCAGCCGCTACTCTGCTACGGCTGCCACCTGGAAGTGACATCCGACTTCTCGCGGCCGTTTCATCATCGCGTCAATGAAGGTTTTATTGTGTGTACGAATTGCCACAACCAGCATGGCGGCTTCTTAACGCGTCAACTCCGCTCGACTGCAGCGCAGGATCAGGTTTGTTTCACCTGCCACACGGATAAAGCGGGGCCGTTCGCCTTCGAGCACGCGCCGGCTAAGACGGAGGGGTGTGTTATCTGTCACGCGCCTCATGGATCCTCTAATCCGAGGCTGCTACGGCGGAGCAACATCAATCTGCTTTGCTTGGAATGCCACACGCTAACGGTGGATTCGGCCGCTCCCGGTATTCCGACATTCCATAACCAGGCCCAGAAATATCAGGCATGCACAATGTGCCATGTTGCGATTCACGGGTCCAACTCCGACCACTTCTTCTTCAAACCTTAGGAGCGCATCCCATGAACCTTCATAAGCAAAGAATGACGATGAAACTTCAAGCCATCGCGGTTGGTTTGGGTCTCGCTCTTACGTCCTTGCCGGCTGCGCTTGCTCAACAATCGAGTAGTCAGACGGAAACTCAGCAGCAGGTGACTCCTGGAGTAGTGGTCAACTCGACGCAGAAATCACCCAATCTGACCTTTGTACCTACAATCGAGGAGAATCCTGGCATTGAGTCGGGCGGGTATGAGGTCAAGCAAAGTTTTGAGTTCGGCGGCCGCATCGCCAATCCCCACGGGAATTCCCGTGTCTGGAGTACGTATGTGAATCTAGGTAGTGGTCCCAGGCTGCTCGAATACTCGCTTGACATGCACAGCTCGAGCCATACGGGAGTGTTTTTCGATGATCTGACGTTCAACAATTTTGGCTATGGCGGCGACCCGAACAACGTTAGCAGGCTCCTCGTTCAGAAAGGCAAGCTATACACGTTCAACGCGAACTTCAGGAGGGACCGAAACGTCTTCGACTATGATCTACTGGCGAACCCTCTAAATCCGCCTTTGAATCCGCCTGTCCTGACGTCGCCTCATCAGTTTTTCATGACTCGGCGAATGGGAGACGCGAACCTCCGGCTTTTTCCCACCTCCAACATTCAGTTCCGAGCGAGTTGGTCGCGCGTGACGAACCAGGGAAACACATTTTCTACGTTTCACCAGGGTACCGAGGCGCTGCTATTCCAGCCGACTTCTTACATAAGTGATAACTACTCCGGTGGGGTTTCGGTCCGATTGGTTCCGCGCACCAGCTTCAATTACGACCAGTTTTACACGTTCTTTAAAGGCGATACGACCGCACAGCTCGCTCCTCGAAGTGTCGCGGGCGGCTTTGGATTCGGCTTTGGAGTGCCCTCCGTGTTCTTTCTTCCTAACGGAAATCCGGTCAATCTCGGCGTTGTTTTTAATACTGCGGCGGGACAGCCATGCACCTCGGCAACGCTGCCGACCGACAGTGAGGTACCGATAGCGAATCCCGCTTGCAACGGTTTCTTCAGTTACACGCGCTTCGGCCGAGTGCGAAACACCTATCCCACAGAGCAGTTCTCCATGCAGAGCAATTACTGGCGGCGAGTCGATTTGTCGGCGAGGGCCATTTACTCGGATGCGGAATCTTCCATGCCGAACTATGGCTCACTGTTCGCTGGGCTGGAGACCCGCACCGCAGCAGCCATTCAGAATATCGTTGCGCCTCCGGGAGGAGGCGCGAATTCGCACCGGCTGTCATTGACGACCGATGTTGGTGCGACAATTC
>JACXTT010009567.1_pt1 | contig 13235 bp, 13 predicted proteins | sample 9270951 | NCBI WGS metagenome assembly JACXTT01 (sample SAMN15532306, study PRJNA645909) | rock metagenome | isolation source: weathered quartz diorite | place: Puerto Rico | collected 2017-06-21
GCGTGTTGGCTGTTCGCGCCTCAAAGCGCGTTATGGCCTGCTAGGTCAACAGCGGGGGCGTTGCTGCGGCGGCTGTGGTGAGCAGCATGTACACCAGTGCGCGCCAGAAATGTGGCTTGGTAGATGCCAGCAGCCAGCGGACAAACGGCCACGACCCGCGCCCGGTCTCCAGTTTCAACAGTGCGCGCCCGTGCTGCTTCTCCATCTCCTGCAGAACGGGTGCGCCTTCAAACGTATTGGGGGTCTCTGGCGCACGGGCCATGCGCTGGAGCTCGGGTGTGAGGTGCGCCTGGTAGTCATCACGCAATGACCGGAAAAAAACGGACAAAAAATTCAATGGCATTGAAGCAAGTATCGCATTGGGCTGTTGTGTTTTGTCAGAGACCTGCGGGCTTTCGGTACAACACGTGGGGGCGCAATGCGCCACCCAACCTCTACGCAGGGTGTGAATGGCGCCTGGTAGCTAGGTACGGATAGACCAACAAAGCCGGCAAACGGGGTGACGCCGGGAATCTCCAGTGCCCACATGCCAAAGCCATGCACGTCAAAGTGGGCCTCGATGCGGTCCGCCAATGCATCACTCTGCATACGCGACAGCGGGCCCGGAAACATATGGCGCATCACCTGTGGATCGGCGGTAAGCTGGGCAAAGGGCTCACGATCCGTTGCACGCCAGCGGCGCAGGATGAGCCGCTGGGTGGAAAAGCAAGGACTTTTGGCATTCATGTTTGGCATGCGAAGCAGGCGTAAATGTTGGTTGAGCTTCGTCGTATTGTCGGGTGCAATCACGGTATGAACGGGAGTTTTCTATGCATGCCATGACAGCCAACAGCGTACACGCGGACCTGAGCTACTTGCAGCCATCGGCGTCGCGCCCTCGCAGCTATGCCGTTGAACCGCCGCCCGGCGTGCCGTGGGAGAACAGTGAATATGCACGGTGCAATGTGCCCATTCACGATGCGCGTGCGCTGGCAGTGCCCACCGCACTGCAATGCGAAGGCTTTGCTCTGTGGGACGCACCAACGGCGCTGCGTGACTTTCAAGACCAAGCAGCCATTCAGACGGTGTACTACGCCGAGGCACGCGAATTGGCGCTGACAGCGACCGGCGCATGCAAGGCCTATGTCTTCGACCATCTGGTGCGCAGGCGAGAGCCACGCGACGTCGCATTGTCGTTTGGTCGCACTGCCCGCGGTACAACCGCCGGCGCCAATGGCCGCATCCACAACGATTACACCGAAGCCTCCGGCGCCAACCGGTTGGCACTGGTCATGCCCGATGCCGAACAGCGCCTGGCTGTGCGCCGTTTTGCCATTGTCAACATCTGGCGGTCCATCAAAGGGCCGGTGCTCGACACGCCGCTGGCGGTATGTGATGCACGCACATTGGTTCAGTCAGAACTGGTGGCCTGCGACGTGGTATACCCGCGCCGCGTGGGTGAAATCTATTTGCTGCGGCAAGCCTGTGCGCACCGTTGGTTCTACTTCTCCCGCATGGACCGCCATGAGGCGCTGGTATTCAAACAATACGATTCCCAGATCAGCGGCGTCAGCCGCTTCACGCCTCATGCGGCGTTTGACCATCCGCTCGCACCGACAGATGCCCCGCCACGCGAAAGCATAGAGCTACGTGTGCTGGTGACCTATTGAAAGAAAGCGCAGGCCTTACCATGCACGCCATGACTTTGAACAACCACCATGCGCCTTACCTGGACTTTTGGTTCGAGTTTGGCAGCAATTACAGCTACTTAAGCGTCATGCGCATCGAGCAAGAGGCTGCCCGGCACGGCGTAGCGGTGCGCTGGCAACCCTTTTTGCTGGGCCCGATTTTTCAATCCTTCGGTTGGAACACATCGCCCTTTGTGCTGCAAAAGGCCAAGGGCGACTATGTGTGGAAGGACATGCGACGGCAGTGCGCCAAGTACGGCCTGGTCTGGAAGCAACCCAGCCGCTTTCCCCGCGGTGCCGTGTTGGCGCTGCGTGTGGCAGTGCTAGGCATGGACCAAGCCTGGATGGCGGCCTATTGCCGGCGCATGATGTGCCTGAACTTCGCAGAGGATCAGGAAATTGATTCCGAGCAAGTCATTGCGAATGTTCTCACCGAGCTGGGATTGCCAGCACAGACACTTCTGGAGCAGGCCGTGTCGGCCGAAAACAAACTCGCATTGCGCAAGCAAACCGAGACGGCGCAAGCCAAAGGCATTTTTGGCGCACCGACATTTTTTGTCGGCGACGACATGTTCTGGGGCAACGACCGTCTGGACGATGCGCTGGCCTGGTGCCAGTCAAGCCGCCAGGAATAGCGCAGGGTCCACCATGGTGCGGTTCAGCGCAACGCCCCAGTGCAAATGGGGTCCGGTGGCGCGACCCGTGGAGCCGACCGCACCCAACACGTCGCCCTTTTGCACCATGTCGCCCAGCTTGACCTGGATGCTGCTCAAATGGCACACCATGCTTAACAAACCACCGCCATGGTCCACCCAGACCGTGTTGCCGTTGAAGAAATAGTTGCCGGTGTCGATGATGCGCCCCGGCAGCGGCGCCTTGACCGGCGTACCTGCCGCAGCGGCAATGTCCATGCCGCTGTGCGGGCTGCGCGCCTGGCCATTGAACACGCGGCGCAGCCCAAAAGAACTGGACCGCACACCCGGCACCGGCACCTGCATGGCCAGCTTGTCGGCCGCTGGCAAAGGTTCGCTGAACGTGGCCATGACGCCAGCCAAGTGAAGGCGCTCACGCTCATAGCGTTCCTGGTTGTCGTTGGACAGATCCACGGTGCCCGGTGCCACGGTGAGTTTTTGCGTCACATAGCGTTTGGAGGCAATGGTAAAGGCAATCCGTTGCTTCTTTTCGCCGTCGTTGCGTGTTTGCACAGAAATGCTGGCAGATCCGGGCGCGGTGGCGAGGGCTATGCCCACCAAGGCAGTCCATTGCTTGGGGTCGCCCAACACCAACAGGGGCACGTCACCCAACTGGGCTTCAGGACGCGTAGCGCCCGGCCCCAAATCCAGACGCGCGATGCCGCCTGGAACGGCAGAGTTGCGCGGCCAGACTTCAGCCGACGGTACTTGGGTGGTGGTAGCAGCTCCGGCAAGAAGCGGGTGCAAGCTCAGGACACTGAGCGAGGCCAGCAGTGCGCTGCGGCGGGTCAACGCGGATGGACAGTCAATCGAGGATGGTGGCACGGCAGTCAATAGGAAAGCGGCAGACGGAGCCTGCCAAGCCCAGAGAATAGCAGGCCCACAAACGTGTCGTTCGCAGCAGCAGGGTTGGGGGCACTGCACTATATTGCGAGCCCTGCGCTATGCCACGAGCACGGCGCGGAGGTAAGAAAAATCCTCGAAAGCTTCAAGTCATCATGATTCCTAGGAGGGCAAGAAATCAACCGGCCAGGTCACCACCATCTGGTCCACGTCCTTGGCGGAGAAATCGAACTGCCGCACGCGGGCCAGCAACTTGGCTTCCAATTCAGGCGTCTTGAGTTCACTGGAGACGATGTGGCATTCGACGACATTGCCGGCGGGTGCTATCTTCAGCTCCAACACCACCTTGCCTTGCAAGCCTGGCTCGTTACGCAGCGCCCGGTTGTAGATGGCATAGATGGCGCCCTTGTTGCGTTCGAACACCAACTTGATTTCCTCAATGCTGCGCGAGGCCTTGCCGCTGCCGCCGCTCTGCAGCTTGCCGCCGGCGCTATTGCCCGCGCGGGCAAAGCCGCTGCCCGTGCCGTCGACGCGCCCACGAGCGCCACCACCACCAGGGCCACCGCCGCCACCGCCTGCCACAGCGCCTTCGACCAGGGTCGTGGCGCGACCCGCCAAGCCACCGCCACCAGCATTGTTGCTAAAGCCCGCGGTGTTGATGCCACCGCTGCCGCTGCTGGCATTGGAGGTAATCAGGGCACGGGTTGGAATGCCCGGTGCGGTGCGGGCACCGACACCCACGCCAACACCGGTGCCCACGCCAGGACCCTGTTTGACCGGCGCCAACTGCACCGCCAAAGGTGCACCGTGCAGCTCCGCCAGATCCTTGGACATGGCCATAAGACCTACGCCTGCGGCCTTGCGCCGCGCAGCATCGGCCTCACCGGCCGCCTTGTTGGGGACTGGCACGCGGGCTTCGGGTACCGGTGCCGCTTTGTTCAAGGCCACTTTGTGCGGGGCTTGCGCCGGGCGTGGCTGCGGTGGCAATGCTTCTGGCTTGACTGCCAGCTGCGCCTTGGGCGGTGGTGGGGCCAAGGGCTTGGCGTTCTCCAAGATCAAGCTGGCCAGACGCGGCGGTAAATCGGGCGCTGTGGTGCGCTCGGGTTTGACCACCGGCATCAGCAGCAAGCCAAGGCAAACCACGGTGGTGGCGACCAGCACCGCGTTGCGCACGCGGGCAAAGCGTACATCGTCTTCCAGCGAGCCCGCCCACGGCAGCACCGGCAGGCGAAAGGAGACCATCACGGCGGCGCTCATGATTCAAACCTTTGGCGCACGGCAAACGAGACGTCGCTAAAGTTGGCGCGCGCACTGGTGACCATGATGCGGCGCAAAAGCCGGTAGGGGATCTCCTTGTCGCCCATGATGGTCAGGCGCTTGGCGCTGGCTTCGTTCTCGGGGCGAATGGTTTGTTGGCTGGTTTGCAGCTTGTCCAGTTCGGTCTTCAATGGCTCTATCAGATCGGCGTCCTGCGACAGCACGTCGACGCTGGAGGCTACCCTTCGCCCATCGACCAGGATGTCGGCACCGCTCACGGTGACCACCACCGTGTCGCGCGGTGAGGTCTCCGACACCGACTCGGGCAGCAAAACGGCCTTGGAGTTGGGAAGTGTCTCGACTCCGCCCGCGTTGCTGAGCAGAAAGAAGATCAAAATGGTGAACACGTCAATCAACGAGACCAGGTTCATATCCACCATGGTCTGGTTGCGGCTGCGCCGTTCGGCGCGTTTTTGCAGCGGAGTGAGTTTCATGGCGAAGGCGCTCTAAGGTGTGCGGATCGGTGCGTCGCCGATCGAAATATTGGGAAACAGCTCGGAGCGCACCAGCTTGCCGTTTTGCGCCATGTGGCCGGCGCGCACGGCGTCCATGACCTGCACCAGAATGTCGTACGAGGTGTTGGGTTCGGCCAGTATGGTGGCTTCGAGCTTGTCAGGGAAGCGTGTCTTCAGCTGTTGCACCAGGCGTGCCAGGGCGGGAAGGTCGGGCCCCGTGGGGGTTGCGGCAATGCGCTCTATCAGCCCACCGGTGCGGTCGCCCACCTCCAGTGCGTCGGCGCGCACCACGACTTCCAGTTGCAGGTTGTCGGCCTTGACCTGTTCCAGCGCCGCAGAATTCTGCGGTGGCAGTGTCAAGTCTATGACCGACAAGCGGGTGAACACTGCGGTAGACAGCAGGAAGGGGACCAGCACCACAATCAGGTTGATGAAGGCCGTAATTTCAAGATGCGCTTTGTCTTTGCGCAGGCGGCGGACTCGCATGGCGTTCTTCAGTGCGCTGCCGCGCCCGCCTCGGGGTTCTTCTCGGCACTCAGGCGCTGCACCAGGTTCAGAAAACTCATCTTGGCTGCCTCCAGCCCATCCACGATCTCGCTGGTCTGCGCTTGCAAAAAGGCATGCACCAACAAAAAGGGTATGGCCACCATCAAGGCAAATGCCGTGTTGTTCATGGCAATGGAGATACTGGCCGACAGCAGCTCGGCTTTCTCTGCTGGGTTGACTTGCGCCACGGCCGTAAAGCCCTTGATCAGCCCGATGATGGTGCCCAGCAGGCCCACCAGCGTGATGACATTGGCAAAGGTGGCAATGTAGTGTGTGCGCTTTTCCAGCCGGGGCACAATTTCCATCATGCCTTCTTCCATGGCCGCGTCATAGTCTTCGCGCCGGCCTGGGCTTTGCATGCGGGTCAGGCCGTAGTTGACGATTTTGCCAACGGCTGAGTCGGAACTGGCGGTCAGAGCCCGCACCTCTTTGAACAGGCCCTGTTGCAGCATGGGCAGCGTCTGCGCCCACACCGATCGATTTTGGCTGCGCGCCTTGCTCAGAAAGATAAAGCGCTCCAGCGCAATGGCCACGCCCAGTGCCATGATCAGCACGCTGGGGTAGATGAAAAGGCCGCAATCCTGGAAGAACTTGATGGCAGTGTTGAGTGCGTTCATGGTGTCTGTCTCCGTTTAAAAAGCTGGTGAAAAATTGCGGTGTTTACTTGGTGGTCGGTACGGCGGCGGTCTGGGTGGTCGTGTTGGTGGAAGTGGCGCTTTGCGATGCGCCGGCCCTGGCACGGGTCTGTTCGTCGTAGTGCACTTCACGGCGCACCACATCGCGGTCCAGCGGGGCCAGTGCCTCGTCCAGCACACTAACCATGGGCCGGCCCGACAGGTCGCCGGGCAGCGGTTTTTTCCACGGCACGATGTACAGCACCTTGGGCAGCTCGCGATTGCCGGTAATGCGCGTACGGTCAATCTCAGCACGGTCTTGCGCCCCGGCCGGCATGCTGAGCACCAACGCGATCATGCTGCACATACCAGCGCAGGTGGTCCTGTGCCGGATGCTTGGGTGTTGCTGGTTCATGCCTTCTCCTTGCGGGTTTTAAGCTCTGCAATCCATTTGCTGACGGTGGCGTCGCCACTGGGTGTCAGTGCCAGATAGCGTTCGTACAGTTGCAGCGCCTGCTTGGCGTCACCCAGATACAGGTCCTGCAAAATGCCCAGGTTCAGCACGGCACTGCTGCAGTTGGCATCCAGCGCAATGGCCTGCTCGTAGGCCTGGCGCGCCTTGTCGAATTGGCCGGCCTGGCGCTGGCTGATGCCCAGTTGGTTCAGGGTGGCGGCTTGGACCGCGACTTTGGCGGGTGCATCGGTGCGCTCGGTCTTGCCGTAGCGCACGGGGCGCAGTTCGCGCAATGCGTCAAAGCTCCTTTTGACCCACTGGTCGTAGATGCCGGTGCTGCTGCGCTGGGCGTTTTGCGCATGGATCTCGGTTGCCTTTTCTTCAAACGGAAAGGCCTGTTCTTCCAGCAGTACGTTGTACTGCTCGCGCTCCGCCTTGCTGAGCTTCTTGGGCCGCTCCGAGGACAGCAAGGCCTTGCCGAAGTCGCGGTAGATGGTGGCGATGTCGTAGCTGGCCTCGGTCGTGACATCGGCCACACCGAGATCCGTAGCCAGGGCGTAGGCTTTCAGGGCCTCTTCCATTCTGGCTTTTTTCAGCTTGAGCTGCTTCTGTAGTGGCTCGTTCAGCGGCACTTTGCGAAAGGCCTCTGCCACCGGTTCGGCCAGCGCCAGCGCTGCCTTGGCACCCAGGTAGTGGGTGCGCTCGGTGCGGGCTGCTGCGCCTGCTTGCTCGGTTTGAAAGATATCTTTCATCAAGGCCTGAGCGCGGGCCACGTTGTGTTCCTGCTGGGCCATTTGCGCCAGGTGCCAGCGCGCCTCCAGGGCTGCGGGCAGCGGCTGCGGGTATTGCGCCAGATAGCGCTCAAAGGCTTTGGTGGCGGGTCCGCGCGCACCGGCTTTTTCATGCAACTCGGCGGCCTGCCACAGAGCCTCGCGGACCATGGCCGGATCTTTGCCGGTACTGGCCAGGTGCTCGAACTCGGTGGCGGCCAAGGCCCACTGGCTGTCTTCCGCATAGACGACTGCCAGCTTGCCACCCACCTCGGCCTGCAGCGGGTGGTTAGGGTAGCGCTTGCGAAAGTCTTCCAATGTGTGGGCTGCGGCTTTCCAGTCCTTCAGTGCGATCAGCGAGGCCGCCGCGTCATACTGCGCAGTGGCCTGTATGCCGGCCTTGGGGGCGATGCCCGCCACACGTTCAAACTGTTGCACGGCCTCACGCGTTTGCCCGGCCGCGCGGGCCTGCTCGCCTTGCTTGTAGACGGCGGCAGCCTGGCGCTCCAGCAGGGCGTCGCGCCCGGCCGTCTTGTCGCCAGCCAGTTGCAACGCTTGAGCATAGGCCTGCTCTGCCGGTGCAAATTGGTTCGCTTCAAAGCGGGTTTGTGCCAGCACCGTCCACGCAAGCTGGCGTTGCGCGGCGGGCGCCGGTGGCTGCAGGTCCAACACCTGCTGCGCCAGCACGGCGGCCTGCGACGCATCTTTCAACACATACACTGTTTGCGCGGCATCGGCCAATACCGAGGCGGTACGCGCATCGTTGCCAAAGGCCTTGGCAAAGCGTTGAGCGCTGGCTACGCTGGCCTTTTGCAGGGCTGTCTGCTCACTGGGGGCGGCCAGTTTCAGCAACTGTGCGTAGGCCAGCAGGCTGGCATAGCCGGCATCGGCACTGCTGGTGTGCGTTGGGTAGGCATAGGCCGTTTTTTCGTACTCTTGCACAGCCTGTTCGTATTGCTTGGTTTCAAACAGCAGTTCGGCCAGCAGAAAATTATTCTGTGCGGCTTGGGGTGCTGCGGGGAAGGCCGTCAGGTAGGCGAGGTACCAGCGGATCGCCTCTTGGTAGTCTTCAGGACGTTTGCTTTTTTGGGCGTTGGCGTGGTAGGTGCGCGCCAGTTCAGCCATGTGGTTTTGCACCAGGGGCTGCGCCTTGTCCCAACCCTGTGGGTTGCTGGTTTGAAACGCGCTGCCGGGGCCGTAGCGCAGCACATAGTCGCGCTTGGCGGTTAGTGCCAACGTGGCAAAACCGTTGCGCTCGTAAATGCCAATCACCCGGGCCTGAAAGATCGGGGCCTGCGCGTCCAGCGGCTTGTTGCGCACAAACAGCGCAAAGGTGTCGGCCGCGTCCTTGACGCGCTCCTGCTTCAGGTACAGCTCACCCAGTTGTTCGTAGACCCGGAAGGCATAGGTCTGGCGTTCCGGTGTGTTGATCAACGGGGCAATGGATTCGGCCCCTTGCAGATTTTCCAACGACAGACTGGTGACGCGGAAAGTATCTTCCACCAGTTCGCGGTCCGCGCGGCTCAGGTCTTGCAGCGTGTCCAGAGCGCCGTCACTGGTCTGGTCGGCCAGCTTCAGATCCAGCACGCCAAAGAAGGATTGCACCGCGTCTTCCAGCTTGCCCTGCTTGAACTGGCACCAGCCCTGCATGTACAACGCGCGGTCATGGTAGCGGCTGCCCGCGCTGCTGCCCAGCACGCTGGCATAGGCGAGCTGTGCCTGGGCATAGTGGCGTGCAGCAAACAGCAGCTCGCCACGGCGGAAGTCGCCCTCTTCGCGGTTCACGGTGTTGGGGTAGTCCTTGACCAGGCGGTCCAAGGTCTTCAGCGCAGCATCCAGGTCACCGCCTTGCTCTTGCGCCCGCGCCAGTTGGTACAGTACGCGGTCGTTGTCTGGGCTCTTGGGATAGGCCTTCAGCAGCTCCTGGTAGCGTTGGATGGCGCCTCGGTAGTCCGGTCCATTGGCGGCTTTGCCGGCGCTTGCCTCGTCGCCCTGGTCTTCGGCGCTGACCATCTCCAGATCGCCGATGCGGCGCATGGCCTCGGCGCGCTGTGGCGCGGTGGGGGCTGCTTCCAGAAAATTGCGGTAGGCGGCAATGGCCTGGGCTGGCTTGATGTCAGGCCCGTGGTCTTTGTCTACCGTGACGGTAAGGCCAGCCAGGGTCTTGATGGTGGGTTCGTTTTCGGGCGTGCCCCGTTGCTTGCTGGCGCAGGCGCACAGCAGGCAGGCGGCCAGCACCGCCACGTGGCTAGTGTTGGGTCGCATGCGTGGCCTCCGGGGCAGACGTGGTGTGGTCAGCGGCAACTTCGGTACCGCGATCATAGAGTTGTGCCAAGGCAAAGCGCGCCTGGGTGGTGTAGAGCTTCAGGCGCTCCTGCTGGCGTTTGAGTTCGGCGATGGCAATGCCTTGCACCACCTGCTGCTGGGCTTTGCTCAAGGTGGCCAGGCGAGGCGTCAATTGGTCCATGGTGGGTGTCAGTGCAGCGATGCGCTTGGCAAAGGCCTCAAAACGCAATGGCTCGTCACGTTGTGCCTGGGCCAATGCAGCACCCGACTGCTGGGCTTTTTCCAGGCCATCGGCTATTTGCAGCAACTGTTGTTTGGTATTCCAACTGCGCGATGGAAAGTCTTGCGCCAGTTGCCAGGTCAGCACGCCAGCGGCCAGTCGGGCACGGCGTTGCGTGGCTTGTGCCTCTGGCGTGTCCGGTTTGCCTGGCGCGGCGGGCAGAGCGGCCTTGACGCGTGCGATGCGTGCCAGCAAGTCCAGTTGCCTGTCGTCGGCAAATGCCACGCCGTCTGCTGCGGCGTCGGCAGCAGCCACTTCACGTTGCAGTGCCTGAAGACGCGCGCGCAGGGGCTCAATGCCGATCTCGCTGGCGCGGGACTGCACCACGGGCAGCCGCTGTGCAAAGGCATTGCGCCGGTTGCCAAGCATGTCATTGAACACATCCAGTTTGTCGCGCCACTCCTGCAGGTTCTTGGTCAGGAACAGCAGGTCGCGGTAGTTCTTCAGGGCCTCTTGAAAATCATGCTGCGCCAGCACGTGGGCCAGGTGCGTGGCGTGCGGCATGTCGGGCAGTTCGCGCAGGCCCCAGAACCAGCCCATCTCCTCACCAGGGTTGCTGTCCAGCATGGCGTCCACTACGGTGCCCGATTGGATGGCGGCTATGGATTCGTCCAACGCGTGGGATTCGTCACTGAAGGTGCTGATGGCCTTTTCATAGCCCTTGGCGGCTTGGCCATAGGCGCCCAGTTCGGCATAGGCGTAGGGCACGGCAATATGCGCCTCCAGTACCGAGGGGTCTTGCACGTCGCGCTGCGTCAGCTCCAACCACGGCACCAACGCCACAGTCGGCTCCTTCAGGCTGGCCGCTGCCCAGCCCATGCCCAGCAAGGCCTTGCTGGCCTGCGGGCTTTTTAGCCGCACGCGCTCCAGGTAATTGCGCGCAGCCTGGGGCTGCTGGTCGGCCAATGCCGAGAAGCCCAGTGCCAGGTTGGCACGGTCGCGCAGGCCGCGGTACTCCTCGTCCTCAGCGGCTTCGCGCCCCAGGGTATCCAGCACGGACGTGCCGCTGTCGGTTTGTCCACTCTTGATCAATGCTATGCCCAGGTTGTAGCGCAGGTAGCGCGCGCCAGCAGACTTGCCGGTGTAGGCGGCCAGCGTGGCGGCCGCGCCGCTGTAGTCGGCATGCGCCATTTGCAGATTGGCCTGCAGCAAGGCGCGCTCTTCCTGCAGTTCGGGCGCCAGTGCGTTGCCGATGTGGCCTATGGCGTCTTGCGCCGCATCGATGTCGCCGCGTTGGTAGCGGATCTTGGCCAGAAAGTACCAGGCACGGTCGCGTGTGGGTGGTGTAGCGCCCAGGTCTATCAGGCGGGCAAAGATGTCGCCCGCTTCGCGCGTCAGCCCATACGACAGCAAAATGCCACCACGCAGCACCTCGGCTTCGTCGCTGTGGTGGCTGACGCGCCCCATGTGCTGGGACACCATCAGGCTCGTCACGGCGCTGAAATAGCGGTCCTGGAAGAACTGGAACAGCGTATCGCCATAGTGCGGGTCCAGAATGGGGCCGGCGGGCTCGGCGCGTGCCGTACTGGGGCCGAGCAGGGCGAGCGCGGCCAGCAGGGCGACGCTGAGCGCCTGGCGAAGGGGTGAAGGGGTGCAAAGCCGCATCGGGTGTTACTGCCACAGCTTGATGTCAAACTCGGGCTGCAACTTGGCCGACGAGTCCTGTATGCGCAGCTCGGCGTACTTGGCCTGCGTGTCCTTGTCAAAGCGTATGGTTGCGCCGCGCTTGTAGTCGCGCGCGTGCGGGCCACGCCCGGTAAAGAAGGCCACCAGCTCATGATTGCCGGCGCGCAGATTGCCCACATACAGCCGCTGCACGCCGCCACGGTGCAAGGCTTGCACTTCCAACGGCGTGTACAGGTAGTTGGCCACCAGCTTGTCGTCAATCTTGACCTGCACGGAGTCCAGTTCAAACATCTTGCCCACGTCCATGGACACAAAGAGTGCCATCTGCGTGTTGGCCGGGAACAGCAGTTCTTCTTCCAGCACCAGCAGGTCGCGGTTCAGGTTGATGACGTCGCTTTTGACGTCCTGAATGCGAGCATCCAAGCTAGTGGCGTCAGGTGCAGCATCGGCACCCCAGCCGGAATGCATAAAGGCCAACAAAGCCAGGCCTGCAACTGTTTGGGTGAATGTGTTTGTCATGGTCGTAGGGGCAACTAGAAAGTAGCCGTCAAATACAGTTGAATAAGGTTGGCATTGGTGGCATAGGCCTCGCCGGTGCGCAGGTCGGTGAAGTCGCTGAACTTGTAGCTGGTGTACTCGTAGGCGCCATTGAGCTTGAGCGCGTATTTGCCGGGTACCGTGTGCAGCTTGTAGCTGAGCTTGGCGCCCAGGCCCGTGCTGCTGAAGGTGCTCAACTGCCGGTTGCGCGAGACATAGGTGGTTTCGGCCGTTGCGTTGTCGCTGTAGAACAGCGCACTGTTCTGGCGGTAGAAGCGCAGGCTGGTATCGGCCAGCCATTTTTCGCCAAAGTAGCGGCTATAGCCCAGTTCGGCCGTATGGGCCTTGATGTCCCAGGTATCCCAGAAGTAGCGGTATTCGGCCCGCACGGCGTCTTGCGAGCCCATGTCGCCAATGACCCGAAATTTGATGGCGCGGGCCTCGCGGGTGCGTGGTGTGCGCTCCGGCACTGCCGCGCCAAAGACCCGCGCCACGCGGTAGGGGCTGCCCAGAAAGCCATCGTCGGCCATCATCTCGGTGTTGGCGCTCAAGACCCAGCGCGGCGTCAGGATTTGCGTCACACCCACGCGGTATTGCCAGTGTGCAGCCACCTCGGCAAATTCCGGCGAGCCATGCTTGCCGACCTCGTCGTTGCCACGGGTAAAGCCCATGCTGACCGAGGTCATGCCGCCGAAGGTTTCCTGCACCACATCCAGCCCAATGCGGTTGGCCACGTAGTCGGGCTCGCGGCTGGTGGAGGTGGTCAGACTGATCGTGGAGTCGCGGTACACATAGTCCACACCCAGGCCATATTCGGTCCGCGTTTCGGTATAAGGGCTGGCGGTGGTGACCACATCGATGGACGCGTTGCTGACCGAGTCCATGTAGTAGCTGGCCGATAGCGTGACCTTGTCGGCCAGTTGCTTGCGCACCAGTAGCGCCGGCCCGTTGGCGTTGACGCCGCCGCCGCTGTACGAGTGGTACAAGGCCTCGGCCGAGTCTTCCGGCAAATCGGCCGCGCGTGCGCCAGTGGCGGCCAGCACGCTGCCCAGCACCGCCGCAAGCTTGTGCAACAGGCCGCTGCGTTCCAGGGCGCTCCAGGCTTTTATTGCAACCACCGCACACTCCTTGCCCCCCGGTGGCCCCCC
>JACXTT010009568.1_pt1 | contig 13234 bp, 9 predicted proteins | sample 9270951 | NCBI WGS metagenome assembly JACXTT01 (sample SAMN15532306, study PRJNA645909) | rock metagenome | isolation source: weathered quartz diorite | place: Puerto Rico | collected 2017-06-21
CTTATGCCTAGCAGGACTGAAGGGCTGGCTTGTGCGCCATTCCAGCTCAGCGGGCCCCCAGCACCAGTTGAGGCGTAACGCGATTCCTTCGATTCCGTAAGCCCGTGCATAGGTCTCAACAGTCTTTTCGTTAATAAACTTCGAAAGGCCGTAATTGTCTTCGATGACACTGGGATGTGCTTCGTCGAACGGCAGGTACTGTATCTCGAAGGGTCGGTTAGTAATCCTGAAGCAATGTCCAAGTGCGCAGTTGCTGGATGCCAGGACAACCCGACGCACCCTGGCCTCTCGTGCAGCCTCCATCAGATTGTAGGTGCCAACAGTGTTGACACGAAATGTGTCATCCGAGGGCTGGTTGATTCCTCCGATATGTGCAATGCAGTCCACACCGTCCACAGCCTTCCTGCAGTCATCAAGATTTGTGAGATCGCCCTTGATGAAAGCAGATTCTGTCTTGGTGGCATAAGGTCCCTCCGAAGGATGACGACGAGAGAACAGGCTTAGTTGATGGCTTTTTGTCAATTCTTCAATGACAAATTTCGCAACATAGCCGCTAGCACCTGTAATCAGGACCCTCACCAATTCCCTTCTCTCCTTTTCTTAGTCCACAGGAATATCGGCAGATTCTCAAGGCTACCGCTTGTTGCCGCCTGGTAGATATCGGCCTTCATCTGCTTAGCGAGAAAACTAATCTCAGTAAGGGATTGGGAAAACGGCTGCATTGGAGCACAGCCTTCAAAATCCCGTCAACAGATTTTTGAAAGACGCCTGAATGTGGATGTACGGTGGAGCTGGTGGTGGGAACCCGAATCCCAGGGTCAGAGACGCCACTATCTCTTTATCAGATTGCGAGCCCTTTCGAGGTTTCCTCGAAAGTCCGAGCGATGCGGCGCATACTCGACGGCCAGGCTATATTCTTTCAGTGCCTGTTCCATCAGACCGAGTTCCTGGTAAACGCTTCCCAAAAGGTTTCGCAATTCCGCATCGCGTGGCTGAATCGATTTCGCCTGCTGGGCAAAGGAGAGTGCTTGGGTATAGTCACGGCGCTGGAACCAATAGCAGGCCATGAGCCGGTTGGTCTCGAATGTCGCTGGGTTAATTTCTTGAAGTTTGATCAGATGAGTATAGGCCTCTTGCCAGTTAGCCGAAGATAGGTCGATCTCGGCCAAATACCTGTGGGCTTCCCAGTTGTTTGGATTCAATTCCAGCAGTTGCTGTAGAAGGGCTCGCGACTCCGGCACGTTCCCCTGTTCCAGCCTTTCTCTTACTAGTGCCGTCAACCACAGCTCTTCCTCCCGTTGCAACTCGGTCTGCCGGTTGGCCTGGGTAGACTGCTCGGCCTTCTGCTGGTTTAAATATTGTGCGGCTTTCTCGCTGTTACCATTCTTTAAATAGGCCTGACTGAGGGCATAATAAATCTTCGGCAGACCGGTGGCCGCCGTTTCAGCACGGCTCAGGAACTTGATCGCCTCATCGGTCTCGTTAAGCGCCAGGCATACGGAACCCAAGGCATAAAGACTCTCGGCATCGTTCTCCCGCTGTTTCAGGGCTTCAGAAAAAGCTCTTTTCGCGGCTGTCATCAGTCCGCGCTGCTCGTAGATTTTCCCGAGTTCGAAATAATCTGCCGGGTTGCCTGGCGCTTTTGCCAGACTCTTCTCGATGGCCTCTTGAGCGAGGTCTACATTGCCGATCAGCTTGTAGATCTTTCCCCGATAAAAATCAATTCTGGGATTATCCGGATCGCGACGCATGAGCTCGTCCAAGGCCCGCAAGGCCTCGCTCGTCATTTCCAGCCCGAAATAGACTTTCATCAATTCGCTCAGGTTGGCAGGTGAAAGCCGAGCGAGCATGTTGCTTTGATCGAAGACCGCCAGTACCTTGATGGACTGCCGCTTCTGGCCCAGGCGAGTGAGGACGTTCGCCAGCGCCAAAGCATGCTCCGGCTGTTCGGGTCCGAGCCGTAAGGCCTCGGAAAGCTCGGCTGCCGCTGTGTTCAAATGACCGGATTCAGCATAGGCCACTCCCGAAAGGAAGTATGCTTCGGGCTTGAGGGGATGGATCTGCTTGAGCCGATTAAAGGCAGCGATTGCCTCGGGAAAGTGTCGTTCGGCAATGCGCTTCTTGCCCTCCTCAACAATTTTCATCTCTTCTGAGCGCTCGCCTTGAATCATCGCGCCGGCGGGAACCACCAGGAAAACAGAACGCAGGTCTAACGCACCAACATAAATCCCGGGCGCGATAAGTAGAAGCAGTATTGAAGTCATTTCTCTGCACCAAGGTGTTGCATCCCAGCTTTTCTTGTCAAGGGGAATTCCTCTCGAAATTCCTCCTAATTTCTTTGTTGAAACGCTGGAGGTCCCCAATCGCAGTAGCACAGACTTCAGTCTCTTTGCAGTGGTTTGCTCGATACAGACTGAAGATACAGACTGAAGTCTGTGCTACTTCCCCTGAGGACAATTTGCGTTGACACGCAAAAGGCCGGGCCGATAAGCTTCCGCCATTCTTGAGCTGAACGATGAAAAGGACCATCTTTCTTTCCTACTCTTCTCCCCAGAGTGAAGCAGCCACGCGCATCGAGCTGTCGCTAAGGGAAGAAGGGCACTCCGTATTCCGCGACCGCTCGGCCTTGCTGCCCGGCGAATCCTTTGACGCGCGAATACGCGATGCGATCGAGAAAAGCGATCTGTTCATCTTCCTCATCAGCCGTGAATCTGTTTCAGAGGGTCGCTACACGCTCACTGAGCTCAAATTCGCCGAGCAAAAGTGGGGGAACCCGTCTGGTCATGTTCTTCCGGTATTGACTGAACCGATCCCAATTAAGGACATCCCTGAGTTTCTACGGGCGGTCACGATGCTCCAGCCGAGGGGTGATATTGCGGCCGAGGTGGCAGCCGAAGTCCATCGCATGACCGCCCGGCAGCGCTGGCTCCTCCGGCCCCAAGGCCTGATGCTTCTGGTCCTGGTCGCCCTCGTCGTTGCCGTTGGCCTGTGGCAGGCGGTTTCCCGGCATTTCAAACATCTCGAACAGACCCAGCATATGACGGCTCTGGTGAAGCAAGGCCAGTTGCAGGCCGACTCTGGCAATTACGCAAGCGCCTGGAAGCTCCTGGAGCAGGCCGGCGACACTCATCCTGGATCACCGGAAGTAACTGACGCCCAGGAGCGGCTTGCCATGGAATGGCTCGAGCACGCTCGCGGCAGCCAGCTGACTGGCAGTCTCAAGGACATCGCCGAAAAAGTCTCGCCGGTGCTCTCGCGCGGCGCGGTCGCCGGGAGAGGCGAGCGCGCCGCGGACCTTCTGGCCCACATGGGATGGGCGGACTTCCTGCGGCTGCGCGAAGGAGTGGGTGGGTTGGATCCCACGCAGCACTACCGGCGCGCAATCGAAATCGACCCGGGCAATGTCTTCGCGCACACGATGTGGGGCTTCGACATCCTAACCAAGGGTGGCTCTCTGGGTGACGCGAACCGGCACTTCACCATCGCGCTGCAATCGAAGCGCCAGCGTGAATACGTGCGCCACATGCAGATCTCAGCGCTGCTGTGGGGTCAGGATTCGGAGCTGGAGAGCGAGGCTATCAGGGTCGCGAATGCGATGCGCCGTGGGAACGAAACGATGCCGGCGGAAACGCCCGAGGAATCGGATAGGTGGAGATTGTGGATCATTTATTACGGTCGGCTTATCTCTGGTCACGACAAGCGGGGGTTCCTTTCGATACTTTCCCCGACGGACCAGCTGGCTACGTTTTGCTGGCTTTATCCGCAGGATCAGCTCCCAAAAGACAAATACCCGCTGTACCTCTATATTCTCGCCCAATTGCAGGAGCTCAACGGCGACCGCGACCGCGCGCTGGCCTCATATCGGCAGCTACGAAGCCAGCTCGGGAATGAGTCCGGTCCCCTGGTTGCTGGCTCCAATGCGGCGATCAAGCGCCTGTCGAATTGACGGTCCCGCATAACGGCCTAGATAATCTCCTTTCCGGCATCATTGTAAGTTCCCGCCGCTTCCAATTGGACAGGCTGCTGCACCCCATCCAGTTCCCTGGCGATTTCAGAAAGGGCAGCGAAGCTCGGTATCGTCCAAACAGCAAGGCCCCCCGGTCCTGGGCCCAGAAGTCCGATGCGATGAACCAAAAGATTCAGGGTGAATCGCTGATGTTGCTTGCTGCGCGCTTCGTAGAATTCTCCAATTTCAGGCAACTCTCCCTTGGCTCGAAAGAATTCTACGTAGTAAGTGCCGTTACGCCCGCGTACAGGTTCCAGCAAAAGCTCGTAACATCCCGCTGCATCGATTCGGGCGACCTTGCGCAGGGGCTCTTCATACTGGTCAGCTTCTCCGGAACGGAAAATGCGTTCCCAATCGTCAATTCGTTCGAAACTCGAGCGGGGTGAGTACCACACTGCCATATGCTCCGGTTCCGGTCCTATCCGCCAGGTGCGGGATATGTACAAAATCAACCGATCGGCCTGATAGCCAGCGTCCCACCCTTCCTGGGCTTTCGAAGCCGAAGCGTGAAATTCTTGCAATTCTACTCCCGGCAGACGACTGATGTATTCGATGTAGATCATGAGAGTTCCTTGCTACAAGTCCTTGGGGTAGCCACGGTGAGCGTTTTCTGCGAGCCGTGGGCTTTTTCAATTTTGGATTTCGGATTTTGCATCGCGGATTTCGCAGACACCTCCTTCAGTGCCAAATTGGCAATCGAAAATCGGAAATCCACGCCCGGCTGCCCTCTGCGTGGCTCCCCACTTCTGCTCGCAAAAAATCGCCCTAAGCATCATTGCGGCATAGCTCCACCACACAGACAGACGCGCAGGGTAATGCTTTCAATCTGTCGTCCTCCCGCCTCGGCCTTCCAGGAGATCTCTTGCCATCCTGGTTTTGTGGTGGCGGAAGCCCTCAAAAGCGCTTGCACGGGATAAGCCTCCAGCGGTCTTAAAGGATAAACCTTATACGGTGTCTCGTCGATCCACCCGGCTGGCGCTGTCACACTCAAGCTGACTTCCTGAGATTGTGACGTACCGTTGCGCACGATCAGAGGTACCTGCAATTGAGAACCTGGTCCGATGGCCACCTCAGGAACAGGAAGCAGTTGTGCCAGGTGCCCGAGATCGTGCGCCTTCCAGAACTCACGGTAAAACGCCCACGGTCCGCCTAGTTCCAGCAAAAGTCCTCGACCAGCAGGAGACTCGACACCTGGATTTCGTTTGAAGGAAACTGCTGATTCAGGCACGACTCCTTCAAAAACATCTCCCGTTGTGCTGCCACCGACCAGCGATTTGCCAAAAACCAACGGGACAGGATATTCGAAATCCGAAAAATTACCTGTCTCAACGGCCTTCTTTCCAATCGTGCCTTCCTGAGAAAGATAGAAGCTGGTTTCCTCAGCAGCCAATCGGGCATACGGCACATGCCGCGAAGGAGATGTTTCGGTGGTCTCGTACAAGGGACCTGCCCCATCCAGGAAGTTTTTTCGAAAGGGACTGGATTCCGGCGAAGTCTGCCACCAGTAGCCCTGAGCCTCGAATGCATCAGAAAAATAGTAAATCTTTTTCGGCTGCCAGGGATTCAGACCTTCCAAATTGTGTTCCCGGGATCTCGACGTGGCCAGTTGCTCGGCAAAGGCTGTCGAGTCGCCAGCCAGATCAAAAGCCTCGTTCGCAATAACCGAAGCAGCTTGATGATCAGCATGGTTTTCACCAGCAACACAGACAGGTAGCCACGTCAGAATTACTTCCGGACGCGTGAGACGAACCAGGCGCACAACTTGTCCCAGGATAGATCCGTGGTCCCAGTGTTCGAGTGAACGCAGCACATCCTGAGCTGGTGTGTCGGGCGCGTCGAGGAACCAGACGTTGGTCACCCCGAATGATGCCAGCGCCCGTCGGGCTTCTATCTCCCTCTCTGCTCCTAATGCCGCTCCTCTTTCGTTCCCAACGGCATTGCCACCGCCTTCTCCGCGCGTCGCGTATATGACCGCAACACGGCGGTGTTCTTCGTAAATCGCCCGTGGCAGGTAACCAGCAATGGAGGTGTCGTCATCTGGATGAGCGACGACGACAAGAATATCGGCTTTATAGCGATCATCCGGTTTGGGGTAAGCGGGAGCCTTCGCGTGCTCCGCCAGTTGCGGAGCGGCAAGAAGCGCCAGCAAAAAATAGATTGTCTTCATCGAATCCACTCCAGTAGTTCACGGGAACGTCTAGTTGTGGCGAGCAACTGCACGCGGTGAGAAAGGAACCGAAAAAGAGCTCAAAGGACGCCAAGGTAAGGTTCCTCGGGTCAGAATCCTCGGGACGGAACAGACACTCGGGCTAACCTGGCCATTGGCTTTTTTCTCACAGAACATCACGCACCCTTTCGGTTGCACGATGGCGATGGAGCGCCTTCGCTCCACCCCAGGTTTACAAATCCCCCACCCCCCTCCCGGAGTTATATACCTTGATCACCGTCCAGAGGACGCCTCTCGTCTTTTGTGGCCATCACAGCCGTGGAACGGTGGGAGTCGATAGAAGTGACTGCGCGTCACGGTAGCTGAGGTTTCCCTGCTTCTGGTAACGCTCTGCGTAAACTGCAAGCTTGTCACGATCCAAGTTCACCCCAATGCCCGGCCGTTGTGGGATCTCCAGTGATCCATGTTGATAAGGAAGAGGCCCGGTCCCCTCGATGATGTCGTCAGCCAGGAACGAGGCGTAAGATTGGTTAGCACAAAGAAAGTTGGGCGTCGATGCTATGAGGTGCAGTGCGGCGTAGGTTGAGATTCCCAACTCTCCCAGACTATGTTTAAGAACAGGCAGACCGGCCGTTTCGCAGAGTCCTGCTCCACGCTTCAGATTCAGGAGTCCCCCATCCGTTTGGTGATCGAGCGAAATCACGTCGGCCGCGTTGTGGCGAATCACGTCCAGCGCATCGTAGCGAGTCCAGGAAGCTTCATTGGCTAAGACGGGTGTCTCGATGCGGCTGCGAACGTAGGCCATTTCCGTCAGGTTTCTGGCTGAGACAGGCTGCTCCACTAATTCCAACTTATAGCGCTCCATCTGCGAGATGATTCGAATTGCCGCCGCGGACGACCACGCTTCATTGGCATCGACGCGAATCAGGGTCTGTTTTCCAGCTCCTTCGCGAATCGCCGCCACCAGCTCGATATCCTCTTCCGGCCTGATCGTTCCCACTTTGAGGTACAGAGTCCGAAAGCCTTGTTCTACCGCCTTCCTCGCATCGGCTGCCAATTGAGCGGGTGGCTTGCGAATCAGGTAATACATGTATTCCACTCGTTCCCGCACTGGTCCGCCAAAAAGGTTTACCAGCGGTTGATTACACGCCTTACCCACAATATCCCAGCAAGCCATTTCAATAGCCGCGATCCCCGTGCTACTGGCTCGGACATGGTGCCAGCCTCCGACCACACTCATCTTTTTGAAGACTCGTTCGACATGGAAAGGATTTTCCCCAATCACCAGACTTTCCAGCGAGCGAATCACCGCCAATACAACGTCAGCGGTTGGATAACCGGGTGCTTCGCCGAGTCCGATCAAGCCTTCGTCGGTTTCCATCTCCAAAATGACGTTGGTCAGGCCGCCACGACCGCCCCATGCCCAGAGCTCATCTCCAGTGAAAGGCACAGCGACAACAGTTGTCTTTAGCCCGGTGATCTTCATAACGGTTCCTCGTTCGGCAACTTAGAAAGCCTGCGGCTCCCCTCTCTCCAACGGCGGGAGAGGGGCTGGGGGGTGAGGGGAGGGATTGCGTGACCATTGAATCGAACTGCACAAAATCTGAAAGCGAACGTCCAAGCGGTTCCACGAACTCTGGAGGTGTCTTCGACACAAGCTCCCAAGCACGAGTAATCAGTGACGGCAGGTTGGCTTTGTGCTGGAGATGCCGTCGCTCATCATGGCACAACGGTCTCCCCCTCACCCCCAAACCCCTCTCCCGCGTTGGGGAGAGGGGAGCCGAAAACCGGAGGTGGGCTCACAGACTTGAAGCTGCAGAAAGTCCCTACAGAGTAAAGTCTGTGCTACTTCGCTTCACACCAGGATCTCCTTCACAACTCGCGCTTCGAAGACGGAAGTGAGTTTTTCCTTTAGCCCATTTTGATCAAAGAAGAGGTCCTGGTAGTTCAGCCCTAGCAGGTGAAGAATGGTGGCATGCCAGTCTGTCACACTGACTTTGTTTTCCACGGCTTCATAGCCGAGATCGTCCGTGGCGCCATAAACCAGGCCGCGCTTAACGCCGGCACCGGCCATCCACAAGCTGAACCCTCGTGGATTGTGATCTCGTCCGGACGATCCCACGTCTCCCTTGAGCTGGGCGATCGGCATACGCCCAAACTCGCCGCCCCAGATGACCAGAGTACTGTCGAATAAGCCACGATTCTTCAGGTCCTGCAGCAAAGCAGCCGTTGGTTTGTCAGTGCGGGCACTGGCAACGCGCATCCAGTGTTCCAGATTGCTGTGGGTGTCCCAGAGCTGCCCATTGATATAGAGCTGCACAAACCGCACACCGCGTTCCACCAGGCGCCGGGCCATCAAGCAGCGCCTCCCATAGGAATCCGTCGGATCTTGCCCTACACCGTACATTTCAAGGGTGGCCGGCGACTCCTTCGAGAGGTCCAGGGCATCGCTGGCTTCCAATTGCAGACGAGCCGCCAGTTCGTAGCTAGCTATACGAGCATCGAGCTGGAGCTGGCCTGGATGATTGCGTTTATGGATACGGTCCAGCCGAGTTAGCAAGTCGCGTCCGAGGCGAACCACTTCTGCAGTTTCCTCTACCTCTGGATGCAAATTCAAAATTGGAGAACCCGTTGAACGCAAGCGGGTACCCTGATAGATGGGTGGCAAGAAACCCGCCTGCCAGTTCCAAACCCCGTTCAGAGGCAGTCCCAAAGGATCATCTAATACTACATAAGCCGGCAGGCTCTGGTTCTCACTGCCAAGCCCGTAAATCACCCATGCTCCCAATGAAGGCCGCCCGGGAAGAGTTCTGCCGGAATGAATCACGAACAGGGCGGGCTCATGGTTCGGGTGCATCGTGAACATGGAACGAATCACAGTGATGTTATCCACCTGCTGGGCTAGATGGGGCATCAGTTCCGAGACCCAGATACCCGACTGCCCATATTGTTTGAACTGAAAAGGGCTGCGCAGTATGCCGCCTGCATCTTCCGGGCCGGTCAAGTCTGCAGCTACTTTGTCGAAATAAGGTTCTCCGTGGTGTTTATCCAGCATTGGCTTGGGATCAAACAGATCGACCTGGCTCGGCCCACCATTCATGAAGAGCTGGATCACTGCCTTGGCCTTGGGCTCGAAGTGCGGAGATCGGGCTTTCAGATCATAGATGCGACGAGGCTCGGCGGCTGATTCTTCCGCCCTCGTGGAAGCCAGCAGCGGCAATCCTCCATAGAGGTCCTGACCCAGCAGGGTCGTGAGTGCGGCTCCTCCCAAACCATCCACCACCCGCTCGAAAAAGCTGCGGCGTGTGATCTGCCCGGAGTCGGTGTTGAAACCGACATGAGGATGGCATCGGGTGCACTTGGACAGTCCGTTCTTCATCGTCAATCTCCTTGGTTAATCAATGTACATGAAGGCCGCCGAATTCATGATGGTATGGCAAACCTTTCCCAGCGCCGCCAAGTCTGGCTCCTCTCTATTTTTTATGATCGGATCCTGCCCAACAGTCTGTGCCGCATCCCCTACAGGTGTGGCTGGCGTGGCAGGCTTGTTGTGAACGGCGCCTCCCTCACTCACGGACCTCCGCTCTTCTTCGACCAGGCGAGTCAGTGTTTCCAAGCTAGCTTTTCTTTCTTCTAAGGAAGGTGGACGACTCAAGGCGATCCGGTAAGCCAGCTCGATCTGTTTTTGAGGCTCTGGCCCTGCTTCCTTCCTTACTCTTTCCGCCAGGGAATAAGCGAGCCTATGGATCATTGCACTGTTAAGCAGATTGAGTGCCTGAGGCGCCACAGTCGAGGCGTTTCGCTCCAGACAGTTTGGACTCATTGCCGGCAGGTCGAAATTTTCCAGCAAACTGGGAAGTTCCGAGCGGCGCTGCGTCACATACACACTGCGGCGCCAGCCCTTCTCAATTTCAATCGGTGTCACCAGGCCGTCGTCGCGCACTTCAACCGGCTGCGGCACACCAAAACGGGTTTCGTCCAGACGGCCTGAAACCAGGAGCAGCGTGTCGTTCAAGACTTCCGCTTCCATCCGCTTCAGTGGCATGCGCGACAGCAAAAGGTTGTCGGGATCCAGCTTCTCTAATTGCGGAGATACGACGGAGGTCTGGCGATAGGTGCTGGAGGTCATCATCAACCGGTGCATGGCTTTGACGCTCCAACCCTGACGAACAAATTCTGTCGCCAGCCAATCCAGCAGCTCAGGGTGGCTGGGCCGGGCCCCGGTGTTGCCGAAGTTCCCCAGGGTCTTCACAATGCCAGCGCCAAAGTGATGTTTCCAAATCCGATTCACCATCACACGCGCAGTCAGGGGATGATCTGGACGTACCAGCCATCGTGCGAGCGCCAGGCGCCGGCCTGTCTTGGAAGAACCCGGCCAAGGTGGGTTGACCGCGAAGGGCGTTTTCCCATCCGTCAAAACCATCGGCACTCCCGGTCCTACCCACCGGCCAAAATTCGCAGGTTCGCCGCGGCGTAAAATCCAACTAGGCGAGGGGACTCCTCTGTCCCACAGGGCCTGGATCTTAGGTTCGGGCTGCTTTCCGTATTCAATCAATTTGATCTGACGCTCCGCTGCCTCAGCCTCTTTGCGGTAATTGGCATCGAAGCTCTTCAGTTCGTCAGGTTCAATCTTCAAGGCGCGCTCAAATTTTTCTGACAGGTATCTTTCCAGGGGGCTGCGTTTTTCTGGTGGAGTGGCCAACATTTTTTTTAGATCTTCGCGCAGCACAGCCGGGAGTTGCTCGATCTTGTGGTTAAGCAGCTTCTCTTTGAGCGGCTCCGCTTTCTGTTCCAATGAAGCTTTAGTGGCTTCGATTTCGGTATCCAGAACCTTGTTCTGCGTCTCTCTGTCCTGTTCTTCTTGCATCAGTTGGGCGGGAGTTGCGCCGGGCCGGATGTAAGGCAAGAACCGCGTACCCATCACCTTGCCGCCATCCCCCGCCTGCTGCGGCATCAGCCAGTCGTGTTCATCAAAAGCACCTTTGAAGATATCGAGCAGGCGATAGTAATCGCGCTGCGGGATGGGATCATATTTGTGGCTGTGGCATCTCGCGCACCTGATCGTGAGCCCCAGGACCCCGGATCCCAAAATATCGATTTCATCGCCAATCACATCCAGCCGGTCCTCGACGAAATTCACCTCGCGCTCGCTGGTCGAGTCGGGGCCCATTCGCAGGAAGCCCGTTGCAACGAGGTTGTCCATAATCTCCTGAGTAATGACGGATGCCTTCTCGTAGTCGATCAGTTCATCACCAGCAATCTGCTCAAGCAGGAAACGGTCGTAAGGTTTGTCATCGTTGAAGGAGCGAATGACATAATCCCGATAACGAAAGGATACGGGCCGCGGATGATCTGCGCTCAGTTTTCCTCCTTCCGAATCGCTGTACCCCGCGACATCCAACCAGTGACGACCCCAACGTTCACCATAGCGAGCCGAGGACAGCAGCCGATCGATCATCTTCTCATAAGCACGAGGATCGCTGTCGGCCAGGAACACCTGGACTTCCTGCGGGTCCGGCGCCAAACCCGTCAGGTCAAAATAGGCACGGCGGATAAGAACGAGTCGGTCGGCCTCTGCAGACAGCCCCAGTCCTTTTTCCTCCAACTTACTGAGGATGAAAGCATCGATGGGATTGCGCACCTGTTCCGCGTGACGAACAGTGGGTACTGGCGCAGGTCGTGGGGGTTGAAAGGCCCAGAACTGGCGATCCTTGTCAGAGACGAGTGGGTCGGGCTGGTTTCCCGCGATATCCGGGACCTCCTCGCTCACCGGAGCCCCCTGGGCGATCCACTGAGCCAGACGCTCTGTTTCAGCCGTCGTAATGGGCTTGACTCCTACTTCCAGCATCCTTTTTTTAGGAGGCATTTCTCCGGAACGAATTTTCTTCACTATCAGGCTCTCGTCGGGCTTCCCCGGTATCAGCACTGGTCCGGTTTTTCCCCCTTTCAGAATTCCGGCCAAGGTGTGAAGGTCCAGGTCTCCCTCCTGGCGCCGAATTCCGTGGCAAACGGTACAACGCAGCAACAGGATTGGAACGATATCCTGATCAGTCCATTTTCCGGCGGCCGGCGTTGCGGCAGCCGCGGAAGAGACAGCCGGAGCGCCTGCTTCAATCCAGGATCGGATTGTTGCCAGCTGTGGTTCGCTGAGGCGTCCCTTTCCTCCCGCCGGCATGATGCCCTCACTGACCATCTTGTACAATCTGCTCTCCTCGGCCTTTCCCGGTACAATCACCGGGCCCCCTTCACTCCCCTTCATGACACCTTCGTAGCTGCTCAAATCGAGTTCCTTCAACTTGACGGCCGCCCCGTGACATTGAATGCAGGTCGATTTCAAAATGGGAAGCACCTCAGTTTCGAACGAGGCTCTGCCCGTAGGTACTTTAACTGGGCTCTCTTTTAGCTTCCCCGTTTGAAGTAGCTGGGCACCCAACTGGCTGGGCCTAGGGAACGTTGCGATTGTTACCGAGGTCAAGACGACAACACGCAACAAATGGTGCGCACGGCGACTTAACCTGAATTCCGAATTCGGCGATGGTCGAGCTTTGCAGGTTGATCCTAAACCCCTCACCCCCTTGCCCCTCTCCCTAAGGGCGAGGGGAGAGTTAACACTAGCTTTTCTCTCCCTCTCCCTTGGGGAGAGGGTGGCCAACGGCCGGGTGAGGGGGAAGTCTTTGCGGTAAGCCAGTCTCTGTTCAGCGGTTTCAACTTTGGAATTGAGGCTTAACACAATCGGTAATTCTCCTACCAGTGGATGGTCACACCAGAACCTTATCCACCACTTCGCCAGCAATATCGGTGAGCCGGAAATGACGCCCTTGAAACTTGTAGGTTAGTCTGGTGTGGTCGATCCCCAGGCACCGCAAGATGGTCGCCTGGAGGTCGTGTACATGCACTGGGTCCTTGGCAATGTTGTAGGAGTACTCGTCGGTCTCACCGTATGACACTCCCGCCTTAATACCGCCACCCGCCATCCAGATGCTAAAACATTTCTCGTGATGATCACGCCCGTAGTTGGTTCCGTTCACCTTGCCCGGCCAATAAGGCGGACGCCCAAACTC
>JACXTT010009569.1_pt1 | contig 13232 bp, 8 predicted proteins | sample 9270951 | NCBI WGS metagenome assembly JACXTT01 (sample SAMN15532306, study PRJNA645909) | rock metagenome | isolation source: weathered quartz diorite | place: Puerto Rico | collected 2017-06-21
CCCCCGACCTGCAGGTCCCTTGTGTCTACATGGGTCGCCAGTTGTCGAACCTTTGTTTTGTGGTCTTCGCCGTTTACCGGGAAAGTCTGGCCAAAGATATTAACCTCGGTGAGCCGGCTCATCCCTGCATCCTTCATCCTTCGTCCTTAATATGATTACCTAATCCTCCGAAACGGTTTAGAATCTTTTCTAGTCGATCACGAATTTCATTACGTTCTCGCTCGTATTGCCGCAGTTGGTCAAGCAGAAGAGAGTACGCCTGCTCCCGCTCCCGCAGCCGCACTGAGAGGTCGTCTTTTTCAATACAAACCTGCTCATGACGAGCCAGGAAGCCACTGATTTTTGCCTCAAGGAGTTTTAGACTTTCCAGCGCCATATCACCTAAAGTACAACACGCGACGAGGCCAAGCTTATTGCCCTGGCATCTCTCTATCAAGAGAAATTGTCGACTCTGCACTCTCGCTTGGTGCAAAAAGCGCCTCGACAAAGTCCACAGCAACAAAATCTTGTAAGTCCCCTGCCCGTTCACCTAGGCCCACACAGCGGATCGGGACCCCGAGCCGGTCAGTAATAGACAACGTCACTCCCCCTTTGGCTGATCCGTCCATCTTCGCCAGAATCACTCCAGTGAGCGGTAAGGCCCGCTGAAAGGTCTGCGCTTGACTCAGCGCGTTCTGGCCGGTGGCGGCGTCGAGTACTAACAGGGTTTCATGTGGGGCGCCAGACAATTCCCGGGCAATGACACGATGCACCTTTTTGAGTTCCTCCATTAAAGGAGTCTTGGTGTGCAGCCGTCCGGCCGTGTCCACAATGACGACATCGACCCGGCGGGCAATCGCAGCTTTCATACCGTCAAAAGCCACCGCCGCCGGCGAGGCCCCATTCTGATGCTTGATCAGATCTACCCCGAGCCGTTCCGCCCACACCTCTAGTTGTTCGATTGCCGCCGCGCGGAACGTATCGGCCGCAACCAGCAATACTTTCTTTTGTTCTTGGCAAAAGCGAGCGGCAAGCTTGGCAATAGTCGTGGTTTTGCCTACCCCGTTCACACCAACGACCATGATGACCCACGGTTTTGCCTGGCCGACCAACTCGGGATTCGGCAGTTTTTGCAGCACAGCAAGCATTTCTTCTTTGAGGTAGGTCTTGAGCACGCTTGCCTCAGTCGGTCGTTCACGGCGGCAACGCTCTTGCAGGCGAGCGATCAACTCAGCGGTCGTCTGCCCACCGACATCGGCACCCAACAGGGCTTCCTCTAACTCGGTGAACACCTCTTCGCTGAAGGGCTGACCGCGAAACAGACGCTCTAGCGGCGCGCTGAAGGCGTGGCGTAAGCGGGACAATCCCCTACGCCAGACAGACTGCTTCAGCGAAGGTTCATTCAGGAGGCTGCTCAAAGAGGGAGCAAAACCTTCTTCTGGAGAATGAGACGAGATTTCAGCGTCAACCTGAGAAGGAGGCACCGAGGGATCCGGAGCTTCAGGCTCCCGCTCTTTCTTCCGCCAGGAAAACCACTGCGCCATCAAGACACTCGGACCGACACCACAGTAGACACGCCAGGTTCCTGCATTGTAACTCCGTACAGCGTGCCAGCCGCTTCCATGGTACGTTTATTATGGGTGATCAGCACGACTTGCGTGGTTACACTCATCTCTTTAATCAATTGGTTAAACCGCCCCACGTTAGCATCGTCAAGGGGAGCATCAACCTCGTCCAAAACACAGAAAGGGCTGGGCCGAATCAGAAACAAGGCGAAGGTGAAACTGAGCGCCGCCAGCGCTTTCTCCCCACCGGATAAGAGTTGCAGAGAGCGGAGCCGCTTCCCTGGCGGCTGGACAGCGATCTCAACTCCACTCTCGGTCAGGTCTTCTTCGTTCGTCAGTGTGATCTGCGCTTTCCCGCCCTCGACGAGACGGCCGTATACTTCACGAAAAGTGATGCCCACCTGGGTAAAGGTGTCACGAAAGCGTTCACGAGATTCGCGGTTGAGTTTAGTAATCGTATTCTGCAGATCGTCGAGTGAACACCGCAAATCGGCCTCCTGGGATTGCAGAAAGGTGTAGCGCTCTTCCACCTCCGCCAACTCGGCAGCCGCGCCAGGGTTGACCTCGCCCAGCCGGGCGATCTTATCCCGGAGTTCTTGGCGACGCACTTCATTGATAGATTCATCGGGACCTACGCTCGCGTATCTGGAGAGAACCTCCTCTACCGTTGTACTATAGCGCTCGCCGATCGTTGTTTCGACATGTTCACGAGCCACGCGTTTTTCGGCCGTCTTCACTTCAATACGAGATTTTGCCTCTTGCAAGTCAGTGTGGGCGGCGCGCCCTTGCTCCAGACGCTCGTCATACGCGCGGCTCTGGTCCCGCAGTCGGGCACCCACGTGTTGCCGTAAGGTTTGCTCCTGCTCTGCGGCAGCCAGATCAGTCGCGGTTTGGGTCAGGTGCCCGGCCAACTCCTCAGCATTGTTCCGCATCTGCTTGCTCTCGCTCTCGGCTGCCTCAATCTCTCCCCGACAGGCAGCCAGGCGGTCTTCCAGCTCTTGCTGGTGATCGCGCAAGCGGGCAAGCTGCATGCGCATCCCTTGCTGACGTTCACGGCGCTCGGCAACACGCACACGCAGTTCGTCGCAGCGTACACGCTGTTGTTCCAGCTTGACCCGAGCTTGGGCCACTTCGCCTTGCCGAGCTGTCAGTGCGGCTTCACGCTCGCCGCGTCGAGATTTAAGCTCGCTATCACGACCCTCACGAGTCTCAATCTCATGGAGCAAGGATTGCCGCTCACGTTGTAAAGTCTGTTGTTCGTAGGCTAAACTCTCACTCTTATCGAGGAGACGGCGGCGCTCGCCTTCTAGCTTGCCTTCCTCACGCTGCAGGGCTTCACTCTCTTGCCCTAGGGTACGCGCTTCAGCCTCCAGGCGCAGGATTTCTCCTTCAAGGTCTTGCTGCTGCTGCTTTATCTCCTGGCGTCGCTGCATAAGGTTAGCCACGACCATTTCCTGCTGCTCCACCGCTTCTCGCAGGACACGAATTTCTCGGCGCCGTTCCAGAAGCGCTTCCTCGGCAAACCCTTCGCTGCCCCCACTCACTATCCCCTGGGCGGTAATGACCTCACCCTCTGGGGTGACAAAAGTCCGGTGCACACCATTCTGATGCCAGAGTTGTAGGCCGGCTCGCAAGTCGGGCACCAGCACCGCATCACCCAAAAGCGTCTCGGCTACCTCGCGATAACGCTGATCGACGGTCAGGAAGCTCAGCAGCGGACCCGTTCCTTCTCCCACCGTTGGGCAATCACGGCCATGCCTGTTCTCAGACGAGAGACCGTCTGCCTTTCTGGGGGAGAGGGGGATAAAGCTGCCACGACCGGCCCGGGTGCTGCGCAGGTATTCAACCGCGCTGAGGCCGTCTTCCACGCCAGAGACGACGACGTATTCAAGCTTGTCGCGCAACACTGCCGCCACCGCTCGTTCGTACTCCTGGGGAACCTCGACCATCTGCGCAACCGCTCCGTAGATTCCCGCCGGAGGCTCTGCGCTGGTCATAATAGAGCGCACCCCTTGCGGGTACCGCTCGTATTCCTCTTCCATTTCTTGCAGGGTTGCGAGTCGGGCACGCAATTCAGCTTGTTTTGCCCAAGCGGCCGTCAATTCAGCATTGAGTTGCTCGCTAGCACTGACGACTTCGCGAAGCCCCCCCGCCTTCTCTGCGCGTTGATGCTGACCAGCAAGGAGACGCTCACGCAGTTGAGCAGCGCGGGTTTGCGTGGCAGTCAAGGCATACGCAGTTTCCTGGCGTAAGCCCGCGAGTCGTTCAGCTTCACGCGTAAGCACGTCGAGACGCTGCGTGACTTCGGCTGCTCGCCGTCGCGCATACAACAACGCATTCTGTACCTGTGCTTCTTGCGTGAGAAGATCGACAATCTCAGTCTTGACCTCCTCAGCGCTGGCTTCACCCTGCGCCAGAATATGTTGGAACGTGTTGATCTCCTGCTCATGAGACCGCAACTGCGCATCCTCTTGGAGTAGAAGCTGTTGGGCCTCGGTATTGAGAGCACACAGGTGGGCGCTTTCACCCTGGACCTGGGCTTGTTTTTCCGTCAGTGCCGCCACCTCGTCCTCGGCAGTAGACGCGCGAGTTCTGGCTTGCTGTTCCTGTTGCAGGAAAAACTGTTTCTTCTGTTCCCCCTGACGCAGGGTGCTTTCTAGTGCATGCCGCCGTTCCGCAACCGCGTGCAAAGCCGCCTCTTCCCGCGCTAGGGCGGCAGAAGTCTCAGCACGCTCGGTTAGCATCCGCTGCTCTTCTTGGGACAGATGTACTTCCTGTTGTAAGAGTTCGACGCGTTGCGCATCGAGGTTGGCTAATTCTGCGGATAGCACCTCGTACGCCCGGCACAGCAGAGTCAGATCCACAGTCCGCAATTCTTCTTGCAGGGCGCGGTACTGCTCGGCCTTTTTTGCCTGGCGACGCAGCGACCCGAGTTGCCGTTCCATCTCGCGGAGCAGATCGGCAACTCTCGACAGGTTGTCACGCGTACGCTCCAGTTTGCGCTCGGCTGCAAGTCGTCGGTTGCGGTACAAACTGACCCCAGCAGCCTCGTCAATCAGCGCGCGAATCTCTTCGGGTTTGGCGTTGATCAGATAATCGACCCGACCTTGTTCGATGATCGAGTAGGCCTTGGTACCAGCACCGGTCCCCAGGAAAAACTCAACGATATCACGGAGACGGCAGGGGATTTTGTTGAGCAGGTACTCAGACTCGCCGGAGCGAAAGTACCGGCGTGAGACCATCATCTCGGTCCAGTTACCAAGCGATCCCCCATTGCCATTAGCAGAGTCGGAAGCAGCATTTTCCAACAGGAGGGAGACCTCCGCCATCCCCAGCGGGGCATTCCCTTCGTTTCCGGCAAACACTACATCGCCCATCTCCTGGCCGCGCAGGTGTCGAGGGCTTTGTTCACCCAGAACCCAGCGCAAAGCATCGACGACATTGGATTTGCCGCAGCCATTCGGCCCGACGACCGCAGTGATCCCTGCCGGAAAGGTTAGAACCGTCTTATTTTTGAAGGATTTAAACCCGAGCAGTTCGATCTGCTTGATACGCATCTGCCCCACAACACCTCCAATCCTCCACCACCTCTCTGCCTAGCTGAGAAATGCTCAAGGGACAGGACTGAAAAACTACACGACTACTATATCTTGTGGAGCGGGGAAAATCTACTGTTTCTTGCAGCGACTGAAACAAGATAGGACACGGAGTCGTTCACCGCTCCAACAACTCGGTATTCCAGTAGGCAGCGTCTACCGGGTTCAGGTAGGGCAGCCACTCTTGGTAGCGCTTGAAACTGAACGTCTCCAGCATGAAAGGCGTCCACTCCGGCCGGAACGGCGGGCGGATCAGATGCATGCGGGCCTCCTCAGGCAGCCGTCCCCCCTTGATTCGATTACAAGAAAAGCACGAACAGACCACATTTTCCCAAGTAGAGAGCCCCCCGCGCGAGCGTGGGATCACATGGTCGAGGTTGAGTTCGGCGCGCGCGAACTTGCCGCCACAGTACTGGCAAGTGTTCTTATCCCGGGCAAACACATTGAAGCGGCTGAAACGGACATGGCGCTTGGGGACCCGGTCATAGGCCACCAGTAAAATTACTCGTGGCACCCGAATAGCGCGCCCGGTCAAACCGATGGTATCATCACGCAGCGAAGCCGAGAGCGCACTCCAACTCTCATAGTCGAAGGTCCGGTATTGCTGATCAACGACCTTGGCGAGGCCCTGGTAAACCAGGGAGAAGGCCCGGCGGACGGAGGTGATGTGGACCGGGAAATAGGACCGATTGAGTACGAGCACCTTTGTATTCAACACGCTCATCTCTCTCAAATCCCTGCCAGAGCAGGATTTTTCCGGTTACAGTACCGGCACACCAACACCGTGTCAAGGATTATAGCATTTGGCTTTCAGCATTCAGCTTTCGGCTATTGGCGGATAGCATATGGCTCGCTCGCTCTATGGCAGATGGCATATATAGGGATCTTTTTTGAAATGGGGAGTGAATACTCCCTGTTCGCCCTTCGACTTCGCTTCGCTACGCTCAGGACGAGCGGGTTGAGAGGTCCGGTCGTGCTGAGCGTAACCCGCAGGGTGAAGTCGAAGCATGAACGGCGTTATCCACAAATGAATTAGGAAACCTATAGCTCGCGCACTGCGTGCGCTTTATGGCCCGCTTCGCTCTATAGCTTATGGCCAGAATATGTGAACCTCCGTTATCTGCCATATGCGATAAAGCGACCGAAGCGAGCGAGCTATATGCCATAAGCGAACTTGCGCTTTCCCCGAGGTTTCCGCTATAGTCCTTTCCAGTTTGTGAGAAGGACAAAAACAGAGGTGACAGATCTCCGACAAGCCTACGCACGGATCTTGCCGCTGGTTGAACAACCAGCCCGTTATACGGGAGGAGAACGTGGTACGGTTGTGAAAGATCCTGCGCAGGTGTGCTTGCGCTTCGTTCTTGCCTTTCCCGAAGTCTACGAGATTGCTCAGTCCCACCTTGGTTTGCAAATCCTGTATAATCTGTTGAACGAGCGCCCAGGCATTCAGGCGGAGCGAGTCTACGCTCCGTGGGTTGATATGGAGGCTCTTCTCCGTCAACGCGGACTACCGCTGGCCTCACTTGAGACGTTCTCCCCGCTTTCTGAGTTTGACATCATCGGCTTCAGCCTCCAGTACGAATTGACTTACACGAATATCCTGATGATGCTCGACCTCGGGGGAATTCCACTGCTGTCCCGCGAGCGCAATGCCACGCATCCGCTGGTGATCGCCGGCGGCCCCTGCGCTTTTCATCCGGAGCCGATTGCTGACTTTATTGATGCGTTTCTTTTGGGCGATGGAGAAGAGGCAATTTTCGATATTTGCGATGCCTACCTTGCTTGGGACAAGCAAGATCGGTTGGACCTGCTTAGCGCTCTGAGCTGCATCCCCGGCGTGTATGTGCCCGCCTTCTTTAGCTTAGAGCACGCCGAGAACGGTACTCTGCGCGAGATCCGCCCTCTCGCTCCAGACCAAGAGGTCGTCCACAAGCGCGTCGTGCGTGACTTGAATTCCATCCCGGCGCTCAGGAGTCAAGTTGTCCCCAACGTCAACATCGTCCACGACCGTATAGCTGTCGAAGTGATGCGCGGCTGCGTCCGTGGCTGTCGGTTCTGCCAGGCCGGCTACATCTACCGCCCTCTGCGGGAGCGGGACCCGCGCGCATTACAACAGCAGATCGAAAAATTGGTCGAGCAGAGTGGCTATGAAGAGGTTTCGCTCTTGAGCCTCAGCACCGGCGATTATAGCTGTGTGAACCCGCTCTTGCGCGAGGTTATGAATCGTTTTGCCGGGCTCAAAGTGTCGGTCTCGTTGCCCTCCACCCGCGTTGACGCGTTGTCCCCGCACATCTTGGAAGAGATTCGCCGCGTCCGTAAAACCGGCTTTACCTTGGCGCCAGAGGCCGGCTCGCAACGGCTGCGCGATGTGATCCAAAAAGAGTACAAAGAGGAAGAACTGATCGAAGCAGCAAACCTGCTCTTCGGTCTGGGCTGGAAAAGCGTCAAGCTCTACTTCATGCTGGGGCTGCCGAGCGAGACCGAGGAAGACCTGTTGGGTATCGTTGATCTTTGCCGCAAGGTGTCTGCCGCCGGTAAGCATCGTCGCCAGATCACAGCCAGTGTCTCGACTTTTGTCCCGAAACCGCACACCCCGTTTCAGTGGGCGGCTCAGCTCAGTCTGGAAGAGACCGAAGCTCGCCAGGAACTCCTGCGCACGACTCTGCGGCGTTATGGCATCCAGTTCAAATGGCACGATGCCCGGCTCTCGTTTCTCGAAGGCGTGTTCGCTCGTGGCGACCGGCGTCTGGCCGCGCCTTTGCTGACGGCCTACCACTTGGGCTGCCGCTTTGACGGCTGGACTGACAAGTTCCGCCTCGACCTCTGGCAACAGGCTTTTGCCGCACACAACACCGACCCTAACTTTTACCTGCGTCGCCGGCTCCTCGATGAGCCCTTGCCCTGGGACCATCTCGATAGCGGCGTGACCAAGAAGTGGTTACAACGTGATCTGGCCAAGGCTTTTGCCGCCACGTTGACGCCGGACTGTAGTGTCGAGCGTTGCTCTTATTGTGGAGCTTGCGATTTCAAAACTGTCCGCAATGTCACCTATCACCTGAATGGCGCTAAGGGCGCAGATCACCGCGGTTCTCAGGTCGATACCTGGGCCACAACCCTCCTGCCGGAGCACGAGGCCTGGGGCACTCGACAGTGGCAGATGATGCAGGAGAAGCAGCAACAGAAGAGAACCGGAGCCCGGAGCCCGGAGTCCGGAGTCCGGAGTCAAGACTCTACTCTTATCTCCTTATTTTCTGATCCCCGACTCCCAACCCCCGACCCCCAGCCCCCGACCTCTGGCAACGCCGAAGACTGGCTCGCGGGCGACCCCAACACCATCGCTGCCAGTCGGGCTGAACACAGGCCGGCGGTGGCGCGTGTCCGTGTCACATATAGTAAGCTGGGAGAAGCCCGGTTTATTGGGGCAAAAGAGACTGCTACTCTCTTCGCGCGCGCCACTCGGCGTGCACGCCTGCCTGTCGCGTACAGCCAGGGTTTTCATCCGCTGCCACGGCTTAGTTTCGGTCCAGCTTTGCCGCTCGGCGTCGAGAGCGAAGAAGAATTCTTGGACATCGAGTTGAGTGAGTCGTTGGCGGCAAACGAGGTGAACCGTCGGCTGGACGCGGAACTGCCTCGTGGGTTTGCCGTGCACTGGGTCGAAGCGATCGACCTGCGTACTCCGAGTATCGATGCCAGTATCCGCGCCTTCCGTTACGTCATAGCACTGGACTCTTTACCAGTAGACAAGCAAGAGCCCGCCTTTCTGGCGACACGGCTGAGCGAGTTCCATACCTCCGCGACTTTCCCTATGCGCAAACACACTCGTAGGGGGGAAAAAATCGTGGACGCCAAACACTTTGTCCCTAGAGTCGCGCTCACGACACCACTTCTCCTTAGCCTAGAAACGCAGATGACTGGCACGGGAACGATCAAACCCCACGAATTTGTGGGTGTACTTCTCGGACTGTCTGCGGAGGGGATCAAAGTCCTGCGCTTGAGAAAGATTCAGACCTTTTTTCACTCTCCTGCCATCTCATTAACGGAACCGACGAGTGAAGAGGTCACAGACACGCCGCTTCTGACTGCGGCAAACTAATTTTACGTGCGCCAACGAATCATTATCAATACAACCCCCCAAGAAGCTCGGGTGGCGTTGCTGGAGAACGACACCCTGGCCGAGATTCACATCGAACGTGCCCAGCAGCGCAGTATTGCCGGCAATATTTACAAGGGCAAGGTGGCACGCGTGCTTCCCGGCATGCAAGCCGCCTTCGTCGAGATCGGTCTGGAAAAGGCTGGGTTCATCCACGTTTCGGACTTGTTCGGCGGCCCGCTGCCTTCGGGTTTTTTTGAAGACGATGAACACGAGCTCTCGTCCTCCGAGGACGTGCCAGAGGAAGACCGCCTCGAAGAAGACCCGCCGACTGCCGGCGAAGCTGCCGCGCCACCGAGCGGTCGTGGGCGGCGCGAGCGTTTCACCCTACACCTCCCGCTCGAAGAGCGCCTCAAAAAGAACCAGGAAATTCTGGTCCAGATCACCAAAGAGCCGATTGGCACCAAGGGATCACGCCTGACCTCACATATTTCTTTGCCCGGACGCCACTTGGTGTACACCCCCACCGTGAATCATATCGGCGTCTCGCGGCGCATCGCCGACGGCAAAGAACGCAAGCGGCTGCGCGATATCGTGCAGGAGTTGCGTCCGCCCGAGGGTGGCTTCATCGTACGCACAGCGTGTGAGGGGCTGACGAAAAAGGAGATGCAGGACGACATGAAGTTCCTGCTCAAGCTCTGGCGCGGCATCACCAACAAGAGCGAGAGCGTCAGCGCTCCGGCCCTACTGCATGATGACATGGATGTCATCCTGCGCATCATGCGCGACCTGTTCAGCGCTGACGTGCAGGAAGTAGTCATCGACACTCCGCAAGACTACGAGCGTGTCAAAGAGTTTGTCGCCGCGTTCCTGCCGCGACTCACTGGCCGTATCAAGCTGCACGACCGGCCGGAGCCCATCTTCGATTACTACAACATCGAACCGCAGATCACCAAAGCCCTCGATCGCCGCGTGTACCTCAAATCAGGCGGGCATATCGTCATCGACCATACTGAGGCGCTCACCGCCATCGACGTTAACACCGGACGTTTCGTGGGCAAACGCGACCAGGAAGAGACCATGCTCCAGACCAACCTGGAAGCGGCCAAGACAGTGGTCGAGCAACTGCGGCTGCGCAACATCGGCGGACTCATCATCATCGACTTTATTGATATGGAGCGGGCGGCGAATCGCAACAAGGTCACCGAAGCCCTGCGCGAAGCGCTGAAAAAAGACAAGACCCGCAGCAGCATGCGCAAAATCAGCGAACTCGGGCTGGTGCAGATGACCCGCAAGCGCACCCGCGAGAGCTTGCAGCGTCAGCTCTGCGACCCCTGCGCGTACTGCGAAGGGAAAGGGTACATCCGCTCCGTGTCAACTGTTGCCGGCGATATCCTCCGACAGCTCCGTAAGGAGACCTACCTCCATCCCTCAGCGCAACAGCTCATCGTGAAGGCCCACCCCGAGGTGATTACCTTTCTCTATGACGAAGAAGGAGAGCGACTCGACCAGTTGGAACGGCAGCTCCGCAAACGGATCTTTCTACGCCCCCCCCCAGGCTTTCAACATGAACAATACGAGGTTAGTGTGGATGCGCCTCAGCAGCATCCAGCCCATTCAGGTGAGCCGAAAGCCCAAGAGGCTGCCGCTTCGGTGCCACGCCACCCTGCCGCAGCCAGAGCAAGCAGCGGCAGGTAATATCGACACCTGCAACATCAGGTTTCCCCGCCCATCATGGCAGAGGGAGAGGGTGAGGAGACGTAGGGCAGCGCCACGATTTGGGAGCCCTTCTTCCCAACCTCGCGCCGCCGAGCGGAAGAGGGAGCCCGTGGGCCTCCTCTATTCGATCCAATCGAACGCGCGAGTAACAGCTCTTCGCCAATCCCGGTAGAGTCTCTCGCGCGAGGCGGTGTCCAGGGTGGGGATCCATTCTTTGCCTCTCCCCCAGTGAGCACGCAGTTCTTCCACTGTGTCCCATAAGCCAACGGCGAGGCCAGCAGCGTAGGCAGCTCCCAGGGCAGTAGTTTCCGCCATGGTTGGGCGAATGACGGGCACACCAAGAATATCGGCCTGGAACTGCATGAGCAGTTCGTTATAGACCATGCCGCCGTCTACCTTCAGTGTCACCAGCGGCAGACCGGAGTCGGCGTTCATCGCGTCCAGCACTTCGCGGGTCTGAAAGGCCGTGGCTTCAAGCGCAGCGCGGGCAAGGTGGCCTTTGTTGACGAAGCGAGTCAAACCCACGATCACCCCGCGTGCGTCATTCCGCCAATACGGAGCAAACAGGCCCGAGAAAGCCGGCACGAAAAAGATGCCGCCACTGTCGTCCACAGTTCGCGCCAATGCTTCAACCTCCGCTGATCGCTCGATCAGACCAAGGTTGTCGCGCAGCCACTGCACCAACGCGCCAGCAATAGCGATCGACCCTTCGAGTGCGTATACGGCTCGGTCTTGGCCGAGTTTGTACGCGACGGTGGTGAGCAGGCCGGAGTGAGAATGAATGATTTGCTGACCGGTGTTTAACAGCATGAAACAGCCAGTGCCGTAGGTGTTCTTCGCTTCACCAGGAGTGAAGCAGGTCTGGCCGAACAGCGCGGCCTGTTGGTCGCCCAAGTCGCCGGCAACGGGAACACCTGCCAACATCCTGCGAGCTTCACTATAGATCTCGCTAGAGGCCTTGATCGTGGGAAGCATAACGCGTGGAATGCCCAAGAGGTGTAGAATTTCCTGGTCCCATTCAAGGGTCTCTAGATTCATCAGCATGGTTCGGCTGGCGTTGGAGACGTCTGTGATATGTACCCCACCGTCTGGACCGCCGGTCAAATTCCAGATGATCCAGGTATCAATGGTGCCAAAGAGGAGGTCGCCATTCTCTGCCCTGACAGATGCGCCAGGGATGTGGTCGAGCACCCACTTGAGCTTGGGACCGGAAAAGTAGGTCGCCAACGGCAGGCCAACTTTGGGGCGGAGCCGATCCTGGCCACCGGCTCCCGCCAGGTCCTTGCAAATATCCAGCGTGCGGGTGTCTTGCCAGACGATCGCGTTGCCGAGGGGAACACCGGTGGTCCGGTCCCAGACCACAGTCGTCTCGCGCTGGTTGGTCACACCAACGACGGCAATGTCCGCGACAGCGATATCGCTTTTTCGCAAGGCCCCGGAAATCACTTCTTGGACGCGCAGCCAGATTTCCTGGGGGTCATGTTCCACCCAACCAGGTCGAGGATAGATCTGTCGGTGTTCCTTTTGCTCGCTGGCAACGACCGTGCCCGCTCGATCGAATACCATGAAGCGAGTGCTCGTGGTGCCTTGATCGATAGCAGCGAGGTAGCAAGCCATGGAGAAGCGGCAGGGGCGGGTGTCAAACCCGCCCCTATATGTGTAGGAGAGAGGAGTGGACGAGATTAGTTAGGCCAGACTGAGATCACGCAATTTATCAGGTGTCGGACGGCCCTGATTGTCCCAGCCGCGGATCTGGTAATATTCGTCCAGCATCGGCTGTAAGTCCACCACATGACCCTTGCTCGCCCCTTCGGTGAGGGGTTCAGAGGTGATACGTGGCGGGAGACTGTCATCAATCCGGGTCATACCAGCCGCATTGTTAAACAACCGCTCCAGGTTCCAGATGCGCTCGCCAACCTTGAGCATCTCATCCGGTCCGCCAACGTTGAAGCCTGCCGCTTCACTGACCATGGCAACCAAGTCTTCGCCGGGATTCATGTCGAAGGTCGAGAACAGGCAGATACCAGAAGCATCGACGAACGAGGTCGTATTCTGCAGGATCGTCAACCAATATGGCTTGTCCTTCGTCGTGAAGGGGTCCAATTTGATCGGGTTGCCGAAGTGCTCCAGGGACACCGTATATCCCCGCAAATGACCCCCTCCTCGGTTCGAGGTGGCATAGGCCAAACCCATACCGAACCCCCCCCCCGGATCCTAAGGCACCAAACCTTTCCCTCCCCGACCCCTAAAACATTTCCGGGTGGCCCCCTTCACCCCCCCAAC
>JACXTT010009570.1_pt1 | contig 13230 bp, 11 predicted proteins | sample 9270951 | NCBI WGS metagenome assembly JACXTT01 (sample SAMN15532306, study PRJNA645909) | rock metagenome | isolation source: weathered quartz diorite | place: Puerto Rico | collected 2017-06-21
CCTCCGCAGGTCGTCGACAAAGCGACGCCCGAGATCATGAACGAGGATCCGCAGACCGAGCAGCGGTCGCAGGATCGCGTCGGATTTCCCGCGCACAAGATCGTCGGCAATCTCTATTACATCGGCACGGTGACGCTGTCGTCGTACCTGATCACGACGCCGCAGGGGAATATCGTCATCAACAGCGACTACGAAGAGACGCTGCCGCTGATGAAGAAGGCGATCGAGTCGCTTGGCTTCAAGATGGAGGACACGAAAATCCTGCTCGCGAGCCACGCGCATCCCGATCACCAGATGGGGGACGCCGCGTTCAAGCAGATGACCGGCGCGCAGACGATGTTCATGGCGGAAGACGTGCCGGCGCTGCAGAACATGAAGGCGGGCGGCAAGGAGCATCCGATCGACAAGATCATTCACGACGGTGACAAGGTCGAGCTCGGCGGCATGACGCTGACCGCCCACCTGACGCCGGGCCACACGCTCGGCACGACCACCTGGACGTTTCCCATTCGTGACGGCGGCCGTACCTATAACGTCGTCATCGTCGGCGCGGGCCTGCCCGACGATGCGCGCATCGTCTACAACCAGCAGAACCCGAAGGCCGCCGAGCAGTGGGCGGACTCAATTGCCAGGCTCGAGAAAATGCCGTGCGACATATTCCTCGGCGCGCACAGCTGGTTCTTCAACCTGACAGGCAAGTACAAGAAGCTGCAGGCGAATCCGAAGGAGAACCCGTACCTCGATGCGGCGGGCTACAAGAAGTTCGTTGCGGAGATGAAGACGACGCGCGAGAAGCTGGTGAAGGAACAGACCGCAGCAGGTCCCCCGCCTCCGCGCGGCGGCGGCGCGGGCCGCGGGAATCAATAGACTCGTAGGGGCCGACCGATGGTCGGCCCTTTTTTTTTGAATGATCGCGGACGTCACGGAAACTATTGCACTTGGAGCTGATTCACACGCGATCGCGGTGCCGCGTCATTGCGCCCAAGGTACCGAGTCCGACGGTGGCAATCATCAGACTCCGGGCTCGACGCAGAAAGGCGAGCGCGAATCCAGCCACGAGCGGCAGGCCGACGACACCGAACAGCAACGCATAAGAACCTTCAGAAACCCCAAGCTGCAGCGGAACGAACAGGAATGCGAATTCGAAGAACTTGATCGATGCCTCGATCACGAACGCCGACCAGCCGGAGGCGCTGACGTGAAGCGCGTGCAGCAGCAGAAACAACTCCAGGACGAGCAGTCCCTGCGCGGCCGTTTCGAGCACCGCCACCCTCGCAAATCGCGCCGGCGAATCGCGGAAAACGATCAGCAGCAGATCCTCCATCTGATTGATCCACGTCATGTCGGGTTGCAAGCGTCCGCGCAGTATTCCGATGCGGGCGAGGGCTGCGATGATCGTTCCGATGAGGTAACACCGGCGCGCAATCGCAATCGCCGACACGAGCAGAAACACGACGCACAGCGACACCATGACGACAGCGATGCGCCTGACGGTCGGAGATGGGTCGAACTCGACGATTAGATAAATGAGGCCCGTGACCGACATCACGGTGGTGACAAAGGTGTAAATCAGATACTCGGTGATGGTGGCCGCGAACCCTTCCTTGAGCGTCAGACCGCACGTTTCCAGCAGCCACGCCTTCGTCGGCTCCGCCAGAACCGGACCGGTCAGCGTGAGGGACTGAATCGCTTCTCCGGACAGGCGGATCGCGAGCGTATCTCGATACCGGAGCACGTGGCGCCGCAGCACGCACGCGCGCAACGCGAGAGCCCGTGTCGCTTGATGCGCGGCGCCGAGCAGCAGAACAGGGACGAAGTACCAACCGACCCGGCCGAATACCTCGACAACGTCCGATGGTCCAAGACGCCAGAGGAGCAGAAGCAGGAGTGCGGCGCCGCCAAGTAACAGTACGACCCGGAGCATGACAGGGCAGCTCGCGTCCTGGCCCGTCAGCTCGAAAACATCGACCGCGCCAGGAACATCAGATTGGCGGGGCGCTCCGCGAGGCGCCGCATGTACCACGGAAACCATTGCTCGCCGTAGCTGATGAGCACCTTCACGCGATACCCCTCACGGGCAAGCCGGATCTGCTCCGAGCGCTGAATGCCGTACAGCATGTGGAATTCGAATGCGTCTCGCGGCACTCCAGCGCTGTCGGCATGCCGCTGGATGCGCGCGATGAGATGCTGGTCATGTGTGCCAAAGACGCAGCGGAGCCCCGATTTGCGTGCGCCGGCGAGCATCTCGATCGCCATCGTGAAGTAGTTCCCGTCGACATCGTGCTTGCGCGGGAAGGCGGACGTGGCCGGCTCGCGATAGGCGCCTTTCACCAGACGGATGCCGCCGCCAAGCGGAATGATGGAGGCGAGGTCGTCGACCGCGCGGCGCAGATACGCCTGCAGACAGACTCCGGCATGCGGATACGCACGCAGCGCGCGGCGCATATCGAGCGTCCGCTCGACGTAGAAGCTCTGCTCCATGTCGATCCAGAGCCGGATGCCGCGGCCGCTCGTCTCGTCGGCGAGCATGAGCAGCGTCGCCTGACAGCGCTGCGGATCGATGTCGAGACCGAGCTGCGTCAACTTGACCGACACATCGCCGTCGATGCCGAGTCGCTGCAGTTCCCTCGCGACGGTGACGTAATGCGTTGCCGTTTCATTGGCGGCTGCGGCATCGGTGATGTTTTCACCAAGCCGCGTCAGGACGACGCCAATGCCAAAGCGCTGCAGCCCCGCCGCGGCAGCCAACGCGTCCTCCAGCCGTTCGCCTGGCATGAAGCGGTTGACGGCGCGCCTGACAAACGGCAGCGTCGCCATGTGCTGGCGCAGCCAGACGTTCTGCGAGCCCACAAGGAGGGCGTTGCGGACTACCCCATCACAGGCATTGTCCCCTGTTCTGAGCGGTATCAGGTATCAGGTATCAGGTTTCAGGCAGGCATCAGGTTTCAGGCCCCCAAACAGGTGGACTTCACGCCTGTGATCGCCATAAGTTGGTCCGTCTCACGTCAGGAGGAGCTATGAATCGACGGAATGGGTTTGTCGTCAGGGTCGCCATCGGCGCCATGTGCGCACTTACCGCAGGTGCCGCATCGGCTCAAAACGGCAACTCACAAGGTGCCAACGCACAAGGCAACTCACAAAGTAATGCGTGCAGGGATTTGCCCTCGCAGTCCGCGCTGCGAGCGGCGCTCGTCGACGCGAAGAACGCATCGAATGGAGGGTTCGCTCTCAACATGTGGGCAACCGTCGTCAATCGAGACGGCGTGGTCTGCGCGGTCGCGTTCACAGGAAACAATCGCGGCGATCAGTGGCCCGGCAGCCGCGTGATTTCGGCGCAGAAGGCCAACACCGCGAACGCGTTCAGCCTGCCAAACCTCGCGCTCTCGACCGCGAACCTCTATACCGCCGTTCAGCCTGGCGGCAGCCTCTTTGGCCTTCAGGAAAGCAATCCGGTCAATGTCGATGTCGCGTATGGTGGCAACCCGGCCAATTACGGGCAGCCGAACGATCCGATGGTTGGTGGACGCATCGGTGGCGTGAATGTGTTTGGCGGAGGTCTCGCGTTGTACAAGGCGGGCGGTCAACTCGTCGGCGCAGTTGGCGTGAGCGGCGACACCTCCTGTGCCGATCACAACATCGCATGGCGCACGCGAAATAACCTCGGTTTCGACCATGTGCCGAGCGGTGTCAGCGGCGATTCAGAGCGTCCGGACAACATCGTCTACGACATTGAGCCGCAGGCAGGCCAGATGCCCGGCATCAGTAAGAACGGCTGGGGCCACCCCACGTGTGGTCACGGCGAGGACTCGATCGAGCTTCCTGCTGTCCCTTGATGCATCAGGTATCGGGTATCAGCCCGATACCTGATACCTGATACCTTCAACAAAGAATGCCAAGTGACGAGGAACGCTGCGCTGAGGCACGAAAGTTCCAGCGCATCAACGAGGCCTTCAAGAAAGGCGACCTGGAGGCTTTGCGCGCGGCCCTCGATGATCCTGCGGTGGTGCCGAACGGCCTGATGCCGACCACGATTGGATCGTGTCTGGTCTACGCGATCTACCACAGCCCGCTCGCATTCATCCGCACGCTGCTCGAAATCGGGGCCGATCCCAACGCTCCGGCCGACGACGGATTCCCGCCGCTCATCGCGGCGCTGACGTGTACGCGCGACGAACCAGGCGCGAACAGGCGGACAGATGTCGACGAGATCGTACGGCTGCTGCTGTCGTTCGGGACCGATCCCAACCAGCGCGGCATCAACGACTACACACCGCTGCATATGGCGGTGGCCGAACGAAACGCCCTTGCGGTGCAGATTCTCCTCGACGGCGGCGCGGATCCCGAGTTGCGCACCCGCATCGATGAATGCGAGACGCCGCTCGAAATGGCGCACGCCGCCGGGCTGGAGGCGATCGCCGCGACGTTGGTGCGGAAGGGTCAACCGCTTCGGCATCGGCTTCGATCCGGTCTGACGCTGCTGGTCGATATCCCGGGGCCGGGTGATGTCGTCCGGCGACAGCAGAACTATTTGATCCGTCTCCGTCTCCGGCTGAATCGCGGAGAGCCGGTGCGGTGGCACATGGCGTGGGGACCTGTCGGAATCGCAAGGCTCGAAGACAACGGCGAAACGCTGATCACCGAGGTGCGGATCGACCGGCGGTCGCTCGTCAGCGGTCTGTTCTACGGTGTGGATGGGATGCGCGTCGGCGGCACGCGACGGCTGGAGATCGCTCCGCATCTCGCGTACGGCGATCTCGGCGTGCCAGGTGTAATTCCCGCCGGTGCGGTGCTGACGGCTGAGATCACGATCCTCGAGGCACACCATCGGACCCACTGATCACGTCTGTCCGATCGATTACAAACTCGCCTGGTTTCCTTATCGTCCGAGCCTTGATCGAGGCGTCCGGACACCGACTGCGAAAACGGTCGGCGTGGTACGTGTTTTGAGCTTCCCCGCCGACGTGGCAGCCATCCTTATTCTCGCGTCGGCGGTTCTGGCTCTGTATCTGAGGAGCCTGAACCCCGACGAGCGCGTGGAGTTTCTGCGGGACACCCGCAACAGGGCGCAGGCCGCCGTCCGGAACGCCCGCGAAGAGGTCACCAGGGTCCCCCCGGAATGCGAGACGTTCGTCGAGGAGCTGAGGGCGCGCACCCGGTTCGCCGTCGTCACGCCCGCGATCCTGGCACTGAGCACGGCAATCTTCATCTTCATGTGCTTCGGTACGGGTGCCCTCAGCGATCCGGCGACGCTCATTTCCTGGGGTGGAAGCGTCGGTCCGCGGACGACCAACGGCGAGTGGTGGCGCCTGGTTACGTCGCTCTTCGTACATACCGGAGTACTGCAGCTGCTCGCGAATGTGATCGGATTTGTCAGTATCGGCTTCATGCTCGAACGGCTCGTGGGACCCGTTGCCTTTGCGGTCACCTATATAGCCGCCGGCATGGTGGCAGGGGTCGCGGAGCTGTCCGCGCATCAAATTGCCGTGAACACCGGCGCATCAGGCGCTATCTTCGGCGTCTACGGGCTGCTCGTCGCGTCCACGATGTGCGGTTTCTTTCGACCGTCGCCGGCAACCATTCCGCTGGCGGCACTGAAAGGTCTTGTGCCTGGAGCGTTCGTGTTTCTGACCGTAGATCTGCTGACACACGGCCTTCACAGCGAGGGGCGATTCGCCGGATTGGCCGCCGGTTTTGTTGCCGGGATGCTCCTCATGGCGGGAGTGACCTTTCGAAAACCGGCCATGCAGCGCGTGTATGTGACCGTCGGTGCAACGGCCGGCATCCTGATTCTGCTCGTCGCGCCTCTGCGCGGGCTCGACGATGCGAAGGCGGACGTCGCGGCCGTCATCGCCATCGAGGACCGAACCGCGCAGGAGTATGACGCGGAGATCGCGCGATCCAACGACGGGCGCAGCACGATGCGCGAACGCATCGTGTTGATCGATCAGATCAGGCCTCAGCTGCAGGCGTTGCGTGCGCGGCTGGAATCGTTCGACAAGGTGCCGCGCGAGCAACAATCGCTCGTCGCGAGCGCGATCGAATTTCTGAAGACACGTGACGAGAGCTGGCGGCTGCGAAAAGAGGCGCTGCGCAAGTCGAACCTACAGATACTCCGGCAGGCGGATTCGGTCGAGCGGATCTCCATCGACAGATTCAGGAAGCTGAAAGCCGCCGTCCAGAGCTAACGCGGGACCTCGCGTCCGTACATCATCCGCCGCGCCGGCGCCATTCGACACCTCTCCGACCTCGGCCGGCCAAATCGCGCGAACAATGGCACGCAAGGACACGGCGGCTCGCCGGAAGCTGCTGATGCTCGAGCTGCAGGATTGCCGCCACAGACACGATTTCACCTGAGGCGCCGATGGGCCAGCGGTTGCATGTCGAGAGGTCCCGCAGCGTTCGGAACCCTGACATCACGAAGGAAAGGATGAGGACGATGACCGACAGAATCAAAATCGCGCCCTGCCTGTGGTTCAACAAGAACGCGGAAGAGGCCGCGAGGTTTTATGCCGCGACGTTTCCGGACAGCCGCGTGATCGCGGTGCATCAGGCGCCCGGCGACTACCCGAGCGGCAAGGCCGGCGACGTGCTGACCGTCGACTTCACCGTGCTGGGTCAGCCTTTCGTGGGGCTGAACGGCGGCCCCGAGTTCACCTTCGACGAGGCGATCTCGTTCCAGGTGTTCACCGACACGCAGGAGGAAACGGATCGCTACTGGAATGCGATTTGTTGGCGCCGGGGGTCAGGAGAGCGTGTGCGGTTGGTGCAAGGACAAGTTTGGATTGAGCTGGCAGATTGCACCACGCGCATTGATCGAGGCGATCAACGATCCCGACACCGCGGCCGCCAAGCGTGCGATGGACGCGATGATGACGATGAAGAAGATCGACATCGCCACGATCCAGGCAGCACGTGCTGATGACGCCCGCGTGGTTCACCGGGCGTGACCGATCGAGGTCGATAGGCTATCGGATCGACCGGCCCCATGTACGCGCTCTGTCATCTGCCGGCGTGCGCGTGCACGGCCAGCCGATCGAGGGTGTCCTTCATGACTCTGGCGCCTTCCGTCATCATCCGGTCGATGACGGTAGCCGTCTCATGCGGGAGGAAGTCTGCGAGCCACACGATTCTTGAGGAACCATCTGGTTCAGCAAACACCTGTGCGGACGCGTTGTAATGTGTCAACTGTCCTCCAACCGCCGCCCACGCCACCCGCCTGGTCTGATCGTTGATCTCGAGAATCGGCTCTCGTGCCACCATGCCGTTGCCAAACGTCACGACCCGCGCATCGCCATCGAGCTTCGTGTCAACGACGAAGCCGGGGACGAGTCGAGTGTGAAGGGCACCGATATCTCGCAACGCAGCCCACACGTCTTCCGGGCGTGCGCGCGTCAGGATTTCTTTGCGAATCGAAGCCATAACCTCCTCCGTCAATCGGGCGGCCAAGCACGTGATGAGGTATCCGTCGTCTGTCAGTGACGACTCGACGGCTGCGGCGGAATCGTGCGCTTCCGCGACAGGCACAGCCACGCTTTGAGCCGCTCCCCCTCGACATCGAACTCGCGCGAGTGGAATTGCCGAATCTCCAACGACGGCTCGATCGCGTTCATGACCTCGCGCGCGCTCCGTCGGGGCGGACCGACATCGCGGGGTGTCCCTTCAGTGCTGCCGATCAGGCTCAACCACACGCCGTTGTCCACGAGGATGGCCGCGACGTTCTGCGCGAACCGAGCGCGCTCGTGGTCCTCGTCGAACGTGTGAAAGCAGCCGCGGTCGAACACGAATTGGAACGGCCCGCCGTGCGGCGCCTCGTTCAGGAAGTCGACCGTCTCGAAGCGACACCGCCCGTGCGCCTTGGCGCGCGCGTTTTCGATAGCGACCGGCGAGATGTCGACGCCCACGACCCCGAAGCCTTGCTGCGCCAGGTAGATTGCGTTAGTGCCCGTCCCGCAGCCGACCTCCAGCGTGCGTCCAGGCGCAATCGCGCGCGACTCGATCATCTCGACCAGCATCGGATCGGGACCGCCTGTATCCCACGGCAGCGGTTCTCCCGAGGCGTAGCGGTCGTTCCAGGACGGATGAGGCATCAGCTGTTTCACCAATCTCGGTTCGCGTATGTGAACGCCGCGAAAGTCCGCTTCACGGATCGACCCCGTGCGGTGCTCTTCGTGCGCCTTACACCGACCAGTTCCGTGCGGGCAACCGAACCACGAACGTTGCGCCCTGTCCAGTTCCGGCGCTGGTCGCCCCGATTGTCCCCCCGTGCAGTTCGACGAGCTGCCTCGAGATGGCGAGGCCGAGGCCCAAACCTCCGTGCCCACGCGCGAGTCTGGCGTCTGCCTGTCGAAATGGTTCGAATAAGAACGGAATGAAATCTGGGGCGATACCAGTACCCGTATCAGTGACCGACACTTCGACGTCATTCGCGACTCGCCGCACGATCGCCGTCACGCGCCCGCCCTGCTCCGTGAATTTCACGGCGTTGGTCAGCAGATTCCAGAACACCTGTTGCAGTCTGGTTGCGTCGGCAGTGACCACGCCGGCAAGGGGATCGATATGCACATCAAGCCTGACGCGCTTGGCTTCAGCTGCCGGTTTCACGCCTTCGACAGCCTCGTGCAGCACCGCGGCAATCGGAACCGGCGCTGGTTCAAGCCGGACTTGGCCCCTCGTGATCCGTGAGATGTCCAGAAGATCCTCAATCAGTTGGTGCTGGGCAGCCGCATTCCTCTCGATGATGTCGATGGCACGCTCCCGCTTTTCGGGCGCGATCGAATTGGTCTTCAGCATCCGCGCATAGCCGAGAATCGCATTCAGCGGGGTTCGCAGTTCGTGCGAGAGCGTGGCGAGAAACTGATCCTTGAGTTGATTCGCGGATTCGGCGGCGGTCTTCGCGTCGTGAAGCGCGGCCTCCGTCGTCTTGCGTGCCGTAATGTCGAGGACGGTACCCAGCATCCTCGCACCTTCGGGCATCTGTTCCAGGTGGCCGGCGTAACTGAGCCAACGCTCGGCACCGTCAGCACGGACAATCCGATAATCGGCGGCGGCCGGCTCCGCGCCTTGGAGCGCTCGCGCAAGGTGAGTCGCCATTCGTTCCCGATCGTCGGGATGAACGAACTGCGCCCACTCGGCGCGCTTCATCTCGCCGTTTCGATCGGGCAAGCCAAAAATGGCAAAGAATTCCGGAGAACAGGTGGCGATCTGATTTTCGAAATCCCACTCGAAGGTCGCGACGCCGCCTGCGTGTTGCGCGAGCCGCAGCATCTGCTCGCGACGGCGAAGCGTATCAGCCGAAACGCGCTGGCGAAGCTCGATGGTTTTGCGTTCGGCGACGGCCGCGCTCAGCAGCAACGCCGTCGTGGCCAGCACGCCGGTGAACGTCTGCAACAGGACCAGATTGTGGTGGACCTCGGGACCGGCAAACGGTCCGGCGCCACCAACCGTATTCCAGATCGTCACGCCTGACGACGCCAGCACGACGACGGAGGTCAGCGGCGGTCCGCCGACGAGAGCTGCGGCAATCATCAACGGGAAGACAACGTATTCGAGCGGATGCGCACCAAGACCAAGCAGGCGCCCGAACACGAGATGCGTCAGTACGACGGCTGATCCCGCGAACAGCGCGAAGAGGACCCCATCTCTTGCGGTCGGACGCGGAGCGGCAGCCAGAGTCAAAATGGGTGGAGCAAAGACGAGTGCTCCTAATGCATCACCCAGCCACCAGTCGAACCACACCGCGGCAAAGTCGGGCCATCCCTGGACACCAGCAATACAGAGCGTGGTTGCTCCCACACTGGCGCTGACCATCGTGCACCCGAGGACGGCGATCCCAACAAACCTGAGCACGTCGATGACTCGTCGGAAACCGAAATCGAACTCTGGTATCCGACGAAGCGTCCACGCGGCAGCCACACCCTCCAGCGTGTTACCGCTCGCAACGATGAAGGCGGTCCAGAACGGAGCCGACGTATCTGCGTTGACCAAAAACGCGGCGAGCCAGATGGCGGGCCACAACCGAGGTCCCCAGATGAGGAGACTCGCGATCGCAATACCGGTTGGCGCCCACACCGTCGTCACCTGCTCCGCGACGAAGGCCACGCGGAAGCCGGCCTTTGCGGCGGCAACGTAGGTCAGCACGACACAGGCGCCAACGACGAACCGCCGCAATCGCGACGGCTTCGCGTCGGTTGACTGAGTCCGAATGTATGGTGTCTCGATGGCGACCGAGGTCACGGACGCCAGACAGGGTAACGCGTGTGAATCCTATTTGGAGAGGATCCTTTGCGTTGAGTACCGCGAAGCTGAACCGTAGAAGCTGCACAGCTCAGTGTCCGAGCGCTACGACTGCCAATCGGTCGGCAGGATCGCGGACCGGCTCACGGAGGCCAGGTTGCGGGGCATCCAGCGTCCGGCGTCCACGACGTTAACGAAATCGAGTACGTGACGGTTGAACAGGTCCGGCTCCTCCAGATTGATCGTGTGACCAGACCTGGGAATGATGAGAAGGCCGGCGGTCGGAATCATACGCTTCATGTACAGGGCGGGCTCGAGGCATGGGTCATCCTCGTCACCGGCGACGATCAGCGTCGGCGCGGTCAGTCGAACCATGCGGTCCTCTAACTCGTAAATCGACTCTCGCATGATCTGTACGCCACGCATCGTGAGGGCGTGGCCCTTTGCGGACTGCTGTTTGAGCAGCTCGCAGAACTGCTCCCAGCCCTGAGGGTCCTTATCGCGGAACTGCACGCGCGCAGGTCCCATCGCATACATGGCGGCGACCTTCTCCATCGGCTCGCGCTCGAACCGCTCCGCGAGGGCTGCGCAATCGCGCCGGAAGGTCTCACGCTCTTCGGCCTTCGACCCATACCCCGCCCCGGCGACCACGAGCGATAACGCGCGTTCGGGATAGAGAAGACCGAAGTGCAGCGCCGCGTAACCTCCCATCGAGAGGCCGATGACGTGCGCCTTGTCTATCTGCAAATAGTCGAGGACGCCGCGAATATCCTCCACCGCCTGAAGCTGAGAGTACGCCGCAGGATCCTCCGGCACGTCGGAGGGAAGATAGCCGCGAGCATTGAAGGTAATCGTGCGATAGCACCGGCGGAAGAACCGTACTTGCGGCGCCCAGCTCCTCGCTTCGCCGGCGAACTCGTGAACGAAGATCATCGGGACGCCGTGCCCAGCCTCTTCGTAGTAGAGATTGACGCCGTTGATGAACCCTGTCGGCATCGTCGTCAGTTACTATCTCATTGAAGTTGTCTTCATCGACCACTGTCGTAGAAGGTCCATCCGTGCCGATCGACGCCACGGAGCAGCGACGGCAGGTTGTCAAAGCCGTAAGCGCCTCCGCGATCGGTACGGTCTTCGAGTGGTACGACTTCCTGCTCTACGGCGTCGCTGCCGCGACCGTCTTTCCACAGAAATTTTTTCCAGCCGTTGATCCGTTTGTCGGCACGCTGCTTTCGTTCTCGACCTTCTTCGTCGGGTTCGCCGCGCGACCGGTTGGTGCCGCAATCTTCGGCCACTACGGGGACCGCCTCGGCCGCAAGGCGCTGCTGATCGTGACGATGATGACGATGGGCGTTGCGACCGTGGGGATCGGCCTCGTGCCCTCCTACGAGACGATCGGTATCTGGGGTGCGGTGCTCCTAACGATCGGCCGCCTGGTCCAGGGGATGAGCATCGGGGGCGAATGGAGCGGAGGCGTCTTGCTCGCCGGCGAATGGTCGCACCCCAGGCGCCGCGCTTTCACGACCAGCTTCGCGCAGGCCGGCGGACCGGCCGGCATGGTTCTCGCCAATGCGGCCCTAGCGCTCATGACGGCTGTCACCTCGGAGCAGGAGTTCCTCGACTGGGGATGGCGGATCCCGTTCCTGGCGAGCGTCGTGCTCGTCATCGTGGGCCTCTATATCCGCCTCGGCGTCCTCGAGACGCCGGTGTTTATGCACCATCGGGCCAAAGGCACCCTTGCGCGCGCGCCGGTGATCGAGGTCGTCAAGAGGAACTGGCGCGAGATCGTGCTGGCGGCGCTCCTGCGCTCGGGCCAGCAAGTCCCTTTTTACATTTTCACGACCTATGTCATCACCTACGGGACGCAGGAGCTCGGATTCAGCCGGGGACTGATTCTGAACCTTGTCATGATCCAAGCGATCGTCTCAACGATGACCGTAGTGTTGTTCGGATATCTGTCCGACGTGTACGGACGCCGCAGAGTCATCGCGCTCGGCTGCCTGGTGATGATCGTCTTTCCGTTCGTCTATTTCGCCATGCTGGATACCAAATCCATCGTGCTCGTGTTCCTGGCCATCATCCTGGGACTGCCGGTGAACGATCTCCAGTACGGCGCGCAGGCCGCATTCATCGCGGAAAGCTTCCCCGGGTCGCTGAGGTATAGCGGTTCGGCGCTGGGGTTTCAGCTTGCCTCAGTCACAGCCGGGGGCCCGGCGCCCATTCTGGCGGTGATCCTCTTGCGCGAGTTCGGCACGTCGATGGCGATCGCGGCATACATATCGATCTGCGCGGTCATCAGCCTGGCCTGTGTGTATGCACTGACCGAACACGCCGGAACATTCGATCAGCAGTAACCCGTCCGTCGTCCTGCCCGTGAACGAGACGAGCCACAGTCTGCCGTTGAGCGGGTCTGCGGCTCACAGTAGACTGTTGATTCCAATCAGCCGGAGAGATGTCCGAGTGGTTGAAGGAGCACGCTTGGAAAGCGTGTGTAGGGGAAACTCTACCGTGGGTTCGAATCCCACTCTCTCCGCCATTTCAGTTTCGCGACCACAGTCGAACCGCCGCTGGGCGCGCCTTCATCTCGATGAATGAAGATCACGCCCCAGCAACGTTTCCAGAGCCTATTCGCTTACGGAGTTGATACGGCTGGTTTAAGGACCCCCAGCCCTGACAACGCCGGGACGACGCGAGCCGTCGTGGGCAGTTGTTCGGGTCTCCAGAATTCGACCACGCGCTCGATGATCTCGTCCAGATGCACCTTCGGTCTGTAGCCGACATACTGCCGAATCTTGGTGATGTCGGGGACGCGGCGCGGCATATCTTCGAAGCTGGCGTCGAAGGCCTGCACATAGGGCACGAATTGCAGCCTCGAATCGCTCTGCGTCATGGCGATCACGCGTTCGGCAAGCTCCAGGATGCTCACTTCCGCGCCGTTGCCGATGTTGAATACCTCGCCGATCGCCTTTGGTTCCTGCACCAGGGCGAGCATCGCCGACA
>JACXTT010009571.1_pt1 | contig 13230 bp, 14 predicted proteins | sample 9270951 | NCBI WGS metagenome assembly JACXTT01 (sample SAMN15532306, study PRJNA645909) | rock metagenome | isolation source: weathered quartz diorite | place: Puerto Rico | collected 2017-06-21
AGGAATGCGGTTCCATGGCCCGCACCGCGCGGGGTGTGGCGGACGGGACCGGACGCGACACCGCGGCCATCGAGCACCACATCGAGGAACTGGCCGCGCTCGGCGTGCCGCGCCCGTCGAGCGTGCCGTTGTACTACCGCGTCGCGGCCCAGTTGCTGACCCAGTCGCCGGCCATCGAGGCGCTCGGCGACCAGAGCTCCGGCGAGGCCGAGCCCGTGTTCTTCTTCTCGCAGGGCGAGTGGTGGCTGAGCGTGGCCTCGGACCACACCGACCGCCATGTCGAGAGCTACTCGGTCGCCGTCTCCAAGCAGATGTGCGCCAAGCCCGTGGCCGAGGTCGCATGGCGCTGGCGCGACCTGCAGGCCCATCAGGACGAGATCGAACTGCACTCGCGCATCTTCGAGGACGGCCGCTGGGTCGACTACCAGCGCGGCACGCTCGCATCGATCCGGCCGCTGGCCGCATTGCGCGACGGCATGCCCGGTGCCGCTGCGGCGCCCGAAGGCCTGTTCATGACCTGCGGCACGCTGGGCGCGCTGCCCAACGCGAAAGGCGAAGGCATCCGCCCCGCCGCGCAGATGGAAATCGAACTGCACGATGCGCGCCTGCAGCGGCGCATCGTGCATCGCTATGCGGTCAATGCACTGCCGGTGGTGGCGTGATGGCAAACGGCAAGCTCACCATCGCCACCGCGCGCGAGCGCATCGCGCAAGGCACGCTGTCCCATGAAGCGCTGATCGAGCAGGTGCTCGAGGCAGCGACTCTGCCCGCCGCGCAGCACGTGTTCACGCGCCTGTACGGCGACGCCGCGCGCGCCGCGGCCCGGCATGCCGATGTGGCAAGCAAGGCCGGCGTGCAGCTCGGCCCGCTCGCCGGCCTGCCCGTGTCGATCAAGGACCTCTACGACGTCGCCGGCGAAACCACCATGGCCGGTTCCGCCGTGTGTGAAGGCGAGCCGCCGGCCGAGCGCGATGCGGTGGCCGTGTCGCGGCTGCGCACGCAGGGCGCGGCCATCGTCGGCAAGACCAACATGACCGAGTTCGCGTTCTCGGGCGTGGGCATCAACCCGCACTACGGCACGCCGCGCAATCCGGCCGACGCGCAGACGCCGCGCATTCCGGGCGGTTCGTCGTCGGGAGCGGCGGTGTCGGTCGCGCTCGGTCTCGCGGTGGCCGGGCTGGGTTCTGACACCGGCGGCTCGATCCGCATTCCCGCCGCGCTGTGCGGCATCGTCGGCTTCAAGAGCACGCAGTCGCGCGTGCCGCGCACCGGCGCCTTCGAACTCGCGCGCTCGCTCGACACCCTCTGCGCCATGGCCCGCAGCGTGGAAGACTGCCTGACAGCGGATGCCGCCATTGCCGACGCGCCGCTCGCGGTGCGCCGTCGCCCGCTGCAGGGCATGCGCCTGGCGGTGCCGCGCACGCTGATGTTCGACGACATCGAGCCGGCAGTGGCCGCCGCCTTCGAACGCGCATTGCAGGCGTTGTCGAAAGCCGGCGCGCAGGTGGTGGACATCACGCTGGCCGAGCTCGCCGAGATCGCGACCGTCAACGCACCCGGCGGTTTCTCGCCGGTAGAAGCCGCCGCCGCGCACCGCGAACGCTTTGCCGCCAAGCGCGACGGCTTCGACGCCCGCGTGGCCGCGCGCATCGCGCTCGGCACCGAAGTGCGCGCCGCCGACTACATCGCCATGCAGGATCGTCGGCGCGACTGGATCGGCCGCGTCGAACATGCCATCGAAGGCTTCGACGCCCTCGTGTGCCCGACCGTGCCCATCGTCGCGCCGCCCATCGCCGCGCTGGCGGAAGACGCGGCCTTCTTCAAGGCCAACGGCCTGCTGCTGCGCAACACCTTCGCGATCAACCTGCTCGACGGCTGCGCCTTCAGCCTGCCCTGCCATGCGACGGGCGAACTGCCGGTCGGGCTGATGCTGGCTTCGGTACGCGGCGACGACGCACGGCTGGCGGCGGTGGCGCTGGCGGTGGAGGCGGCCTTGTCGGCGCAGCGCCGGTAGACGCGCGCGCCGCTTTTCCGGGCCGGGGAGTCAGGTCCGCGGGGTCGTCATCGGCTATGGTCTTGCGCATGTCGCACTCACAGCCCACCCTTGAAGGCCCCCGGATCGTTCTTCGCCCGCTGCTCGCCTCCGACGCGGCCGCCCTCGTCGATGCCGCCGCCGACGGCGAACTCTGGAACCTGCCGTTCACGGTCGTGCCCTCGGCCGCGACTGTCGACGCCTACCTGCGAACCGCGCTCGACGGCCGCACCGCGGGCAGCGTGATGCCGTTCGCGACAGTAGTCCGCGAGACCGGCCGCGTGATCGGCTCCACCCGCTTCTGGAAGATCGACCGGATCAACCGCAAGCTCGAAATCGGCAGCACCTGGATCTCGGCCTCCTGGCAGAAGACCTTCGTCAACACAGAGGCCAAGTACCTCATGCTGCGCCACGCCTTCGAGGAAATGGCCTGCGTGCGCGTGCAGCTCACCACCGACGAGATCAACGCGAAGTCGCGCGCGGCCATCCTGCGGCTGGGCGCCAAACAGGAAGGCATCGTCCGCCACGAGCGGATCATGCCGAACGGACGCAAGCGCAACTCGGTGCGCTTCAGCATCATCGACGACGAGTGGCCGGAAGTGAAAGCCCGGCTCGAGGCCCGTCTTCACGCATCGCAGGAGCCCAAGCCATGAGCCAGATCGAGGTCGTCCCCACGGACGAATCCCATTTCGAAAGCTTGCACCGCGCGCTCGATGTCGTCGCCCGCGAGCACAAGTACCTCGCGCTGACCGAGGCGCCGCCGCTGGCGCAATCGGTCGCCTTCTACCGGAACGTGATCGCCAGCGGCTTTCCGCACCTCGTGGCGGTAGATGGCGAGCGGGTGGTCGGCTGGTGCGACGTGTCGCCCCTCTTCGGCCATTCGCGCGCGCACATCGGCGTGCTGGGCATCGCGCTCCTGCCCGAGGCGCGCGGCCAGGGCTTGGGCGCCCGGCTGCTGCAGGCCGCCATCGACCGGTCGTGGGCGCGCGGGCTGACCCGCATCGCGCTGCACGTGCGCGCGGACAACCTCAACGCCAAGGCGCTGTACGAGCGGCTCGGCTTCGAGCACGAAGGCATCGTGCGCCGCGCCAGCCTGATCGACGGCGTCTATCACGACGCGCATGCGATGGCCCTGCTTCGCTAGACTGGCGCGATCTCGACATCGAACGGAGAGCTCCCATGTGCCGCAGCATCAAGACCCTCTACAACTTCGAGCCCCCCGCCACCGAGCAGGAGATCCGCGCCGCCGCGCTGCAGTTCGTGCGCAAGCTCAGCGGCTTCAGCGTGCCGTCGAAGGCCAACGAGGAAGCCTTCGAGCGCGCGGTCGAGGAGGTGGCCGCGAGCGCGGCGCGGCTGCTCGACTCGATGGTCACCACGGCCGAGCCGAAGGACCGCGCGGTCGAGGCCGAACGCGCCAGGGCCCGCTCGGCGGCGCGCTTCGGCGCCGTGCCCGGCTGAAAAACCCCGCCGCTGCCCGACGGCACGGCATTTGATATGGTGCTTGCCGGCTGCTCCATCGATCGGGAGCGGCGAGAAAAAGCACATGAAAAAGACCTACACCGGTGGCTGCCACTGCGGCGCCGTGCGATTCGAAGCCGACATCGACCTCAGCCTGGGCACCCTGCGCTGCAACTGCGCCATCTGCACGCAAACCCGCTTCTGGCCGGCCATCGTCGCGACCGACGCATTCCGGCTGATCGAAGGCGAATCCGAACTCAGCGAGCAGATGCTCGACACCCGCAACAGCCACTACATCGTCTGCAAGCACTGCAGCGTGCGCTCCTTCGGCGTGGGCCATTCGCCCGAGACCGGCGCGAGCGCCTACGGCGTGAACGTGACCTGCCTGGACGACGTGGACCTCGACGACCTCGCCAACTCGCCGATCAGCTACGTGGACGGACACCGCGGCACCTGGCACGTGGCGCGCACGGCCATCGGCACCTGAGCAACAGAAGAAAAGCTTTCCGCAAGAACAACCACCATCTGGAGACAAGCACATGCCCATCGAACTCTGGCTCGCCTTCGTCGCGGCCTCCGTCGTCCTGCTGATCATTCCGGGGCCGACCATCCTCACGGTCATCAGCTATTCGATGTCGCACGGCCGCCGCGCCAACGTGCCGCTGGTGGCGGCCGTGGCGCTCGGCGACTCCACCGCGCTGGTGGTGTCGCTGCTGGGCCTGGGCGCGCTGCTCTCGGCCTCGGCCTTCTGGTTCACGGTGGTGAAGTGGGCGGGCGGCCTGTACCTGCTGTACCTGGGCATCAAGCTGCTGCGCGCCGGCATCTCGCCGAGCGAAATCGCCAAGCCTGCGGCGCCCGTTTCGCGCTGGCGGCTGTTCGCCAACACCTACCTGGTGACGGCGCTGAACCCCAAGGGCATCGTTTTCTTCGTGGCCTTCCTGCCGCAGTTCATCAGCCCGACCGTGGACGTGACGCGGCAGATGTGGGTGCTGGCCCTGACCTTCGTGGCGCTGGCCGCGACCAACGCCACGCTCTACGCGGTGTTCGCGGCCTCGGCGCGCAAACTGCTTTCGTCGCCGCGCGCGCAGAGGCGCTTCAACCTCGCGGGCGGCTCGCTGCTGAGCGCGGCGGGCATCTGGGCGCTGATGGCGCGCAGGCCCGGCTGAAGCGCCGCGTAATCAGTTGCGGTACGGATTGTTCGACGCTCTGTCGTAGCGGTTGGGCACGCCGTCGCCGTCCCTGTCGCGGTCGTAGCGATTCGGCACGCCCTCGCGGTCGCGGTCGCCGTATTGAGCGCGCGGCGGCGGCGGGCGGTCGTAGACCGGGGTCACGCAGCCGGCCAGGATGGCAGAGGCGGCCAGGAGCAGCGCCAGTGTCTTCGTCGTCATGAGAGTTCTCCTGATAGTGGTTGTGGGACCGGCGATCGCCTCCTGCGAGCCGGCGTGTGCGAACTTTGGAATGAAGCGCGCACCTCTGCCATGAGGCCCGCGCCCCGTCCCCGGGTAGGCCGGCATCCCGAGGTGCTTCGCGGAGAATGTCACCGCCACATACTTCCCGAAACGACGTCCTTCTTCATGCAGTTCGCGCCTCCTTCCTTCGACCGCAAGGCCCTGGCCTTCGCCCTGCTCGCGGCGGTTTGCGCGCAACCGGCGCTGGCCCTCGTGAGCTTCGAGGAAGTGAAGCGCGACTTCCGCTCGTCGGACACCGCCGTGCTCGACCGCAACGGCGAACTGCTGCAACGCGTGCGCACCGACCCCACCGTGCGGCGCGGCCAGTGGACGCCGCTGGCCGACGTGTCGCCGGCACTGCGCACGGCCATGGTGCTGAGCGAGGACAAGCGCTTCTACGAACACAGCGGCATCGACTGGCGTGCCGTGTCCGCAGCGGCCTGGGGCAACCTTTGGAACACGCGCACGCGCGGCGCCTCGACCATCACGATGCAGCTCTCCGGCCTGCTCGACGACGACCTGCGACGCGCCTCGGGTGGCCGCAGCTTCACGCAGAAGATCGGCCAGACAGTGGCCGCCGCGCAACTGGAGCGCAACTGGCGCAAGGACCAGATCCTGGAGGCCTACCTGAACACCGTGCCGTTCCGCGGCGAAATCGTGGGCATCGACGCGCTCTCGCGCACGCTCTTCGGCAAGGCGCCGAGCGGGCTCGACGCGCGCGAAGCCGCCGTGGCTTCGGCGCTGGTGCGCGCGCCCAATGCCAAGCCCGCGCTGGTGGCGCAGCGCGCCTGCGACGTGCTGCGCACCATGGAGCCGCAGCAGAAGGTCGACTGCGAGGCGCTGGACATGTTCACCAGCGCCGCGGTGCAGCGCCGGGCCTTCGAGCCGAACGAGGGCATCGCGCCCCACGCGGCGAGGCGGGTGCTGCGGGAATCGAGGGACGCGAATGCGGGAGCAGCCCCCACCCCGGCCCTCCCCCAGAGGGGGAGGGAGAAAGACAACAAGGAAATCGGGGTGCGAACCACGCTGCGCGCGCCGCTGCAGCGCTTTGCGCTCGACACGCTGCAACGCCACCTGCGCGAACTGCGCGACCGCCATGTGGAAGACGGCGCGCTCGTCGTGCTCGACAACGCCACCGGCGAAGTGCTCGCGTGGGTCGGCTCCTCGGGCCCGCTGAGCCAGGCGGCCGAGGTCGACGGCGTGACCGCGCTGCGCCAGCCCGGCTCCACGCTCAAGCCGCTGCTCTACGGGCAGGCCATTGCCGAGCGGCGCATCACCGCCGCCTCGCTGATCGAGGATTCGTCGGCGCAGATCAGCACCGCCAGCGGCCTCTACATTCCGCAGAACTACGACCGCCGCTTCAAGGGCCCGGTGTCGGCGCGCACCGCGCTGGCCGCGTCGCTCAACGTACCGGCCGTGCGCACGCTGGTGATGGTGTCGCCCGAGGCCTTCGCGCGCGAGCTGCGCGCCGCCGGCCTGCCGCTGCGAGAAAGCGGCGACTACTACGGCTACAGCCTTGCGCTAGGCAGCGCCGAGGTGTCGCTGCTGTCGCTCACCAACGCCTACCGCATGCTGGCCAACGGCGGACGCTACGGCACGACGACGCTGACAGCGCGGCCCTCGCCCACTGCCCCCACTGCCCCCACGGCCGCCGACAAGGCCAGGGCCGCCGAGCCGCCCCTGCTCGACCCGCGCGCCGCCTTCATCGTCGGCGACATCCTCTCCGACCCGAACGCACGCACCCGCACCTTCGGCCTGGACAGCATCCTCTCCACCCGCTTCTGGACCGCCGTGAAGACCGGCACCAGCAAGGACATGCGCGACAACTGGGCCGTGGGCTGGTCGCAGCGCTACACGGTCGGCGTGTGGGTGGGCAACGCCAGCGGCGCGTCGATGTGGGACGTGAGCGGCACCAGCGGCGCGGCGCCGGTGTGGGCCGAGGTGATGCGCTTCCTGCACGCGCGCGAGCCCAGCCGCGCGCCGGCGCCGCCTGCCGGCGTGGTGCAGGCACACGTTGAATTCGGCCCCGGCGCCGATGGCGGCCCGCTGGAGGCGGCGCGCGACGAATGGTTTTTGCAAGGCACCGAGCAGCCCCTGTTCGCACTCGACACCGGCATGGCCGGCAGCGCCGCGTCAGCGCGCATCACCGCGCCGACCGACGGCACCATCATCGCGGTCGACCCCGACATTCCGCCGTTGCGCCAGCGCGTGCGCTTCGAGTCCGAAGGGCGCGGCGTGCAGTGGCGCATCGACGGCAAGCATTTCGCGCGCGGCAACAGCGCGCAGTGGCTGCCCTGGCCGGGGCGTCATGTGATCGAACTGGTCGACGGCTCGGGCAAGGTGGTCGATCAGCGCCGCATCGAAGTGCGCGGCGCGGGCGTCGTGACCAAGAGCGCGAAGCGATGAGGACGGCCTTGCCGAATTCCGCTGCGCACGACTGGCTTCGCCAGGTCGCCTTGATGTTGCTGATGGCCATGGCGTTCGCGCTGGGCCTTCCCGCACAGGCCAAGCCGGTGCCCGTGCCCGCGATGAGCTCGCGCGTGGTCGACCTCACGAAAACGCTGAGCGCCGACGACGCCAGCTCGCTGCGCCACGACATCTCCGTCATCGAGCAGCTCACGCAGGCTCAGCTGGCGGTGCTGATCGTGCCGACCACGGGCGAAGATTCGATCGAGCAGTTCGCCACGCGCGTCTTCGCGCAATGGAAGCTCGGCCGCAAGGACGAGAACGACGGCGTGCTGCTGCTGGTGGCGCTCAAGGACCGCCGCATGCGCATCGAGGTGGGCACGGGCCTGGAAGGCCGCATCACCGACATCCAGGCGGCCCGCATCATCGACGGCGAGATGACGCCGCGCTTTCGCCAGGGCGACTTCACGGGCGGCGTGAAGGCCGCGGTGCAGTCGCTGTCGCAGCTGATCAGCGCGCCTCAGCTGCAGGCGGTGGAAGAAGAGCCGCCGGCCGAACCGCGCGACGAGGAATCGTCGCCGCTGCACCGCGTGATCGATGCGTTCTCGACCGAATCCAGCCAGTCGCGCATCAACCTGGCCTTGCTCGCGGTGATGCTCTGGACCATCGGCGTGGGCGTGTGGCACGGCAGCCGGCCTCGCCCTGTCGCGCCCCGCGTGGTGTCGCACGGCACCGGCAAGCGGGGACGGAAGGGCCGGCGCATGGACGCGCATCGGGCACAGCGCGAAGGCGCTCTCTGGGCCGACCTGAAGACGGAGCCCGCCTCGCCGGCGCGGCGGCGCTGGCCGACCGTGCTGGGCCTGCTCGCGGCCGGCCCGGTGGCCGCGACGCTGGCGCTGATGAACCTCGCGATGCCGTTCATCCTCTTCATGCCGGTCGGCTTCATGTACGGGGTCGGCTACCTGTCGGGCCGATTCAAGACCGCGCGCTATGTGTTCATCTGCATCGCGCTGGCGATCGCGGGGCTCATCGCGCTCGGCTTCTACCTGGGCGCCGACAAGGTGCCGCTGATCATCGCGGGCGTGTTCGTCGCCGGCTTCATCGCCATCGGCATTGCGGCGATCGTGGTGGGCGTGCGCGTCCATTGGCAGCGCGGCGTGCTCGGCTTCATGGTGCGGCTGGCGCTGGTGACGGGCGTCATCGGTTTCGCGTTCGTGCAACTGCGCCCGGGCCCGGACCCTGACGAAATCTGGCTCGTGATGGCGCTGGTGAGCTTCATCGCGCTGGTGTTCGGCTTCTTTCCCGCCACCGGCGGCGGCAGTGGCAACGGAGACGACGACAGCGACAGCGGCTGGAGCAGCAGTTCCTCGAGCAGCAGCAGCAGTTCGTCGGACAGCAGTTCCTCGTCCTCTGACAGCGGCGGCGGCTCCAGCAGCGGCGGCGGTGCTTCCGGCAGCTGGTAGCCCCTACCGGCTAGAACGACCTGAAGATGCTCAGGACGTAGTCGACGAACGTCTTGATCTTCGGGGAATTGCGGCGCGACGGCAGATAGACCAGGTTGATTTCCTGCGGCTTCAGCTTCAGTTGCGGCAACACCGGCAGCAGCAGCCCCATGTCCAGCTGCGGTTGCGCCAGCGACACCGGCACCAGGGCAATGCCGCGGGCCGACAGCGCCAGTTGCAGGATCAACTCCAGGTCGTCCGACTGGAACACGCTCTCCACGCGAATGCGGTGGGTCTTGTCGAGGGTCGCGAGGTTCACCTCCCGCTTGCGCCGCTCCTCGCCGGTGGTCAGGAACACATGCCGTGAAAAGTCCTGCAGGTTCTCGATGGCCGGGTGCGGCGCCAGGTAGTCGGGCGCGGCGCACAGCATCAGCGGCTCGTCTTTCAGGTGACGCGCCACGAGTTCGTCGCAGCCGTCTCGCCCGCGGCGAATGGCCACGTCGGCCTCGTCGCGGAACAGGTCCGCGCGGTCGTTGCCGGTCTCGACCACCACTTCGAGCCGCGGATGGGCTGTCATGAACGGCGGCAGATGGCTCATGAGCAGCTCCCTGCCGTAGTAGTGCGGCACCACGATGCGCAGCCGGCCCGTCACCGCGTCGCCGCCGGAAGACAGGTTGAGCATGACGTCGTCCAGGATGGTCAGCACATGCTGCGCCGCCACCAGGAATTCGCGCCCCTCCTCGGTCAGCGCGAAGCGCGTGGAGCCGCGGTGCAGCAGCAGATGGCCCACCGTGGCTTCCAGCCGCTGGAGCTGGCGCGAGGCGGAGGCCTTGGGTACGTTCAGCACATCGGCGGCGGGGGTCAGTCCTCCCAACTGCGCGGCTTTCGTGAACAGCCGCACGTCCGACAAAGAAAAGTCCTTCATTTCAGATTCGACGTGATCCGTTTTTCCTGTTCTCTCCCGGGGCGCTCCCCAGAGGCGTGCCGGCGGGAGGGCCGAACGCCGAGCAAAGCAACTTAAAGATTCATAAGTGACCTTTAGTTTCATTTTCCGGCAGCTCACAGACAATTGGTAACGTTCGAATCAACGTTTCGTGAAGGTGGGGAAAAGTTCACCTTTTTGCTGCAAATCTTCGAATCCAGCTTGCACAATCGAGCGAACAAGGGTCAGACAGTCGCGCGCCGCGAAAGCGAGCAACCACCGCGCTCCTGGCCCGGGCTTTGCGCAGCGGGCAAAATTCGTCCAATCATTGAATGAATAGGCCCTTTCAGATGCTTGCTCAAGCCCCTCGCACCTCCCTGGCGGACGCCGCCGCCGAAAGCATCCGCGCCGAAATCTCCGGCGGCCGCTGGGCTGTCGGCAGCCGAATTCCCATCGAGCCTCAACTCGCCCTGCTGCTGGGCGTGAGCCGCGGCACGGTGCGCGAGGCGGTCAAGACGCTGGTGTCGCGCGGCCTGCTCGAAGTGCGCCAGGGTTCTGGCACCTATGTGCGCTCCGGCTTCGACCCCTCTTCCAGCCTGCAGAAAATGCGCCGCGCCAGCCTGCGCGACCAGTTCGAAGTGCGCCGCGCGCTCGAGGTCGAGGCGGCCCGGCTCGCCGCGGTGCGCCACACGGCCAAGGACCTGCGCCGGCTGAACACGCTGCTCGACAAGCGCGGCGTGCCCGACGAGAGCGACGACGGCGCCAGCTTCATCGAACGCGACCTGGCTTTTCACCTGGCCATCGTCGACGTGTCGGGCAACCTCGCGCTGGCCGAGACCTGCCGCTTCATCACCGGCTACATCAAGGAAACGATCGTCAGCACCCTGGGCACCGTGCTGCCCGAGCCCGACGAGGCCGCGCACCGCTCCATCATCGAAGGCATCGCGAGCCGCGACCCCGATGTCGCCGCCGCGGCGGTGCGCGCCTTCATGGCGCCGATGATCAACGCGCTGGCGCTGGGCACGGCATGAGCGCCGCAGCCATCACGCGCGACGCCGCCGTTCAACGCACGCAGCCCGGCGCCACCGGCGCGGCCGAAGACCTGCTGATCGACACCGAGGCCGACAACCGGCCCGCGCCGCTCCCCACGCCCGCCCCCAGCCTGGGCCGGCGCATCCTGCTCGGCGCGAGCGTGGTGCTGATCGCGTTCAACCTGCGGCCGGTGTTCGCCAGCCTCTCGGTAGTGCTGCCGGAAATCATCAAGGCAACGGGCCTGTCGGCCACCGCCGCGAGCCTGCTGACCACGCTGCCCATCGTCTGCCTCGGCGTGTTCGCGCCGCTGGCGCCCGGGCTGGGGCGCCGCTTCGGCACCGAGCGCACGCTGCTCGGCTGCATGGTGCTGATCCTGCTGGGCACGGTGCTGCGCGGCACCGGCAACATCCCGCTGCTGTTCCTGGCGTCGGCCATCGCGGGCAGCGGCATCGCGGTGTCGAATGTGCTGCTGTCGGGGCTGGTCAAGCGCGACTTCGCGAAGCAGGCGGCGCTGATGATGGGCCTCTACACCATGGCGGTCTGCGGCGGTGCCGCCAGCGCGGCGGGCCTCACTGTGCCCATCGAGCATGCCCTGGGCGGCGGCTGGACCATGGCACTGGCCATGTGGGCGCTGCCCGCCGCGGTGGTCACGCTGGTCTGGGCGCCGCAGGCGCTGCCGGTCAGGCCGGTGGCGAGCGAATCGGGCTTCACGGTGCGCGGGCTGTGGCGCGACCGGCTGGCCTGGCAGGTCACTTTCTTCATGGGGCTGCAGTCCGCCCTGGCCTACATCGTGATGGGCTGGCTCGCGCCGATCCTGCGCGAGCGCGGACTCGGCAGCGAGACGGCGGGCTACGTGGTGTCGCTGTCGGTCATGACGCAGGTGGTGACCTGCCTCGTGGTGCCGGCGCTGGCGGTGAAGCTGCGCAACCAGCGCGGGCTGGCCGTGGCGCTGGCGATGCTCACCGTCGCGGCCATGCTGGCGATGCTGTTCGCGCCGCTCGGCGGCGTGTGGCTGTGGGCGGTGCTGCTGGGCATTGCGCAGGGCGGCACCTTCGCGCTGGCGCTCACCATGATCGTGCTGCGTTCGCCCGACTCGCACGTGGCCGCGCACCTGTCGGGCATGGCGCAGGGCGTGGGCTACATGGTGGCGGCCTTCGGTCCGCTGGTGGCCGGGCTGCTGCACGGGTGGACGGGGAGCTTTCGCGCTTCGTCGTGGCTGTTCATCGGGCTGGGCATCGCGCTGGTGATCGCGGGCCTCGGCGCGGGGCGCACCAAGCACGTGGGCGCGGTGACTGTGCCGCGCGGCGCCTGACTTTCCTGCTTCCTACTGCGGCCCGCCGCCGCAGAAGTCGACCGAGCCTCCAGCACCGCTGCCGTCGGCGGAAAAGCGCTTGCGCGTGCTGACGGTGGCGCTGGCCGGCACGTGCGCGGCCCAATCGCTCTGCAGCCAGGTGAACTGCCAGCCGTAAGGGCCGCCGGTCTTTGCGGGCTCGCCGTAGGCGATGCGCAGGCTGCCGTTGCTTTCTTCATGGCAATGCTTCGAGGTCTTGTATTCCTTCTCGGTGAAGCAGGCGCGGATCATCTTGCTGCACGAGAAGGGAATGCCCTCGTACGCGGCCTTGGCGGACGCGGGCTCGGCGTCGAGCGGCACGAAGTCCGCGGTGGAGAACGACGCGCCGCCGCCCGAGTAGCTCTCGAACTGGCGCTGCAGCACAGCCACGGCCCAGCGCCCGTCGGCCAGCGGATAGAGCGCCGGCGCGAGCGTGCGCTGGACCTCGCCGTTGCCTGCCTCGCCTTCCTGAACCGAGCTGGCGTACCCGGTGAAGTCGTACAAGCGATCAAGCTTCCATTCCGTGGCGTCCGCCGCGCGCTTGAGCCGGCCGAGGGCAAGCGGCGCCTGCGACAGCACCACGTAGTCGCCAGGTGCGCCACCGCGAGGACGATGGAGCGCCAGCGCGGCGGCATCGCAGGGTTGGGGCAGCAGCGCGCACAGGTGGGCACGCCAGTCGGCATCGACCGACTCGGGCTTCTTGACCTCTACGAGCACCTGCGCCGCCGGCGCGGCAACGGCGGGCGCCGCGAACGGCAGTGCAGCCAGCAGCATTGCGGCAATGGGCATTTTCTTCATGGGGCCGATGGTAAAACCCGGGCCGTGAACACCACCCCACCCTCTCCACCCATCCTGCAGCTGCAGGACATCGACTTCGCCTACCCCGGCCAGAGCGCCATCGCATCCGGCTGGACCGCCTCGGTCGGCCCGGGCGTGACGCTGCTTCATGGCGACACCGGCGCCGGCAAGTCGGCCCTGCTCCAGGTTATCGCTGGCGTGCTGCCCGCCAGCGGCGGCCGGCTGACGGTGGCCGGCCCGCGCCTGGACGCCTCCCCCGAGGGCTACCGGGCCCCGGTCTTCTTCGTCCAACCCGCACCCCAACGCCTCCACCCGGGCCACCACCGCCACGGTACGCAGGCAGCTGCCGCACGCGGCCACAG
>JACXTT010009573.1_pt1 | contig 13229 bp, 9 predicted proteins | sample 9270951 | NCBI WGS metagenome assembly JACXTT01 (sample SAMN15532306, study PRJNA645909) | rock metagenome | isolation source: weathered quartz diorite | place: Puerto Rico | collected 2017-06-21
TGACACGACCAGCGGCAAGCCACTGACCGGCACTTTTCGGACTAACTCGGCAATTGCTGGACTGGAGTTCGTTTACTAGATCGGGGAGGCCATGCCTCCCCACTTAACCCAAGGAGAAATCATGAATCGCAATATTCTGTTAATCACATTCGTAGCCGGGTTTACTTTGGCCGCCAGCGCCGGCACCATCAGCGGAAGCGTCACTGGACTCACAGGTCAGTCCGTAGTTTATGTTGACACCATTGCGGGGAAGGCCTTCCCGGCACCCGCGCAGCATCCGGTAGTGGACCAGAAAGGTCTGGTTTTTCAGCCACACATCACCGTAGTGCTGGCTGGCACCACGGTTGATTTCCTCAACAGTGACAGCGTGGCCCACAACGTATTCTGGACCTCCATCGGCGGTAATAAGAAGCTGGGGCACAACCTCGGCACTTGGCCCAAAGGCGAACGGAAGTCGTTCAAGTTCGATACAGCAGGGGCGGTGCCTTTATTTTGCAACGTTCACCCTGAGATGTCAGCCTACGTCGTGGTCGTTCCCACTCCCTACTTTGCCACGACGGATCAGGCTGGGAACTACAAGATTGAGAATGTCCCGGACGGCAGCTACAAGGTGACGGCTTGGCACGAAGGGGCCAAGGACCAGTCCAAGCCGGTGTCTGTCTCTGGCGACGCCAAAGCGGATTTCACCCTGAGCAAGTAAAGACAAGGTACGGAGTGTGGGAGCGGAAGCAATAGGGGCCTTCGCTCCCGCAAGAGGCAGAATGAAAAGCTCGTTAATCATATCGATGAAACACCTGGTGGTGATTTTCGCCCTACTCCCACAGTTAGTCGGTCAAACGGCTGGGAATAAGGAAATCCCAGTCACGGCGGTAAAAGGCGAAAGCTGGATCAGCCATCTCCATAAAAAGTTTAGCGACACCAGCATGGGGAAGACTTGGCATTCCGGGCCGGTCGCGCCCCTGCCAGGAGAGAAATCCGCCGGCGGGCAACAGAAACTGTCGCCGGATTTTGCGGCACGAACCATGAATTTCCACGGTTCCGATGTGTACCGCCTGAACTGCCGGGGATGCCACGCAGAGTCCGGCCACGGCGCGCCTCCGGAAATCAATTCCGTCATCGATCCCGTCCGGGCGACCTCGGTCGAAGTCATCATGGCAAGAATGAAAAAGGTTGGTATGAATATGAGTCGGGCAAACGCGACTCTGCTGGCCAAGCAGTCCAATACGGCATTGCTGGATCGCTTCCACAAAGGTGGCCAGGACATGCCACCGTTCCCGCAACTAAGCGAACCGGAGATTCGGTCTCTGCTCGCTTACCTGAGGCAGCTTGCTGGCGTCCCCGCGGCAGAAAGAGAACAAATAGCGATCCACGAGTCGCCCTCCCATGTCGGCGAGCAAGTCGTGAAATCTACCTGCCACATCTGCCACAACGCGGTGGGGCCGAACCCCAATCCCCAGCAAATTCTGGAAGGGGCGATACCGCCGCTTAGTACTCTCACCACGCGGACGAGCTTGCCTGAGTTTGTTCGAAAAGTCACCGCCGGCTCCCCCATCAGCATGGGCTCGTCGCCGCTGCCATACCGGGGAAGGATGCCAGTGTTTGACTACCTGAGCGAAGACGAAGTGGCGAATGCGTACTTGTACCTTACTCTTTACCCTTCGCAGGAATAGGAGAGCCGCATGAACGACAGATCCGATGTCGCCCTGACTGCGATGCTCAAAAGCAGCATTCTCGCACTGGTCCTTATTGTCATCGCCACCAGCGCCGCAGTGGCACAGGTTCTCACCGCGGCCGAGATCAAAGACCCTGACCTGCGCTCACTGCAGCAACAATATATGAGCGACTTGAAGGCGGTGGGCGAGGACATTCAGGCGCTATCCTTTGAGTACCGCTTCTATTTGAGCCGCAAACTGGATCTCGACGAATCCCAGCAACAGCACGCGGATCAGCGCTCGATTCGCTTCGACCGCTACAACGGCCAGACCGTTCTGGCAGTGACTGGCAACTACTACGCTGCCTATCCCGAAAAGATTGGGGCTGACCAGCGGGCGCGGAGCACTTTTCTGGATGTAGTCATGCCGATTTTGAAGTCGGAGGTTCCGCGCTTCCAGGCAAATCATCAGGTACAAGGCTATGCCGTGGAGATTTCCCATCACATCCTCGGGAAGGTCATGGGGGTAACCGTAGAGAGACCGGAAAACCTCATGGTGTATGTGCCCCAAAGCGGCGCCCTTCAGCTTCTGGGCTCAAGAGATGAAAATGTCCAGCAGGCCGGGTTGATGCAGGGTCAGATTTTTCTCAATGCCCAGCCGATCACCATCTGGCTCAACGGAGAAGGGCGGCCAGCGCCTGGCACTGGTGCGAGTACAAGTTCGACAGGACGAGCCGCGCTGCCGGCCCGAACTGCAATCACCGGCACTGCGATCACCCAGGCCGGCGAGGGTGGCGGAGAGCAAGTACCGATGAGCACCCCAGCCCCTCCCGCCGCACAACGGAACGATATATCGCCGACGCCGGTGCGGGACACATCTCCCCAGGCGCTGGCGGCGCTGCAAGCCTCCAGTCAGGAACTGCTGGCCAGACTGGTGCAAGAGTTGGACCCGCAGGCACACTTTGTCTCCTACGCGGCCCAGAGCTTCGTGGCTTTCCGCCAAGGCATTTATCTTGAGCTTTCTCTGAATACGGCTCTGCCCGAGTCTTCCGCGGAATCGCGCTACAAGCTCGCCGCTTTGGCATTTGACGACCATGTGGCGCACCTCGTGCGTCCCGCCCTTGCCTATTTCAAGGAAGAACCAAAGTTTGACGGAATCAGTTTCAGTACCACCGTACATCTGTCTGGCAAATTGCCTGCAGCCGGCAAGTCCGAGGCAGTGGAGTTCTTCTTCCCTTTCGCAGCGCTGCGCTGTTACGAGAAATACGACTGCACCGGCCAGCAACTCATCGATGCAGGGGCCGTGCTGATCAACGGAGAACGCGTTGCGCTGGACCTGCAGATCGCTGAAGGCGGCCCTGGCCGCTGAAGGCGCTGAAGCCTTCACGTGGAATGCGCAATCTCGTGACTGTAATCACTGCGGTGAGTGCCCGGCATCACTGCTATTTCCGCTCCGGTGAGCCTAGTGTAGGACCGATGATACTGGCTCGCCAAATACTCCGCTGGCAAAACGGAGCAGCTTCCGGGCCAGTCACCAATCTATATCGGAAAGGAAAACTTCAATGTTTGCTCGTATTGTTGAATTCATCCCGAAGCTGGAAAAGAAAGAGGAGCTGGTAAAGGTACTTCGCGACGAAGTTCTTCCCATTCTGAAGAAGCAGACCGGATTCATGGAGGTCCTGCCGTTCTTCCCCGAGACCAAGAGTGAAAAAGTGGTCACCATCACCCTCTGGACCGAGAAAAGGTATGCGGAGCGCTATGAGCGGGAAGCATTTCCAAAGGTTGAGGAAATTCTGCGGCCCTACCTGACCACTCCGATTACGTTCAAAACGTACAACGTCGAGACCACCCTGTGTGAGCACTTTGTGCAAGCGCTGGCCGCCTGAGCGGTCACGAGCAGCACACAGGCCGAGCCGGAGCAGAGCGCACTGCTCCGGCTTTTTTTCTTGAGCCTCGCAATGAGGCGCGCTGGGGAGATCACAGATCGCCGTGATCGAGATCACGGAAAAGGCCAGCCTGGAAAAGTAACCTAACGTTAGTTCTCGCCACTCGAGCGTGAACTCAGAGGAGCGACATGCTTCGGCCGCCTGCAGCCACCATGAATCCCCGGCGTTACGACTTCACTCGGAATCCGATGCTGGTGTACTGGGAAATGACCCAGGCATGCATGTTGGCATGCAGGCATTGTCGCGCCGAAGCGATGCCAAGTCCGCATCCGCTGGAACTAACCCCGGTAGAGGGTGGGGCTCCTGTCCCAGATCGCAGCATTCGGTGACCCCCTGCCACACCTGATTCTTACCGGAGGTGACCCTCTCAGTCGCAAGGACTTGTTCCGGGTAATCGACGATGCCCACGCATTGGGTTTGCAGGTTTCGATCACACCGAGTGCCACTCCGGCCCTTACGGCGGAGGCACTTGGTCTGCTGCAGTCGCACGGCATCCAGAGCCTCGGCTTGAGCCTTGACGGATCCGATGCCGCACGCCACGACGCCATACGTGCCATCCAAGGGTGCTTCGACCGGACGCTGGAAGTGGCGCGCGAAGCGGGGCGCCTCGGGCTGCCAATTCAAGTCAATACCCTGGTGGCCCAGGAAACCGCTGATGATTTGCCGGCGATCTATGAACTCCTGAAGACCTTCCCTGTAATGCGCTGGAGCCTGTTCTTCCTGATCTCGGTGGGCCGCGGCCGGGCGCTGCAAGAGGTCTCGCCCGAGCGCGCCGAAGAAATCATGAACTGGGTTCTCGACCTCGTGCCGGAAGCGCCGTTCGCGGTCAAGACAACCGAAGCGCCATCCTACCGGCGCCTCGCTTTGACCCGAATGCGCCTTTCCGGTAGGTCGGCCACCGAGATCAAGAGGAGCTCGGTGTATCAAGGTTTTCAGATTCGCGACGGCCACGGGATCGTTTTCGTTTCCAGCCAGGGCGACATATATCCGTCGGGGTTCTTACCTCTAGGCTGCGGAAACGTACGAACCAACTCGTTGGTGGACGTTTACCGGCAGTCACCGCTCTTTCACGCGCTGCACTCTCCGGAGCAATTCCGGGGAAGGTGTGGCGAGTGTGAATTCAGCTACGTCTGTGGTGGATCGCGCGCACGGGCCTTCGCGCGCACGGGCGATGCGCTGGAGAGCGATCCACTATGTCTTTACCAACGGCATGGCGATGGGAATTGCCACAAGGAGTCTTGAACCCGAAGAAATCGAGTTACCAGATTTGATGTAGTCATTCCCGCAACGCCGGTCTAGAGCGCATCTAACAAACCAGCCCCTGAGCGTTACTGCACAACCAGAACGTACGATGCGCCGTAGCGGACTTTTTCCACGGAGCAAGAGATCGGTCGGGGCACAAAACACGAATTGCCAACTGGGCTGTAAACAGAGTACATTCCGTTTGTTTCGCCTATTTTGTTGCTGCTTAAGCCAGCTGAGCAGCTGGAGGTTTCAATGTTGCGTGATATGCCGTTCAGAGCGGTTTTTGCTGCCGGTTTGATTCTCAATTTGGCGGCCGGCCCGACGATCTTAAGTGCCCAGCAGGCGGCCGACGTACCTTCGATCACCATCCGCGCCAATACCCGGCTGGTCGTCGTGGATGTGGTCGTGACCGACAAGAAAGGCCAGCCCATCACCGGTTTGAAACCTGAAGATTTCACCCTCGAAGAAAACGGGAAAAAGCAGAAGATCTCCGTCTTTCTTCCACCGGGGGTGGTAAACCAGGCGCCTACACCTGCGCCGCTCGGGGTCCTTACCAACCATCCGGAGAATCTCCGCCCGGCAGGCATTCCGACCGTGCTGCTGCTGGACGCGACGAATTCCGCGTTCAAGGACCAGGCTTATGCGCGCGCACAGATGCTGAAATACGTGCAGGAACAGGCGCAATCCGGCCGGCCCATGGCCGTGGTCACTTTGACCGATCAGTTGCGAGTGCTTCAGCAATTCACCAGTGATCCGCAGGTTCTGATGACGGCAATCAAGAATCTGAGACCGCAGGAGCAAATCCTGCAACCCGGAGCCCCGCCGCCCGAATCCAGTGGGCTTGGCGGTAGCGGTCCCGGTAGCGTTGGGGGTTCTGCAGCGATCGCTATAGCTCAGGCAGAAGTTGCCGGCTTCGCGAACCTGCAAGTGGGATACAACCTGGAGCGGCGCACATTGATCACGATTGAAGCCCTCCGATCTTTGTCGCGGCTGCTGGGCGGATTCCCCGGCCGCAAGAACGTGGTCTGGCTCACCGCGGCCTTTCCGTTTGACCTTATTCCCGAAGACCGCAGTGTCAGTGACGCGGAACTCTTGGCTGACCTCCCGGACGTTCATCAGAAATCGGTTGGCACAATCGCCTCTGGCGCACTCGCGTCGCAGCAGCGGCAACTCTATGGACAGCAGATCAAGGAAGCAGAGGCTCAGCTGGCTAGTGCCAACATCGCGATCTATCCTGTGGACCTCCACGGTCTGATCAGCGGAATGGAATCCTCGGCGGCGGGCGGAGCCTCCAACTTCTCTGACACCGCGTTGAGCGACCGGGCGCTTTCCCAAACCTCCGGCCTCGTGGCTAGTCAGGGCACGATGAACGAGGTGGCTGCACAGACCGGCGGCAAGGCATACGTCAATCAGAACGACATCAGGGAAGGTATCGCCCTCGCGGCAGCCGACGAAAAGGCTTCCTACTCCCTCGGCTACTATCCAGAGAACAAGAAGTGGGATGGGAAACTCCGCAGCATCAAAGTGAAATTAGCGCAGGGAGACACCCAGCTCCGCTATCGCAAGGGGTACTTTGCCATCGAACCCGGCCCGACTAAGGACCACAACTTCGAGCAGGACGTGGCCGCCGCTATCCAGGTCAACGCTCCCGCCACACAAGTCTCGTTCATGGCTCAAGCCAAACATACCGACCCTGGGAAGGTTCGTGTCGTTTTCCTGGTTGATGCCCACACCCTCACTGCCGAGGACGTCGGCGGCAGTAAGAAAATGAATGTGAACCTCTATGCCAGTGTTTTTGGTGCGAATGGCAATAATCTTGGGACCCGGAGCATCAAAGTCGACCGCACCTTCGATCCCCCCACGTATCAGCAACTCCTGGACCACGGCATGATGGTCCCAATCGACCTGGACGTCCCTGCTGGAGGAAACGAACTCCGTCTGGCTGTGCTCGACAACAAAACGGGCTTGATCGGCACCGTGAGTGGGCCACTCGGACAGTAGCCAGATGCGTTAGGAAGAGGGGCGCCCTCTGGGGCGCCCTTTCCTTTTGCAGAACTGAATCAGGCACTCCGAGACCGCGTTGCACGATCCCCAGGCCGCCCTTGCGATCACGTCAAATGGGGTGCGACCGGCCGTCCTGCGAATTGCACCATCCCTCTGCGAAACGTTAGGATTCAAACCTGTGGTTCTCATGCGGCGGAAATCCTTGGCATATGCAACCCGGCTGCTTCTGGGTTCGTTGCTGCTCACTGCTTGCACTGCCACCTGGGCACAATCGCCAACCGTTCAGGCTCTACTCCGAAATGGCCAGGCCGCCCTGGACGCCGGCGACTATGCCCACGCCGCCGCCAGCTTCGAACGCGCCCGGCATATGGCGCCGGACAATCTGCCCGCGAACCGCGGCTTAGTACTGAGCTATCTCCAGTTGGGCCGGCTCTCTGATGCCGCGCAGGCCGGAAAGGAATCCGTCATTCGCTGGCCGCGCGACGCGCAACTGCAGCATTGGCTCGGACTCGCCTACTTCAAATCCGGACAAACCGCCGCGGCGCTGGCAGCATTGCAACGGTCCGAAGCGCTCGACGGCGCCCGGTTCGACATTCATTACGATTTAGCGCTTGTGCTCCTCCAGCAGGATCAGTCCGGCCCGGCTGCGGAGGAACTGGAAGAGGTGGTCAAGCTGCAGCCTTTCCATGCGCTGGCTCACATTCTGCTGGGGCGGGCCTATCAAAACACCAATCGCACACTGCAGGCAGTCCAGCAATTTCAAACTGCGTTGCGCATCGACCCCAGCGCTCCGCTCGGGCATTATCATCTGGCATTCGCCTACGCCAGCCTGGGACGCAACCAGGAAGCACTTGCCGAATACCAGAAAGAACTCGCGCATTCCCCGGACAATCCCCTGGTTCGCTACCAGTTCGGACACTGCCTGCTGGAAACTGGAAGGCTGGAGGAAGCGATCGTACACCTGAAAAAGGCCACAGAACTTGATCCCGCCAATGCCGATTCTGCCTATGACCTGGGCAAGGCTCTGCTTCTCGCCGGCCATGCCGATGCCGCGGTGGCCGTGTTGCAGCGCTCGATTGCGCTGAAACCCGCCGACCCCAGCCCGCACTACCAACTGGCCCGCGCTCTGGAAAGAATGGGAAAGACGGATCAGGCCCGGCAGGAATGGCAACGCTTCGCCGAGCTGAAAAAGGCTCAACCGGAAGTGGGGGGCATGGCCACGGGCCGACCTCAGTGACGCCAACTCTCCGAGCTTTCCCCGCATGCATTCTGGTTGTAAGTCTGATGGCCGCACTGCTCTTCGGTTTGGGTGTCGCTGCTGTGCAGCGCCCTTCAGTTCACGCAACTTCCCCCGCCCGCAAACCCGCGCCGACAAGCGCCGCATCCTTTGCCGACGTCACGCGCGCCTCGGGTATCGATTTCCATCTCACCTGCGGAGGTCTGGAAAAGCGCTACATCATGGAGTCCATGTGTGGCGGTGTTGCCGTACTTGACTACGACAACGACGGGTGGATGGACATCTTTCTGGTCAATGGTTCGACGCTGGAAGACGTGCGTGCCGGCAAGTGCCATCCCGGCAAGCTCTACCGCAACAATCATAACGGCACCTTCACTGACGTCAGCGCAACAGCTGGGATCACGCACTGCGGCTGGGGCTTTGGCGTCGCCGTCGGCGATTACGACAACGACGGATGTGAAGATCTCTACATCACCTATCTCGACGGCGCCGTGCTCTACCACAACAACGGCGACGGATCATTCACTGACGTCACCAGTAAGGCTGGCGTGGGCAACGCCGCTCACTGGGGCACCAGTGCGGCGTTCGGCGATTACGACAACGACGGCAATCTCGATCTCTACGTCGCTAATTACGTTGATCTCGACCTTAATAACCTGCCCGAGTTTGGCCAAGGCCCATTTTGCACCTATCGCGGAATTGCAGTCTCCTGCGGACCACGCGGATTAAAAGGCGGCCGCGACCGCCTCTATCACAACAACGGAGACGGCACCTTTACCGACGTTACGGAAAAGCTCAACATCGACCCCGGCGCCTACTACGGGCTCGGAGTCCTCTGGCTGGATTATGACCTCGACGGCTGCCTCGATCTTTACGTGGCCAATGACTCCTCGCCCAGCCTGCTTTACCATAACGACTGCAAGGGCAATTTCTCAGAGGTGGGCGTGGAAGCGGGCGTGGCCTACAGCGCGGACGGCCGCGAGCAAGCAGGTATGGGCATCGACTCCGCGGATTACGATCACGACGGCTGGCCCGACATCGTCAAGACCAATTTCTCCGACGACACCAACAACCTCTACCACAACGATCACGATGGCCAGTTCACCGATCTCGCGGGGAGCACTGGCTTCGGCCCGGTGAGCATGCCCCTCCTTGGCTTCGGAGTAAAGTTCTTCGATTTCGACAACGACGGCTGGGAGGACATTTTTGTCGCCAATGGACACGTAAATCCGCAGGTAGACCAGCATTCATTTGGCGTGACCTATGCCGAGCGCCCGCTGCTGTTTCGCAATCTCCAGGACGGAAAATTTGCCGAGATCGGCCTAAGCGCCGGAACGCCCCTGTCTCGCGGTTATGTGGCCCGCGGCGCTGCCACAGCCGACTTCCTTAACCATGGCGGCGAAGATGCCCTGATCACCGTGCTGGACGGATCTCCCCTGCTGCTACGTAACCAGTCGGCCGGGAGGGGCCACTGGCTGCGCCTCAGGACGGTGGGCAAGAGGTCCAATCGCGACGGCTTCGGGGCGCGAGTGGAAGTCAAAGCCGGCGGCCTGCAGCAAAGCGCCGAGGTGCGCGCCAACAGCAGTTTCGAGTCGGCCAGCGATCCCCGCCTGCACTTTGGCCTGGGAGTCGCGAGCCGAGTTGACTCCATTACAGTCCACTGGCCCTCCGGCACGGTAGACAGCATTGGAAGCCAGGCGGCAGATCAGGAACTGTGGATAGAAGAAGGAAAAGGTGTAGTCGCGCGTCCAGCACAGCCTCAAAAGCAGTAGCAACGTATCCCTGATTCCACTATCAATAACAGGCACTTAGACACCATGGAAGACATCCGCTCGAGTCACAGCGGTTGACAATCTTCCAAATTTTGGAGTGTTGTTCTGTCATGTCTACTGTTCATCATAGTTGCAACCGCACTTATGGCCCCTAAGTGATTGATGGACATGCCTCAAAGCTTTGGAGAGGTACGTGCCAGTTGACTGGCTAGGCCCCACATCCGGGCCGCGCCGTGGTCTGGGCAACGGCGGGTGAAATTCCAGGGGGATCACAAGCTGATCTAACGGGCCTTGACAGTGTTTGCAGATAAGTGCACAATGCACCGCGCCTTCACAGGATGCCTGTTATTCGCGCCTAGACGCCGAAGTGGCTCTATCGTTTCCGTTGAAAAATATCTCCGTAATGCGAGAGGGTAGCTAAATGAAGAAGCTGCAGTTGTGTCTCGTATGTTTCTCTTTGCTGGTGTTGGCGATAGGCGCCGTCGCGCAGGTGCAGAACGGCCAGTTTACCGGCACGATCACTGACCCGTCGGGCGCTGCCATCGCTAGCGCGAGGGTAACCGTGACCAACATAGGCACGAACCTGTCGGTTACGACCACCTCCAACGATACCGGCCTCTACACCGCGAAGGAGCTTCCCGTAGGAAGCTACAGGATCTCGGCTGAAGCCAAGGGCTTCAAGACCTCGACCAACACGAACGTGACCTTGAATGCCGGCACCATCGCCCGCGTTGACTTCAAGATGGAACTAGGACAAGCCCGCGAGGTAATCGAAGTTACCGGCGAAGCGGCTGCGGTCAATACCGAGGACTCCAAGCTGTCTTCCACCGTGAGTTCAACTCAGATCGCCAATCTGCCTCTGAACGGCCGCAACGTGTATGACTTGATGCAGATGAGCACGGGCGCCGTAAACGTGACGGGGGTTGACTTCGAGAACGGCCACACCACAGTCGTCAACGGCCTGCGCGAAGATTTCAACGGATTTCTCATCAACGGAGTCTCCAACAAGGGCCTGAGCGGTGGCGTGGTCAATGTGCCGATACAAGACTCGGTGCAGGAATTCCAGCAGTTGCAGCTCAACATGTCCGCCCAGTACGGCAACAGTGCCGGCGGTTCCGTCAACCTGGTGACCAAGTCGGGCACCAATGCCTTCCATGGCAGCGGCTGGGAGTACCTCCGCAACGACGCGGTTGACGCTAACCAGTACTTCCTGAATCAAAAGGGAGTGGCCAGGCCTGCCCTGCGGTTCAACCAGTTCGGCGTGACGTTCGGCGGGCCGATTGTGAAGGACAAGTTGTTCTTCTTCCTCTCTCTGCAAGGGGACCGCTTCAAGACGGTGGGAACGCCGCAGACCAATCAACAAGAAAGCGCCGCGTGGCGCAATGCGGTCATCCAGGCCAATGCGAATTCCGGATTGAATTCGACCGCGGCGCTGCTGTACAAGGACTTCACGCCGGCCAACCCGGGCACGCCCACATTCAATACGGGTGGGTCCGTGTTTACCATAGATAACTATGTGAACGCTTCCAATGGCGTGGACCAGACTGCGCCCAATCCTGACTACAGCTTCTTTCTATGCCAGGGCTCCGGCCCAGCGCTATTGTTCGCCCAGAAATGGGCGTCCATCTTCGGCGTCACAGCACAGGACCAAGCGAATATGACGGCCGACGGCTGCCCCAGCATCCCCGCCATTCAGGCAGGAACACTCAGCCGGTCAGCCTCGATTTCTGAAAACAGCGTTGCCACCTTCAAAACCCAGACATCCACACTGGGCAATTTGTTCAACGGCAACGAAGGCTCGTTGCGCCTGGATTACAACTGGAACTCCAACAACCGTTTGTTCATCCAAGACAACTATCTGCGGACCACGGACAGCTTCGGTCCCTGCAATGCGGCCTGCACTCGGGGGTTCAGCAACCCTCTCCGCAGCTTGTTCCCCAACGGGCAGTTGAGCTGGGTACACACTTTCAGTCCGACGGTCCTCAATGAAGCCCGCGTGGGTTACACCCAAAACAACACCGGCATCACGGTGAACCACGGTGGAGTGCCTGATGTTGGCTTCGGCGATGGCTCGGCGGGATTTGGCTCTTATAACGGCTACCCGCAGACGTTCAAGGAGCATATTTACACCTACGCGGACATGGTCTCACTGAGTCACGGAAACCACAACATGAAGGCCGGCGTGGATTTCCGGCGCAATATCGAGAACAGCGAGTTCAACGTGGCGCGCCCGTCCTACTACTTCTATGACCAGGTGTTCTTTGCTGCTGATGCGCCCTATCTGCAAGTGGCCGGTGTAGATCCGGGAATCTGCAAGGCGCCCTGCACATCCTTCAACCCACTCCCGTCGGCCCAGTTGACGAGTAACTTCCGCCACTGGCGGAACCTGGAGATGGGGGCTTACTTCCAAGATGACTGGAAGGTGTCGAAGCGGCTGACCCTCAGCCTGGGCCTGCGCTACGATCTGTTCCAGCGCCACCACGAAGAGAACGACTTGGCGACAACGTTCATCCCGGGTTCCGGTACCAACATCCTCGATCAGCTTCGCAACTCGAATGTGTTGGCCGGGACGACCGGGACGATTGGTGGTACTGCGTACGACTGCACTTCGGTCTCAGCGCAACTGCTGGCACAGCTGGCCGGTGTCTGCGGTCCTGGCGGTTTCGCACCGGCCAAGTCCCTGGGCGCGGGTGACCACAACAATTTTGGACCGCGCGTTGGCTTTGCCTGGGACATATTTGGCGACGGCAAGACTTCACTGCGTGGCGGCGTCGGCGTAGCGTATGAGGGCACTCTGTACAACCCGCTCTCGAACTCCCGCTGGAACCTCCCCTACTACTCATTCAACCAAGTCATTGGGGCCGTGGGCTTACAGGGTGCGGACGTGGTCTGGGGCCCGTCAACCTGTTCCGGAGCCCCGCCGTCCGGCGTTTGCGCTCAAAATCCCGCCGTGGCGCCAACCTTCACTGGTCCGCCGACCAATCCTAACCAAGGGCCGGCAGGGCAATCGCAAGCGCAAGGCAACATTGACGGATGGGATCCGAGCAACCCCAACCAGGCAACCCTGACGGGCATTATTTTCCCGAAGGGGATCAAGGATCCTTATGTGTACAACTACTACTTCAGCGTGCAGCACCAGGTCTTTTCCAAAACCGTGCTGCAGGTGGACTATGTCGGCACGACCGGACATAAGCTCTTTCGAGCCGAGGACATCAACCGCCAGCCAGGCTCGTACCTGCCCGTCGGCGTCAGTGAAACCGATAATTTCGGCCGGACGTGGACCGGGCTGGGTGGCCGGTTGAACCAGAACTACGGCCGCCTACGCAATTGGCAGAACGTCGTAAACTCCAATTACAACTCCTTGCAGGCCTCCC
>JACXTT010009574.1_pt1 | contig 13228 bp, 4 predicted proteins | sample 9270951 | NCBI WGS metagenome assembly JACXTT01 (sample SAMN15532306, study PRJNA645909) | rock metagenome | isolation source: weathered quartz diorite | place: Puerto Rico | collected 2017-06-21
TTGGGCCACAGCTCCTTCGCGAACCACGCGCTGACGACCGCAACCGCCGGCGCGCCGGCGCGATCCTCGGGTCCAAACCCGCGGCCACGCCGGATCGGGATGCGCATCGTGCTGAAATACTCCGGCGCCACGACGTTCTCCAACGCCGCGAAGAAGGGCTCGGGATAATCGGGCCGGACGGGACGCGGGTCGAACGCGACGACCCGGATCCCTCCCGACAACGGCATCGTTTCCGAAAGCGCCGCGCTGGCGACGTCGGCGCGCCCGGCGAGGGCGCTCTGCACCGTCTCGAAGAACGTCTTCTGCTGCAGCGGCGTCGGGTAGCGCGACGGCGTCAACCGGATGCGCCCGGCGAGCACGTCGCGGGTGTCGAATCCCGGGCTTAGGGCGTTGAGCGCGGCGAAGCTCCGCGCCAGGAGGCCCGCACCCACGAGCAGTACGAGCGCGAGCGCCATCTCGACGACCACGAGGGTGTGCTGCACGCGCTGGCGCCGACCTCCGGTGCTGCCGGCACTGTCCTGGCGTAATCCTTCCTCGATGCGCGTGGCGGTGGCGCGCAAGGCCGGCGCGAGGCCGAACGCGATCCCGGTGACGAGCGCGAGCGCGGCGGTGAATCCGAGCACGCCGAGATGCAGGCCGACTTCCTGGCTGCGGGGCAGCGCGCGCGGCCACAATGCCAGCAGCGCGTCGAGTCCCCATTTCGACACGACGAGTCCGAGCCCCGCGCCGAGGACCGCCAGCACGACACTCTCCGTGAGCAACTGCCGCATCAGCCGTCCTCGGCCCGCACCCAGCGCCCGCCGGATCGCCATCTCCCGCCCGCGCGTTGCGGCGCGCGCCAACAGCAGATTCGCCGCGTTGGCGCACGCGATCAGCAGCACGAGCCCCACTGCGCCGAGCAGGACCCACAAGCGGCTGCTCACATCGCCGATCGCGGCGTCGCGCAGCAACAGCGCACTGAACTGGATCTGGTCGAACCCCCGGGCGTTGATCCGGGGCCCGCCGCCTCCGCCACGTGGGCCAGGTCCCGGTCCAGGGCCGATCGCGATGATGCGTTGGGGATTGGTGTCGTTCGCCTGCTCGGCCTGCAGGCGCTTGGCGAGGACATCCAGGTCGCCCTGCACGCGCGCCAGCGTGACGCCGGCAGTCATGCGAGCGACACCATTCAGGGCCTTCAAGTCGCGCATCGTCAGCGCCTGCGGCGCCGTCGCGCGGATGCCGCCGATCGGCGTCCACACATCGATGCCGTCCGTGGGAAAGTGAAATCCCGCCGGCATCACGCCGATGATGGTGTAGCTCTTGCCGTCGAGCGCGATGGCCTTCCCGAGGATCGCGGGGTCGCGGCCGAAGCTCTGCGCCCAGAGTCCATAGCTCAACAATGCGACAGGTTCGTTCTCCTGCTGCTCCGTGAAGGCCTGCCCCACCACGGGATGCACCCCCAGCACGTCGAACAGATTGGCGGTCGCGTAAGCCGCTTGGATTTCCCGCGGATCCCCGGCACCGGTCAGGTTGTAGCGCTGCGAGCTGTAGGCTGCGACACCCGTGAAATCCTGCGTCATCGCGCGGAAATCGAGCAGGTCAGGATAGGAAATGGCGAAGCGGACCGGCTCTGAGTTCGACGCCGCCAGATCCACCAGCCGGTCCGATTGCGGGTAGGGCAGCGGCCGCAGCAACACGGCGTCCACTGCGCTGAAGATGGCGGTGTTGGCCCCGATGCCGAGCGCGAGCGTCAACACCGCGACGGCGGTGAATCCCGGGCTCTTGGCGAGCTGGCGGACGGCGAGTCTGAGATCTTGTAGCAGAGCTTCCATTTGGTTCCTCACAGGTGTTAGGTGTCAGGGAGTAGGTGGTAGGTGTCCGAGATGACCTGACACCTACCACCTACCACCCAGCACCTATTCAGTCCGCAGCGCTTCCACCGGATCCACCCGTGTCGCCCGGGCGGCGGGGAGGTAACTAGCGACGAGCGCGACACTGACCAAGAGCAGCCCCACGGCGGCGAAGGTCAGCGGGTCGGTCGGTCCGACCCCGTATAACAGATGCCCGAGGGCCCGCGCCGCGACGCTCGATGCCACGGCGCCCACCGCCGCACCGATGAGCGTCAGGCGCACGCCGTCGCGCAGGACGAGGCGCAGCACCGCCGCGCGATTCGCTCCCAACGCCATGCGGACGCCGATCTCCCGCGTGCGCCGCGACACGACATACGACAACAGGCCGTACAGCCCGATCGCGGCGAGGAGCATGGCGAGCGCGGCGAAACCGGATAACAGCAGCATCGGGTAACGCCGGTCCGACATCGAGCGGGCGAGCCGCGTCGCCATTGTGGCGACGTCGGTGAGCGGCACGTCGTGATCGAGATCGCGCACCGCCGCGCGCACCGCGGCCACGACCGGACCCGGGTCGCCGCTGTGGCGGATCGCGAGCGTCATCGATCCGGTGGGCGCCTGGGCCAGCGGGTAGTAGATCATCGCACGCACGTCGGCATCGAGCGAGCTGGTGCGCACGTCCCCCACTACGCCCACGATCTCGGGATGGGCGGTGGGATTGGTCCAATTGACCTGCAGCCGGGCGCCGAGCGGATCGGCTCCGAGCCAGAATTGCCGGGCCATCTTCTCGTTGATAACGACGACCGGCGGCGCGTCGCCGCGGTCCGCTGCGGTGAAGGTGCGCCCGCGCACCAGCCGTAGGCGCAGCGCGGCGAAGTAGCCGGGATCGGCGATCCGGATGTCGGCACTGGTCCATTCTCCGGCCTTCGGCTCGGGCCGTCCCACGATGGTGAAACGGGTCGCCGTCGCCTGCGGCACGAGCGGAATCAAGCTGATGGCGCCCACCTCCGAGACGCCGGGGGTGCCGCGAATGCGGTCGGCCAGCTGCGCGTAGAAGCTCGTCTGGCGCGCGCCGTCGGCATACTTCGCCTGCGGCAGATCGATCGCCATCGTGGTGACGTGCGAGAGATCGAACCCGGGTTGGATCGCCGATAACTGTCGCAGCGAGCGGATCAGCAGCCCGGCGCCCGAGAGCAACACCAGGGCGAGCGAAACCTGGACTACGACCAGGCTGTCGCGCCAACGGCGCGCCACTCGGTCTCCCGTTGTGCTTCTCGTCTCGCTCCGCAGGCCCACCGCGAGCCCCTGCGTCGTGACGCCCAATGCCGCGGGAAGCCCCGCTCCGATTCCCACGACGATCGACACCAGCACGGCCACGGCAAGGACCCGGGTGTCGACGACGATCTCGGCGAGCCGCGGGATGTAGGGCGGCGCCACCGCTACGAGGAGATCCACTCCCCAACGCGCCAGCACCACGCCGGCCGCGCCACCCACGAGGGCCAGCAGGGCGCTTTCCGCGAGCCACTGGCTCACGAGCCGGGCCCGCGACGCGCCCAGTGCCGTGCGCACCGCGAGTTCTCGCTGCCTCGCCTCGACGCGTGCCAGCACCAGGTTCCCGACATTTGCAGCCGCGATCAGCAGGACGAGAATGACGGCGCCTAGAACCACGAGCAGTGCTCGACGTGCCGATCCCACCACCTGATCGGTCAGGCTCACGACGTTCGCCGTCCACCCGGTATCAAATCCCGGATACTCCTGCTGCAGCGCCTGCGTGATGACATTCATCTCGGCCTGCGCCGCTGTTTGCGTCACGCCGGGCTTGAGGCGGCCGACGACCATGAGGTAGCGGCCGCCGCGGGCGCGGTTGCCCTCGTTGAGGCGCAGCGGCGCCCAGAACTCCTCTGTGCCCCAGGGCATCGGTCGGAGCGTGGGCGGCATCACGCCGAGCACGGTGGCGGCGCCCCCGGCGACCGGGATGGACCGCCCCACGACGCCCGAGTCACCGCCGAACCGGCGGCGCCACAGGCCATAGCTCAACACAAGGACGTTCGGGCCACCAGACTCGGCTTCGGCCCGGCTGAACGTGCGTCCGAGAAGCGGTGTGAGGCCGACGGTGCGGAAGAAGTTGGGCGTCACCGTTCGGCCCTGGACCAGCTCCGGAGCATCTCCCGTGAACGTTTCCTGCGACCAGCCGAACGCGGCGAGCTCGGAGAAGCTCGTCGCGCGGTCGCGCCAATCGAGGTAGTTCGCGGGGTTGACGACGTTGCGATCCTGGTTGCGCGCGCCGAAGCGTTCCCACACGAGCACCAGGCGACTCGGGTCACCGAACGTCAGCGGCCGGAGCAAGACCGCGTCGACCACGCTGAAGATCGCCGTCGTCGCCCCGATCCCGAGCGCGAGTGTTACCACCGCGGCGAGCGTGAAACCGGGGCTCTTGGCGAGGCGGCGGAGGGCGTGTCGGAGATCTTGGATAAGCGCTTCCATTTGGACTCCCCTTGCAGGTGGTAGGTGGTAGGTGTCAGGTGTTAGTGAAACGACCTACCACCTACCACCTGCCACCTGTCACCTATTCGGTTCGCAACGCCACCATCGGATCCACGTTCGCCGCCCGCCGCGCCGGCAGGTAACAGGCAACCAGGGCGACGGCCGTCAGAACGAAGGGGACGGCCAGAAACGTCACCGGGTCGAGCGGGACGATGCCGAACAGCTGGCGGCGCAGCAGCGGCGCGAGGCCCAGCCCCGCAACGAGGCCGACCGCCAGCGCGATCGCGATCACGACCAGCCCGCGGCGCAGCACGAGCCGCACGACCTCGTGGCGCCGGGCGCCGAGCGCCATGCGAATGCCGACCTCGCGCGTGCGCTGCGCCACCGCATACGACATCGTGCCGTAGACGCCGACCGCCGCGAGCAGCAGCGCGATCAGGGCGAACGCCAGGGTCAGGGCCATCGTGAACCGGGGCGCCGCGAAGTCGCGCTGCACGAGCATGGCCATCGAGCGCATCTTCCACACCGGCTGGTCGGGATCGACCGACCAGAGGGCGGCGCGGACCGCCGAAGCGAGCGCGTCCGGATCGCCCGTCGTGCGGACCGCCACGGTATTGAAAATGCCCGGCGACTGGAGCATCGACCCGTAGATCTGCGGCGTGGGGGGTTCGCCCAGTGTGATCTGCTTGACGTCCGCTACGACACCGATCACCGTCACCGTTGTATCGGGTGCGAGGACCAGCCGCAGCCGTTGCCCGATCGCCGGCCGGCCTGGCCACACGCGCCGCGCCAGCTCCTCGTTTACGATCGCGACGAGCGGAGCCCCGGCCCGATCGCGTGCGTCGAAGTCGCGACCGGAGAGGCGTATCCCCATCGTGCGGAACGCGCCGTCACTGACGGTGTTCTGCTGGGCGACTGGCGCGGTCGCGGTATTCAATTCCGGATGGTCGAGCGTCGCGTACTGCACCCCACCCCAGTTACCCGAGAGCGGGATCGACTGCACGAACGCGGCCCGCCTCACGCCAGGCACGGCGCGAATCGCCGCCAGCGCGTGTGTCATGAACAGACTGATCTTCTCCGGCGTGTCGTACTTGACCGCGGGCAGCCGGAACTCGGCGGTGAGCAGGCGATCGGGATCGAAGCCCGGGTCGACCTGCCGCAGCGCGGCGAGCGAGCGGGTCAGCAATCCCGCGCCGATGAGCAGCACGATGCACAGTGCCATCTGGATCGCGACGAATGTCTGGCGCAGGTCGAACCGGCCGCCTCGGCCGCCGTCTCCCGAGCGCTGCGTGAGCGCCGCGCCGAGATCGACGCGGGCGCCGTGCAGCGCCGGAGCGATGCCAAACAGGAGCCCGGCGAACACCGTGAGCGCGGTGGAGAACGCGAGCACGCGCAGGTTGATGCCGACGGTCCCGAACGTGGGCAGGCCACCGGGCGCTGCCGCGACGATCGCGCCGACGGTCCAGTAGGCCAGCGCGATCCCCAGCGCGCCGCCGAGGATCGAGAGCACGAGACTTTCGGTGAGGAGTTGGCGCACCAGCCGGCGCCGGCCGGCGCCGAGCGCCGCGCGCACCGAGATCTCCCGCAGCCGTGACGCGCCGCGGGCCAGCTGCAGGTTGGCGACGTTGGCGCAGGCGATCAACAGCACCACGCCCACGAATGCCAACACGATCATCAACGTCGCCCGGGTGTTGCCGACGATGAACCCGCGCAGCGGCATGACGTAGGCGTCACTGCCGCCGTTCGTCTCCGGGTACTCGGCCGCGAGCTGGGCGGCGATGGCGGAGAGATCACGCTGTCCGTCGGCCGGCGTCACATCCGGCTTCAGCAGGGCGACCGCCCACACGTTGGGCTGGCCCCGTTGGAACCAGTTGGGGTTGGGCGCCGATGTGATCGGCAACCAGACCTCCACCGGTCCAAACGCGTCCTGGAACTCTTGCGCCGTCACACCGATCACCACGTGGGGTCGACCGTTCAGCGTTACCGTACGTCCCACCATGTTCGGCGCGCCGCCGAAGCGTCCCTGCCAGGCCCCGTACGAGAGAACGGCGACCTGCTGCCCCGTGCCGATGGCGGTTTCCTGCTCCGTGAACGACCGCCCCGCTGCCATCCTGGCGCCCATGAGTCTGAGCGTGCTCGCGCTGACGAAGCTGCCGATGAGCCGGTCCGGCTTGTCGGTGCCGGTGAGGTTGACGCTCTGCGTCCGCACGATGCCCATGTCGACGAAGCTGTGGTTCCGGGCGCGCCAGTCGACGAAGTCCGTGATGGGGATCGGCAGCGGGCGCTGCGTGCCGCGCGAGCCCCACAGCACGGTGAGCCGCCCGGCGTCGGGGTAGGGGAGCGGGCGCAGCAGCACGGCATCGGCGACGCTGAAGATCGCCGTCGTCGCGCCGATGCCGAGGGCAAGCGTCAGCACCGCGACCGCGGTGAAGCCGGGGCGGGCGGCGAGCTGGCGGATTGCGTACTTGAGATCCTGCAACAGAGCGTCCATTGGTTCCTCACAGAGGTGTCAGGTGTTAGGTGGTAGGTGTCAGGGATAAACGACCTGACACCTACCACCTGTCACCCAGCACCTATTCAGTTCGCAACGCCACCAGCGGGTCCACTTGCGTTGCCCGGCGCGCCGGAATGAGACAGGCGATGGCCGCCACGATCATGAGCAACACCGTCACGGAGACGAACGTCAGCGGGTCGGTCGCGGAGATGCCGAATAGCACGCCGCGCAACAGCCGTGTCGCGGCGAAGGCGAGGACGACGCCCAACGCGAGTCCCACGGCGGCGAGGCGCATCCCGCTCCCCAGCACCATGCCGACGACCGCGGTGGTGCGGGCTCCCAGCGCCATGCGGATCCCGATCTCACGCGTGCGCTGCCCGACCGAGTAGGCGATCACTCCATAGAGTCCGATCACGGCGAGGAGGACGGCGAGCGAGGCGAAGACCCCGGCCAGCTGCGCTGAGAGGCGGGGCAGGAGCAGCGCCCGCCCTGCGACCAATTCATCGAGTGTGCGCACCGCGGCGAGCGGGAGATCGGCGTCGAGGTGGCCGACGAGCGCCCGCAGCGGCGCTTCGACGCTGCGCGGCTGGCCCGCGGTGCGTACCAGCACCGACGCGTCCGGCACGAAATTCTGCGCCAGCGGGAGATACAGAAACGGCTGCGGCCGTTCGGTGAGCTGACGGATCTTGACGTCGCGCGCGATCCCCACGATGCGCACCGCGGGGGAGTCCGGCGCATTCAGGTGCACGAGCTTGCCGATCGCCTCGGCGTTCGGCCAGAATTCCCGAACGGCCTCTTCGCTGGCGATCGCGACCCGTGGAGCGCCGAGCGAATCCCCGGGGAGGAAGTCGCGGCCGGAGACGAGCGCGGTGCCGACGGTCGCGAAGTAGTTCGGGCCGACGACGCTCCAGAACGACGGCTCGCCGCCCGGGTTGGCCGTCTCGTGCCCCTCGACAAACACGCCGCCCCCGCTGGCACTGAAGTCCAGCGGCAGGAAGCGCGCGACGGTCGCGAGACGGACGCCCGGTATCGCGGCGGCTTGCTGAACGACATCCCGATACAGGCGGCGCGTCCGCTCTCGGTCGTACCCGAGCAGCGTCGGTGCGAGGGAGCCGGTCAGCCCGTTCTGCACATCGAAGCCCGGCTGGACCTGCTGGACGGCCTTGAGCGTGCGCGCGGCGAGGCCGGCCGCCACGAGCAGCAAACACGACACCGCGACCTGCGCCACCACCAGCGCCCCGCGGATCCGTCCGCGGCGGATACCGTGGAGGATGGGCGCGTCGGTCTTCAACCCCTGCGTGGTATCGGAGGAAACCGCTTGCAATGCGGGAGCGAGGCCGAACAGCAGTGCGGTCGCGGCGCACACGGCGAGCGTGAAGAGCAGGACCTGACCGTCGAGCTGGAACGCCCACACAAAGGGAATGTCCGTCGGCAGTCGCAGCGTTCGTGCGAGGGCTCCCGTCGCCCACACGGACAGGAGGATCCCGAGGCCACCGCCGGCCACGGCGAACAGCGCGGCCTCGACGAGGAGTTGGCGCACAAGACGCGACCGCGATGCCCCGATCGCGACCCGGATCGCGAGCTCGCGACGCCGTCCGGTGGCACGGCCGAGCAGCAAGTTGGCCACGTTGGCGCACGCGATGAGCAGCACGAGACCGACCCCGCCCAGAAACGCACCGAGCAACAATCGCGACGTGGAGTTGTCACCCGGCTCGGGCCGCGAGTCCGCGAACGTCTGCACGTAGGGCTCGGTGCCCTGGTACAACGTAGGGTAGTCGTGCACCAGCCGCGCCCCGACCACCGCTGCGGCGGACCGCGCTTGCGCGAGCGTGATGCCGGAACGCAGATGCCCCGCCAGCCGGAACGTCGTCGCGCCACGCCGGTCCAACTGGCCCGGCGCTGAAGGAATCAGTTGATCGTACCACCTCGCCGGGACCCACAGCTCGGGTTGGAATCCCAAGTAGTAAAGGCCGGCGAAGTCCGCGGGCGCCACGCCGACGATGATGAAGTCGTGCCCGTTGAGCCGCACCGCGCGGCCGATGACGCTCCGGTCGCTGTTGAAGCGATGCCGCCAGGTCGACTCACTCAACATCGCCACTGGCGTGGAACCGGGTTCCGAGACCTCGGCGGTGGTGAACGCCCGGCCGGCGAGCGGACGCACGCCGAGCGCTTCGAAGTAATTGGGGCTCACCATCTCGCCCCAGATCCGGTCGGTGTGCTCCGCCCCGCTCAGGCTGAGGACGACCGGGTAGTACGCGATCGCATCGCGAAACGCGCGGTCGCTCGAGCGGAAATCCGCGAGGTCCGCGTACGACCAGTCGAAGTACTGGCCCCCAGTCTTACTGAGCGCGCTGATGACGACCAGGTGCCCGGGGTCCGCCACCGGCGGCGGTCGCCAGAAGAGCGCGCGCGCAATCGAGTACATCGCCGTGTTGGCGCCCACGCCGAGTCCCAGGGTGAGGATGACGACGATGCTGAAGCCCGGGCTCTTGGCGAGGGTTCGTGCGGCGTACTTGAGATCTTGTAGCAGGGCGTCCATCGTGACTCCTGGTCATTCAGTTCGCAACGCCATCGCCGGATCCACTCGCGCCGCGCGCCGAGCGGGGATGTAGCTCGCCAATGCGGCGACGCAGAGCAACACGCCCGCGACACCCCCGAACACGACCGGGTCGCGCGGCGATTCCTGGAACAACAACGGCGCCACCCAGCGGCTTCCCACGAGGGCGACCGCGAGTCCGAGGGTGACGCCGGCGACACTCAAGGTGAGCCCTTCGCCCAGCACGAGGCCGATGACGTCCCCAACGCGGGCGCCGAGCGCGGCGCGGATCCCCAGCTCGCGCGTGCGTTGGGTGACGCCGTAGGCGATCACGCTGTAGAGCCCGATCGCCGCTAGGGCGAGCGCCAGCGCGCCGAAGATGAGGAACATCGTGGCCCCGAGGTGCCAGGACTGGGTCTCCCGATCGAGGATCTCACGCAACGGCGTGACGGTGACATACGACGTGCCGGGCATCGCGCGCTGCAGCGCGCGCCGGATTGATTCGGTCGAACGGGCGGCGGCTCCGCGGGTCCTGATAAAGAGGCCGCCCTCCTGCGGATGGAACTGCTCCGCGGACAGGTAGATGAGCAGGCCGGGATCATCACCGAGCTGCTGCGCCTTGATGTCGTTGGCGACCCCGACCACGGTGGTGCACGCCGCGTCCGGGGTCGTCAGCCTGACGCACCGCCCGAGCGGGTCCTGGCCGGGCCAGATCGTCCTGGCCATCGCGTCGCTCACTACCATGACCGGCGGTGCGCTTCTCGTGTCCTCCGAGGAAACCCCTCGACCCCGCAAGATTCGTGTTCCCATCGTGGCGAAGTAGTCCGGGCTCACGGCGTTGAGATCGACCTGATGGCTCTGAGAGACGGTCCCCGGGACAAAGAGTGGAACGTTCCACGTGTTCCAGAGCGGCACCGTCAGCCGTAGCGCCACGCGCTCGACCCCCGGGATGGCCTGGGCTGCGGTCAGCAGATCGTGTCGCAGAGTGACCAACCGGGCGCTGTCCAGCCGTTCTGCCCGCATGTTCACGTCCACCAGTTGGACCCGATCGGTGTCGTACCCGAGCGGCACGTCCCGCACGTGCTGCAGACTGCGGGCGAACAGACCGGCGCCGACGAGCAGCACGACCGACAGCGCCCCCTGCAGCGCCAAGAGGGACAGCCGGGTGCGCGAGCGACGGTACGTCCCGTCGCGCGCGCCGGACTTGAGGTCGTCGAGCAGGCCGCGGTGCGTCTGCAGCGCGGGCGCCATACCCGTCAGGAGTCCGGCGACCAGAGCGACGCAGCCCGCGAAGAACAGGGTACGAGGGTCGCCCAGCACGTTCGCCGCGGCGGAGCGCGGCAAAAAACCGGCGCGCAGCCAGGTGCCCCCCCACTCCGCGATCACGATCCCCGCGCCTCCACCCAGTGCCCCGAGGAGCAAGCTCTCGGTGAGGAGCTGGGTCACGAGTCGCCCGCGGCTCACGCCGAGGGCCAGCCGGATCGCGATCTCGCGGCGGCGCTGGAACGAGCGCACCAGCATCAGGTTCGCCACGTTCGCGCAGGCGATGAGGAATACGATGACCGCGACGCCGCTGACCCAGGTGGCCACCTTCGCGAAGCTCGACTCGTTCGGCCCGCGCTCGCTCAGAACTGAGGCGGCGATGGCGCGAAGTTGCCCGACCTCAGGCTTGGGCGGCATCGTGCTCTGCTGTACCGACGAGCTCCGGAGGTACGCTTGCGTCAGATCTGCATTCGCCCCGGGGAGGCTCACCTCCGGCCTGCGCTGCACGAGCAGCCCCGTCCACATGTGGTGGTACTCGGTCCACCATCCTGTGACGGGGGAGTTGGTTTCTCGCGCGATCGTGGCCCCGTAGGTCGTGATGGGGATGAACGCTACGGGCCGCTGGTTGGGCCACAGGCCGACGAACCCGCGCGGGGCGACGCCGATGATCGTGTAGACATTCGGCCCGATCTGCAGCGTGCTGCCGAAGACGTCCGGGCGGCCGCCGTAGTTCGCCTGCCAGAAGCCGTAGCCGAGTACTGCGACCGCGGTCCCGTTCGGGGGTGTGTCTTCCGCGGCCGTGAAATAGCGGCCGACCGCCGGCGGCGCGTCGAAGAACCCGAAGAATCCCGCGCTCACCATCGCGACGCGCATCTCGCGCGCGTCCGCTCCGGTGCCGACGGCCAGATCCCCTTCCGAATACGCGGCGACTCGGGCGAAGGAGGTGGTCCAATGCGTCAGGTCCACGTACCGCGCGTAGGGCGTGCCGCTCGACGCGTACTCCCGGCCTTCGGAGCGGGACAGGAAATACACGCGGTGCGTGCGGTCCGGATCGTGCAGCATGGGCGGCGGCCGGAACAGCATGCGATCCACCACCGAGAACATCGTGACGTTGGCCCCGATGCCGAGCCCGAGCGTCACCACGACTCCCAGCGTAAAGCCAGGGATCTTGGTGAGACTGCGGACGGCGAGTTTGAGATCCTGCAGCAGGGCGTCCATCGGATTCTCGCAGAGGTGTCAGGTGCCAGGTGTCGGGTGTCGGTAACGACCTGACACCTGGGTCCCTATTCGGTTCGCAACGCCACCACCGGATCCACCCGCGTCGCGCGCAGCGCCGGCAGGTAGCTGGCGACCAAAGCGACCAGGACGAGCAACAGCGAAATCGTCACGAAGGTGAGCGGGTCGGTGCTGCTCAAGCCGAACAGCATGTTCTTCATCACGCGCGTCACCCCGAACGCCGCCAGCAGGCCGATCGCCACACCCGCGAGGGTGAGCCGCAGTCCCTGGACCAGCACCAGGCCGAGCACCTCGCGCGTATCGGCGCCGAGGGCGAGGCGCACGCCCAGCTCGCGGGAGCGCTGCGACACGGTGTAGCTCATCACCCCGTAGAGGCCGATCGACGCCAGCGTCATCGCCAGCAGGGAAAAGCCGATCAACAGGAGCATCGCGAAGCGGCGCTGGCCGGTGGAGCTCTCGATCAGCTGCTCCATCGTGTTCACGTTCGCGAGCGGGAGCTCCGGATCGACCGAGCGTACCGCCGCACGCACACTGGGGAGCGCCGCCATGGGATCGCCCGCGGTGCGCACCACGTATCCGAGGAACGGCAGCCCGTTTTGCGCCAGCGGGAAGTAGACCTGGACGCGTTTCTGCGCGTCGAGGCCCTCGTGGGCCAGGTGTCCCACGACGCCGACCACCTGGATCCACTGGATCGAGGAGTCGGTGAGGTTGTTGAACGTGATGCGTTTGCCGATCGGATCGGTGTGCGGCCAGTAGCGGTGCACCAGCTCCTCGTCCACGATGCAGACCGCCGGCGCGCCGGCGCGGTCCGCCGCCGTGAACTGCCGGCCGGCGAGCAGCGGCGCGCGCATCGTGGCGAAGAACGTCGGCGTCACGAGCCGCATGTCGCCCCAAGGACTCGGCGTGTTGGCCGGGACCTGGTAGCCCTCGACATTGAAGCTGGCCGTCGACCAGTTGCCGCCGAACGGGATGTTGCTCGTGCCGCCGGCACTCACGACGCCGGGCGTCGTGGCGAGCGCCTCGTTGATCCGCAGCAGCACCTGATCGCGCACCGTGTCGTTCGGGTACTTGGCCTGTGGCAGTGACACGTTGAAGACCAGGAGGTTGTCGGGCTGGAATCCCGGGTCGACGCCCACGACGCGTGCGAAGCTGCGGATCAGGAGACCGGCGCCAATCAGCAGCGTCAAGGCGAGGGCCACCGTCGAGATGACGAGCCCGCGCCGCAGGGCGAGGCTCGAACGGTGCCCCACCGAGCGTCCCCCCTCCTTCAGCGATTCCTGCAGATCGGTGAGCGCCATCCGCAACGCCCGGGCGCGCCCGAAGAGCCGCCCGGTGGCGAGCCAGGCCAGCGAGGCAAACCAGGGCACACGGATGTCCAACCCCACGTGC
>JACXTT010009575.1_pt1 | contig 13228 bp, 12 predicted proteins | sample 9270951 | NCBI WGS metagenome assembly JACXTT01 (sample SAMN15532306, study PRJNA645909) | rock metagenome | isolation source: weathered quartz diorite | place: Puerto Rico | collected 2017-06-21
TCGAGGTGATGTCGCTGATCTGGATCTTCTATACAGTCGTGTGCCTGCCGCTTGGCCTCTTTGGTCGTTGGCTCGAGCGTCGGCTCGCCCAGCCGATGGCCACGGTGCGCCAACCGGGCGTCGGCGGACCTTCGAGCATCGCTGCTCCCTCGCTTCGCGGATAATTTGGAGCCCGTGCCATGAGTCTCCTTTCGTCGCGCCTCAGCAACATCGCCCTCTCTCAAACCATGGCCATGGGCGCGCGTGCCGCCGCATTGCGCGCGGCCGGACGCGACGTCATCAGCATGGCTCTGGGCGAGGCGGACTACGACATCGGACAAAATGTGAAGACCGCCACGATCGAAGCGGTGAAGGAAGGCCGCGGCCGCTCGGTGTCGATCGAGGGCTTGCCCGAGCTCAAGCAGGCGATCGCGGACAAGCTCCGCCGCGAAAACGACCTCATCTATGCACCCAACCAGATCATCGTGAGCGCGGGCAGCAAGCAGGTCATCTTCAATGCGATGATGGCGACGCTCGACCCCGGCGACGAAGTTCTGCTCGTCGCGCCATACTGGGTGTCCTATCCGGAAATCGTGAAGCTCTGCGGCGGCACACCGGTACCGGTGCGCGGTGATCCGGCCCAGGGCTACAAGCTTTCACCTGCGAGTCTCGCGAAAGCCCTCACGCCACGGACACGGTGGCTCATCGTCAATTCGCCCTGCAACCCGACCGGCGCCGTCTATAGCGCCGCCGAACTGCGCGCGCTGGCAGCCGTGCTCGAGGATAAGGACGTTCTGATCCTCAGCGACGACATCTACGAACGTTTCATTTATCCGCCGGCGAAGTTTGCGACGATGGCGAGCGCGGCACCGGCACTCAAGGATCGGACGCTGACCGTAAACGGGATGTCGAAAGCTTATGCGATGATCGGCTGGCGGCTGGGGTACGGTGCCGGCCCTCTCGAGCTCATTCAGGGGATGGCGAAGATCCAATCGCAGGTGACCTCGAGCACCTGCACGATCGCCCAGGTCGGCGGTATCGAGGCGTTGCTCGGATCGCAGGAATGGGTAAACCGGAAAATCGGCGAGTATCAGCAGCGGCGCGACAGAGTGGTGGAGCATGTCCGCAAATTGCCCGCGCTTGATCTCACAAGGCCTGATGGCGGGTTCTACTTTTTTCTCGGCTGCTCGCGCCTTATCGGCGCGACGCGTCCCGACGGCAAAACCATCACGACGGACGGCGATCTTTGCGAGTATTTGCTGGAGAAAGCGAATGTCGTGACGATGCCCGGGAGCGCGTTTGGCGTCGGACCTGCGATGCGGCTGGCTTACACGATTTCCATGCCGCAGATCGATGAGGCCTTCGCCCGGATTGCCGGAGCGCTGCGCGAGTTGCGGCCGAAGTAGACGCTCGTTTGAACGGAACCGGCAAAGGGGGAAATCCGATGAATGCGAACCAGGCACTCTGGGAAAAGGGCGATTTCACGCGAATCGCCGCAGCAATGCGTGAGAGCGGCGAGGCCCTCGTCGGCTCGCTCGGAATCAAGAAGGGCCTCAAGGTCCTCGACCTCGGATGCGGCGACGGCACGACCGCCCTGCCCGCCTCGAAGCTCGGCGCCGAGGTTCTCGGCGTCGACGTCGCGCGCAACCTGGTCGAGGCCGGTAATCGGAGAGCCAAGGAGCAGGGACTCAGCAACATCCGCTTCGAGGAAGGCGATGCGACCAACCTCGCGGGCCTGTCCGACAAGACCTTCGATCTCGTGGTCTCCATCTTCGGGGCGATGTTCGCGCCCAAGCCTTTCGACGTCGCCAGGCAGATGGTGCGCGTGACCAAGCCCGGCGGACGCATCGTCATGGGCAACTGGATCCCCAACGATCCGACCTTGGTGGCGCAGATCCTGAAGATCGCCGCCGCCTATACGCCGCCGCCGCCGGAAGGCTTCGTCAGCCCGATGACGTGGGGCGTCGAGGCCAACGTGGTCGAACGTTTTGCCGGCGCCGGCGTCGCGAAGGATAAGGTGTCGTTCTTGCGCGACACCTACACGTTCAACTATCCGGGCACGCCGACGGAATTCGTGGATGCCTTCCGCAATTACTATGGCCCGACCATGAATGCCTTCGAGGCCGCGGATAAGAATGGCCGCGCCGGCGAGCTCAAGAAGGAAATGGACGCGCTGTTCGAGAGCAAAAACACCAGCGCGAACAAGGCCAAGACCTCGATCCCGGCGACCTTCCTCCGGGTGACAGTCAGCGTCGGCTAGCGCGTAACCCGCCCAAAGTTCGTTTGAGACTCGCGGCACGCATCGGACAATCGCGCCAATGTCGGCGCGCGCCAGGCGCCGAAGCAGTTTGCCCGGTGAGGCGCACCGCCGTCCCTCCCTGAATCTATAGCGCGCCGGCGATGGCACGGTCATTGCAACGATCAGCGCGGGATCGCGCGTGATCGGTGCACATCCGTGCCGTCGCGAGCATCCCTCGATCAAAAAACGGGCAACAAGGGGCGCTCACATGACTAATCGTTCGACGTTGACGCGGCGCGGTCTCATCGCAAGCGCCGCAGCTGCCGGCGCTGCCGCCGCATGGCCGGGCGGCCAGGCGCTCGCTCAGGCAAAGCCGCTGGTCATCGGCTTCATCTATGTCGGGCCGCGCGACGACTACGGCTATAACCAGGCCCACGCCGAAGCGGCCGCGATTCTGAAGAAGATGGCCGGCGTGAAGGTGCTCGAAGAAGAGAAGGTGCCCGAGACGGTCGCCGTGCAAAAGAGCATGGAGAGCATGATCGGCCTCGACGGCGCGCGGCTGATGTTTCCGACCTCGTTCGGCTACTTCGATCCGCACATGCTGAAAATGGCGGCGAAGTACAAGAACGTGCAGTTCCGCCACTGCGGCGGCCTCTGGGACAAGGCCAAGCACCCGATGAATACGGGCAGCTATTTCGGCTACATCGACGAGTGCCAGTATCTGTCGGGCATCATTGCGGGCCATACCTCGAAGAGCGGCAAGCTTGGCTTTATCGCCGCCAAGCCGATCCCGCAGGTGCTCCGGAACATCAATGCCTTCATGCTTGGCGCCAAGGGCGTCAACCCGAACGCGACGACGCAGGTCATCTTCACCGGCGATTGGGCGCTGCCGGTAAAGGAGGCAGAGGCGACGAACAGCATGATCAGCTCGGGCATCGACGTCGTCACGTGCCATGTCGACAGCCCGAAGGTCGTGGTGGAGACGGCCGAGCGCGGCAATATCTTCGCCTGCGGCTATCACGCGAATCAGACCAAGCTCGCGCCGAAGGGTTATCTCACCGGGGCCGAGTGGAATTGGGAGAAGGTCTACACCGACTTCGTGAAGGCCATGCAGGCCGGCAAACCGCTCGGCAATTTCGTGCGCGGCGGTCTCAAGGACGGCTTCGTGAAGACCTCGGCCTACGGCCCGGCCGTCAGCGAGAAGGCGCGCAAGCAGGCCGACGGCATCAAGGCCGTCATGCTGAAATCCGGCATGCCGATCTTCAAGGGCCCGCTCAAAGACAACAAAGGCAATGTCGTGATCACCGCGGGCAAGGTGCTCGAGCAGACCGACCCCACGCTGGAAGCGATGAACTACCTGATCGAAGGTGTCATCGGCGCGACGAGCTGAGCCGAACCGGCATACGGGGGCCCGGCGGTGAGCGGGCGGCAGAGGCTCGCGGGCTATATCGGCGCGGCGCGCCAGAGCGCCGGCGCGATCGGCGAAAGTGCGATCGTGCCGGTGCTGGCGCTGCTGGCCTCGGCCGTTCTTTTCGGCATTTTCCTGATCGCGAACGGAGTCGATCCGTTCGAGGCGTACGAGCTGATGTTCCTCGGCTCGTTCGAGAGCTGGTTCTCGCTGCAGAACACGCTGCTGCGCGCAGCGCCGCTGATCCTCACCGCGCTCTGCACCGCGCTGCCCGCGCGGCTCGGCCTCGTGATCATCGGCAACGAAGGGGCGCTGGTCGTGGGCGGCGTCGCAGCGGCCGCGGCGGCGCCGCTCGCGTCGAATTTCCCTCCGCTCCTGATGTTGCTGCTCATGGCCGTCGTCGCGATGGCGATGGGCGGGCTTTGGATCGCGGCGGCGGGCGCCTTGCGCCAATACCGTGGCGTCAACGAGACGATCTCGAGCTTGCTGCTGTTCTATATCGCCGTCGCGCTGATGAACCACCTCGTCGAGGGGCCCCTGCGCGATCCGGCGAGCCTCAACAAGCCGTCGACGCCGCATATCGGCGATGCCAACATGATCGGCACGATCCCGGGCACCGACGTGCATTGGGGCCTCGCGTTCGGCGTCGTGTTCGCGCTGGCAACCTGGGTGCTAATGCAGCGCACGACATTCGGCTTCGCCGCCTCGATGATCGGCGGCAACGTTCGCGCTGCGCGCATCGCCGGCCTCAATGTCGGCCGCATCGTGATCGCGACATGCTTCCTCGGCGGCGCCGCCGCGGGCCTCGCCGGCATGGTCGAGGTCGCCGCCGTGCACGGCAATGCGAACGCTTCGCTTGCGACCGGCTACGGCTTCACCGGCATCCTCGTCGCATTTCTCGCGCGCCACAATCCGCTTGCGATCATCCCGGTCGCGATGCTGCTCGGCGGCATCGGCGCCAGCGGCGGCCTTTTGCAGCGCCGCCTCGACTTGCCCGACGCGAGCGTGCTGGTGCTCCAGGGCATCATCTTCGTCACGATCCTCGCGAGCGAGACTCTCTACGGCCGCCGGCTGTTTCCCGCCGCGCGGAGCGCCTGAGCATGGACGGCGACATCGGCTGGTGGGGCGTGCCGCTCGCGATGCTCGGCGGCGCCATCCGCGTCAGCACGCCGTTCCTGTTCGTGAGCCTCGGCGAATGCCTGACCGAGAAGAGCGGCCGCATCAATCTCAGCCTCGAGGGCACGCTGGTGATGGGCGCAATGAGCGCCTACGCCGTCTCGCTCTACAGCGGCTCGCCATGGCTCGGCGTCTTGGTCGCGGCGCTGGCCGGTCTCGTCCTCGGCGGCGCGCACGCCGCGATCTGCAACCTGCCGCGCGTCAACGATATCGGCACGGGCATCGCGCTGATGCTGTTCGCGACCGGGCTCGCCTTCTTCCTCGGCAAGCCGTTCATCCAGCCGACGGCACCGACCCTGCCGTCGCTCGATCTCGGCTGGTGGAGCGCGTCTCCTCAAATCCGCGCGGCGCTGCAGGTCAATGCGCTGTTCATCCTCGGCATCGCGCTGGCGCCGGTGATGACGTGGATGTTCGCGCACACGCGGGTCGGCCTCGTCGTGCGGGTCGCCGGCGACAGCGCCGACGCCGCGCGTGCGATCGGGACCTCGGTCGAGCGCGTGCGCTTCTTCGCCGCGGCCGCGGGCGGCTTCCTCTCGGGGATCGGCGGCGCCTACCTCTCCCTCTACTATCCGGGCAGCTGGAACGAGGGCCTGTCGAGCGGACAGGGGCTGATGGCCGTTGCGCTCGTGATCTTCGCGCGCTGGCACCCGATGCGCTGCCTCTGGGCCTCGCTGCTGTTCGGCGCCACTGGCGCACTCGGCCCGGCGTTGCAAGTCGTGGGCGTGACGCAAGGCTACTACCTGTTCAGCGCCGCGCCCTACGTGCTCACGCTCGCGATCCTCATCATCTCGTGCTCGCCGCGGCGAAGCCTTGAAGGCGCGCCCGCCGAGCTTGCCGTCACCCGCTGACCATGCACGCGATCATGCCCCGCCACGTCGAAGCCGATCCTTATCCCTGGCCCTACGACGGCGCGCTCAGGCCGGACAACACAGCCCTCATCGTCATCGATATGCAGACCGATTTCTGCGGCGTCGGCGGGTACGTCGAAAAAATGGGCTACGACATCTCCCTGACGCGCGCGCCGATCGCGCCAATCCGGTCGGTGCTGGCCGCGTTCCGCACGCAGGGCTTCCAGGTGTTCCACACACGCGAGGGCCACCGCCCCGATCTCTCCGACCTGCCCGCGAACAAGCGCTGGCGCTCGCGCCGAATCGGGGCCGGCATCGGCGATGCTGGCCCTTGCGGCCGGATCCTCGTGCGCGGCGAGCTGGGCTGGGAGATCATCCCTGAGCTGGCGCCGGCGCCCGGCGAGGTCGTGTTCGACAAGCCCGGCAAGGGCTCGTTCTGCGCGACGGACCTCGAATTGGTGCTGCGGACCAAGAACATCGCGAACGTCGTTCTCACCGGCATCACGACCGACGTGTGCGTGCACACGACGATGCGCGAGGCCAACGACCGCGGATTCGAGTGTCTGCTGCTCGAGGATTGCTGCGGTGCGACCGATCACGGCAATCACCTTGCGGCGCTGAAGATGGTCAAGATGCAGGGCGGCGTGTTCGGCGCGGTCGCTACGTCGGCGGCGCTGCTCAAGGCGATCGCATGAGCACGCCCGCGCCGCGCGCCGCGGCCCTCGAGGCCATCGGCATCGGAAAGCGCTTCCCCGGCGTGGTTGCCCTCGACGACGTGTCGTTGCGCGTGCAGGCGGGATCGTTCCACGCGCTGCTCGGCGAGAACGGCGCGGGCAAGAGCACGCTGGTCAAATGCATCATGGGGTTCTACCGCCCCGATATCGGCAGCGTGCTGCTCGACGACAAGGAGATCGTGACGTCGAGCCCGCAGGACGCGCACGCGCTCGGCATCGGCATGGTCTACCAGCATTTCACGCTCGTGCCGGGCATGACGGTGCTCGAGAACTTCGCGATCGCGGCGCCGAACATGGACCGGGTCGTGGACTGGAAAGCCCTCCGCGCGCGCCTCGAGCAATTCCTCGCCGGCATGCCGTTCCGCGTTCCGCTGGATGCGCCCGCGTCCGGCCTCGCCGCCGGCGAAAAGCAGAAGGTCGAGATCCTGCGCCAGCTCTTTCTCGACCGGCGTTTCCTGATCCTCGACGAACCGACCTCGGTGCTGACGCCGGGCGAGGCCGACGAGGTGCTCGGCCTCGTGCAGCGATTGACGAAAGAAGGCCGCCTCAGCGTGCTGATGATCACGCACAAGTTCCGCGAGGTGGCGGCTTTCGCCGACGCCGTCACCGTGCTGCGGCGCGGGCGTTTCGTCGGCACCGGTGCCGTGCGCGATCTCGACGTCGCGACTCTGACCGACATGACGTTCGGGCAGCGCGAGGTCCCGCGTGCATCGCGTGCCAAAGTCAGCCGCTCGGCTGCGCCGCTGCTCGAGGTGCAGGCGCTCGCCGCGGATAACGATTCCGGCGCCCGCGCCGTCGACGCGTGCGATCTCGCCGTCCACGGCGGCGAGATCCTCGGCATTGCCGGCGTTTCGGGCAATGGCCAGCGCGAACTGGTCGAAGTGCTCGCCGGCCAGCGCGGCGCCGTGAACGGTTCGATCCGCGTCGCCGGCGACGCCTACCACGCGCGACGGCGCGAGCAACTCGCGCACAAGGTGGCCTGCCTGCCCGAGGAACCGCTGCGCAGCGCCTGCGTGCGCGGCATGTCGGTCGCCGACAATCTCGCGTTCCGCCTGTTCGATCAGCCGCCCTATGCGTTGCGTCATGTTTGGCTGAAGCGCCCGCGCATCTGGCGGCATGGCGCCGCGATGATCGAGAAGTTCCGCATCAAGGCGAGTTCGCCATCTGTGCCGGTCGGCACCCTCTCGGGCGGCAACGTGCAGCGCCTCGTGCTCGCGCGCGAAGTGGGCGACGACATCTCGCTGCTCATCGTCGCCAATCCGTGCTTCGGCCTCGACATGGCGTCGATCGCCGAGATTCGCGCCCGCATCATGGCGGCGCGCAATCGCGGCGCCGCCATACTGTTGATCAGCGAGGACCTCGACGAGATCCTCGAATTGTCCGACCGCATCGCGGTAATGTCGCGCGGAAAGCTCGTCTACGCCGTCGATGCGGCACAGGCGGATGTCGGCATGATCGGGCGGCATATGGCGGGGCACGGCTGAGACCATGGCATTCGTCGCCGCCCGCCCGTTTCCGTTCGCGCTCGATCCCGCGCGCACGGCGCTGATCGTCATCGACATGCAGCGCGATTTTCTCGAGCCGGGCGGCTTCGGCGCCGCGCTCGGCAACGACGTGCGCCCGCTGCGGGCGATCGTGCCGGCGGTCCGGCGCCTGCTCGATGCCTTTCGCGCGGCGAAATTGCCGATCATCCACACGCGCGAGTGCCACCAGCCCGATCTCTCGGATTGCCCGCCGGCGAAGCGCGCCCGCGGCAAGCCGAGCTTGCGCATCGGCGACTCAGGCCCCATGGGGCGCATCCTCGTCGCTGGCGAGCCGGGCAGCGCGATCGTCCCGGAGCTGGCGCCGCTGCCCGGCGAGATCGCGATCGACAAGCCGGGCAAGGGCGCCTTCTACGCCACCGACCTTCAGCACCTGCTCAGCGAGCGCGGCATCCGGCAACTCGTCTTCGCCGGCGTCACGACCGAGGTCTGCGTGCAGACCACGATGCGCGAAGCGAACGATCGCGGCTACGAATGCCTGCTCGTGGAAGAGGCGACCGAGAGCTACCTCCCCGAGTTCAAGAAGGTGGCGCTCGACATGATTGCCGCCCAGGGTGCCATTGTCGGGTGGGTTGCGAGCCTCGAGGCGACACTGGCGGGTCTGCGAGGGTAGCGCTGCCACGACCGGCGCTTCGGCTCAGCGATTCTTCCCGCGCTCTAGGCTCGCTAGATATGCGCGCCAGCCGCCGAGCGCAGTGATGTCCTTCGCGCCTTCGCTGGCTGCGGCCTCGCAAAGGAAACCCTTCACCCAGCTTCCGTCCGAAAGCTCCACCGAGCCGATCGCGAGCGGCGGCGGAATTTGGGCGAGAAACGCGCCGATCGCGGCGGCCGGCACATCATAGACTTCGCCGGCAATGGCGCCGCCGCGCTTGTTCTTACCCACGCGCACAAGGCCGGGGCGCGCCGGCGTTCCGCCGAGATCGTAGAAGCGGTAGCGCGGCGCGGTCTTTACCTTCGCGACGAGCCGAGCGCCCAAGGATGAAAGCTGGCCGTTGAACGCCAAGCCTTCCATATGCGCCCCGACGACGAGCAACGGCAGTGTCGGATAAGCGGCAGGCTTGATGGACGCGAGATCCGACACAGCCGGCCTGGCGCCGGACGCGCCGAGCGGCAGGCGCTGCGCGCGTTGAAACGCCTCGCCCCAGCCGCCGAGCAGGCCTTCATGCCAGGCGGGCGCGACCAAGGTCACCCCGAACGGCAGCCCGTCGCTCTGGAAGCCGGCAGGCACGGCGAGCGCCGACAAATCCATCAAGTTCACGAAATTCGTATAGTAGCCGAGATTGGCGTTGAGCCCGATTGGATCGCGCTCGATTGCTTCGACAGTGTAGATCGTGCCGGCCGTCGGCAGCAGCAGGAAGTCGATCCCGCGCCACAGCGGCGCCACGCATCGGCGCAGCGCTTCGAGCTTGTAGAGCCCTTCGAATGCCGACCGGGCGCTGAATGCGCGGCCGCCCTCGATGATCTTGCGCGTCACCGGGTGAACCGCTTCTGGATTCCGCTCGATGAAATCGCCGACAGCGGCGTAGCGCTCGGCCACCCATGGTCCCTGATACAGCAGCGCCGCCGCATCTGCGAACGGCGTGTAGTCGATCCTCTCGGCCTTGCCGCCTAGTTTTTCGAATGCGGCGATCGCTGCTTCGAACAGCTTCGGCGTCTCCTTGTTGCCGAAGAAGCGAAGCTGATCGGCGCGCGGCACGCCGAAGCGGAACTTCCGTTTCACGGGAGCCGGCTGCGGCGACCAGGCCGGCGGCGCGACGCGGCCGAACGGGTCCGCATCGTCATCGCCCGCGGCCGCGGCCAGCACCTCGGCCGCGTCGCTCACGGTGAGCGCGAAGATCGAAATCGTATCGAGCGAACGGCACGCGGGCACCACGCCCGAGGCGCCGATCGCGCCCCGCGTCGGCTTCATCCCAACAACATTGTTGAACGCGGCCGGCACGCGCCCGGAGCCCGCCGTGTCGGTGCCGAGTGCGAAGCTCACAAGCCCCTTTGCCACCGCCGTCGCCGAACCCGAGCTCGATCCGCCGGGCGCATAGCCGGGATGAAATGGGTTGCGCGGCGTGCCGTGCGGCGAACGCACGCCGACGAGGCCGGTGGCGAACTGGTCGAGATTGGTCTTGCCGATCAAGATCGCGCCGGCCGCGAGCAATCGGCGCACGACATTCGCATCCTCCACCGGTGAATAGGCGAAGGCGGGGCATGCCGCCGTCGTCGGCGTGCCCGCGACGTCGATGTTGTCCTTGATTGCGAACGGAATGCCGTAGAGCGGCAAAGCCGCGCGCGCGGATGCATCAAGGGCGGCCAGGGCCGCGGCCCGGGCGCGCGCCTGTTCCGCCGGCACGATCGCGATCCACAGCGCAGGGTCGCCGTCGGCGGCGAGGCGGGCATGCACCTCGTCGACGACGTCCAGGACCGCGCCGGGTCTCTTGGCATAGAGGCGCCGCAGTGACGCCAAATCAAACAACGCGCTGCGTTTCAGTGTAGCGATGATGACCTCCGCTGCCCAAAGCGGTCACGAAATAAGCAAAGCCCATGCCATTGCCTTGCGGGCGATTTCGGCCGCGGTTGCGCGTGTCTGCCGAAATCTTCGGCATTGCACGGTCGCGCATTGCCCTTTTCCCCCGGGCATGCAGGCGAAACGACTGCCTGTCGCCTTGGCACAGCCATTGCTCCAATCTCCGGGATGCTGCTTCATCGCGCCGATCGGGCGCTCAATGGCTCGCAAGTTGCGCTGGCCATAGATATTTACACAAGAGCCGCCGCGAGCCGGGAATTGCGAGATGAAAGACGACGATAAGTTCGACGCCGAGGCCTATCTCGAAGCGTCGCTCGCCGCGATCGGACTGGCGATCGATCCGGTCTGGAAACCTTCCGTTCTCGCAAATCTCCAGCGCAATGCGGAGATCGCGCGGCTGTATCTCGATTTCCCGCTCGACGACGGCGAAGAGCCTGCACCGGTCTTTATCCCGTGACAACGGCGCACCACCTCCTCGCCGGGCCGCAGCCGGCCGAAGCGATCGCGCGCGCAGTGCGCATGCGCAAGGTGAAGGCGCGCGAGATCGCTGACGCGGCGCTTGCCCGCATCCGTGCCGCGAACCCGACGATCAACGCGTTCACGACGGTGACCGAAAAGCGCGCCCTGGCCGAGGCCGATTTGGTCGACGCGAAGATCGCCGCTGGGGAAGAGCCGGGCGCGCTGGCCGGCGTGCCCTACGCGGTGAAGGACCTCATCGACGTGGCAGGGCTCTGCACGCTGGCTGGCTCGAAGATAAACCGGCTGCGTCCGCCGGCGGCACGTGACGGCGCCGTCGTGCGGCGCATGCAAGCGGCCGGCGCCGTGCTTCTGGGCGCGCTGAACATGGGCGAGTATGCCTACGATTTCACCGGCGAGAACGCGCATTACGGCCCGTCGCGCAATCCACGCGATCCCGAGCGCATGAGCGGCGGCTCGTCGGGCGGGTCGGGGGCCGCCGTGGCCGCCGGTATGGTGGCCCTCGCCTTGGGCTCGGACACCAACGGTTCGATCCGCGTGCCGTCGTCGCTCTGCGGCGTTTTCGGGCTTAAGCCGACCTTCGGGCGCATCAGCCGCGCCGGCACGTTCCCGTTTGTCGCGAGCCTCGATCATCTCGGACCGTTTGCGCGCTCGGCCCGCGATCTCGCGCTCGCCTACGACGTGCTGCATGGCTTCGATGCCGAGGATCCGGTCTCGGCGCAGCGCGCGGTGGAACCGGCCATGCCCGATCTGGAGCGCGGCGCCGAGGAGCTGCGCATCGCCATTGCCGGCGATTACTTCGAGCGCGGCGGGGCGCCGGAGGCGCACGATGCTGTGGCGTCGGTCGCGCGTGTGCTTGGTGCCGTGCGGCGCGTTACACTGCCCGAAGCGCATCGCGCACGCGCGGCGGCGTTCGTGATCTCGACCGCGGAAGGCGGCACGCTCCATCTCGACCGGTTGAGGCAGCGCGCCGCCGATTTCGATCCCGCCACGCGCGACCGCTTCATCGCCGGGGCGGTGACGCCCGCGGCCTGGTATGTCCAGGCACAGCGCTTCCGCCGCTGGTATCGCGATCGTGTCCGCGAAGCGATGGCCGATGTCGAAATTCTGTTGGCGCCGGCGACACCGGTAACGGCACCGAGAATCGGACAGCAGATGATGACTCTGGGCGGCGTCGAAATGCCGGTGCGCCCCAATCTCGGAATCTTCACGCAGCCGATATCGTTCATCGGGCTCCCGGTGGCGGTCGCGCCGCTGCAACGGCCGGGCGTGATGCCGATCGGCGTTCAGATCATCGCCAAGCCATGGCGCGAAAGCGATGTGCTCCGGGTCGCGTTCGAGCTCGAGCGCCGCGGCGTCGCGGTGGCGCCAGTCGCGGGGTAGACGCATGCAGACCAATCTTCCCGAGGTCGTCGCCGAGGTCAGCGCGGTGTTCGCGCGGTACGAAAGGGCGCTCGTCGGCAACGACGTCGAAACGCTCAATGCGCTCTTCTGGCGCGACGCGCGCGTGCTGCGCTACGGCCTCGCCGAGAACCTCTACGGACATGAGGCGATCGCCGGGTTTCGCGCCGCGCGGCCGGCGATCGATCTCGACCGCGATGTCTTCAACACGGTGATCACCACCTACGGCCGCGATTTCGCGACGGCCAACACCGAGTACCGGCGGAAGGCGAGCGGCAGAGTGGGCCGGCAGAGCCAGACTTGGGTGCGCTTTCCCGAGGGCTGGCGCATCGTGGCGGCCCATGTGAGCTTCCCTTCGACGTGAGCCGTCATCGGCGGTCTTCGGCGAAAGCCGTTGTGCCGCGGCGATGCCTTGTGTTCTCTCGGCAGCCGCGGGAGGCTTCGCATCGAACGATGCGCCGAAAGGAACTCGAGGTCGCTGCATGCCAAGGTCGCAAAGGGGCCCGAAGAACGTCGTCCCCGCCGTCGAGCGGGCGTTCAGGCTCTTGGAGCTGTTCCAACGCGAATCGCCCGAGCTGCCGCTGGCGCGGATCGCACGGGAACTGAAGCTGCCGCGATCGAGCGCGTTCCGGCTTGCCTTCACGCTCGAGCACCTGGGTTATCTGAAACGAACCCCCGGCGGCTTCCGCCTCGGCCCGTCGATACTGTCGCTCGGTTTCGACTATCTCGCCTCTCAGGAGCTCGTGGACTTCGCGCAGCCTGAGCTGATCAAGCTGCGCGATCTCACCGATGCCACCGCCCTTCTCGAAACGCTCGAGGGCGTCGAGGCGATCTGCATCGCGCAGGTCGTGTCGAACAAGACGCTGGCCACGCGCGTGCCGATCGGCGCGCGTTATCCGGCGTATGCGAA
>JACXTT010009576.1_pt1 | contig 13228 bp, 24 predicted proteins | sample 9270951 | NCBI WGS metagenome assembly JACXTT01 (sample SAMN15532306, study PRJNA645909) | rock metagenome | isolation source: weathered quartz diorite | place: Puerto Rico | collected 2017-06-21
GCTCTATTCGAAGAACCCATCGGGAGTTATCGCTAAAGAATTAACCCAAAACGCATATGACGCCATCCGGGGGATGCCTGATGGGAAAGTTACCATCAAACACCACAATGAAGAGAAGTGGATCGAAGTATCAGATAACGGTAAGGGCATGACCGCCGACGATCTGGCCACTGTTTTTACCGACCTGGGGGCGAGCGGCAAGCGCAATGAGGCTGAGGCATCTGGTGGGTTTGGATTAGCGAAAGCCGCTCCACTCATGATGTCAGATCGTCTGGAAGTCAAGACGGTCGCGCGTGACTCCGTAACCGGCCAGAAGATCCAACATATCCTCAATACCAACAAGAAAGCACTACTTGATGAAGGGTCGGAAGTTCAATCTAAACCAGTGCCAGAGAATACACCAACAGGAACAACGGTCAGGGCGTATTTGGGGAAGAACTACAATGACTACGCCGTGAACCAGTTTGTGCGCGGAGCCTCTAGGTCCGTCAGGCCCCCTGGCCCGTTAGAGGGCTTTAAGCGATACAGCAGCGCGGGAAGCGAGTACGCTATCCACAAAGCCCAGGAGCCAGCCAGGAAACTATTAAGCACTAATATTGAAGCTGGGGGTGAGGCGGTTGCTAATGTTGACATCTATGCCAGCCCTCATGATCCAACAACAACGCTGATCGACCGGATGGCAGAAGCCCAGGGCTCCATTCCGGTGGAGGTCAACAACAATGGCATCTACCAGTTCGATCACACAATTTACCTTGGCGGCGACCTCAAGATTGCCGGTCTGCCCAAGCGTATTGCCATAGATGTCAAAGCCCTGGTGCCAGAGGGCCATGCCGAGTATCCGTTCTCTGCCAATCGGGAAACGCTCAGAGATTCGGTCACGAAGAGAGTTGAAGAGCTAATACAAGAAAAGTTCGTCAAACCGGCCCAGAAGGAGTATGTTGAATTTCTGAGCCAAAAATACAACTCCCTGCCTACTATCAATACTACAGTCGGTCCGGTCCCCATCTATGACGCAGGGGCCCGGCTAGAACCACATGAGTTGGAGCAATTGAGTACTACCAGGGAGTTCCAGGCGCTGGCTGGGGAAATCTCAAATGTACTGAATAGTACCCTTGGGCGCATAGCTTCCAGCGATGTATTGGAATCGACTGGGCTGACCGGCCTTGGCGGCACCATAAAGCGCGTTGGGATCGTGCTGTCGCCTGAGATCCATGGCGTTTATATACCAAAACCAGGCACGGGTGGATCGGAAGCCACGGTGCTCATCAACCCTCTGTCATTCGCCGAGGGGACTGCCCCGGAAGAGATCTCATCTCTTGTATGGCACACGATTAAGCACGAGATTTTGCATGATAAGATCAAGGGTCATTATGAATCTTTCACCACGGGGGAAGCGTCTCTCTCCCATGCCATCGGGCGGCGGCATGAAACCGAGATGCTGGAGGCCTTAGACCATGCCTATGCAAGACCAGGAAAGCCTTTCGCCTTACGCGAAGGACTTATTGACGCGCTACAAATCTATAATAAAAGCCGAGGGCGTGAAGCACGCGAGAAGGATATTTTCGGGGGCGAAAAGCTAACTGAACGGAGCGTTCAGCCTGCCGGTGCCGGTGCGCAGTCAAGTAATGAAGGATTACGAAGCGGTCGAACAACGGCTGTTCCCCCAGAGCGCTACCAATTCGAATAAGAGAGCCTAACCATGCCCGCCTCCAAGCACACCCGCAAAGCGAATACACCTAAGCTGAAGCGCCAATGGCAACACGTCCGGGACTCTGCCGAAGCCCGGGGGGCATCTCCTGGTTCTGCCATAGCGCAAGCTTCCGGCGTTATCGCCAGGCAAGTCCGCAAAAACAAGCGCAGAAACCGCAGATCCCGTAATTAAATCGGCCATACCACACCGCTGCGTACCTGGCCCGACCTTACCATAACACGCCCCAGCCAAGCGCACCTTGCCTGACCCTGCCACGGCTCACCGAACCGCACCGTGGCTAACCACACCGTAGCCCGCCCGGCCCAATCTTGCCCAACCACACCCCACCGCGCGGCAAGCCCCACCACATCGCACCTGGGCTAACCACTCCCAACCACGCCTTAACGCACAAGCCGCAAAGCGGCCCGGCCTCCACCGGCTTTACACAAAGCCGGAAAGCTCAAAACAACTCGTCGGCCATCTTTAGAAACTCATTGATATTTGACACTACCCACACCCGGAGGCTGCGCCGGGTCAGGTCTTCATGAAAGGCTAGTTGATCAGCGGATAGTTTACCGCCGTGGGACTTCTTAAACTCTAGGAACAACGGCTGGCGATCATAGCGTAACGCCACCCAGTCGGGACAGCCCTTAGGCTGTAATCGCATGAAACTATTTCCGGTTATCCCGCGCACGGCACCGGCGTTAAGCCGCAGGGCTAGCCAGCCACGCATGCGCAGCCAGCCGATCACGGCCTTAGCGACCTCGCGCTCGGCGAGCGGCAGGTTGGCTATGCGAGTGCTTTTTTGAACTTTCGCCATATCTTCCAAGCTAATCCTTGAGCCTCAGTGAAGTGTGCGTAGTCTTCGGGATGCTTCTCGAAATATTCCGGGGTCACATAGGTCAGCGCCGCGCGCAAACGCCAGTCTTGATCGATCTTCGAAAACCAGTCTTCATGGATAGCCACCGCCCAGCGGGAACACTGTGGGGCCAGGGATTCCATAATACGCAGACCATGCATACTTAGCCCTCATGCTCTTTCTGGTGGCAGCCCATGCACAGGCTGATAGTCTGGGTGTCATCCCGGCGTCCCCGCGTGCGGCCATTGACATGGTGCTGGCTTAGTGGGAGTAACTTCCCGCACCTGCAACAGCGATAATCATCCCGCTCCCGAGCTTGAGCCGACCGGATCTTATAAACCCGCTCGACCAGTTCTCGCAAGACCGGCTTAAGCTCTGGACCCTGAGTGATAGCCAGCTCCCGGCCATGTTCGATGGCCGAGACAAAGAACTGGCCATCGGCTTCGATCACATTCACGTCGCAGCCGGTAGCGCGCTCAGCGGCTTTGAGGTTCATATTAAACCTTTCTGGGTACCCATTTGGCGTCTACTTCCTGCATTTGCAACAGCATACGGCTGCGCCACTCACAGAGGGTCTCCGAGAGCAGGCACTCAAGTATTACGCCGGGGTCATCAGTCTGACAATACGCCCGGATCTGGGGATCGGACACCGCATCCGTCCACATCTTCTTGATGCCCTTGGTGGTCAATATCGTGATCGTAGCAAAGTCCGAGTCTTCCCTTGGGAGGACGCCGTTGTTGGCCAGGATATCTTTAAGCTGATCGAGCGTATGTTCTTGAGCGGCCTTTAGATACATATTGGCATTGCTAGACTTTTCATCAACGACCTTACTGATCAGGGCGAGCTTCGAATAGCTGACGAGCTTGATCTGTTCGGCGCTCAGGCTGGGCCATTTCTCGACTAATGTCCGGGCAGCATAGGCCTCTGAGCGGGGAATCCCGAACAGCTCGGGCATCCCCCTGGTAATGAAATCATCGAACGTCCGGTACCCCAGGTTCTGATACACTTCCGGCCTGTCTCGTAAGACCACCAGCATGCGGCCAATGACGATTTTTAAGAGCGACGCTGTGCGGCGATTGAGAGCGAGTGACCGGCAGCACGCCGAGAGGCCGGTCCATAGCGTAGCCGGGTCGATAGCATCCGGGACTAAATCTGTCAGCTGCTCGCGGGAGTCTAAGAACTGGTCTACGATAGCTTTGTCGGAAGCGGACAAATCGGCCAACAGGGGATCGGGCATGACATCCAAGATTAAGACGCATAGGTGTTCGTGTCAAGGGGTTTTTCATCCCTCCCATTTGCTCCAGCCGCCATGGGGCAGCCAGTTGCCGTCTTCATCTTTGCGCTTGGGGAACAAGCCGCCGCCATTCTTCGACTGACCGAAGGCGAACTTGGCCCCACAGTCTTGAGATTTGCACTTCAGTTCGTAGAACTGGTAGCTGTCGACGGTGCGGACTTGCATCCCAATGTCGGGTGACCCGCAGATCCCGCACTCTGACTCCGCCGCAAACACTTCATCGGCGGTAGCCAGCTCGCGGAACAGGTCTTTGATGGTCTCGCCTTGCGCTTCAATCGTCAGACGCCCGATCCTCAGGTGGGCTTTCATGTTCTTGTTTCTCCTTTCTCGATAGCTTCTTTAACGTGATTCAAGAAATCGGGCTTCCAGTTTGGTAACCCAGGCGCAGCAGAGCGTTGGATGATGAGGCCACGGGTGTGTGCCATCCAGGTTAAGCAGTATTGCCATTTCACCGATCACCGTGCTTACTCGATACGGGCCGCGTCGTGGGTAAATGCCAGGATAAAGCTCGTCGCAGCTCTCTTTCGTGAACCGCACGAGCATGCCCGGCTTAATCTTGCGCTTCGGCATTTTCTATGGCTCGCTTCACTGCTTCAAAAAATCTATCTGGCTCAAAGTGCTCGGCCCAGACCAGCGCGCCTCTGCTCGTATAGGCGCTACCCCAGGGAGCCCTGCCGTCGGGATTGGTGATGATGATGACCGAATGGCTCCATATTTCGACAATTTTATACGGCCCGGCGCGCTGGCCGATTAAGTAGTCCGGCTTGGTCCCGCCGGGCTTGATCTTGACGTACATGCCGACTTTGAGCTCAGGAGTCTTCAAATAGCGCTCCTAGGTCGCCATAGAACCGCAGGGAGATATTCCCCGTGGCCCCCTGGCGCTGCTTCAGGATCATGATCTCGGCGTAGTTTTTGAGGCCTATGTCGCTCGGTTTATAGACCGTTTCCCGATACACCGCGCAGACCAGATCGGCGACTTGTTCTAAGCTACCAGAGTCCCGCAAGTCGGAGAGCATAGGCCTGTGATTGCCGCTCATGCGCTTCTCGGGGTCGCGCGAGAGCTGGCTTAAAATCACTATAGCTATATTAAGCCGCTTCGCCAAGGCCTTAAAGGCTTCGGCGATCTCGCCCAGGATCTCGGTCGTCGACCGGCGGTCGCCCTTATGTCTGGACCCAGACGTCATCAACTGCACGAAATCGACAAAGCCCACTCTGACGCCGTATTTCGTCACCAGCCTATCGAGCCGCCGGGAGATGTCGCCGATGTTGCGCACCGCCTCGTCGTCGATATACAAAGGCCAGCCGTAGATCTGGCCCAGGGCCCGCCGCAGTTCGGCTTCTTCGAGTAAGCTCAGGCGGCCATTACGCAGCTTGGCCATGTCGATGCGGGCCACGCCGCACATAAGCCGGTCGATCAGAGCTTTCTTGGCCATCTCCATGGAGAAAAAAGCCACCGGGATCTTGGCCTCGGCCATATTGCGGGACATGCATAGCGCAAGCGCGCTCTTGCCCTGACTGGGCCGCCCGGCAATAATCGAGAGCGTCCCCAGTTCTAGCCCGGTAGTCAGGGCGTCCAAGGCCCGGAAGCCGGTTTTGATAGAGCCTACTCCGGCAGTGGGATGCAGGATCTCTAGCGGCCCGCCAAGCGCGTCGATGACTTGATCTGCACGCGGGACCTCTTCGCCTAGTTCCGTCTCCCGCTGCACAGCTTCCAGTTTCTGGGTGACGTCCGAGATAATATTTACCACTGGCAGTTGCGGGAAGATATCGAGCTGGCTTTCAAGGTAATTCGCCACCCCACGCAGGCGGATCGTCAAGCCGAAGTCCCGCAGGATGCGGATGTGCGAGTCATAACTGGGGATTTCCGGGACGCCCCGGGTCAACTCCAGTAAGTATGCTATGGGCTGCTCGTGCAGCGTGATAGCGCCGCTCGCTAGCAGTTCGTTTAAGACCACAGAGATGTTGATATCCTGGGACTTATCGTAGAGTGTCTTAACGACCACAAAGATCTTGCGGTGGCGGTCGAGTGTAAAATGCTCTGGTGCTAGCAGGGGCATAATGTGGGGGCGAGTGCTCGAATATTCGAGCAGGCTGCCGAGCAGGAACCGCTCGGCTTCGAGCTTCACTTCCGGGATGTCTGGCCGCCGCTTAGCCAAATACCCGCTCCGCCGCAATAGTTTCTAGCCGCGCAAAGGTGTCGCTGAAAATCGTCAGAGCCCCATCGCGGGAGATCACTCCGTGGGTCATTAAATTGGTATCGAGGCACACCCCTATGGCTGCATAGCCGTCATCGAAGATGCGGTGCTCCGGGGCCGGGCTGTGGCCAATGATTTGCGGGACTTCGGGCAGTCCCCGGAATTCGTGATCCCAGTCCTGCCACAAGATCCCCCCCGGCGGCAGGCGTTCGCCGGTCATACGGTAGCCCGCGTAGAACAAGGGATGAAACCGCCCGGAGAGCAAGTTCTCCGTCGCTAAATCGATCTGCCCTTCCAGTGTCGTCGTGTCGCCGGAGAGATAGTAGCGATGAACCCCGGCGTGGCTCAGCAGCCAGCCGTTGATAGACACGGCCAGATCAAAGCGCGGCAGCCCGGATTCCGGCAGATGCGAGGCTATTTGCCTATGCTTCTCGGGCGAATAGCCGGGGCACAATTGAAATGACGCAATCTTGGGCTGCAAATACCCGACATCGTGGTTGCCCACAAGAGCCACGACGCGGCCATTAGCCAGAAGCTCCCGGAGCCAATTGGCACACTCGCCGTTCAGCTCCGGGGTATCCCGGAAGTTATCGAAATAGTCCCCCAGAAGAATAATCCGGTCGACCTTCGAGTCGTAGTGATCGATAATCGCCTGAGCTTTCTTGAAATTCAGGTGGATGTCGGGGACTACCAGAGCCGTTATGCCTTCGATATTAGTCATCGCTGTCTTGTGTGGCTTTTGCCGAATACCCGCTATTGGCGAGCAGAAACTGTGCCTTCCACGACCACTGATCCAAAATCAAGCACTCGAACTCCCGGTCTTCAAGGGTAATCGTCTCTTCCGCTGACATCTGGACCTGCCGGATGGCCTTCTGGTACTCTCGTGTCTGATCCACAGGCTCGATCAGCGTCAGCCTGCGCCAGATACGCTTCCCGGCGCGGGCGTCAGCGAGCGCTTGATCGAGTTCGGCTACGGCCATTTCGCGGTACTTGACCAGGGCCTCCTCGACGATCTCCTTGTGCTTCTGCATGTTGGACTTGAGAACCTCCAACAGCTTTTCTTTGTCGACTTTGACTTTCATTGCGTTGCTCCTTTGTTGTTGTTGTGAATAGCTTGGTGGGCTGCGGTCAGAAAGATCTCTAGGCACAGGTACTCTTCCCACACGTCATGCTCATATGTGGCCAGATTAGGGGGAACTGGCGGAGTGACGGCAAGACGGCAGAGCCAGGGGCTCGGGTTATTCTCATAGTGGGAGTGGTACGTCATCCTCACGATCTTAAGCACCCTCCCATCGAGCCACCTGTAGGCCTCTTGGTCACGAGCATTCACCCGGACCCAATCGCCGACCTTAAACTTCGCTGGTGTGCGCTTCTTACGTGGCATGGTCAGCTTCTCCTTTGCGAATGGCGTCCTGGACTTGCCCTAGGAAATCGAGCACGAGATCCTCGCCCCAATGGCACCAGATATATCGGCCATATATTTCGTAGAGCCAGGGGCTGCCGCACTGCTCCCATGCGGTCCAATATGAGGCCGATATTACTTGCCCGAGACCCAGCTTATCGTCTTTGTGGCGTACATAATCGCCATCCTGGAACTCACGCGGGATTCTCGGCATTTTCTATGGCCCTCCGGGTCTCGGTCAGGAACACGTCGTAGCGCAGCCAGTCTTTCCCGGCGAAGTGAATCGCGCGGTGGTTAAGATCAAGCGGCGCGACTATGATCCACTCGGAATTATTCGCGCCGGGCGTAATCGCGATCACCCGCCAGGGCTCGCGTGCGAACTTTCTAGGCGCAAGTGGCGGCCCGCCTTGCTGGATCTCTAGAGTAAAAAACACCACGTCGCCGATCTTAGGCTGATAGTCGGGCGGGATAGATTCTGGCTTGAACGACACGCTCATAGCTTCATTAGTGGTCATCAGATATGAAACAACATAACCGGTAGGAGGCTGACTATAAATGGGATAGTAAGACGTCGAGACCGTGTGAGTCACCATGTGAGCGGGTATGACGGAAGGTAGACTATAGCTAACACTCTTCTTCCGGGGATATTTACGAGTGCGTTTCGTAATCCCTCCCGGCGGCCTTCTCCATGTCGATCAGCCAGCGGCGCTCACAGATCTCCCGCAGGATCGCCGGGGGCGGATAGCGTTCCTGCTCATCAAGCGCGGTTTGAATAGTCCACTCCCCGGCCTCGCGATGCGGCAGCATGGCCAAGAAGCGCTCGACCAGGGCCTTGACGCCCACTGGGTTTATCGGGAACCCCGGAAGCGCCGAGAGCTGCGCGATCAAGGCCGCTGCCCAGGAGAAGTTCTCTTTGTTATTTTCCATAGTCCTCCACTATCTTACGCATGGTTTCTTCAATTGATGGTTTAGCCTTTGGCCGTTCTTTTTCGTTCAAGAACTCCCACCAGTTCCCGGCTTTTTTCCCATACGACTTGATCATCCAGCGGAAGTCGCGGTCGAGACGGCCACCCTGGGCGAGCGCTTCGGCTTTGGCGCAGATCTCCGGGAAGCGCTGCTCGAAGACCGGGTCGTTGACGGCCTTGTCCAGGTCTTTAGAGTCGTCCCGGAGCCAGTCCCAGTCCACGGGGTTGGAGGGGACCATCTCGTTCCACGCGTTAACGGCCATCCCTGAGCACCAGGGCGATGTAGGCGAGGCCGCCGGGGTGGGGGTTGTACTGGCGGGTGGGGTCGCCAGAGAATCGTTTATAGCGCGTTCCTGGGCCATCTTCTCCCGATAGCGCTCGGCGGCCAGGCTTTGGGTGTAGCACTGCTGGAAGTTTTGCAGGCTGAAAGCGTCTAGGCCGGGCTTCCCATCGGCGGTATAGGTATAGCCATTGACCGCCGTGATGGCGTCGTCGAGAGCTCGATAGCTCAACCAGCGCTGATAGCGGGCGCGCTCGATGACATCGGGCTTCAGGCCCGTGCGCCGCCGCCAGTGATTCCAAAACCTCCTTTGTTCCTGGGACGACATCTGAGTTTTGGACTTCGCGGACCGTTCCGGAGGGGTCTCTTCCACTACGTATAACTCCTGTATGTCAGATACAACGTCTGGGTCCAGACGTTCCTCTATGGGTGCGTTGCGAGAGGGGAAAGGGGGAGGGGGGATAGGTTCTTTTTCTTCTAGTTCTTCTTCCTTGTTATAATCACCCCCCACCGGGGAACTCACTTCCCTGGTCACCGGGGAACTCACTTCACTAGTGAACTCACTTCCCTGGTCGTCGCCAAAACCAGGTTTGAATATGAGCTTGTCTTTGAGCGCTTCGGTAATAAATGCACAGTTGAGCAAGTAGCGGTTTAGTTGCCCCGGATATCTCTCGACCGTCAAAAGGCCGCTCTGTTCGAGAAACCTGATCCGCTTTTTGACCCACCGATCTGAATAGAGGGCCAGTAGATGCCTGGCCAACCCAGAGAGGGAAACTGTGATCCAGGGCTCGCGGACGCGGTCCCTAATATCGTCCCGATTGGCCTCGCCGTTGGTCTGGAACTCCAGGACGGCGAGCAGCAGGGCGGCGCACTGATCGCCGCCTAGTAACTCAAGGTAGTCTCTCCGTAGTTGGATGTAATAACTCTTCTTGTGTTCGATGCAGCTGTCCTTCGGCACGGTGGTAAGTCTCCGACTCCCGACACCAGACCAAAAGTTTTGAGTTGCGTTGGGCTTAGATACTTGCTAGGATGAGGCAAGTATTCCGACTCACCGCAATCTGAGCCGCCGAGGGATTAGCTCGGCGGCTCTTCTAATCTATGGTGTTCAAGTAATCCTACACTCACTCGCCGGGATCGAGCAAGAGTTTTTTGTCGGCTGCGTGGATCGCCAGTTTTACCTGCTTTAAGAACGGGTATTTGTGCCGCAATGCTACCATTGACCAGTGAGCGACGGGCCATTCCCAGACTCGCGCGTCTGGGTTGGCATCGTGAAACCAGAGAGTCCCATCCGTTTTCCTGAAGACGACAAACGTAAACTTGGCGGACGGATCTTTGGGCACTAGCACGTCGCCCGGCGCAAACGGCAAAGATTCTTCTTCGGTCATTCTGTGGCCTCGCGGATCGCACGGCGCACTTGCGCCAGAAAGGGATAGCGGTGCTGGAGTAAATGCGCGTAGTTGGCGAGCTTGCTCTCGATGTCATAAGGTTTCTGTAGCACCCACAGTTCGCCGTAGCGCTCGAAAACAGTGAAAGTGATAAACGTATCAAACAGAGCGTGACACTTGAGTACCAGCACGTCGCCGGGCTCGAAGTCAAACTCAGGATTCTTGTGACTCATGGCTTATGATCGCGCGCCGCACGCGGCTTAAGAACGGTTCTAGCTCCAAGAAGCCGACCCAGGTGCCCTCGCGAGGATTTTTAATAGGGGTGGCTGTCCTATGGTACGTCAGTGTCACGCGGTAGGGTAGGGCGCTAAAACCATCGACCATGCCGATGTAATCGGGTGGGGCCAACCATACCTTGGATATCTCGGCTATATCCCCCTTTGCCGACCTACCGGGGGCATGCGGATATTTGGAGTTCGGCCTGACGATATCCCCCACCCGGAACGGGCATTTACTTTTATTATTTGGACTTTTGCGCTTGGGCACGGCGGGCTCCGGTTTTGTATTTGTTGTTGGGATTGGCGGCAGCCTGATGGCCGACGTGATAATGCGTGCGCTTGCCGCTATAGGGGCAGATATAGACTTCGAGCAGTTCGTCTGGGTTCAGACGTTTGAGCGACCGCAGGGCCGCTTCGGCCTTGCCGCGCGAATAGTGGCGGATCTTACTGGTGCAGCGGGAGTGTTTACGAGTGTCCATGTTGGGCATCCTCCCGAGCTTGCTCTATCGCTCTCTTGACCGCTGTGGTGAAGGGGTCCGGGATCAAGGACTCTTCAGGGAATCGCCAAAGACCCCTCTCATTTTTGGGGAACCGATTACACGACAGCGGCTGTCCCGCAATCGTTTCGAGGTTGTATCCTGAAGTATTATACCGAGTCACCCTGAAGGGGCCGTGGCCCCACTGTTTAACGGCAGTGGAGCCACGGAATCCAGTGTATCTGACGATATCCCCTGGCTTGAATTTAGGCATGGCGTTTCTTAGGAATCAAAGTCCATTACCAGGCGGACGTTCTCGTAGCCATACTTGGCCCCGTATGGTAGCATATGCGGCAAGATCTTGGTCCAGAGCTGTTGGCCGCTCTCGGCATAAGATAGCTGCCACTGGACTTTGGTGTAGGGGTGGCCCGACTGATCAAGCGACTGCCCGGCCTGCTCCTGGGCTTTGATGTATTCGCGCATTTTCTTTTCGGAGAGTATCTTGAAGTTGCCGCCCTTGCACCACTCGTGAGGTTCTGGGTCCCGCTCTTTCAGCCGATCCCATCTTTCGAACTCTGCGGCGGAAACGAAGCCCTCTTGTTTGATGACCTGCCGCCAGTCATAGGCCAAAATGTCTTCTAAAGTCACCCAGGTGGCCGAATGTTGATTGGACAGGGCTTGCTTAACGCCATCACTGGCATCCCCTGGGATGCCGCGCTGGGACGACATAGGCTTAGGCTTAAAGCCGAACCCATTGCGGACATCCCCCAGGATCGCGAACATATCATAGTCACGGTCGAGAGTGAGCCGGGGCGTCAACTGGGGCTCGCCTTCCCACTTGCCCGCATAGGGATTGGGAAATACCAAGGCGATCCAGTCTGAATCGGGGGACTTACGATATTCGATACCGGCGTGGATATCAGTTCCCATCGGGGTTCTCCTTATCGATCAGCTTGAACCTCCCCGCGCCGGTTTTCTCAAAGTCCCGGGCCGCATAGAGCGCCGCATAGGCTTCGGCGGAAGCTTGCCAGGCATGTTTTTTACGGGACAGGCCGATATCTATCAAAAACTGCCCGGTATCGGCGGTGGCGACTTCGCCATTGGTCGCTTGGGCCATCGAGCGCAGGGCGTCGATGAGCGGCATGCGTGCCAGCGCGGCCTTGTTGAGCGAGTAATATACCGACGGGTTGACGGGTATGCCCGTGGCCCGGGGCCGTCCCCGGCCCCGGCGGCGGACGACCGGCGGGGGGATATTCCCGGTGAGCACCTCGCGCGCTGGCACCAGCACCTGGAGCTTGTGCTCGATCCCGCGCAGCTCTTCGTGGGCCGCCTGGATCTGGGTAATCAGGGCAGTTCTGCGGGTCCCCAGGGCCGCGATCTCCTGGTCGAGAGCCGAGGGGATGGGTAGCTTGGGTTTAGGGTTTTTCATTTTCGGCATGCTTGATGGCCTCCTTGACCAGATGCAGAAAGTAATGTTCCAAGAGTGTCTCCTGATGGCAATATTGCGGTTGTCCTTCAAAGTTTACACGGCGGTCCTCGATATTAACTTCTGACACAGTGAAGGGCCCCCGGCCATAGCTCTCTACGTAGGCAGGCGCAAGATTGACATTTGCCGGGTAGCACACCCGGTCGCCGACTTTAAACTTGGGCATCGGTGATAGCTTTCTTGACGGCGGAGAAAAAGGGATCTGGCTCCAGGCCGCTGTGTTGATGGCACCGCCAGGCGCTTCTGGAATAGGGACATATCAAAGTAACGTGATGCGGGGTAGAGAGGGCTAGATGGGGGAAGTCGCCCCTATCTAGACTTGTGAGAATCTCTTTGACGATAAAAGGTCCCCGCCCCCATTGCTCGACGAATTCGTCAACCAGTGGTGTTTCCGGCGAGTAGCGCACGTAATCGCCGACTTGAAACTTGGATTTAGGCATTTTCGGTGGCCTTTTTGACGGCAGCATAGAAGGGATCGAGTTCGAGGCCGTGTTCGCTGTGTTCCCAGCGATTCCCGGTTAGTTCGTTGATCATGGATTTGGGATCGCACGGATGCGCTAAGTAGTAAAATGGCCCGTAGGGATCAACCACATAACCCGTTACCCGATATGGCCCGGTTCCATGCTTGGCGACAAAGTCGCCGCGTAAGGCCCTGGCCTCTTGAGGGGTGTACCGGACAATATCGCCTATATCGAACTTAGGCACGGGCTCTCCTTTGCATGCGCTCGTTGATCAAGCTGCTGACTTCGCCCTTGGTATAGGCCGTCAGGATAAACTGGCTAAACTTCGTATAATCTCTTCCAAAGCGGCCATACATAGCCGGATCAAGGGTCGACAGCAAATAGATCTGCTTATGGCTGGGTGGCTCCTGCCGCCAGCGGGAGCTGGCCTTAAGTAGCGGCATATCCGAGGCCGGG
>JACXTT010009577.1_pt1 | contig 13227 bp, 11 predicted proteins | sample 9270951 | NCBI WGS metagenome assembly JACXTT01 (sample SAMN15532306, study PRJNA645909) | rock metagenome | isolation source: weathered quartz diorite | place: Puerto Rico | collected 2017-06-21
AAAACCTGGGGGACGCCACGGTGGGGTGAGAGCGGCTGGGCCAGGGTCGTGTCCGCATATTCGTTCACCTTTGACAGCGGCAGCGTCGGCGAACTGACCATGAGATAGACAATCGGTTGATCGGCGGGATTGACCTTCTTCAGCGTCGGCTGATTCGGCATACCCGGCGGGAGTTGGCGCGCCGATTGCGCGATCGCGGTCTGCACATCCTGCGCCGCCGCATCGATGTTGCGGCTCAGATCGAATTGAAGCGTGATTGAGGTGTTGCCGAGCGTGCTCGTGGAACTGACGGTGTTCAGACCAGCGATGGTTGAGAACTGCCGTTCGAGCGGAGTGGCAACGGACGACGCCATCGTTTCCGGGCTCGCGCCCGGAAGTTCGGCAGTGACTTGAATCGTTGGATAGTCGACGTTGGGAAGATCGCTAACGGGCAGCGCGCGATAACCGATGAAGCCGAACAAAACGATGCCGGCCATGATAAGGGTCGTGGTTATTGGGCGCTGGATGAATAACTCGGACATGGAAAGGTTTCAGGTTTAAGTTTTAAAGTTTCAGGTTCGCTATCCCAACATGAAACTTGAAACTACTGTCCTCCGCCGCGTTGCCGCCCGCCACTTTGTCCCTGTCCGCTCTGTCCTTCACCGCCGGAACTTTGTCCTGGCTGCTGACCGCCCTGCCCACGGCCACCTTGCCCCGGTGCTCGCGCTTGCACCTTCGCGCCGGGCACGATTCGCAGTTGTCCATCAGTGACCACTTGTTCGCCGGGCCGTAGACCTTCTTCGATCATGGTCATGTTGTCGATCGCGGTGCCCGTCTTGACGGTGCGCATCTCCGCCGTGCCATCGGCCTTCACCACATAGACGAATGATTTGTCCTGACCGATTTGGATCGCTTGCGTGGGTGCAACTACAGCTTGACTGGCAACTCCGAGCGTCAGTACTACGTTGACGAACTGGCCGGGATACAAACGTCGATCGTCGTTGATAAAGGTGGCCTTGAGACGCACGGTTCCCGTCGCCGGATCGACCGTGTTATCAACGAGCGAGAGCTTTCCCATGACCGGATTCGCTTCATCGCCGGGAATTTCGCCGCGCACGGCGAGGCCCTCCTTGCCCGATGATTGTCGAATGCGAACGAGATCTCTTTCCGGAACCGCAAACGTTACATAGATGGGTGACGAACTCGTAATGGTCACCATCGGGGTCGTGTCGTTTGCGCGTACTAAGTTTCCCTGGGTCACTACGAGGTTGCCGGTCTTCCCGGCGATGGGCGCGCGAATCGTTGTGTAACTCAGTTGCACGCGGGCGGATTCGACATTCGCCTGCTCGGCTTTCTGCGCCGCCTGTAGGTTGGCGACGGCGGATTGATCCGCGCGGACGGTAGCTTCATCAGCGCGTTGCTTCGTGAGGTCGTTATCGTATTGCTCGCGAGGAATGACGCCGGCTTCTACGAGTTTCAAATCTCTCGCGACGGTTACGCGATCGTTCGCCAGCGTCGCTTCGTCGCGCGCAACGATGTCATTAGCCTGTCGAACGGCCGCCATAGACTTCAAAAGGTTCGCTTGCGCCTGGCTGAGCTGAGCTTGCAGCGGACGCGGATCGATCGTGAAGAGCAGGTCGCCTTTCCTAACTTCCTGGCCGGGCGCAAATGCAACATGCAACAGCGAGCCTTCAACCTGCGACCGAACTGCGACAGTAGACAGCGCTTCGACATTGCCGATCCCTTTGATCTGGATCGGCACATCCTGCTGCGTGACGGCGGCCACTTCGACTGGAACGACTTCACCTGCACCCCCGCGACCACCACGACCTCCACCGGCGGGCGTCGCGGCCTTGTCGCCTAAAAATCGCCACAAGACGACCAGCAACACAATCAGCACGACGATGCTGACGATCTGCACAATCCGGGCTCTCGTTTTCCGTGGCCGGGCGACGCTTGTTGCCGGCGTCGCCGCGGCGTTGACGGGAATCGGGCCCGCCGACTCTGCGCGAGTCATTGACGGTGTATCGGCAAGATCTCTAGAAACTTGTTCGTTCATTACGATGGGTTTCAGACCTGTCGTAGACAAGGCTGATCGTGCGAAGCCTTAGATTTCAGCGCCGAGTTGCTCGGGGGTGATTAATGGTCGCACAGATATCGACGCTCCGCCAAAGATCTTGGTTACAAAGAGTCCTCACGCGGAACTCTTTACGGCGTGGGCCGCGCCGCGATACGACAACTTCGTAACTTATCTTGACTTCATGCGTCTTCGTGATAAGACTGTGCGCTCACACGCCGACTCAGCATCTTTGAAATGGAGTGAACCATGAAATCTCTGAATAATTTTTCGCGCCGATACGTGTCGATGCTTTGCGCAATCGCGCTGGTTGCCGGTTCGTTGGCGCACGCCCTGGCGCAACAATCGGCACCTTCAAAGCGGCCGATTACGCACAAAGATTACGACTCGTGGCGTTCGATCCAGTCGCCCCAGATTTCACGTGACGGAAAGTTCGTTGCTTATGCCTATATGGCCCAGGATGACGATAGCGAGATCGTGGTGCGCAATGTCGCCGGCGGCGCCGAATGGCGCGCCGCGCGTGGCTATCGACCGCCAGCGCCTCCCCCAGACGATTCCATCCCAAATATCGGCGAATTGATCGCGGCGCAGGCTCGGCTGGCGCGACCCGCCTTCACGGCCGACAATCGTTTTGTCGTCTTCAGCATCGAGCCGGCTAAGGCTGATCTCAACAAAGCGAAGCGCGGCAGTAGCCCGACCGTGAGGGAGGGCTCACCTGGAAGCTCGCCCGCTGCGCGAGATGCGAACCTGCCGAAGAATGCTCTCGGCATCATGGATCTTTCCAACGGCCAGATTGCGAAAATCGATCGCGTGAAGAATTTCCAGGTGCCGGAAGACAGCGGTGGTTTCATCGCTTATCTAATGGAAGCTAAGCCGGCGACACCACCTTCCAGTGGAGGAGCACCGAAAGAGAATCCAACGAATCCAAGTGAGTCGATCGAAGACTCAGATGATTCAGCGCAAGCGCCGCAGATCAGTGCGCGACCCGGTCGCGGGCCGAAAAAGGAATACGGAACCGACCTTGTTTTGCGAAATACAGCGACGGGCAGTGAGCGCAGTTTTAATGACGTGGTCGATTACAGCTTGAGCAAAGACGCAAAGACGCTCGCCTACACCGTCGCATCAAAGAATGAAGAAACCAATGGTGTGTACGTCGCGTCGACTCAAAGCGAGGCCGCCCCAATCGCGCTGCTGTCGGGCAAGGGAAAGTATCAGAAGCTGACGTGGGATGAAGACCAGACAGAACTCGCGTTCATCAGCGACCGCGACGACCAGGCGGCGAAGCAAGCGAAGTTCAAAGTCTACATGTGGGAACGCGCGAGCGGGGCTCCGATCGCCGGCACTGGCAGTAGCCCGACCGACAATCGTGGCAGTAGCCCGACCGTCAGGGAGGGCGCAAATAATCATGCGACCGCGCCGCCCGTCGCGACTGAGATCGTTTCGAACTCATCACCCGGTTTCCGCAAAGATTTCGTCGTCAGCGACAAAGCGAATCTGAGTTTCTCACTTGACGGGTCCCGTTTGTTCCTCGGCGCTTCGCCGCCACCGGAACCGGACAAGAGCGCCGAAGATGACACTCCCGCGGATGAAAAGGTGTTCCTGGATCTGTGGCATTGGAAAGACGATTACATTCAGCCGATTCAGAAAGTCCGCGCTGAGCAGGAACGCCAGCGATCATATCGCGCCGCGTACGACGTGAAGGGTAAGAAGTTCGTGCAGCTCGCTGATGAAAAGCTGGAAACGCTCGTGCCTTCGAGTGATGGCCGACTGGCGATTGGTTCCGACAATCGCTCCTATCGCGTCACGAACGATTATGATCCGGGCCTGACGGATTTCTATCTCGTCAATGCCGACGATGGTTCGCGCAAGATTGTGACGCAGAAGCAGCGCTTCAACGTCTCGCTTTCACCCGGCGGCAAGTACGCGATCTATTTTGATGGCAAGGATTGGAACTCTTATTCAGTTGCCAGCGGTGCCAAGGTGAATCTGACTAAAAACCTCGGCGTGAATTTTTTCAACGAAGATAGTGACACGCCCGAGTTGCCAAACGCTTACGGCATTGCCGGATGGACGAAAAATGATCAAGACGTGCTGATTTACGATCGCTTCGACGTCTGGCAAGTCTCGCCCGACGGCAGTGCCGCGAAGACTCTAACCGATGGCGTAGGGCGCAGAGACAAAATCCAGTTTCGATATGTGCGACTTGATCCGAAAGAGCGTTCGATCGATCAGGCGAAGCCTCTGCTCCTGCACGCTGAGAACGAAGATACTCGCGATTCGGGTTTTTATCGCGATCGCATCGGCGGTGGACTGCCAGAGAAACTAATCATGGGGGCGAAGGATTACAACAATCCGACGAAGGCGAAAGATGCCGACGTGCTGATGTTCACCGCGTCGCGCTTTGATGAATACCCAGACGTTTGGATTACGGATGCGAACTTCAAGGCGCCGAAGAAGATCACTAACGGCGATGCCCAGCGCGCGCAGTTCAATTGGGGCACGGCGGAGCTCGTCAACTTTAAGAATACCGATGGAGTAGCGCTCAAAGGATTGCTGCTCAAGCCGGACAACTTTGATCCGAAAAAGAAGTACCCGATGATCGTTTACATCTACGAGCGTCTGTCGCAGGGACTACACCAGTTTCGCAATCCCGGGCCAGGCACTTCGATCAATCCGACTTACTACGTCAGCAACGGCTACCTGATTTTCATGCCGGACATTGTTTATAAGACCGGCTATCCCGGCCGTGATGCCTTGCAGTGCGTGCTGCCGGCGGTGCAGACGGTCGTCGATAAGGGCTTCGTCGATGAAAACAATATTGGCATCCAGGGACACAGTTGGGGTGGCTATCAAATCGCTTACATGGTCACGCAAACGAATCGCTTCAAAGCAGCCGAAGCGGGCGCTGCCGTTGCGAACATGACCAGCGCCTACAGCGGCATTCGCTGGGGCACCGGCCTGCCGCGACAGTTCCAATACGAACATTCACAGTCGCGCATCGGCGGATCGCTCTGGGAGTATCCGATGCGCTACCTCGAAAATTCACCGGTCTTTCACGCCGACAAGATTCAGACGCCGCTCCTGCTGATCAATAACGACGAAGACGACGCGGTGCCTTGGTACCAGGGCATCGAGTTCTATCTCGCGCTGCGGCGGCTGAACAAAGAGGCCTACATGTTCACCTACAACGGCGAGAAGCATGGGCTGCGCAAGCGGATCAATCAGAAGGACTACACGCGGCGCTTGCAAGAATTCTTCGATCACTTTTTGAAGGGAGCACCCGCGCCCGAGTGGATGGAGAGGGGCATTCCGTATTTGCAAAAAGAGAAGGAAAAGGAAAAATATCGCGTGGCGGATGAGGACAAGCCGGTTCGTTAGACCGGCGCCATCACACAAAGAAAGGCGGCCTTAGCGGCCGCCTTTCTTTTACCCGGAGGAGCCAACTCCAGGGTTTCGGCGCTCATAGTGAGCGCGCGAACCTGCCGGCTCAGTCGTTATTGCGCCACCAAGTTAAGGACGCTTGCTTCCTTCCTTATTGACAGTTACTACGCTGCCATCGACCGCATTCACCATCACGTGGTGCGTGACGGGGTTGGTCTCTTCACCCGAAAGAATCACGACGTGATAGAGCACCTGACTTGGCTTGGCGAGTTCGCCGGGCTCTTTCCATCGTTCTCCCACCAAACTACATTCGAGCACCTTGCCCGGGGCTTGACTGGTCGCGATCTGGATTGCCTGATCCATACTGATCTTCGCCATTCTTACTAAGACAGCTCTTTGTTTGTCCTGCTGCTCGCGCTCCTCACGGGCGCGCCCTTCATCGACTTTCAGATACACGTAGTTCTCGCCCTGAGTGGTCGCCGCCCACCCCTCCGTCTTGATCTTCATCCTCATCTCTTCGAGTTCACGCTGGAGCTTCGCTTTCACCTCGGCGTTCGTCTCGTTCCGGATGCCCTCTTCGAGTTCCTGAATATGGCGCTCCATCTTCGCTTTGATTTCCTGCTCGCGGCGGCTGCGCAGCTCTCTCTTTTCCTGATCTTCACGTAATGGTTGCTGCGCTTGCGCCTGAGCCGCCTTGATATTCAGATGAACCGCGAAAGCCCCGGCGGCGAGGCAGGGCAGCGCCATCAGTAACGCTGCCGCGATTAACCAGGCTCTCTTCTTACTCGCATTCACAGTTGTTTTCTTCAGCAATGACATGATTCTAACCTCCAGGATGTCGGCATCGGCGATGCCTACGGCTACGGTACGCGCGCGGCGGGCCAAAGGCATGGCCGAACGCGCGAGTTGCACCAGCGAGCGCGCGTAAACTTCAGGTTGCAGTAGCAACTCGGCCACCAACTCATCGCAGCGCAGCTCGCGGGTTTGTGTGATTCGCCGTCGCATCAGCACCGCGGCCGGATGAAACGACAAGGGGAGAAAAATCAATTCGTAAATAAGATTCATCAGGTAATCGCGCCGCCGCACGTGGACCAGTTCGTGACCCACTGCTGCTGTCAACTCTTCATCGCTGGCTTCCTCGGCTAATTTGTCCGGCAAGATGATCAGCGGGCGAACGATACCGACAGTCGCGGGCGCGCTTAAAACGCTCGAGTTCACCAACGTGACTTCCCGTGCTGCAATTGCGCGACGACATTCTGAAACGATTGCGTGCACTCGATGCGTCGCAGCAAAAGGCCGCGCGTCGTGCTTTGTGGCTCCGGTCATCACCCAAGCGCGTCCAAACCTGATGGCCCGATAACTGATAAAGATGAAAAAGACCGTGAGGAGAATCGCGGCAACACCTCCACCGATTTCAAGTCGCGGGGGCACCGTTGTCGCCGCCGCTAGACTTGATTCCGGAATGTTCGCGATGACGACTGGCGCTACTGCTTCGATTGGTGGCGCAGCCGCCGCCGGCGTAGAAGCATTCAATAACGGAAGCATCGACGTCAAAACCGGAAGGGCCAGCGAAAGGAGCAGAGCTACTACCCAAACCCAGTGGCGATAGCGAGCCATCGTTCTTCGCAGGAGAAGATCGGCTAGCGACGCGACCACTGCGACGAGCGCTACTTGCCAGCTGGCGTTCAGTAAAAATGACAAAAGGTATTCGGCAGCGCTCTTCATTTCTCCTTCTCCTCTTGGTCCTTGATGAGCTTTTGCAGCCGTGCAAGTTTCTTCGGGGTGAGATGCCTGGTTTCGACGAGGCTCATGACGAGACTCTCCGCCGAACCTCCAAATAAGCGATCGACAATATCTGTAATGTGTTGGCGAGTGACGTGGCTGCGGCTCACGACCGGTGCATATTCGTAAGCCCGATCCTTGAGCACGCGCTTCACCTTGCCCTTCTTATGCAGGATGTTGAGCATCGTCTGCACGGTCGTATAAGCCAGATCGCGCTCCAGATGCTGCTGTACCGACTGCACATTTGCCGGGCCGGTTTCCCACAACACGTGCATAATCTCCAGCTCTAAAGGGGTTAGATTTTCCGTCTTTCGTCGCGCCATGCCACTTTCCACTCCTAAGGATTTAGGACTTATACGCCCAACCGGGCGCAGCTGTCAACTAATTTCTTAGGAGATGCTGCGAGAGCGGTCGATACGATTTGGGTCAGGATTGTTTCCGTTGCACCAGCACTTGAAACGACGCCGCCATCCCGTTCGGCATGATCAGCTCTCGCGCGCCGGCATTCAAGTTGAAGAGTTCGGCCTGATCGGAAATTGCCGACCCGGCCGCCTGCAGCGTTTCCAGTGCGCCCTCCGCCAGCAGGAACTGATCGAGTGGTTGCAGCGCGAGCGTCAGCAAACCCCTTCGCTCGCCTGCTTCGATCATCTGGGTCCAATCGATCGTCGTGGTCAAATCCTGCTCACCGGGATTCGACAAGCCATCATCGCTGAGTCGATGCCCGCGAAAAGTTCGCAACGTCCCTGAGAAGCGATTTGGATCGTTCAGCAGATCGTTGCGCGCAGCTCCGTAATCCACGGTGACTACAAAACCATGATCGGTCAGTGCAGCAGCGCGCTCCACGAAATCTTCAGCGCCAAGACTGACTTCGAAAATTTGTCCTTCGGTCAGTTGCAAATTAATCCGGTCGCAGTACCGGGCGACCTGAACACTCGGCTCCGTTTCGATCCAAACAAATTCGTCTCGTCCCCCGAGGTCAACGCAGAGTTCCTTCAGTTTGTGAGCGCGGCCGATCACCCGATGAACTGGAAAGGCATCGATGAGTTCATTCGAAAAAACGATCCCGGTGATCCTGTCAGCAGCTCGACCGTCAGAAAGAGCCTCGCTTGTAGGGTTGTCTTCACTGACGATCGGGCTTCTGACACTAGCGCGATCCGAAAGCTCAGCCAACCTGGCCGAACATTGCTCGCGTGAAACCGCACTCGCTTCCTCGATCACATACTTGGTTGCGTCGAATACCTCGGAATGATTGGACCGGAGGCTGTTCAAAACTCCGCACGCGAACTCACCCGAACCAGCGCCGATTTCAGTTATCGTGAACGGCCGGGGCGATCCAAGTTCGGCGAACAGCCTGGCAAAATGGTTCGCGAACACAACGGCGAAGAGTGGGCTCACTTCGGGCGCAGTGCGGTAGTCGCCTGAGCGGCCTTGTCTGGTTTGATGGCGGCAGTAGTAACCCTCGGACGTGTCGTAGAGCGCTGCCTGCATCCATTCGCGAAAGGTGATTGGGCCTTGTCGCTTGATGCGGTCGCGTAATCGATCGGCGAGGCTCACTCCGGCTTGGGTTCTTTATCGAGAAGCTGAGTGGTGCTATCGGTGACGCTCGGCGGTGCGACGATCTCTGCCGTCTGGGGTCGTCGCCAGGGAGCAGTTTGATTGACCGACGGAGGAGGCAATGCGGACACGCGCGCGGGTGGAATAGAAGGCGGCGCGAAGCTGGTTTGCGCTGGAAACTGATATTGGGGCGGGGCTCCTTGTTCGAAGATGGCCGCGAAGAGCATTCGCAACGGACCGCCAACAAAGCAAACAATCGCAGACATCGCGGCGAAAAACGCAAAGACATTCTCCAGCCTGCCCGGTGCAAAGCCCGACATCACCCCAAAGATGGGAACTATTAGCGCGCCGAGTAACATCAGCATCGCGCCCTGCTTCACGCCTCGGCGTCGTGGTGAGATCTGCTTTTCGCCGGATGGCTCTTGATAGAAAGGCAACATCCCGCCGTGTGCCAGCAGATGCATCACGCCCTCCATGGAGAAGCCGCAACGCGAGCAAAATCGCATTGAGTCAGTCGCTTGTTGTTGGCCGCATCGAGGACAGAACATGGTTGAATTTTGGAAGCTGCGTTAGCCGTTGGCGGTGGTTGATGACTTCTCGATAGAGTAAGCGCCGCCGCGCATTTGCTTCAAAACTTCACGCGCCCGCAACAGATGATGCCCTGCACTGACGAGCGTGTCCAGCAGAAGCGAAAGCAATGGCGTCTCTCCTGCCGGGGTCACGATCTCTTTCGTCAGATCAGCATCGATCTTGAACATCTGGAACCCACGTTGACGCGTCGCGTCAACTTCGCGCAGATACTCCAAAACCTTTTCCGGCGTCGGCAAAGTTTCCGGCAGCGTCCATTCAAAAGCATCGTCCCAAAGACTCGCCGTGATTCCGCCGAACGCCTGCTCGACAATCCGCGCGCTCCGCACGATGTGCTCGCCACACGACAGTGATCGCGAATCGCCCTCCAGCCTTCGATAAAGCGTGTCCGAACTGAGCCCCTGAATTACTTCGCGCCAGCCAGATGTAAGTCGAGCAAACTTATTTTCGAGGATGTCGATTAGTGCCTTCATTGATTCAATGATTCATTGATCAATGAGCTGATGATATCACGCAGATTTCTTCGATCGAATAGGATCAGTCGCTGAAGGAAGCGCCGGCATGCTCCACGCATCAGCCGTTCGGTCCAAGGTAAGACTCGTCGCCCCGCCGAAAGCTTTTTGTTGGGAAGCGACATACTGACGCACGGCGACCCCTAGAATCAGAACTGACAAGGCGATCCAGAGAATGGCCCAGAACATCGCCGGAATTCCCGTGGCGTTCGCCATATTCAGCGCGTCAGTGGGCACGGTCGTAGCAAACGGCGAAGAAAGAAAGAACACCGTTTTGAGATCGAGCAGAGCGTTCAGCACGCATTGCACTGCCAGTAAGCTGACGAGAAAAGTCGCAACCTTTGCCGAAGCAAAACGCGCCACTGCGAACAGGCCAACCGACAAGAGTCCTCCAGCCAGCAACGTGAACGGAATGCCACCCACTGATCCCCACGTACCGCTCATCAACGGCTTGATTACGCCAAAGATAGTCGTCAGTGCCAGCACCACGATTGAAGATCCAAGCAGAACAATGCGCGCGCCGATCGAGCGACGAATCAGTACGAGCAGCATCGCGCCGAAACTCATGGCGCCAACATAGCCCGCGCTGGAAACGACCATCTGCGAAATGACTCCACCCTGGGTCGTGTAGGTTTCACCACTGCCATTCATTGCTACGCTTAGGCTTTGCACCGAATTGCCGGTCAGCAGAGCCACGATGGCGTGACCGCCTTCATGAATAAACGTGACAAAAATGCGGAATGGATAGCTGAGAATTTCGGCGAATGGAATAAACCAAAGGGCGATGGACAGAACCGCGGCCAGCAGGAGCGTCATCGCTTGCGGCCGGGCGTCGCTGGAAAGTTGGTATTTCATCGGATGCGTCCTCGTCTTTGCACGATCATGAACGTCGCGTGCGCTTAGGTTGTTCCATCGCGATTCGCTGTGCGCTTAAAATCACCGGATTTTCCACCGGTCTTTAGTTCGAGCTGCACCTCTGTAATCGTCATCGATTTATCTAGCGCTTTGCACATGTCATAGACCGTGAGGGCGGCGACAGACACCGCGGTTAACGCTTCCATTTCGACGCCCGTTTGAGCTCTGGTTGAAACTTCAGCTTCGAGATTAACCCCATCGTCTTTCACCTCGGCGCGTACATCAACGTGGGTGAGAGGCAGAGGATGACACAGTGGAATCAGTTCGGCAGTTCTTTTCGCGGCCATCACGCCTGCCAATCGCGCGGCTTCCAGCGGATCGCCTTTTGGTGTCGTCTGGTTTCGAATCGCGGCCACTGTCTCCGCAGACATCAACACTCTGGCGGAGGCCACGGCGCGCCTCACTGTAACTTCCTTCTCGGAAGTATCGACCATCGTTGCGCGGCCGTGTTCATCAATGTGCGTGAGATCCGACATTCGTTAGTCTTCAAGGTCAGAAACCGCAGAGGAAACGGAGGATTTCGCAGAGGACGCAGAGTCTTCATAATGATTGACAACTCGTCTGATTCCGTTGCGCAAATGGAGAACGTGGAAATTGAAAATGAGACCGAGCTTAAGGTCGGCTAGCTTGAGATAAGTCAGTACCTGGGCAAGAACAACGTCGTCGATACCAGCGATGGCTTTGACCTCGACGATAAGACGTCGCTCGACAAGAATATCAACACGATAGCCCGCTCCTAATTTCACATCCGCATATACCAATGGCATTGGCTTTTCCTTTTCCACGAAAAGGCCCGCCTGCCTAAGCTCAAAACACAAACATTCCTTGTAAGCCGACTCCAGAAGCCCTGGGCCGAGCGCGCTATGTACTCTCATCGCACAACCAATGACCGTTTGAGTGAGTTGATAGTCAGTCATTCCTCAGCGCTCCTCTGCGGAATCCTCTGTTCCCTCTGCGGTTTGTACGCGTCACATTATAAGCGGCACAAAGAAGAATCAAGCCGGTTAGGTTATGGAAGACGAACTATTCTGACGACGGAGCCAGCGTTCAAGTCTCTTGAGCCGATGGGTAGGTTTATTAACGCCGTCGCGCGGGCGAACGAAACGAAATCTGAAGAGCCGCCCCACTTCAAAGGCTCAGCCATGAGGGCTCCCTTCTCATCAGAGCGCAGGACTGCCGGCAAGTAACTCTCTCGATCAGGCGAGCCTTTCAAATCTCGCGCGAGCACCGCGTGTTCGTGACGAAGCGTCGGGTCCTTGGCGCCTTGCATCGCGCGCAGCGCCGCGCGCGCGAACAGATTGAAAGTCACGGCAACTGAAACAGGATTGCCGGGCAGCCCAAACAGAAGCGTCTTGCCGATTCGGCCGAACACCGTCGGCTTACCCGGTCTTAACGCAACCCGCTCGAAGAAGATCTCCGCGCCGAGATCCTTGAGCGCCGCTTTCGTGAAATCGTAGACGCCCATCGATACGCCGCCAGAAGTAATCAGCACATCGCAGCGTTCGATCGCAGCAGTTATTTCCCTTTTCAGCTCGTCACGATCGTCACCGGCTAACGGCAAACGCTCGACGGTGGCACCGGCGAGCTTCGCATAAGCTTCGATCGTGTAGTTGTTCGAATCGCGAATCTGATCGCGCGCCGGTTTCTGTCCGACATCAACGAGTTCGCTGCCGGTCGCCATCACGGCGACTCGCGGTCGACGACCGACTTCCGCGTTCGCATAACCAAACGACGCAAGCGTCGCAATCGTCTGCGCGTTAACGTCTTCCCCTGCGCGCAGCACCGTTTCACCAGCTTTGATTTCATCCGCGCGCCGCACAATCGAGCGGCCAACTTCGACGGATTGCAAGATCTCAACCTCGCCGGCGCCGTTTACTTCGCGCGTCAGCTCAACCTGCTGCACGGCATCCGCGCCAACGGGAACCGGCGCGCCAGTCATGATGCGCACCGCTTCACCCGCTTTCATCGCTTGATGCCAGCCGGCGCCGGCCGCGGACTCGCCGACAATTTTCAGGCGCGCCGGTGTCTTCGCAACATCAGCCGCCCGCACTGCATAGCCATCCATCTGCGCGCGATCGAACGGCGGCAGATCTGTATCGGCGATGATGTCCTCGGCGAGGATTCGTCCGATCGACTGGCTGATGGCCACAGATTCAACCGGCAGAGCGGAAGTCTGGGAGAGAACGATCTTGATCGCTTCGGCGACGGGAATCATCGCGGGAATTGTAGTTTTGTGTTGACGGGATTAGCAAAAGCGGGTCAGGCCGCAATCAAAAAACGAAAAGCGGTTGCCCTTCAAAATGAAAAGCAACCGCTTCGATTAATGGCGGAGCCGACGGGACTCGAACCCGCGACCTCCGACGTGACAGGCCGGCGTTCTAACCAACTGAACTACGACTCCGCATTAAAGTAGAGGTTAGAGGCTAGAGGTTAGAGATT
>JACXTT010009578.1_pt1 | contig 13223 bp, 12 predicted proteins | sample 9270951 | NCBI WGS metagenome assembly JACXTT01 (sample SAMN15532306, study PRJNA645909) | rock metagenome | isolation source: weathered quartz diorite | place: Puerto Rico | collected 2017-06-21
AGCTGGGCCTCGATGAGTTTGCAAGGCAACTGTACAGTTCGATAATCGAACTGAAGAGTTCCAATGCAGACAAGAAGGAACAACAATACCATCGTAGTATCGGCACTGAGCGCGCGGACCGGCTTCGGCAAGCTGTTGCGCCGGGTCGAAGAGGAGCGCTGCTCACTCGTGATCGAGAAGCGCGGCACGCCCAAGGCGGTGCTGCTCAGCATCCGTAACTACGTGCGCCTTGCCGCGCCCGAGCCGGAGGTGCTCCGGGTGATCGGCGAGGAATCGAAGCGCAAGGGCATGGACAAGCTTACCTCGCGGCAGATTGACCAACTCATCAGGTCGGCCCGTGCGGAAAAGCCCAAGCGCGGATGATCCCGCTCCGGCCGGTGATCGACACGAATATCATCATCTCGGTGGCTCTCAAAACGGACGGCCACGAGCGCACAGTCCTCCTGCTGGCGATTACGAAACCCGCCCGGCTCTATGTCACGAACGCTGTTCTGGCGGAATACCGCGAAGTGCTCGCTCGCCCCGAACTGAAAATCAGCAGGGGCCTCCGGCAACAGCCTCTCCAACTCGTCAAGAATAATGCGCAAATCGTAAAGCCCTTGCGCCCGCTCCAGGTCGCGAAGGACCCCGGCGACAACAAGTTTCTGGAATGCGCCGACGCCGCGCGCGCGGAATATTTGCTGCCCTGCAACCAGCGGCGCTTTCCGAAGTTCGGAAAAAGACCAAGACGATTACGTCGCGCGAGTTCATCAGTATCGTGGCACAGCATCTGGTCCCTTGAGACCTCCCGGCGATAGGCCGGAGCCCGCCCGCTCCCGCCCCACCCAAGTAAAAACAGCTCATGTCGCCATTGACAAGAAAAGTTGTCAATGCTCTAATGTTCCTATGCTCAGCGTGGCCGTCATCGATCATCCGGCCGCCGCGATGGTCGCCCTCGACCCGGTCCGGAGCAGCCTGCTTGCCGAATTGTCCGAGCCCGCCTCCGCCGCCGCGCTCGCCGCGCGCCTCGGAATTGCCCGCCAGAAGATCAATTACCACTTGCGCGCCCTCGAGTCGCACCAACTGGTTCACGCGGCCGGGGAGCGCCGTTGGGGCGGCCTGACCGAACGCCTGATGGTCGCCACCGCCTCCTCTTACGTAATCTCGCCGGGCGCGATGGGCCCCGCCGCCGCCGACCCGGACCGCAATCGCGACCGTCTTTCCGCCGGCTATCTCATCGCCCTCGCCGCCCGCGTCATCCGCGAAGTCAAGGACCTCCTCGGCCGGTCTGAAGAAACCGGCAAGCGCTTGCCCACGCTGTCCGTGGACAGCGTGATCCGTTTCCGCTCCGCGGCCGATCGCGCCGCGTTCAGTAATGAGCTCACCGCCGCCGTCGCCCAACTTGCCGCGCGCTACCACGATGCGTCGGCCCCTGGCGGCCGCCCCCACCGCCTGGTAATCGTCGCCCATCCCTGCTGTAAGAATCAAATGCCGCAAAAATCTCAACCCAAGGAGTCTTCATGAGCAACAATCGAGTCGTCCATTTCGAGATTCCGGCGGACCAGCCGGAAGCGCTCACGCAGTTTTACAACGGCCTGTTCGGCTGGAAGTTTCAGAAAGCGCCTCTTCCCGGACCGGAATACTGGCTCTGTGACACGGGCTCCGAGGGCCCTGGGATCAACGGCGCCGTGATGCAGCGGCAGGATCCGCGCCAGCCCTGGATGAACTACGTGGACGTCCCCAACATCGACGCGGCCGTCGACAAAGCCACCCAACTCGGCGCAACCGTAGCGCTCCCTAAGACCCCCATTCCCGGCGTCGGCGCGCTGGCCGCCATCATCGACCCTCAAGGCAACATCTGCGGCCTCTGGGAGCAATCGAAAAAGTAGGGCTCGCCAACCGGCGTGGCGCGGACACTTGTGTCAGCCGTGCCGGGACTCGTCTCGGCACTCTTTCGATTCAGCGAAAAATCTCGCTACAAGCAGCATGGCCGGCATAGTGTACCAAAGGCAAAATTGTCGTCGTCTAGCCTTCTCGCCTGTGTCGCGCCGCCCGAAGAGTGGATGAGCCGCCCCCATCACACCCCAAAGGAGCCTTTTGATGAGCCTCAAAAAAGACCCGTCCGGACGCCGTTCGGTCGAAGTCGAAGTCGAAGTCCCCGGCACGCCCGAAGAAGTCTGGCAAGCCATCGCCACGGGCCCCGGAGTCTCCTCCTGGTTCGTCCCCGTCGACATCGAGGAGGGCAAAGACGGCGAACCCACCCGGGTTATCTCTCACTTCGGCCCGGGCATGGACGGCGTCGCAACCGCCACAGCCTGGGACCCGCCCCACCGCTTCGCCGCGGAGAGCCGGGACCTCGGCCCGAACGCTCCCGTCCTCGCAACCGAGTGGATCGTCGAAGCGCGCGACGGCGGCACGTGTATCGTGCGCGTCGTTCACAGCCTCTTCGCCGGCAGCGACGACTGGGACGATCAGCTCGGCGGCATCGAATCCGGCTGGCCCGGCTTCTTCCGCATCCTCCGGTTGTATATGACACACTTCCGCGGCCGCCCCTGCAGCGCTTTCCGGGTGATGGGGATCGCCCCTTCGCCCGAATCGGAAGTCTGGGCTGCGCTCGCCGGTCCGCTCAGCCTCGCGGGCGCCGCCGCCGGACAGCGCATCAACGCCGGCCCGGACACGCCGCCATTCCGCGGCCTGGTCGAGCACGTTGGCGAAGGCAAGCATCCTCACCAGATCCTGCTGCGGCTCGACGAGCCCGCGCCCGGCATCGCCTTCCTCTTCGCCCACGCCATGGGGAACCAGGTATTCCTAACGGTCAGTTTCTACCTCTACGGCCAAAGCGCTGCCGCCGTCGCCGCCCGCGACGAACCCTTATGGCAAACGTGGTTAAACGGACTCATCTGATCGCTCGATGGGATGAAATCGGGAAACAATTAAAACTCTTTGGTCCACGACCGCTCCTGTCCATCAAGGCCGATTGGGCTACCCGGCAGGCGCCACATTAGGAGGTAGGCGGAGCGACGGTCGTCCAACAGTCGGACCCGCGGGATAATGAAGAGTGTGTACGAGCTGGGTTTGCGCCCGCCCGGTGTTTGGCGGAGTGTAAAGGCAACGCAATGAAAAGGGGGGAGCCATCGCGATGATCATCGAAATTCAGGTAGTGGTTCAGTTTGAACCCGCCGCCCGCGCGGGCCGCGTCGATTTCGGTTCACGCGCTTCGAGCAAGCCAATGATTTCCTCCACAGACCAAATGTGATCGGCGATGCCAGCTTTGACGGCGGGCATCGTGCCGAGTGTCATGTGCTTCCGTCCAAAGTTGTACCACATCATGTAAAGCGCGACGGACGCGCCGTGATTCTCCAGCTTCTTTGAGAAGCCATTTGTCAGCCGCGTAAAGCGACGCATCGACATCCGCATAGTAAGATTCTGACGCTCCACGTAGCTGGTGCTGATGTGTTCCGGGTTGGGACGGCCCGTGACCGTATGGCTCTCACAACCGATGCAAGTAGCCGGGCTATAGCGTTTTTGGGGTTCCTGGGATTCGCCGTAAATCTTCACGAGCATTGCGTAGTCGATTTCTTTTCCAAAGACACCCTTAACCGCAGTCAGATATGCCTTGAGCCCGTCCGTGGTCAGCTGCACGCGATTCGCAAGCCGTCCGGCAAGGTCTTCGATAAAGGTTCGCGCGGACGCTGCGTCTCTCGTGCCTATGAGCCAGGAAGGAATCAGTTTTGTGTCAGCATCAATGGCAACCCAGGTCCAAACATCGCCAGCGTAGCCGCCAGCTTCAAAATGTTCCGGCTTCACGTTCTTCTGTTTGGCATAGCAGAACGCCCAGGCTTCGTCAGCCTGCAACCGTTGGCACGGAAGGTCGCGCATGATGGCATCCATGTACTCGGAGCACGCCGCGCCGATCTCAACCAGGAGCTTCAGGATGGTGTTCTTCGAGACGCCCGTCATACGGACCGTGGAGTTGATGGAGTTGCCTTCCAGTAGGCACCGGACCTCTTGGGCGCGCCGTTCTGTATCAATCCTGTTCATACTGACTCTTCTGCTTGCTCGTGCAGGGAAAGTAAACCTGAAAATGCACTCCTTCGCCTTATTGCCGCCCTTTGTGGCAGCTAAGTGGTGACGGTATAACAACTTACGTAACCCTTTTGTTTTTAGTAAGTTCTGTGATAACATACGCCTGTGAGCGGCATCCCTACTGGTTCCGAACCGATTTTGGCGACGCTTGTCGCGGGCCTTGAGCAGTTGGGCTACCGCGGTCCACGTCTTGAAAGGAACTATAGCTTCCCAGATTGGTTCAGTGGACAAAAGATCCGTACTTTGAGCGCGGCGGCTTTTGCCCAGACGCCTATTTCGTACGAGACTGCGTGCATCGGCGTAACCGAAGCGAACGGCTTGCGCGAAATGCCCTTGATAAACGGCTTGCGCGCATTTGGGGCTCCACTCGTGCTGGAGATTGACGGAAATGAAATCCGCGAATGGGCGGTCTCTCGAATCGAAGACAAACATATTTTACTTGGCAGGTGTCCCGCCAGTCAAATCCACAAGGTCATCGCAGAACGCTCTAGCGAGTGGACGCCCGAATCTCTGCTCCGCGCAAAGAATATAGGCTCATTCAAATGGAACGAGCAACTCAACCTATTCGCTGGACTGATTCCGGAGCTTGAAGATCGCATTCAGACATCCCTAGATCCACTTTTGCACGAGACTTTGTCCCGCACGCGAGCGGCCTACGCCACATCTGCGAACAAGGCACCTGATGCCCGTGATCTCTTTCAGCTTGTATTTTGGGTACTTACTGCCAAAGTTTTCCGGGATCGCGGCCTTGATGGATTTTCGGCACTCAGCGGAGACCCAGAAGACATTCTAGCTGCGGTAGCGAAGCACTACAGGACTAATGCGCCAAGGCTGCTGAACAGGGAAGCTCGACAAGCCGCAGCAGCAAGCGTTTGGCGCGAGTTGGATTTCCGTAATCTCTCTGTTGAGGTCCTCGCTCACATTTGGTCAAAAACGCTCGTTGACCGAGATACAAGAAAGCGTCTCGGCATTCACCGGACGCCGCGTGCCATCGTTCGGTACATCGTTGAGAGAATCCCTTTCCAGTCGGATGGAGATGAGGACCGTATTGTTTTTGAGCCATGCTCGGGCAGTGCTGCCTTTTTGATCGGAGCATTAAATCACCTAAGGCCAAACTTGGTCTTGGCGGCACCGCAGGAACGTCATAGGTTTTTCGTGAAGCATCTTGCTGGAATGGAGTATGACCCTTTTGGAGTAGAGATTAGTACCCTGGCATTAACTCTTGCGGATTTTCCGAACCCAAATGGCTGGAACATACGAAGGGGTGATGTTTTCGGTCCCAACGCGATGACGGATTTACTGCGAAAGTCTGGCGCCGTTCTCTGTAATCCCCCATTTGAAGTACTCAGTGAAAAAGAGAGATTGCGCTACGGAACTACAGATGTCCGGAAGCCGGCGGAACTACTGCGTAGGGTCCTGACCGATCTCCATCCGGACGGCGTTCTTGGATTCGTTCTTCCATATATTGCGGTGGACGGAAAGGCATATGCCGACACACGAAAACTGTTGGCTAGTCGCTTCGGTTCCCTCGAATTCACAGTCCTTCCTGAACGATCTTTTGAGGATGCGGAAACGGACATAGCTATTCTCATCGCGACGGAACCTATACCTCACTCTGCGACGAGGGTTGCGTTTAAGCGCGTAAACGACAGCGAGCAGGACTGGGATAGATTCAGGCGTGATCAGAGCGTCGCGACCAGCTACGAAGAGCAGTTTACTCCAGAGACAGCGCGCAAAGGTCTAATTCTGGGAGACCTACCCGAAGTGTGGAGCTTTTTGTCTTCACATCGAAGGTTGGGGGAAGTAGCCGATATTCATCGTGGCATTGAATGGCGTTCCAAAATAACTCCTGACCTGCATGTACGAAGCATTCCATCCGCTCACTACAAGCTTGGCGTTCCACCCAAGGCGAAGTTCAATGCGTTTCAGGTTCCGACGCTGAAATACCTAAACGTCGATCCAAGAGAGCAGCGTGTCAATGCGTGGAAACACGAGTGGTCAAAGCCAAAGGCAATTCTTCCCAAGTCTAGGGTGTCAAGGGGGCGGTGGCGGTTGATCTCCTTTGCTGATCGGGTAGGAATAATCTGTTATCAAACGTTTTACGGAGTATGGCCCAGATCCGATCAGTACGATGAAGTCCTATTGGCAGCTACCCTGAACTCGCCAGTTGCTAATGCGTTTGTAGCGACCAGAGAAGGAAGTCGCGATATTACAGCAGAAGTTCTTCGGCTGATACCAATGCCGAAGTTTTCCAGAGGGACCGTAGATCAGATTCACGATCTTGTGCGTCGATACGAACTGAGCATCAGTCAAGTGCCTTTCGAGAACCCTGAAGACTCTGAATTACTACTGAAGCATATCGACGCTCTCGTGGTCGAAGCTTATAGGATGCCTCCGCGATTAGAACGCGCCGTCTTCGACTATTTCGAGGACAACCCTCGAAAAGTTGGCCATAGCTTCAGCAACTATTTCCCACGTACGTTGGATGTATTCTTGCGCCTATCCGAATTCCTTGACGACAAGAAGTTGTCACAGAGCACCGTTGGGGAAATCTTAAAGAGAACAAGGGTTCGATAGGACTGTGCCTGGATACCTCCTCGACACGAACCACATCGACGCATGGGAGCGCCAGGAACCAGCCTTTATGCGTCACCTCAACGCGGCCCGTCCGGAAGACCTACTCTGGGTGTGTCCAATAGTTTTGGGAGAAATTGAGTGCGGTCTTCGCGTAACGGCGGTGACCGATCCCCAGAGGCGAACACAATGTAGACGATTTATCGAAGAAGAACTACGGCTGGTTCACCCTATAGAATTTTCAACTCGCGACAGTTACGCTGAAATCATGGAGTGCATTTGGCGACAACACCCACCCGCAAATGGCCGAATCAAGACCCAAGCACATTTGAGCACTCTTGGTGTTGATGTTAACGACATTTGGATCGCCGCTGTCTCCTTAGAAAGAAACTTGGTCCTGTTAACGGAGGACCGTATGGATGTAATCAGGGCGTGCGTGCCGGAGATTAGATTCGACAACTGGCTCATCTAGAGGGTTGCTATGCACGTCGCCAACGCGTCCTCGCAGCTTTTGTCGCGATTGCCTTACGCTTCGCGGCGCTCAGGGTAGCTGCGCGCGCCTTCCCGCCTTTGGACGCTCCGAGCCTCGAAAGGGCGACAGCAGCAGGGTTACGAGTGTCAGGCGGATCGGACTTCGCTGGCAGTGGCTTGCCTTCCATCGTCTCTCCAATGAGATCCCCAACGACGGATCTCGCCAGCAGGTTCGGATCGCGTGGACGCTTAGGGGGCTTGCTTGCTCGGGAAGGCATCATCCGTAGTATACTACCGAATGCCATGGCATCCTCCAAAAAAACGCCCGTGAACTTTCAGGAGTTCGACTCGCTGGTTTTGACCGCTGAGTTCAGCAAGGACGGAAGGACGGTAATCGTCAAGCGTCTACAGGGCAAAGTGAATCGAGGTCAGTGGAAATTTCAATTTGATCGATTGGCAACCTGGAAATGCACAGACGCCGCTGATCCCTACGTTCGAGACAATTGGACGAGAGACTACCAGTTCGATAAGAACAACGTCCCGGAGGTTGCCATCCTGAAAGCAAAACAGTTCTTGCTTCAACAGTTGGACGTGAAGTCCGCCGGTTCAAACTGAACCACTACCGAAATTCACAAACCGGAACTGGAAAACCTCATCTGAGAGCGGATGGAGAGCGGCAGCTTTCAGAACGTCGAAGATGTCCTTATGCAAGCGCTGAAATCGTCAATAGCGGCTCAACAGCCCACCGCTAAGCCGCGGAAGCCAAAACTCACCCTCGGACAGTTCCCTTTTGGAATCTCCCCTCCGTGACTCGGGGTTGCAGTTGGACCGGAACAGTGACTACCCCAGGCACATCGAGCTGTGAGCGGATTCCTCGTCGACACGAACGTCATCTCCGAGTTCATCAAGCCCCAGCCAGACCCTAGAGTAATCGGCTGGCTCGACGCCGCCGATCCGGAATCTCTCTTCGCCAGCGTGGTCACCTTTGGCGAAATCAGACTTGGCATTGAGGATTTGCCCGCTGGTAAGCGTCGCGCCGCCTTGGATCAATGGTTTGAGCAAGGATTACCGGCTTGGTTCGACTCTCATCTATTGCCAGTGACCCGGCTCATCGCGGATCGCTGGGCCGGATCGCCATTGAGGCTAAGAGGAGGGTACTTCGCTCACAACTGCCGACGGTCTGATTGCCGCCACTGCCATCCAACACGATCGCGCGATCGTGCCGCGGAACGTGACAGATTTCGCGACCTGTGGCGCGGCTATCGTTAATCCGTGGGACACTTAACCTCCGCCACCATTTAAAGGGGTCGGATAGCCCGATTCTACTTGCCCGACCACCTATCGAGGGGCCCGGAAGGGCCGGCTGGCGCGGCAACGTCACCTGGTTTGGCAGGCGGATGAAGCGGCTCCAACGGGACTTTCATGCCGGGTCGGTGGAATGGGAGCACGTGGAACAGAGTGTTCGGGTGTGGATCGCTCATGCGTCGTTCGGCAATACGTCCGTGTTGCGCGAACGGCGGCTCTCGCGGTTTGCGTTCGGCAGAGGCGCGTGCGGGGCGCGTCCTTCAACAATGATGCGACGAACCTGCGCCGCCGTCCGTAACAGGAACGAGCCCGGCAACCGCAACAACAATATCGGGCTTCGGTGCGTCCGGGATCTGAAACGAAGAGGCCCTTGGCTTTTTCGCGCGGCCGGAACTGGCAAGGCTACGTCCAGGCCGGGAGTGCCCTTCCACTTTCCGGGCCGCGCCCTGGCGCGCTCCACGCATTGGAGATGGCGTCGAATAGCAAAAAGAGCCCGGCTCTGTGGTAGCGTCAAGCAAAGCGGGGCCGGATTCACATTGCCATGAGCATCCGGTATCGCAGTTCTGTCAATACTGAAGGTCCGGTGAGCAGAGATTTAGAGATTTATGGAATATCTGATCGGTGCCGTTCTCTCAGCGGTAGTGTGCGCCTTCGCGAGCCTCGCCGGATTCGACCGTGACCGCGCCTTCTACCCAACCCTGCTGATTGCCATCGCGTCTTATTACGTTCTTTTTGCCGTGATGGGCGATTCCACGCGTGCGTTGCTGATCGAGTCCCTGGTTACGGGTTTCATCCTGGCCGTCGCTGCGGCCGGGTTCAAGACGAATCTTTGGCTTGTTGCCGCCGCTCTGGCTGGCCACGGTGTTTTTGACTTTTTCCACCATCTGTTCATCGAGAATCCCGGCGTCCCCGCCTGGTGGCCCGGTTTTTGTCTGGCATTCGATGCCGTCGCCGGCGCGTGGCTGGCGGCGATACTCGCGAAGCGTAATAACGAACAGCCGCCCAGCTAAATGGCCGGGAATCACCGCGAGCGCCAACGCACGGGGACAAAACGCTACCCACGTTTGCGGGGATTGACACCATCCGTACACTGAAAACAGAAGCCGTCGTGCGGCCGTTCGCCATCGAACGTTCTGTGCCTCGCTCCAGCAGGCTCCCCGCCATCGGTCTTTGACATCTGAATACCCATCCACGGATTCTGCCTCTCCGTCCCCTCTCCCGGATCGACGCTTTCGGCGAACACTTGGTACTGTCGAAACTGTCGAATCCGGCGACGGTCGTGGCGCGGCGGTACTATTTCCCACTATCTCCCCATGGCTGCACGCCTCTTCCCCGGTTTCCGCTTGACACAATTGGACATTTTTGAACACATTTGACAGCATTTTCAAATTTCCGGCCATTTTTCAGTAGTGGTCAATTTGAATTTGACCGGCCACTTGATTCTCGAATCAACATAGTGAGTCAGCGCCCCGAAACAGTATTTAACTCCACCTTCCGAAAACGCCACCCACGTAAACACACGCAAAATGTAGTGCCCTGGAACGGCGGCATCGCCCGGAAGGGGCGTCGTGGTTCGTCAAAACCAGATCATCTTCCACGACCGGCTGAATTAACGCCCGCCAACTGAACCCACCCCGCTCTCGGTTTTGGTTCTTTGCGTCTTTGCGTCTTGGCGAGAAACAAAGAGCACCGCCATGACCGAGTCTTACGTAAAGCCGTGTAGTTCTCGGCAGTTGGTCAGCCCAAACTGACCCAGTACCCATTTTTCCAAGCAAACCCAATCGCGGTCACCGGCCCGCTTTTCAAACCGCTCGCGAGTCTCCGGACACTCGCCGATGTTGGTGGCGCGGTTAGACACTATTGGACACTTCTTGACACTTTTGACACCCGTTTCATTTCTGGCCTTTCTGCCAAACAAACCCAATCGCCTCCCCTGACCGGCTTTCCGAACGCCGGCAACTTTCAGGCTATGTTTCTACCAAACAAACCCAAACACACCGCGATCGCCGCAGCCCCGCCCTCTCCGGCGCTCCCGCCATGGTATATGCTGTCCGCATGCCGAAAGCGACCCTGCTCTTCCTCTCGTTCGTCTTGTGCCTGAGCGCGCGGGAACCGCTCGCCCAACGAATCGCTCACACCGATCCCTCCACCTACCGGGCCATCAAGAACGTCCACGCCGGCGCCGGCGAGCTGCACTTCACCGGCCTCTTCGACGCCTACGCCTTCAATACCAACCTCATCTTTCTGCACCGCGGCGTCATTCCTCCCAAAGGCGGCATCGGCCATCACTATCACAACCACATGGAAGAGATGTTCGTGATCTTCGACAACGAAGCTGAGTTCACCGTCGACGGCCGCACCTCCCGCCTCGAAGGGCCCGCCTCCGCGCCCTGCCGCATGGGCCGCTCCCACGCAATCTACAATCCGACCGACCGTCCGACCGAGTGGATGAACATCGCCGTCGGCACGATCAAAGGCAAATACGACGCCACCGACCTCGGTGACGATCGCGTCGGCGTCACCATCGACCCCAAGCCGGTCTTCATCGCCGCCAAGTTCGACCGCAAGCTGCTCAAGCCCGTAGAAGCCATGAACGGCGGAAAAGGCGTCGCCCAGTACCGCCGCGTCCTGCAGCCCGAGGTGTTCTTCACCAACTGGTCCTACGTCGACCACCTCGTCCTGCCGCCCGGCGCCTCGCTCGGCAAGAAGACCCACGTCAACGTCGAAGAGTTCTATTACGTGATCAACGGATCGGGCAAAGCGCAAGTCAACGCCGAAACCGCCGCCATCGGAAAGGGAGACGCCGTGCCGGTGCTGCTCAACGACTCCACGTCATTCGAGAACGCCGGATCCGCCAATCTGGAGTTTCTTATCGTAGGCGTCGCTCGAACCAAGTGGGTTCTCGACTAGTCTGGGGCGACCTGACACAGGCGTTCTCGCCTGTGTCCTGGTGGAGTGTCCCGGGTGGGGCCACGGCCTCGCCCCCCTTTCACAGCCCCGTGACTACCTCGAAGTCCACATTCCCGCCCGACAGCACCACCCCCGCCGACTTCACCTCCGCCGGCAATCGCCCGTGCAGTACAGCCGCCGCAGCCACCGCGCCCGACGGCTCCACCAGGATCTTCATCCGCAGCAGCAGGAACTTCATCGTGTCCCGGATCTCCTGCTCGCTCACCGTCAGGATGTCCTCCACCAGCCGCTGCATCACCGCGAAAGTCCGCTCCCCCGGCATCGGCGACCGCAATCCGTCCGCAATCGTCTCCGGCGTTTTCGAAATCCGGAAGCCCGCCCGCAGCGAAAGCTGAGTGTCGTTGGCGCCCTCCGGCTCCACTCCGAAAACACGGATCTCTGGCCGTAGTCCCTTGGACGCTACAGCGCAGCCCGACAGCAGCCCACCGCCCCCCACCGGCGTCAGCACGGCGTCAATCTCCGGATGCTCCTCCAGCAATTCCAAAGCCGCCGTCCCCTGCCCCGCCATGATCATGGGATGGTCGAACGGCGGAATCAGTACAGCTCCCGTCTCGTCAATGATCCTCGCCGCGATCGCTTCCCGCGGCTCGCCTGCCCGATCGTAAGTCACGATGCGCGCGCCGTACCCGGCGGTGGCCGCAAGCTTGGATTTGGGCGCGTCCGCGGGCATCACGATGGTGCAGGCCGCCCCCGCGTGCCGCGCCGCGATCGCCGTCGCCTGGGCATGATTGCCCGACGAATAAGCGATCACCCCGCGCGACCGCTCCTCCGGTGAGAGCGAGAACACCAGGTTCGCCGCGCCGCGGATTTTGAAGGCGCCGCCGGTCTGTAAGTTCTCGCACTTGAAATGGCAGCGTGTCCCCGCCAACACGTCGAAACTGCGCGACGTGAGCACTGGGGTGCGCTGGGCCACGGGCCGGATGCGTCCGGCGGCTTGGCGAACCGAATCCAGGGTGACTTCCACGGTCTATTGTTTCTCCAGTACGAATCGGATGTCCATATCGCCTTGCGCCGACCGGATGTGCCGCAGCACAGTCAGGCTCCGGCCGTCGGCCGAAAGGTTCCACTTGTCGCTCAGCACAACCTCGCTGCCCTGCACCGTGAAGCGCGTGTCGATCAGCAGCGTGCTGCCGCTCCACTTCGCCGTGCTCCGCGCGTCGTTGCCCATGATGCGGTACGCGGTCTCCTTGCCGTCGGTCGTATACTTGACCTCCGACGTCACCTGGCCGCCGCGGCCGCTCTGCGTCGAGACGATCTTGAGAGCAGGATCCGCGTGCTCGATCCGCTGCGTCAATTTCTCCGGCACGGGCAGCGGGCCGTAGTCGCTGCGGGCCGGATTCATGCTCCAGGAGCCGGACAGGTTGGGTGGTTGTGTATGGGGTAGTTGGGCGCCGCCCAGGCTCACCGCGAGCCAGCATGCCGCGGCCCAGGAGCCCGATAGGATTGCCCGCATGGTCGAAAACCTTGGCTGACGAAAACTCTCCCCGCGCGTACTGTCAGTGTAACCTGTGAAGCCGCCCCCGGCATGTACATTTTTCGCCCTTTGGTAGTAACCTGAGGGCTGGCTTTTTCACCTCAACAAGTTGGTATACTTGCCTATTCAAGTCAGGAGGTCGAATTGTATCTGAGAGCATGTCTTCCGCTCTTGCTAGGGGCGGCGTGCCTTGCGCAACAAGCCGCGGGCCCGCAGGAGAGCGCTCCTAAGCTGGTGGCGCAGGCCCAGCCGGCGGCGGCCCAGGCCCAGCCGGCGGCAGCCCAGGCCCAGCCGGCGGCAGCCCAAGCCCAGCCGGCGGCAGCCCAAACAAAGCCAGCGGCGGAGAAGCCCGAGCCTGCCGAAT
>JACXTT010009579.1_pt1 | contig 13223 bp, 8 predicted proteins | sample 9270951 | NCBI WGS metagenome assembly JACXTT01 (sample SAMN15532306, study PRJNA645909) | rock metagenome | isolation source: weathered quartz diorite | place: Puerto Rico | collected 2017-06-21
TACCGGTTCTATATCTTTAGCTGGCAGCGGGCCGGACTCATCGGACCAGGTGCCAACACACCTGCCAACCTTCCTGAAGTTAACGCGACACCCGGTGGCGGCGTCTTCATGATGATGGAGTTCATATTCCAGCCGATCAACGCAATCCTGCTGTATTTCGTCCTTGAAGGCATGGTTCGTTATCTGGCTGCACTCGTGTCCCGTCAGGCGCTCGGTAGTCTGCCGTTGTATGCGATTTCCGGAATCCACGGGTTGATGGACACGGCGAACTATCGACGTTATGTGGGCCCGCTGGTTCCCGACCAAGTGATGCGCGGCTCCGGGAAAGCCTACGATTTAAAAATCTATAGTTGCCGTGCCAAGCTCAACTGGAATCCTTACATGACTGTCGAATTCGAAGGCCAGTTTTATCAGAAGTTCCGAGAAGAGTATGGCGACCCTCCGCGACGCTTCATTTACTACTTGAGAAAGAGCCCTCCTGGCCACCCGGCAGTCGTTATCGATCACTACCGGATCGACAACGTCTTGAAACCGGAACCCGACAAGTGGGCCGGCGGGCCAAATTTATGGGACAAGCTGTTTCCCAACTGGAATCGCCCACCCCTCTTGGCCGATGAGATCGCGCGTGGCGGCCGCCATGATTACGATTTGAAAATTTATAGTTGCCGTCCGAAACAGGATTGGAACACCTTCGTCACGATCGATTTTGAGGGCCAGTGGTATCAGTTGATCAAGGACGAACGCGGCTCAAATCCGCGCCCCTACATTTATTACTTGCGTAAGACAGCAACGACGCGGCCCGCGGTTGTTATCCGCCAATATCATCCGGACGAGCTGTAGCAACTCGCGAAGCGAGCGTCACCAAAATGTCGACGAATGACAGTCCCGGTAGCCCTCGGTAGGGACGACACAATGCGCCATCTTTGTGACGACATTCCACGGGCTTACGACCCTAGCCAAAGTTGTCTCGCCGCTACGCGGCTTCGTTAATGAATTAAGACTTGGTCTGGTCGTGACCCTAGTTTAAAAACAGCCAGGTATGTTTGGTTTTATGCAGAGGGTATCTCTTTCCAGGGTTCATACCATCGTCGGTCTCGCAGCGGGTATCTTGTCGATAGCTTTTTCTCTCACTGCATTTCTTAGACCTCCTTCCAATAAAGCCGAGCTCATAGCGATCGTTCAAGACAGCAAAACAGAAAAGGCCGTGTCCGGTGCGACGATCGAGGTCCTTACACCGGAGGACACTCTAATCACGACGCTGAAACCGGACTGGTCCGGCAAGGCACGGTACAAACTCGACGAGGGCCGTTATCGCCTCCGCGTGAGCCATCCTTCATACCGCGCGGAAGTCCGTGATGTTCAACTTATCTCGAAAGAGAGCACAGAAGTCCGCGTGCAGTTGCGCTCCGGCGCCCCTTTGGATGCCGTGCGGCGATTGTTCCACCACTAATCGGGTACTCAAATCGCACAGAGTTTTAGCCGCCAATTACGCAAATGATCTCTTCGCGTAATTAGCGTAATTGGCGGCTAAATCCAGTTAGCGCCCGAGAACCGGTTCTTACGGCACGCTTGGCCGGATGCCTTCGGGAAACACTTCGGTGGGCTTCTCCGAATAGCGTTTCATGTTGAGCGTAAGTTTAGCGCCTGCACCAGGCGCCAGTTTGACAGTGAAGCTCGGACTGTTGATGGACAGTGTCTCGCCGTTGACTTGAGCGGATTCGATCCTGTGCTCGCGGTAAGCGCCTCCCTGAACAACAATCGAACGCGGCGTCGTTTTGTTCAGATTCACAAGTGTGACGACTGTACGCGAGTCCGTCATTTCGGATACCAGCGCGGCAACATCTTCGGGTAAACCTGCACGTTTGCGTGACGGATCGAAGTAACGAAGGCGGGCGTTCAGCAAACCGCCGTCGCGGCCAGGCGGCAGTCCGCCAAGCGTCAACCGGATCAGCGCATCAACGGCGACGGGATTGTAGTCCATCATGTTATCGGCCAGACGTTGCGAGGCGGTCGTCGAATCGCTGCGTACTTGATTGAGATGCGTTTGAATACTTTGGAGATCCTTCTGCAACGCAGTCTCCGCGTAGCTTGGGTTCTGCCCATTGAGATAAGCAACCCACGGATCCTTGCCTGTACGTTCCATGTCTGCAGGCTTCATCGACCAATACCAAACTTCGAGCGCTCCGACATTCCACGGCTGCGCTTGCCATCCGTACCAGCCATCGGGACCATACATTGTCGGATATTGCAGCTTTCCATTTACGCTCATCGCGTGTGCGTTGACGGTATTGATCATGTTGCGCCACGCGTCCACGTATTTCTGATCGCCCGTAACGAATAACGCGTTGTTGAATCCGACCAGCGCGCGTGGAATCCGATTGCGATTTTCGCGGCGCCCGGTAACCGGATTCACGGGACTGAAACCCCAACCGTACGCATTCCCCCACCATTTGCCTTGCGGCCCGCCGATTTTCCCATCGAGATCGACAAAGCTTGGGATGATCCCGTTGTTACGTTTCATACGGTCGAGCCAGGCATCCATGTAATCGACAATCCACTTCTTGTATTTCGCATCGCCCGTGACCAGATAGGCGTCCAGAGGCAACGTTGTTGCCACGAGATTCAAAAAAGAATCGCCGATAACGTCGCCGTATTCCGCGTAGTGCGCGAGCATTTCGTCGAAGCTGCGCTCGCTGTGTCCAAGTGGGAAGTTTTGAATGTCGAAGGGGTCGCCGACCCAGTCGATGGAAGTCGCCTTTCGCAGCATCGGGCCGCGGCTGCCGTTGATCAAACTGCGAATGAGTTTGTGCTGCGGATCATAGTTCGGCGCCTCAGCGTCCTCGCCCATATAGAAACCGGCGAAACGCTTCGCGCGTTCGCGATACTTCGCGTCGTCCGGTACCGAGAGGCCCATGCGGTTGAAGACGCGCAAGCCTTCACCATGATGCATCCAGTCGGATTGCGCGCTGAACTCTTTGTAATACATTCCGCCGCGTCCTGCGGGAACTTGAGTGGTTTTCGCCTCGGTGTATTGGTGAAGCATTCCTTCGAGGCCCTTGAGATAAAGCCGCAGAATTTCGTTGCTTCCTCCAAGCGCGTGGAATTCGGGCCAGCCGGCGAAGTTTTCGAAAGCATCATCCGGACCGTCGTCGGCTCCCCAACGCAGGACGCACTGCACGTAACCATGATCGTCGTAATACTTGTGGTAGAACTCCTCCATCGCCGGCGCGGCCGCTTCGAAAACGCGTCGTTCGAGAGTAGCCCAAGCGGGCGCTTCCATTTTTGCGTCGACAGTAATGGTGGCGCCTTCGGGCTTCGGCTTTGTAATGGCCAGTGAAGCGAGAAGTATCGCCACGACAAAGGCAGACAACACTCGGAACATCAGAGAAGGAGCCGTTTTCATTTTGGACTCCAATTGTAATATTCCCCTCCTCGTGAGGAGGGGTGGCTGCGCCGGTAAGAAAATGCTGCGAAGCCACCAAAAGCGGCGCAGACGGGGTGGTGGCTCACACACAATGCACTTGTGAGCAACCACCCCGTCCGCTCCCAATAAGGTTGCTGCGCGATATTTTCTTGAGGTCGCGTCCACCCCTCCTCACGCGGAGGGGAATATGCCTCATTGAAACATAGTTAGAATTCAAACTAACTGCCATCACCACTCCAAACGAATTGCAGTGCGGAACGAGCGAGCGCCGGATTGATCCAGATCGCTGCTGTCTTTAACACCGCTGATCACGCCGGCCGTTGCCGCATTCGAGATTGTAACCGACGGATTGCCATAGCTCGGATGATTGAAGACGTTCGTTGCGGTCAGCTCGAGGCGCAATCGCGTTTGCTCGTGCAACCGGATTCGTTTCGACAGACCCGCATCGAACACGGCATTTCCGGGACCGACGATTACGCCTTTTCCTGACGTCCCGAAATGACCCGGTTGCGGCGGAGCAAATGCCGTAGGATCGAACCACCGGCTGACTGTGCGCTGATCGGAAGGCAAGTTAGGATCGCGCAGGACATCCGGCCGCAACGTGATTGTTGCAGGGGTTCGATTCGAAGTGAACGCCGTGCCCGCGGGATCCGGGCCGCTCCATTGCGGCGTTAAAAACTGGCCGGAGTAATAGCTGAAGATCCACGCTGATTCCCAATCACCGACGATCGCATTCAAGCCGCGCCCCACGCCTCCGAGAAACTTCTTACCTTCTCCGAACGGCAGTTGAAAAACTGTATTGGTCGTGACGCGATGGCGCGGTGTGTCGAGCGAATTCCCGCGCTCGCGCAGCCGGTCGTACGCATTCTCGGGCGAATCGAACAGAAAGCCGTTCAGGTCTTCAATGTCTTTCGCCCAGGTCCACGAAGCCTGATACGAAATCCCTTTCAGGAGCCGGCGATCGGCTTCGATCGTCATCGCGTGATATTGATGGCCCGCTCCGTTCGTGCGCAAATTGATAGCCGGATAATTTGGAAACAACCTGGGCTTGTCGACATACAGTTGCGTACTTGCCACGGGTTGATTGACGTTGATCGTGTAGTCACCTTGCCGTGTATTCGTGCCGACGTACGAAATGCGGAATCCCGTGTTCCAGCGCTGATGCTCGACCGTGAGGTTGTACTGCATCGAATACGGGATCTTCAGATCTCTACTGACAGCCTGTGGAATTCCGACGGTCGTTGGGCCGCCGACTCCAGCTGCCGGAAATACTCGCGGAAGGACGACGGTCGGATTCGGCGATGGATTCGTGTAACTCGGTTCGTTGACGACGAACGGCGCGCCACCCGAATTCGCCGACCGCGTCACGATATCGTAAAAGATCCCAAACGCGCCGCGGACGACAGTGGCGTTATTCCAAGGTCGGTACGCAAATCCGAGTCGTGGCGCGAAATTGTTTTTGTCGGCCTTGATCAGCGTGCCGCCGGGATATCCGGCAGCGCTTGCTTCGACAACATCAACATAGCCGCGCGGCAGTAAAAGACTCACCTTGCCGATCGTGCCGTTCGGTACAACGATTTTGCCTGTGCTCAAATCAAACGCCGACAGATATCCTTTGGCGTCGGTCCAATTGGGATGCAGTTCATACCGCATGCCAAGGTTCAGCGTGAGCCGCGACGAAATTTTGTAGTCGTCGGTTACGAAAAAGTCGTAACCCCAGCGAAGCCGGTCGGTGTCGAGAGCGGGGTTTGCGCGTGTCACAGTCGACGGAAGGCCCAGCAGAAAGTCCGCATAAGGATGCCCAGTGTAGCGGTTCGAGAAGCTCAGACTTCCAAACAAAGCATTGTTCTGCTGTAGATCAGACGATTCGTATCGGCCAACCTGAAATCCTCCCTTGATCGAGTGGCGGCCGCGATAGTAATTGAGATGTTCCTGCCACTGTTGCACGAGATTCTTGAATCCCGGATTTCTCTCTGCCGTCTGCGTCACGGTGGCGACGCCCAGGCCCGAAAAACTGATGTTGGGTACGCCGTACGTATCCGGGAGGTTGTCGGATAGTCCAACCAATCCAAGTGAATTCACAACATCGAGACCTTTCAAGGGGCCGTGCCGCGGATCGTTGCTGAATGCCAGCCCGTAACGGGATTCGCTCACCAGATGTGGAGTGATGGTGTACGTCATCGAGAGTGTTGCGGCGCGAGTGTTGCGGAAGCGATCGAGTTGCCCGATGGTGGGGAGATTCGCCTCGTACGCACGATTGTAGGATTTGTTCCACGTCCAGCGTCCGAAGAAGGTTGCCCGATCCGTAAAGCGATGGTCGATACGAGTCGTCCAGTATGTATTTGGATCGAATGGCCTGCTCAGTTGTGCTCGATAGTTGTTGGCCGTTAGAGACGTCGCGCCGGTTTGCTGATTCGGCAAGGGCCAGAAGCGATCTTGAATCTTCTTCGAGACGGAATTGATTCGGTCTGGAGGAATACAATTGTCCGCAAAGTTCTGATTGTTGTTGAAGGGGTCGCGGATCGTGATGCCGGGGAAGCAGCCGCTGCGCCAGATCTCCAATGGCACGGTCGGATTGACCAGGTCGAGAACATTACTGCCGCGAGACGTTTCAAATGAGTAAAAGAAAAACGTCTTGTTGTGGCCGTTGTAGATTCCCGGAATCACGACAGGGCCGCCGATGGACCCTCCCGGATTATGTCGAACCCCGCTTTGACGCTCGGCTGCAAACGGCGCTACCGCCCGAAACCACGGTGTCGAGTAATAATCGAACACGCTTCCATGCAACTCGTTTGTTCCCGATTTGGAAATTACGGTAACCTGGCCAACGGAACCGATGTCGGCGCTGTTGTTGGCCATATCGACGCGAACTTCTTCGAAGCTTTCAATGAACTGAACCAGCGGAGTGATCTGCGTGCCGTCCTGGCCGGTGCTGACGCTGACGCCGTCGATGGATTGATCGGATTGATTGCGACGGCTTCCCGCAAATCGCCGGAACGATTCGCCGCCGCCGGCAGCAACAACACCAGGCGACAGGGCAAGGAAGTTGTAGAGAGAACGCGTATTCAGCGGCAGCGACTTCAGCTGGTTTGCATCCTTCGAATCGCCGATGCGCGCTGTCTCGGTTTCAATCAACGTCGGTCCCGCGGTGACTTCGACCGCAGCTGTGACCCCACCGACTTGAAGCACAATGTCCACGCGCCGCTCGTCTCGAGCAGTGAGTTGAATGTCTCTTGCAACAAACTCGCTGAATCCTGGGAGTGTCGCGCGAAGGATGTAGGAGCCTTCGCGCAATTGAGGCAGCGTGTAGTTGCCCGTCTCGTTTGAAAGAGTGGTATACCGGTAGTTGCTGTCGACGTGCGTTGCTTCGATAGCAACGCCCGGTACAAGCGCTCCAGCGGGATCGCGCACCGTGCCCGTAATGGCTCCATATGTTGTTTGAGAGACAGCCGGACGAGAAAAAACGGCGAGAATCAACGTGATCCCGAACGCGAGCCGGTGCATACGTAGTTTTCCTCCGGCAAGAGGATACAGGCAGTTAGGATGAAAGCCATCACAAAACGCTATGGATTGGTCATTCTCGTGGCGATACTCTGTGCCGCGAGCCCCGCGCAAAAATTAAACTCAACAGTGTGGACGTTTGATCGCCTCGATAGAATCGGCGGGTTCCGAACGACGGTGCTTGGACATCCCCGCCTGATCAACACACCGCTCGGAAAAGCCGTCGAGTTCAATGGCGTGGACGATGCGCTTTTCATTGAGAACCATCCACTCGCGGGTTTCCAAACCTTCACATTCGAGGCATTCTTTCGGCCCGATCGTGGAGGCGCTGCGGAACAACGATGGTTTCATCTGGCAGAGCGGAATCCAAACACCGGAGAAGATACGAACACACGTGTCCTCTTCGAAACCCGGATCATTGAAGACCAATGGTGTCTCGACGCCTTCGTTAATACCAACCTCGGCAGCATCACGTTGCTGGATCGCAGTCGCTTGCATCCACTCGCGGCCTGGTATCACGTTGCGATGGTCTACGATGGGAAAGAATTGAAAAGCTACGTCAATGGCGCACTGGAAGGAAGCGGACCGTTGCAGTTTGCGCCACAAGGTGCCGGCCATTCTTCAGTCGGAGTGCGAATCAATCGCATGTATTACTTCAAAGGTGCCGTCCGCCAGGCTCGTTTCGCGCCGCAAGCTCTGCCACCGCAGGAATTCATGAAACTACCTTCAGCCGTGCGAAGCCGCGGAGCGGCGAAACAATTTTAGCCACGGGCGCAGCCCGTTTTTCTCGCTACGCGAGCTTCTTAATCGATAAAAATCTTTCCAAACGACAAGCCGAGTTCTCTGACGTCGGGCGGAGCCATCCATGTTTTGTCCAAACGGATCGTGACAAGGATTTCACGCACGCCGGCAAGTGCATCAGGGAGTACGAAACTCTCTTTGAATTCTCGCGGCCCGCTGATTTGCAGTGTGCCCAAGTCGAGCTGGTTCGCCGAAACCGTGATCGTCACGACGGCCGGATTCGGTTGAAATGCCGCGAGCCATAAACGCTGCCCTGGGCGAACCGGTCCGGCCAGCCTGACTTCTGCGTGATCGCTCATCCATCGGCCGAACAGATCTTTGTCGCATTCGTACCAACCGACGCCTAACTGTTGCGGATGGGTCACATTCGCGATTTCCACGACGTGCAACGACGCCGGAACCTGCCGATGGGATTGCGGCGTAAGCCGCATTTTGTCGAGTTCATTGATCTCAGCGATGCTCAGTGAGCATTCACCTTTCTTCTGTAGCCAGAGGCTGCCGCCTTCCTCGCGGCATAAGGAGGGTATCGCCTCCGCGAGGAGTTGATGGTGTTTAATCCAAAGATAGCTCGCAAACAGCTCGATGCTGTAATCAGGGTTGTGCGTGAGGAAAGCCCGGAGCATATAGCATTCGTTGAAGGCCCTGCCCTGCAAGATCCACTTCTTCGGATATTCGAACGGATAGAAGACATCGTGGAAATGAACGTAAACGCCCCGCTGGAGAGCCGGAAGGATGTAGAACAGAATATGATTGAGATCGCTATCCGCCTTCGAAACATGACTGGAGTCCACGAACAGAATGTCGCCCGCTTCGAGCGATGCAAAGACGTCCATCGGAACTTCTTGCAGATAATCGTGGATGACCCTCAGGCGCTCCCGCTCACCCGGCCTGAGTAAGGCGTACAACGCCTGAGGAAATGGGTCGATGAACGTGCAACCAATCGAGTTTTGAAAATAGAGCTCATTGACATCCAGAACGAGACGGGACGAATAGCCGCATCCCACTTCCACCATGCGCTTCGGCTTAAGGTGGCGGAGGAAGGAGTAATAGAAGAACGCGTCTGTGTAAGCGAACGTTGGGTTGTCGAAGTGGAATCGAGTCTGGCCCGAGTCCTTTTCAGAAAACGGTTGATCGCAATAATACGCGCTCAAGGTTTTCAGCCATTCCAATTGGGCGGCGACATTGTGCTCAATGCCGGGAACCAGCGTGACGTCTCGCTCGAAGACGGCTTCTTGCCGGCCGCTCAATTGTTGAAGCGACGGGACCGGGGAATAGAAATGTCCCGGAGCATAGTGCGCTTTGAATTGGAGGGCGCGCTGAAGCTCGCCGCGTAGCCTTCCAAGCTTTGCCTTGAAAGATTCAATCTCTTGAGTTTGCCGTACGGTTTGAGCCAGCAGGGCATCACGCTGCTGCGCCACTTTGTTCAAGGGAGGGATTTGTTTGATCAGGCGTTTGATGTTGCTCGCGATCTCTTGCTTTGAGAGGTTCCGGACGATCGTCTTTTTGTGGGAATGGGTTGCGGGTTTTTTCCTTGCGACAATAACCGCGAAATCATGTTGCAGTTCGCCGGACGCGATCAGTTCGTCCTCGCGATTGAATAATGAAAGAAGGTATTCAAGTGAGCGTGGGTCCTCCTCTCTGAAGTTGCCGGCGATGCGGTCGAGCAACATCTGGAGGAGGGAACCTCCGCAGCCTTTCACTTCGACGACGTCGAAGAACCGCGAGACCAGCGGCATGATCTCGGAAGACCGGATGGCTTCCGACGGATCGACGTGGTTCATTTCCTCGATAGTCGGCCGTAGAACCGGGCCTTTGATCAAACTCGCGTCGTCGACGCATGTCTTGAGAGCGTCAGGGAGTGCGCCGAGCTGGTCATTGATCGCCTTGAGCTGCGAATCGCTCCACTGAAACTGAGTCGGACCGATGAATTCATCCAAATAGAAATATCCATCCGGCTTGAGAGCGGCGGACACCTGCTGGAATAGGTGCTCCAGATTCGCGATGTGATGCATTGCCATCACGCTGAACACCACGTCGTAATGGGATTCGGGAAGCTCGATCGAATTCAAGTCCGCAGCAAGGTAGTGCAAGTGAGTCAGACCCTGTTCGGCCGCGAGGATTCTAGCTTCGTCGATAGCGCCGGTTGCGATATCTACGCCTTCGTGAATCCGAGCCAGGTTGTACTTAGAGAGACCTCGCTCGAGTTCACCATGACCGCAACCCAGCGTTAACGTTCGAGCCAGAGGTAATCGACCGTGAAGATATTTCTGGAGGAAGTACTGAAACCGATCGACGTCAGGTCTACCGCTGATCAGTGTGTTCAGCCGTTCTTGTACTTTCGGATGTTGAGTCCAGTGAAACTGATCCGATTTCTTCCAGGAGCTGTTGGCGTCTCCCCAGCGAGCCATGACGGTCAAGTCGCTCGTATTGTCCTGTGCCATCGCTCGGGATTTTAGCGTGGAAACTTACCGGGATTCCGCTTCGTAGGCGATTTTTCCGCCGACGATCGTCATGACCGGTTGAATGTCTTTGATCTGATCTGCGGGAATCGTCAGGTAATCGCGATCGAGGACGAGCAAATCCGCAAGCTTGCCGGCTTGAATCGAGCCGAGATTGTTTTCTTGAAAGATCAGGTACGCATTCTTGCGCGTGTGTGCGATCAATGCATCTTCTCGGCTGATCGTCTGCCGCAGGACTTTCGTGCCGCCAACCATTTTGCCGGTCACGGCCCACCACAACGTCGTGAACGGGAGAATTTGGTTCGCTCTGCTTCCATCGCTGCCGAAACCCCACGTGATCCCGCTATTCTGAATCGTGTTCAGAGGTGCCATGTCAAATGCGCTGTCGCCAAAGACTCGATGATTGATGCCCCCGTTAATTACGGCCCACGGAGTCACAGCAGCATACAGTCCCAATTCTTTCATCCGTGCGAGGTGGCGTGGTTGAATACGATTGACGTGAGCGAGCGCCCATCGAAGGTTCTTGATGGGATATTCCTTGTTGACGGCTTCGATCTGGTCGAGAAATCCATCGATCGTGTCTTCGAGTTCTGCGTGCACGTGAAGAGGCAGGCCGGCCTTAGCGATTTCAGTAATGATCCGGCGCCAAAGAGCCAGCTGATCCGGTTTCGGATCCGATTTCACAAGAAACATCGGATCGTGGAGCGGACCATAGACACTCTCTCCGAAGAAAACGTTGTCGATGTAATTGTTTCCTTGAAAGAGCTTCATTTGAGCGATCTGCGGAAGTGCTCGATTCACCTGTTCGGGCGACGTGCCCGTGCCGATGCCGGTGATGCAATAAACTCGGACTGTGAGTTTTCCTTGATCGGCCAATCGACGATAGATGGGCAGTAAATCGGGCTCACAACCGGCGCTGCCGAACGCGGTCAGACCGAATCGATTGAGGTCTTTGATCATTCCGATGGTGCTCGATTCGATCTCGTTCGCCGAAGCCGCAGGAATCTTGGCAGCGACGTCGCGAACACCGGCCTCGGGAATTCTGCCTGTCGGGCTATCGATGCCGAGCGCCTGGACAGCGCGGCTGTTGAGGTACGTTTCGTAATACGACGCCTGCAACAACACAGGATTGTCGGGAGCGATTTGATCCAATTCGTCGCGCGTGAACGGCCGCTTATCGTCGGCAAATTGATCGATGGCCCAGCCGCCAAGGTTGTAAACCCACTCGCCACGATTAACCGTTTTTACGCGAGACCGCAGCATGTCGAGCGCGGCTTTTCGAGAGCCGACACCATCCCAACGCACTTCCCACTTCCATGTCGACCCGGCGCGAAGCAGATGCATGTGATTGTCGATGAGTCCGGGAATCACAACTCGCCCACGCAAATCAATCCGTCGGGTGTTTGTGCCGGCTAAGGCGATGACGTCCGAATTCGAGCCGACTGCCACTATGCGGTCGCCTTTGATCGCAACCGCTTGCGCGATGGAAAACCGCTCATCTACCGTAATGATTTTCCCGTTCGACAAAACCAAATCCGGTGCAGTCTGCTGCGCGGTGAAAATGGCTCCGGCTGTGATTGCGATTAAGGATACGAAGAACTTCATGGCGACTCCTAGCTCGCGTAGCGAGCGCCACAATTCTAGCCACGCGCGTGAGCGCGTGGAACGAAAAAACCGGCGGAGGAATGCCTAGTGCTCAACGCATTCGCGAGCGCACGGTTTAATGCCTCGCCTGAACTGTCAGGCAGCCCGTAAAGTTGTTTCCACGCTACGCGGCTTCAGGGATAATCGGTGCACGAAACTCAGCTATCCAGGAGAATCACGATGAATCTTCTCGCGATCTTGGTCGCGGCGTTTGCAATGGCTGCGCCACCTGTTCCGCAGTGGCTCAAATATCCGACGGCGGGAATTCCGCGTTTGCCGGATGGCAGGCCGAATTTGTCCGCGCCGGCGCCAAAGACTGCAGATGGTAAGCCGGACATATCCGGTTTGTGGATGCCTGGCCCCGGCTATGTCGGCAACATCGCGAAGGATTTGAAACCGGAAGACGTTCCCTATCAGCCATGGGCCGAGGAGTTATACAAGCATCGGCGCGCGACGGAGAGCAAGGATGATCCGACGGCCCAATGCATCGTCGGTGGAGTGCCTCGATCCGACTTGGTCCCATATCCTTTCAAGATTCTCCAATTGTCCGGTGAAGTTGTGATTCTTTACGAGGCCGTTCATTCGTATCGACAGATTTTTACCGATGGCCGGCCGTTTCCGGAGGATCCGACGCCCACATGGTTCGGCTACTCGATTGGGCACTGGGAAGGGAACGAGTTCGTCGTTCAAACCACCGGTTTCAACGACAAGGGATGGCTGGACAATTTCGGAAAACCGGCGACGGAGGCACTGAAGGTCACCGAGCGGTTCCGGCGGAAGGATTTCGGCCATATGGACATCGTGATCACGATTGACGATCGGAAGACTTACACCAAGCCATGGAGTATCACGCTGCCGCTGACGTTTCAAGCGGACACGGATCTCCTGGAATACATCTGCAATGAGAACAACAAGTATTTCGGCCTAGACATCAAGTAGACGGAGGCACATATGAGTAAGAAGTCCCTACTCGGGCTCTTGATCGTAATGATCTTTTGCTGCGTCGTATCGGCGCAGGCGCCGCGGGGCGCGCAGCCGGCTCAGGCATTGCCGGCCGGCGACGCGAAGGCTCTCGTTGAGACTGCGTGCACGACTTGCCACGCTGCCACGATGATTACCAATGCGGGGCACACTCACGAGGACTGGAAACTTCTCGTCGAACGGATGGTATCCGCCGGCGCCGACGTTCCGCAGAACCAGATGGCGATGGTCACCGACTATCTCGCCAAGAATTTTCCCGAAGTCAATGTTCCGAAGGCCGTCGTTGTTCCCGGCTCTTTGAAAGTCAGTTTCAAAGAGTGGAAAGCCCCCACGGGCGGTTCGCGGCCGAACGATCCGTTGGACACACACGACGGATACTCCTGATACCACGGCCAATATTCGAACGGGTTCGG
>JACXTT010009580.1_pt1 | contig 13223 bp, 7 predicted proteins | sample 9270951 | NCBI WGS metagenome assembly JACXTT01 (sample SAMN15532306, study PRJNA645909) | rock metagenome | isolation source: weathered quartz diorite | place: Puerto Rico | collected 2017-06-21
AACACCAAAACCCCCAAAAGGGTTGGAGGCCAGCAGGGGCCCCAGGCGCGATTCGCGCCACAGGTCAGCCAAAAGCGAACCGGCCAGGACGGAACTGAGCAGGAACCACCACAGCATGAGCTTCATGTTGTCCCAATCGTGCGGTTGGAACACGACGATGTTGGCCACCAGGAAGACTCCCACAAACCCCAAATAGAACGTTTTCAGCTTACGCTTGGCGAACCAGAAAGCGATCAGAAAGACCGGGAGGTGGGGGGTGAGGTCCATGAACCAAAACAACCATAGCGGCTCTTTGCCCTTGATCCAACCCCACTCGATGCGAAAGAAATTGCCGGCGTGGACTGGAGCAATCCAAAGCGTCTGGGGTAAAGCGAAGACGGCGAGTGGAATGGCGAATGCGGTCCAACTCAGAATCACCTGTTTCCACGATTTGGGCTCGGCAAGCAACTGAATGACAAACAGAAACCCCGCGGCCATTCCTAGCGCCACAAAGCTATGGAAATGAACCAGCGGCATGGTCGAGAGCGTGAGACCGGCATAGAGCAGATACTTTCTCTCCGATTGTTCCCAGTAACGCCACAAAAAATGCACCACCAGGACCCCAACCAACAGGCCGAAGACGCTGGCACGTTGAGGAAGGACGTAATCATCGACGATGTTCGAGAAGCGGATGTTGTATTCCCGCATGTGGGCATAGTCCTGGGGAAGATGGTGGAGAAATGCCGTCAAGCTAAGGTGCGAATCCCGGTAATCACGCCACATGTAGTAGCAGCCGGCAATGCTGCCATTGAAGAAATAGAGAAAGGGAACGGCCAGCGCTCCGAAAACGGTTCCAGTAATGCGGCGGGCGAGAAAATAGATAGCAACTACAGCGCCTAGAATTGCCGGCAGGGTGGGCAAGATCAGGCTCGCCCGAATACTGAGGCCGCAGCGGACCAGCCCAGCGCTCAGTAGATCGGGCAGGAACGGGTAAGAAAGCTTTACGCCTGGATAGATCGGATCTTCCCGGACAGCGCTCAGGCCCCGCTCCGCGAAGTTGGACAGCATGGAGAGATGCCACGCCAGGTCACCCCAGGTAGATCCGGCGGAGTACCAGCCATCGGCTTTCGGCAGGAGCATGTGAGACGACAGGAGCGTTCCAAACAGCCAGCCGAAAAAACCTAAGAGGAAAGCGACCGGCAGGGCTTGTCGGACAGATAGCGGAAGCCAGGAAAAACCCGGGCGCAAACTTAGCTTGTCAGTGGGTTTGGCTGCTGGTGGCGTAGAGAACAAGGTCCACTCCTGGCCTCAAAGGATAGACACCCACGAGCCGGTAGCGCTCAGCGAGTTGGCGTTGGAGCGCGGGTATTTCCTTCCACGAACCGATGAACATGGTTGTACCGGCCGGCACGACATGATCGTAATAGCTGACGTTCCTGTAGTCGCGCAAGTACCACGGCAGGGGCCAATAATCGGAGGTCACCACCGTAATCCCGGTCGCGTTTCCGCTGCCGGTGCTGTTGGCGATCCGGTTCACTTCTGCCACCAAGCCGGGAAAACCCCGTAGAGTCTGAGCATACGGATAGGAATACCGGCCGTCATCGTAGTGGAAGAAATTGATTTGGACGGACTGGTACAAGCACACGGCCAACGCGAGGGCGATCACAGCCACAGGCGCAAGCCTGGCAGCCGCACCGGAAGGTAGTTTTGCCCTCGCGTCCCACAGTTCTTGCGCGGCGTGTCCTGCAACGAGGCACAGCGGCAAAATCATATTCAGCGTTATCCAGGGAGTCTTGTAGGGAAGAATCGAGTACGCGGCAAGCAGCGCGAAAGCCCAGGTCCCGGCAAAAATCGCGAAGCGGTTTCGCCGCCGGATCAAGGCCAGTGCGGCTCCGATTGTCCCAAGCAGGAAAATCGGAGACTCTTCACGAAGGAGCCAGGCCAGGTAGGTGTACCAGGGTGCAGTGTTTTGGCTGACTCCCGTTCGTGCCCAATAAGTGTAGGTCGTGACCGCATCACGGATGCCTTGAGGATAGTTGCTGAAAAACGAGGAATACAACAAGAGGCAGGATGTGAAGAAGAGAGCGAGCGCTGCCAGCGCGAGACGGCCGATTCGCCACCAACTACCCCACTCGGCGGCGATCATTTTGTGACGCGCCGGCGTCAAGGCAAGTGCACAACCGCCGCCAATGCCGAGCGCTGCGAGGGAAATGGGAGCAGTTTCTTTGGTAGAGATCATCAACGCGGCCGCGACGGCAGCAAGCAGCAAGTGTCTGGTCCTTTTGGTTTCCCAGAACCGCAGGCCGCACACCACCAGCCAGAGGGTGAAAAAGACCAGCAGCATTTCGTGAATGAAGTCGCGGGATATGAACACCATGCCCGGTGAGAGCGCGACCAGGGCAGTGGCAGTGAGCGTGCCGACATTGCCCAGGCGTGAGCGAAGGTTCAGCAGAAGTCCGAGCATGCCGATTCCGAAAAGCGCGGGAACAAGCCGGATGGCGACGGTGCCCGGTCCTTCGGCGCCGGTCAGCAGATTGTTGACACTGCAAGCGATCAACCCAAAGTAATAGAGGGTGGGTCCGTGGTAGTTGGCTGCGTTATAGCGGTAAATTCCCTCGCGAAACAAGCCGAGGAGAAAAAAACCGTTCACCCCTTCGTCGTGGTGCAGAGGTTTTAGATCGAGATGGTAAATGCGCAGCAGCGTCCCCGCCGCCACCACCGCAGTGCCGGCTGCCATCCACCGCCATTGACGCCAGTGCGTAACCGACGGGGCCAGTTGCGCTCTGATGCTACCGGGCAAGCTCCGACTGGTTGTCGACGACCTCAAGACGATCAATGATTCCGCCATTTCAGCTTGCCCTTTTGGGATTGCCGGTATGGATGTGCCCGTGGACAAGAAGCTTGTCGCCGATAAACAAGCGAGCTGGAACAAGAGCAGTGCTGCTAACGCACAAAGGTTCAGAAACTGGCGGTACAGAGCCCATGGCCTGCGTCCTCGCTGAGATCCTCGTTCGCAATCATGCGCTTCTCGATGATCGCTGCCGTCCGGAGGAAGATACCATTTTTTCCTTGGGGGAGGAGGGACTTTGCCTCCTCCGCGCCTATTTGGCGGCCCCGCGCTTCGATCGGATTGTGCGGAAGATTAGTCTTGCACCCTCTTTTCATTGTGTGCTACGTTCCGGTCCACCGGGGCTGGCTAGATGTAGAATGAAAGCTGACCTCAGCAGGCTAGTCTCCTTGCACCGAGAGCGCCGTTGCGTCGAGGGCTAGACCTCGACGGTGCCGGGGCCCATAATGTCACAGCTGTTCACAACCGATCTGCTGCCAGCTTCAGACCGTATTGACGCGTGGCAATGGAATGCGCAACAGATCTGCGGTGACTGCCGCATTCAACTCCCGAAGTGCTCATTTCACGGCGCGATCGAAATTCGGCATGTCGGCGGACTGCGGCTGACACGATTCTCTTCCAGCCCACTCTCTTTTTGGAAATGGCCTTCGGAGACAACAAATCCTGACAACCGCTTTTGCATCGTGATCACGCAGCTCGCCGGTATCAGGCGTTACCTGCAGAATGGAAACAGCGTCTTACTTCACCCCGGAGACACCACCCTGATCGATTCGGGACGTCCCTGGTCTTCCAGCTGTGGGACCGACTGTGGGCGTCTCTATCTGCGCGTGCCACGGTGGATGATGGAGAATCGATTGCGACTGCGCGAAATCCCAATCGCCCAGCGGATCTGCGGGACCAGAGGCTTGGGCGCGACACTTTCCCGGCTATCGCAGTCTTTATATGAAGAAGCGGAGCAGTTAAAAGAGGAAGAAAGCGCGGTCGCGCTGGATGCTTATTTCCAGATTCTGTCAGCTTGCATCGGCCGCGTGGAATCCTACGATCGGCGCCTGGAACTCCGGCCGCGGATTCAGAGATTCATCGATGACCACCTGTCGGACCCTGGGCTGGGACCCGCAGAGATCGCAGCGGCGGCCGATATTTCAGTTCGCCATTTGCACCGCCTTTTCTCCAACACCAGCCGCACCGTGGGAAATTGCATTCTTGCCCAGCGCCTGGAACAGTGCAGGAAAGATTTGGCTAACCCGCGCTTGCGCAGCAGGACGATCACCGAGATCGCTTTTTCCTGGGGCTTCAGCGACTCTGCGCACTTTAGCCGGTGTTTCCGCCGGCAGTTCGACGTCAGTCCTCGCGCCTTCCGCGCACAAACTGGCCTGAAAACGTGGGACTACGAAAAGGACCGCGGAGCAGGCGAGTTCTTGCGTGGGGAGCTCGCAGGGATGAGGCCTTCCAAGCCCAACTAGCCTGAGGCGACATCCAGCCGACAAAAACTTAGTGCCTCCCCAGAAACTCCGCCAAGGATGAGTCCATCGGCTTGGCCTTTCCCTGTTTGCCCGCCTCGTCAATACGAAGAAACGCGTTCTGCATGTACCGCACCGCGAGCCAGCGCAAGGGTTCGCGCTCCCAATAAGGCGACCTCCTCTGAGCGATGGGCAACTGGCTCAGTTCGGTGCGCTTGCCCGAGATCAGCTCCGCCAGAATCCGGCTGGCGAGGTTAGTGGTCGAAACCCCCTGCCCCGTGTAGCCTCGCGCAGTGGCAATCTTGGTCGCAGGGTCGAACCGTGTCATCGGCATCCAGTCGCGTGGCATGCCTACCGGACCTCCCCACGCGTGGGTGAACCTTACGCCTTTCAGGGTGGGGAACCACTCGAGCAGCATTTGCTGAATGCGTGCGTGGGTTTGTGCGTGACGGTCCTGCTGGTCGGAGATCTTTGAGCCGAGGCGGTAAGGCGCTCCCCGGCTGCCAAAAAGGATTCGCCCGTCGGCGGTCCGGGTCAGGTAATCAACCGTGTAGTTACAGGATGCCAGGCTTTCCCGGTTCTGCCACCCGATCTGCGCCCACTGCGCTGCCGTCAGCGGTTCAGTCAATGTGATCAGCGAGTAGACCGGCAAGACCGCGCGGTGAAGCTTTGCCAAACGCGTCAGGTACGACTCACCAGCAAGAACGATGGCCTGCCTGGCACGAACTTCGCCGGACGAAGTCAGCAGCCGCGGAGAAGGTCCTCCTTCAAAGTCCGTGACCTCGGTGCGCTCGTAAATCACGCCCCCGCGCCTTTCGACCGCACGAGCCAGCCCACGAACGAGGCGGCCGGGATGAATGCTGGCGTTTTCAGAGGCGTACAGCGCACCGCAAACGTTCGTAACCCGTACGCGCTCCTGGGCTTCGCTTGCGCTGCACAAACGATACTGCTGGCTCAGCCCCAGCCTGGAATAGGCATCGCAGGCAGAGCGAAGCATTGGTAGATGGTGCATTCCCCGGGCCAGAGTAAGAATCCCGCCTTTGTGAAACTGCGCGTCAATGCGCTCTTCCTGACATATCCTGGCCACTTCCTCGACCGAATCATTCATGGCGAGCATCAGGGACCGAGCGTCTTCGCGGCCATAGCGGTGCTCCAGCATTCCTGGTGTCACAGGAAATTTGGAGGAACACCATCCGCCATTGCGCCCGGAGGCGCCGAAGCCGACGATCTCCTTTTCAACGACAGCGACTTTGAGATCTGGATTGGCCTTCAACAGATAGTAGGCTGTCCAAAGCCCGGTATATCCGGCTCCGAAGACGACCACATCGGCTTCCGTGGAGCCCGCCAGTCCGGGCCGGGGCGTAAGATCGTCCCCCGAGGTTTCGAGCCAGAAGCTGTACGTGGAGTAATCAGTCATCACGCGCCGACTCGGTGGTGGCGGCGAAGCGAGCTTTTGCGGGGCGCGACCTTAGCTTTCGACACTCGCCACTTCCATCTCAGGTTCATGCCGCTGGTCGCGCTGCCGGGTTGTCCGAATGGCTGCACCCAGTACTCCCCAGATCGCCAGGGCCATCCATTCGTGCCAGGTGAAGTGACCTGGAACCAGGGGAACGAGCTTCACCAGGATCATGACTGAAGTCACGATCAAGCCGAAGCCAGCTGCGGCACGCCGGGGCCACGGCGGCTTCATCCGATAGTAGGACGCACAAGCGGCCATCCAGGCCACCGCCACTGCCATCGCGCCGACCTCAAGGATAGGAACCAGTAAGCTCTCGCCAAGGAAGATAGACAGGGCAGTCGCAGCTCCAACGGAGAGGATCGCTGCGGAAGGAGTCCGGTTGACCGGATGCACGCGGCACATCATCGGGTTCAGCAGATTGCGCCGCGACATGGCAAACAACAGACGGGAGGACGCCACCATGTTGGCATTAAACGCCTGAACCAGCGCCACCAGCGCCGATCCCATGATGAGGACGACGATCCAGTGGGCGTGCAGCGCGCGTTCGAATGCGATCGCGGTCGGGAACTGTTGGTTACCGTTGAGACTCTGCCAGGGAGCCACGTACGAAACCGCGCCGATCACCACCCAGAAAAACGCGAGCCCCGCGAAGATCGTTAAAAGTATGGCGACGGAGAAATCACGCTTCTCGAAGTTCGGGCTGGCTTCCTCCGCGCACTTGCCCACCGACTCAAAGCCCGACACCAGCCAGGGCACGACCTGCCAGACCAACAGGATGGAGAGAAGAGGCGCATGGCTGAACAACGGATAGAAGTTCGACGCCGATCCGTGTTTTGCTCCGGCCAAGGCAAAGATGACGACGAGCGTGAGAAACGTGAAAGTGGTTGTCTTACCCAGCCGGGCACTGGCTTGAACGCCCCGGTAGTTGAGCCACATCAACAAGACTGTGAGGGTCAACCCCAGCACCATGTGAGGCAGGTACACCGGGTATCCGCCCAGGCGGTACAGTTCATACCTATTCAACGACGGGAACAGGTAACCGCTGATCCTTCCGGCGGCCAGAGCCTCAAAGGGGCAGGTGAGGAAGTAGCTGAGAAACATCATCCAGCCGGTGGCGAAACTTACCGCGGGAGGAAAGAATCTTGCCACATAGGCTGCCTCGCCTGCGGCGTCGGGAATCTCCTTCACCAATTGGCCGTACACATACCCGATCGGCAGTAGAATTAACGCCCCCGCGCTGAACCCTAGGATCGCGCCGAGAGGGCCGCCACGCTTCAGGATGTCGTCCATGACCACCAGCCACGCCGTGCCTACCATCGTGCCAAAGGCCAGCGCGAAGTAGTCCACCAGACGCAATTTGCGCGCGAGGGTCGTCATATGGTCGGCAAGAGTCTACACGAAGGCCAAGCAACCCCTGTCTCAACATCCCTCTGAAAGTTCAGAACTCGTATCTCAGTGCAAACTGCATCACCCGTGGCTGCGTCAGCAGACCGGTGTACGAGCCAAAAGATTCGGGCAGCTGTTGCAGCGAAGCAATGCAGGCGCAGGCGGATCCTGTCTGCAGGCCGGATGCGACATTGAATCGATGAAGGTTCGGGACGTTGAACACTTCCCATCGAAATTCCAGGCTGTGTCCCTCCATGGGCATCTTCCAGCGCTTGTTGAGGGCCAAATCCAAGCCAGCATACCCATCTCCACGGACCGCGTTTCGGGAACCGCTTTGGCCCGGGAATGGATGTTGAAAATCGGCAAAAGCCGCCGCCGAATTGGAAAAGGCGCTGATGGTACCGTTCGCTTGTCGGAAATGCCCTGTCTTCGGCCTCGCGACCATCTGCGCAATACCCTGCTCATCCCAGTTTGTGGGCCGGAAGTTACCATTATCCACCGTAAAGGGGAAGCCGCTGGTCCAGCGGGCCAGGCCGGAAAGTTGCCAGCCTCCGATGACCGCGTCCTCGGCCTTCGAGGCGTTACCCGCGAAGTGCCTGCCCTTGCCGAACGGCAACTCCACCAGCCAGTTGGCGTTAATCTGGTGAGTGGTATCGAAATCCGAGACCGCGCGACGTCCGTTGGGATCAAACGCATTGACCAGACGAGTTCCGGGAGCACCCACGTTGCAACACGACGCCCATGACAATCGCGTAGCCGAAGAAGTGATGTCAATCGACTTGGAATAAGTGTAGTTGAGATCGAACTGCAACCCGCCGCTGAGCTGCTTTCTCAGAGTGGCTTGCAGCGCGTTATAGTTCGACTTGCCGACGGAACTCCAGGCGAACATGCTGGTCGCCTGGTTATTCAGGTAGTTGCCGAACCCTCCCCCAAAGGGCGCGGCAAAGGTCCCGGCTCCAGAGGCGGCGCATCCCGGCTGGGCACAGAAGGAATAGAGGTTGCCCAGATCATCTCCGAGCCCACCGTAGAGGTCGAGGTTCCCGATTCCGACGACCTCGTTACCGGCATAGGAGAGGAATGGATCGTAATAAAGATCGTAGACGGCTTGGATAAGGCTGGCGTTACCCGGAGCAGGGGTGATCCCGGCAAAGTTGCCGTAGCTCTCATATGCGGTAGCGCCCGGTTGAAGCGGCGGCAGCATATCGTGCCAGTAAGCGGCCGTAGGACCGATCGTCTTGTCGTTAATTGAGGAGTTCACAAAGTTCACGAAGTCGTTATAGGTCGCGAACGAGCTGTTCGGGTGCTGGACCGCCACTTTGGCCAGAGCCGTAGCCGCTGAATAGTAATCGACCCCGCTCTTCGGATCCACGATGTCAAGCGGTTGTCTAAGGTCACGCTGGGTCAGCAGGTTACGCCCAAGGCGCCCGACATAAGAGAGCTGCAGAGAGAACCGGTTGGGCAGTTCACGTCCCACCGAGAAATCGAACGCGTAGGCATAAGGGGTCTTCATGGAGGAATCGATGCCCCAGGTGATGGCCTGACCAAAGGGTGAGGGATGCATGGCGGGCGGTGCGGGCTGGAAAAATACCTGGTTCGCCGGGTCGCTGCAGTTATCCACCGGGCCGCAAGTGGGAATCTGGTTGATATTGGTGATGCGAGGCACGTGGGCGGCATCGTCATAGCCAAACGTACAGCAGGCGTTTTGAATCGTCGCGCCAAAGCCACCCGGAGGGTTCGCGTCGAAGGTGCTCAGCAGTTGCATTCCTGCACGGTCGTAAACTTTGCTGAAGCCTCCACGAAAGACTGTTTTGTCGCCGTCACCCAACAAGCTTCGCAACCAGCCTCCGTGCGGGCGGGGCGAATAAGCCACCGAGATGCGTGGCGAGAAATCGGACTTCTCAAAGTCGTACCATCCCGGCCCATGGTTGGCTGGTCCTCCAGGAACGAACGACAGGAGAGGCGTAGATTGATAGCCCATCCCCTGGTTCATATTCTTGACGATCTGGTCAAACTGGGTCCCGAGGTTGACGTCCGGAGACGCCTGAAACCCGTTGACCTCCCACGGTGGCGGGAACAGCGACCAGCGTAAACCGTAGGTCACCGTCAGATTAGGCTTTACTCGCCAGGAATCCTGACCATAGAACTCGTACCATTCCAGCCCGTAGTTCCTGCTCACGGGAGTGCCGGAAGCCAACACGGCACCCTGCTTGTCGTAGTTGTAATTGGCTACGACATCGGAAACCATGCCCAGCAGACCCAGCATCGGGTAATCGTACTGGAAGGTGGAAGCAGGCTCAGGGAGCCCGATGTTTGCGGGATCCAGGTAGCCGCCGCCTGTGTTGGCGAAGCCCGTCGGAGACATCCAGTTGGTGGCTCCCTTCCCCTGGCTGAAAGAATGTTGCAGGCTCAGCCGAGGATCGCGGACGATTCCGATATTGCCGCCGAACTGCAGCGTGTGTTTTCCCCTGGTCCAGGAAAAATCATCGAGGATGTTATGTACCGGCGTCTGCGAATTGTGGCTGTAGGAAATTCCCTGATCCAGTCCGTAGAAGGTATTCCACTCCTGGTCCGAGTTGCCCAGGAAGCCGGTGCTCTGGCGCGTGAATCCCCAATGCAGACTGTTCACCATCGTAGGGCTCATGACCGCTGTGTATCCCACCACAAACCCTTTGCTGTGGTCGGTCATGGTCTGCATGGCAGGCGCACCAGGCAGGAACGGTTCCTGCGGGTTGTAGATGTTCTGCAGGGCGCCGCGCCAGAACAGGGTGTGCTTGCCGTCCGCCGTAAGGTGGTAATCGATCTTGGCAATGAAAGCGTTGTTGTCCAGCTTGATGGGGGCGCCGAAACGAAACCCGGAATAATTCAAGCCGTCTCCCACCGAGGTGTCGTTGGTCGTGAATTGACCAGTGCAGAATGTGGTATCGAAATAGCCGGTGTGACTTGAGTTCTCGATAGCGGGATTGATTCCTAGACCGAGAGGGTCAAGATTCGGGTCAGAAAGCTGGGTCTGCGTCAGGCTCTGAGTCTGCCCGTTCACGTCCACGTACTGAATTGTGCCCGCGCACAGGCTTGGGGTGGGAATCGTTCGCACAACGCTGTTCTGTTCCCGCTGCCGGGTGCCCTCATAGTTGACAAAGTAGAAAAGACGGTTTTTCTGGATTGGGCCTCCCACCGACACGCCGAAGATATTTCGGATCAGCTTGAGGGGTGCCTGCAGGAAGTAATCGCTGGCGCTGGTGAAGGTGTTGCGGTGATATTCGTACAGCGACCCGTGCAACGCGTTTGTGCCGCTCTTGGTGATCAGGGACACCTGAGCACCCGAGCCTTCTCCCTTGTCCGCGTTGTAGTTGCTGGTGGTGACACGGAATTCCTGGACGGAGTCTAGAGTCACTGGCAGCACCGAGGTAAAAGCGTAGCCGGCGGACTGGTCGTTAACATCAACGCCATCGAGAGTAATGTTGCTCTGATCGCTGCGCGCCCCGTTCACCGCTCCGTTACGCGTGTCCTGATCTTTCACCTTGGGATCGGAAAGGTCCGGACGATTGCCGGTGTAAGCCACGCCGGCTTGCAGGCTGAGCAGATCGGGCACATTGCGGCCCTCCAACGGGAGCTGCTTAACCTGAGTTTCGTTGAAAGGGTTCCCGATGGAGGCATCGACCAGGTTCAACGCCGGCGCCTCACCGGTAACGTTGACATTCTCGGTGACCGACCCAATCTTCAGTCGGACGTTTGCCGTGGCAGGAGTGTTGACCAGCAACTGAATACCAGTCTGCTGGTAGCGCGCGAATCCCGTCGCGCTTACGGCCAGGGTGTAAGTACCGGGCGGCAGGGCCAGGAACGTGTAGTCACCCACCTCGCCTGTCGTCGCAGTTCGCGTAAGCTTCGATTCCGTGTTGGCGAGGACAACTGCGGCGCCTGGGAGAGCGCTCCCACTCGGGTCAGTCACCGTTCCCCGCAGGGAACCGGAAGAGGCTTGGGGAAAGCTAAAGTTGCTCAATGCAAAAAAGACAACAACCAGGGATGTCCAACGCTCAAAGCGCTTCATAGCTCCTCCTGCCGGGAGGTGACCTCCCGCGACGCGACCCGGGTCAGGGACCACACCACAACCGGTCCGGGCCCATTTGTGAGACAGCGTACTCCCTGAGCAGGCCTTTAGACTTGTCTGACAGTGACATCAGCTTGACTGCGAGTGACCTGAGTCGTGGTCTTGTCCCATGGGCTGGTCGCTTCATGAGTTCCCGGCACACGGTGTATCCGCAACGGAGTGTCCGGAAATGACGCTTTGGCCGCACTTTCAATTCGTGCACTACCGAATACCGGGGAGTAGGCACGAACGTACTAGACCCACAAACGGCACAACATTCCCCTTTGTGACCTGCCGATCTGCGGGGATTCAGGCAAAGATGCGAGAGTTCCGCCTTTCCCCGGCCTGAGCCGCAAGAACGGTTTGTGCTCCCGCCCGGTGAGAGTGCGGCACTCCAAATCCCCCGGTTGCGCGCTAGCGCGGCGGCATAAAGGCGGCACCGTGAAGCGTCCTTGTTTGCCATGGAGAACAGTCGGCTGCGGCCTGACTCTGCTGAACATACTTTTGTACGCGGGCCTGGCCCCGGCACAGCTAACCGTCAACCCATCCAGCATGAGTTTTGGCAGCGTCCTGGGCAGCAGTGCGACTCAGTTGCTGGTCTTGAGCAATTCGGGAGGGTCGAGTCTGACCGTCTCCCAGGCCGCAGTGACAGGAACGGGATTCAGCCTGGGGGCTCCAGCCCTGCCACTGACCCTGGACGCGGGGCAGAGCACGAGCTTCGGCGTTACCTTTACTCCCCAGAGCAGCGGCACCGTACTGGGCAGCCTCTCACTGAGTTGGAATTCGGCACTGCGAGGCAATAAGAAACGTAAAGCCACGACAGTTCCTCTGTCGGGCACAGCGACCACATCGAGTACATCAGGCGCATCGAGTACAGCGCCTGGCAAACTTGTGGCCAATCCCAGTAATCTGAGCTTTGGCAGCGTGCAGGTGGGCAATACCCAGACGCTCAACGCAGTCATCACAAATACGGGAGGCTCCAGCGCTACTCTTTCCCAGGCGGTTGCAACGGGAAGCGGGTTCGCCATCAGCGGGCTGAACCTGCCGATGACATTGGCGGCGGGCGAGAGCGTGACGTTCACTGCGACGTTCACTCCCTTGTCAGGGGGAGGCGCGACCGGGGCGGTTTCTGTGAGTTCAGACGCGGTTAATTCCACTCTGGCCTTGGGGTTGGCGGGCACGGGCCTGGCACAAGGTCAGCTGACCGTGACGCCCATGTCGACCGATTTTGGCAGTGTGACTGTGGGGACCAGCAAGAGTCTGACGGGCACCCTGACCGCCACTGGCGCAAATGTTGCCATATCCTTGATCAGCATGAGCAACGCCGAATTTTCGGTCAGTGGAATTACCGTGCCGCTGACAATTCCGGCGGGACAGAGCGTGTCATTCACCTGGACCTTCGCGCCACAAGCGTCAGGGGGTTCTTCGGCGATCGGTTCCTTTACGAGCAACGCTTCGAATTCTGTCTCCGAGGCTTTGAGCGGTACCGGAACGGTACCCCCGCAACACGTGGTGAATCTCACATGGGGCAGCGTTTCCGCTGGTGTAGGGTATAACGTTTACCGGGGCAGCCAATCTGCCGGTCCGTTCACGAGGATGACTTCGTCTCTTGATGCGAGCACAAGTTACACCGACAATTCTGTCCAGGCGGGACAAACCTACTATTACGTAACAACCGCGGTTGACGGAAGCGGAATCGAGAGCGGTTACTCCAGCGCAGTCCAAGCCGTGGTCCCATCTCCGTAGAAGGCACGCCGAACCGGTTCGGTAGGCGCCAAATGTTGCGGAAAAATGTGCCGGGGAACGAAACGGCGACAGACCGAACGCCCGATATGCTTTTAAGCGACTGGCAGGGTATGACTCGAAGCCGCGCTGGCAAAGCGATTCAGAAGGCTCCTCAGGCGGGCCCTCAGTGCTGCCGGACCAGAAGAGCCAGCACGACGAATAGATTCCAGCCGATCACCCCCACATAGAAGAGATTTACCACCCAGAGGCTTTTTCGAACAC
>JACXTT010009581.1_pt1 | contig 13222 bp, 13 predicted proteins | sample 9270951 | NCBI WGS metagenome assembly JACXTT01 (sample SAMN15532306, study PRJNA645909) | rock metagenome | isolation source: weathered quartz diorite | place: Puerto Rico | collected 2017-06-21
TCTCTACGCGTATCACTCGATTCTCAAGCAGCCTCGCAAGCACGAAATGAAGAATGCCTTCTTGGGACCCGAGTTTTCGGATTCCCGTGTTCGCGCCGCGCTCGAGTCAGCCAATCTGGACTATCGGACACTGGAGCGCGAACCCTTGCTTGAAGAGGTCTCCAAGCAGATCGCCGCGGGCAGCGTAGTCGGATGGTTTCAGGGGAGGATGGAATGGGGGCCTCGCGCTTTGGGCAATCGGTCCATACTTGCTCATCCCGGACTGCCCGATATGAAAGACACGCTCAATGCCAGGATCAAACACCGGGAGTGGTTCCGGCCGTTTGCTCCGTCGATTCTCGCAGAGTTCCAGAGCGAGTACTTTGCGCATGATCATCCTTCGCCGTTCATGCTCCACGTCTATGACATCCTGCCGGACAAACGCGAGCGACTCTGTGCTGTCAATCACGTAGACAACACCGGCCGTTTACAAAGCGTCGCGCGTGATGAGAATCGGCTCTACTACGACCTTATCAAAGCGTTTCATCGGCGCACAGGATTGCCGGTTGTTTTGAACACCAGCTTTAATGAGAACGAACCTATCGTATGCGCTCCCGAGGAAGCGATAGACTGCTTTCGCCGCACGAAGATGGATGTGCTCGCGATCGGTCCGCACATTGTGCTGAAAAAAGACAATCTTCAGAACGTCGAAGAGCCCTCCGCGCTGTGAACCTTGGAGTGCAGGCATCCTTGACCGCTCTTCGGCCTCGCATGCAGGACACCCGCGCTCCAGGGCTGCGCTCGCAGGCTTGCCCCCGAGCTCCCGAGAATTACCCATATGCTAGGTAGAGTTCAGCAACTTCAGCAACTGTGGCAGCATCTGGGACCAGAGTGGCTGGCCTATCGGCTGAGGTATGCGACTCGAATGCGAACGGGCGCGCTACGTCGCAAGATGCCTGCGACGGACTGGAACGAGCAACCTCTTCATCGAGTACTTGCGGATCGGTCGGTGGCGGACCCTCAAGCCTATTTAGAGTATCGCCGCGTGAGAGCTCCTCAGTTCTTCTTTTCTGCCGATCTCCGTAGCGAGTATCGATCGTATTTTGCGAGTTGGGATGCCGGCGTAGATACACCGGTGAAGCGCTGTGAAGCGCTTGAGCGAGGCAGGTTGCGCTACTTCGAACACACCGATGTTGAAGCGGGGTTTCCGCCCGATTGGCACGGCAACCCGTTCACCGGCGAACATGCGCCCGCCGATGTTCACTGGAGCGAAATCAGAGACTTCGACCACGGTGACATAAAGCTCATCTGGGAGCCTTCGCGATTCGGATTCACCTATGCGCTCGTGCGGGCTTACTGGCGTACGGGAGAAGAACGTTACGCCGAAATGTTCTGGAGACTTGTCGAGGATTGGCGCGAGCATAACTCGCCGCAGCTAGGAGTGAATTGGAAATGTGGTCAGGAGATCAGCTTTCGAGTCATGGCATGGTGCTTTGGACTTCACGGCTTTCTTGACGCTGAAGCGACGAATGCAGATCGCGTCTCGTCGCTCGCTCAAATGATTGCTGTCTCAGGCGCGCGCGTCGAGGCAAACCTCGACTACGCTCTCAGCCAGCATAACAATCACGGCATCAGCGAAGGCCTTGGACTCTGGACTATTGGCATTTTGTTTCCGGAGCTTCGATTCGCCGAAGAATGGAAGGAGACTGGCCGGCGGGTTCTGGAGACTCAAGGGAGAGAGTTAGTCTACGATGACGGAGGGTTCTCGCAGCACTCGGCAAATTATCATCGGTTGATGCTGCATGACTATCTTTGGGCCTTGCAACTCGGAGAAGTCTCGAAGCAACCTTTCAGCCCCGAATTGAGGGGGCGTGTTAGCAAGGCGGGCGAGTTTCTCTACCAGATTCAGGATGAGGCGAGCGGGCGAGTTCCTTACTACGGGCAGAACGACGGTGCGTTGGTCTTGCCTTTGAGCAATTGTGACTATCAAGACTTTCGCCCTGTAATACAAGCAACGCAGTATCTTGGGACGCAAACACGCTGTTACTCATCAGGCCCGTGGGATGAGGACCTGCTGTGGTTGTTTGGACCCGATGCTATGTCCGCTTCGGTCGAGCGGAAAGAGCGTACAGATTTCGATGCGGAGCACGGTGGGTGCTACACGCTTCGCTCTCAGGACGGCTTTGTTTTCACGCGTTGCGCGGCGTTTCGTCACCGGCCCGCGCAAGCTGACCTGCTTCATGTAGATTTATGGTGGCGCGGGCATAACATCGCGCTCGATCCGGGGACGTTTAGCTATAACGCTCCAGAGCCGTCGAGTAGTCGGCTCGCGCACACCGCTTATCACAACACGGTAACAGTAGACGAACAGGACCAGATGGAGCGAGTTAGAAGGTTCTTGTGGCTCCCGTGGGCGGTGGGTAGCGTGCAATCTCAAAAGCGCTCCGCAGCGGGCCATCTGGCCTACTGGGAAGGCGAGCACGACGGTTATGGGCGGCTGAATGCTCCGGCTCTTCATCGGCGCGCGATCCTTCGGCTTGGCGAACATTGGCTGGTGCTTGATCGTGTGACGAGTGGGGCCGCGCACGACTATCGGTTGCACTGGCTATTGATTGACGCGCCCTATGAGTGGGATGAAGGTGCGGGGCGGCTCACGCTCCAGACGCCGGCTTGGTCCTACTTTGTGGGGGTCGCGTCGTCGGCGAAGGAGAGTGCGTGTTCGATTGTACGAGCCGCCGAATCGGGCTCGCGCGGCTGGTGCGCACCTTACTACAACTACCGCGAGCCTGCGGTGTCCCTCGCGGTCACCGCCCGCGGAAGTTCGACTTGCTTTTGGACGTCGTTCGGACCTGGCCCGTGCCAAGTCGAGGCGAACGACGACAAGCTTCAGATGCAAACGGATCAATGGCTAGCGACGATAGACTTGCAGACGCATAACACTCAGGTGGCGTCGATCGACATAGCTGGAGCCATTGACGACCAACTGGAGATTGCCTGATGCAAGTGCTGCTTATTCATCAAGGATTTGTTTCTCCTTATGATTCTGGGGGCACCCGCCATTTTGAGCTGGGCCGCCGGGCTATTGAACAGGGTCACAAGTTTACTGTTGTTGCAAGCGACGTCAGGTACTTCACCGGAAAGCGCGTGGATCGCGCAAGTAATCTCAACTGCGAAGAGGTTGTAGAGGGGATACGAGTCATACGTGCCTATACCTATCCAAGTCTTCACGGCCGTTTTGTTGGACGCCTCGTTTCTTTCGTCAGCTTTGCTGTCACTTCTATTTGGGCAGCGCTGCGTGTCGAGGAGGTTGATATAGTCATGGGCACGTCGCCGCCTATTTTTCAAGCCGCCTCCGCATGGCTGGTGGCAGCCCTTCGCCGTCGCCCTTTTTTACTAGAGATACGAGACCTGTGGCCGGAGTTCGTCATTGACATGGGCTTTCTCAAGAACCCATTGTTAATTCGCCTCTCAAGATGGCTGGAACGTTTTCTTTACCGCCGTGCGACTCATCTGCTGGTCAACTCACCGGCTTATGTTGACTATCTGAAAGAGAAAGGGATGCCGGCCGAAAAGATCACTCTGCTGCCGAATGGAGTAGACCCTGCGATGTTCGATCCGGCGGCTGATGGCGCCGTCGTTCGCCGAAAGCTGAACCTGAATGGAAAGTTCGTGGTTGTATACGCCGGCGTGATGGGGCCAGCCAACAACCTCGATGTGCTCCTCGATGCGGCAGCTAAGTTGCGTGCGGATGAGCGCATCGTTTTTTTGCTGGTGGGCGACGGTAAAGCGAGAAAGCAGTTGCAGGCTCAGGCCGAATCGCTCCACTTAGAGAATGTGTCATTTGTTGGCGCGCAGCCAAAAGCCGAGATTCACTTCTTTCTGGCGAGCGCTGATGCCTGCGTTGCTATCCTGCAAGACATTCGCATGTTCCGCATGACTTATCCAAACAAAGTGTTTGATTACATGGCGGCGGGCCGTCCGATCGTGCTTGCGATTGACGGCGCCATTAGAGAAGTGGTGGAAGCGGCACAGGCTGGAATCTTTGTGCACCCCGGCAACGCTAGTTCCCTGGCGGAAGCAGTGCGCTATCTGGCGGATCATCGCGACGAACGAGAAGCGATGAGCCGGCGTGCTCGTTTATATGTTGAAAGGCATTTCAATCGCGCCGACCAGGGTCGACAGTTCATAACGCTCCTCGATAAGGTTCTGCTCAGCAGTAGCGCGAGAGGACTACCCTGAAATCATGAGTTACTCGGAGCAACACGCAACAGATGAGACGTCGGGCAACTTGCAGAAGAGGACTATCAAGATCGGCTCAATGCCTTTATGGCGAAAGAGCCAGATCGGATTGGGAATCATTCGAGGAGCACTCTTCTATCGCGTTGCGAGTTTCAACCGGCTCCCGATTATGCATCGGGGCGTAAAGGTAATGACTGCCAACGGCGAGGTGCGAATAGGCCACCTCAGCGAGATTCATGATCGAGTCGCGTTGTCGGCCATCACGGAGCCCGATAGGCCGAAGGCGACGCTTACAATCGGAGACTACACGAGCATCTGGTATGGAACGGTCATCAGTGCTCGGCACGAAATAACGATAGGCGATCAATGCGCCATCTCGTGGAACTGCACCATTATTGATAATGACATGCACGAGATTTGTTATTCCGAAGACGCGCCTCCTGCCCGCCCCTCTCACAACGCGGTCACGATAGGTAATCACGTTTGGATAGGGGCGCAGGCCATAATTCTGAAGGGCAGTACCATCGGCGAGAACTCGGTAGTGGCCGCAGGCGCTATTGTAACCAAAGACGTGCCTCCCTTTACTCTGGTCGCAGGCGCTCCGGCGAAAATCGTTCGAAAGATTGCAGGCTGGCGTTGAAGAAAGTGAACCCCGCGTCCGGCGTCTATCTGGCTGGCGGCAAACGCGTCCTTGATCTCGTCTTAGGCATTTCGGCCTCGATAGTATTTGTGCCGGTGCTTGCTTTCATTGCTCTTGTGATTCGCGTTCAATCGGGGTCGCCTGTATTGTTTAGCCAGGAAAGGCTCGGATGGCGCGGGCGATCTTTCTACATAAAGAAGTTTCGCACCATGACCGACATGCACGACGCTCAGGGAAACCCCCTGCCGGATGCAGAGCGATTAACGAAGCTGGGACGACTGTTGCGCGCGACGAGCTTGGACGAGCTTCCAGAACTGATAAATGTCTTGCGGGGAGAGATGAGTCTAGTCGGACCTCGGCCGCTTCATTCTCGTTATCGCGACCGATACACGCCTCACCAGTTTCGCCGACATGACGTTCCTCCAGGCTTGACTGGATGGGCACAGGTCAACGGGCGCAACGCCCTCACGTGGGAGCAGAAGTTCGATCTTGATGTGTGGTACGTTGATCATCAATCACTCTGGCTTGATCTGAGGATTCTCGCCTTCACGGTCTGGAAGATTCTCAAGCGCGAAGGCATCGGCCAGCCTGGTGAAACAACGGCGGAAGAATTTAGGGGCAATGCTTAAGCGAGTATCATGAAGCGGATCGTAATTTTCGGCGCGGGCGGATTGGCTCGTGAAGTCGCGGACATCTTCACGGCTTGCAATCAAGTGAAACAAGAGTATCAGATACTCGGATTCATTGACGATAACCCTGCAACTCATGGAAAGGAATTAAATGGCTTTCCCGTCTTGGGCGATTTCTCATGGTTTGATGGCGCGGACAAATCTGAAATATGGGCGACCACAGGGATAGGCAATCCTGCTTCCCGGCGCAAGGTCGTAAGAAAAGCTTTGGGCCATGGCTTGCAGTTTTGCAATGTCATTCATCCCTCCGCTGTCATCACCGAGTTTACGACTTGCGGTATCGGTGTGGTTATTACTGCTTGCTGCGTTCTCACAAATCGAATCATTATCGGAGATCACGTTTTCTTAAACCTCGACTGCACGGTGGGACACGATACGACCATAGATGAGTTCTGCAATATCAATCCCGGGGTGCATATCTCAGGGAACGTGCATCTGGAAACTGGTTGCGAGATTGGTACGGGCGCAGCAATTATCCAGGGAGTCACAATTGGAGAATGGAGCATCGTCGGCGCGGGCGCAGTAGTGACGGAAGATCTGCCACCAAATGTGACGGCTGTGGGCGTACCCGCGAAGGTGATAAAGGCGAGAGAATAAAGTGGATGAATAACAAGCCCGCCATACTAGGGAACGTACCGATCTTCGCAACCAGAATCCCGATTGTGCGTCCCGTTCTACCAGCGTTCGAAGACCTGGAGGCGGATATCCGTGAGGTCTTCAGAAGCGGCATGGTCACCAAAGGCCGCCACGTTGCGGACTTCGAGCGGGAAATAGCTGAGCACCTGGGTGTAACGAACGCCGTCGCGGTATCGAGTTGCACGCTGGGTTTGATGCTGACCTACCGAGGCCTCGGGCTGAGCGGCGAGGTCGTCGTGCCCAGCTTTACGTTCATGGCAAGCGTGAGCTCGCTGGTTTGGGCGGGACTCAGACCGGTTTTTGCCGATGTGTCGTTCGACACAACTAATCTGGATCCTGCCTCGGTGGAGTCGGCGATTACTTCGCAGACGACTGCTATTCTGGCCGTTCATAACTTCGGTAATCCTGCCCGGATTGACGCCCTCAGTGAAATAGCACGTCGCCACGGACTTAAGCTGATCTTCGATGCCGCGCATGGTTTTGGGGCCTTGTACAAAGGTGTGCCGGTCGGGGCCCAGGGTGAAGCACAGGTCTACAGTCTGAGCCCCACCAAGCTGCTCATCACCGGGGAAGGTGGCATTGTGGCGACCAATGATTACGCCCTGGCAGAATCGATACGCATTGGCCGGGAGTACGGCAACGACGGCAAGTACGACAGCGCCTTCGCGGGTCTCAACGCGCGCATGCCGGAGCTTAGCGCATTGATTGGTCTCTACAGTCTGCGCGGTCTCGAGCGGGCTGCCCAGCGCCGCAACCACACAGCGAACGTCTATCGGCGCGAACTAGGCCGACTTCCTGGTATTGGGTTCCAGGAGATAGACAAAGACGATCGAAGCTCATACCGGGAATATTCAATCATGTTGGATTGCGATTCCTTCGGTCTGAACCGCGATAAGCTAGCGATAGCGCTTCTGAGTGAGAACATAGATGTACGCAAGTACTACGATCCCCCGGTTCATCGGCAAACAGCATACAGGCGGTTTGCTCCAGCCGATGGCGTGTTGGATAATACTGACCTGCTTGCCGCTCGGAGCCTCAGCTTGCCAATGTGGTCGGACATGAGTGATGAAACAGTAGTGGATATTTGCCGAGCGGTCGCACGGATTCATGAGTCCGCAACTGAAGTAGCAATAGCGCTCGATCAATCAACCACGGCCCCCGCAAAGTAGCTACAAGAATCTGGATTGGAACGAGGAAGCTCGATGCCAACTCTCCGCTCTGTCCGTCTGACACAGCAAGTCCTCGTACGCGTCGTAGCCGATATCTTGCTGCTCAACACGAGCGCGTTAACGGCCCTCGCTTTGAGATTCCTTTACCTGGTGGCTTTCGAGCCCGCCCCTGCGGATGTTACCTACAACGCGCTATTCTGGGCTCTCGTAAACAACTATTTTCATATTGCGTGGCTGTTGACCGCGGTATGTTTACTCGTATTCGCGCTCAGCGGGTTCTACACTCGTGGTCGCGCATATCAGGGACGCTACAAGGCGTTGATTGTGACCCAGGCGGTTAGTCTGGGATACGTTCTGTTCGGCTTCATTGCCTACTTTCTGGGCGGTGCGCTCGATATGCCTCGAGCAGCCTTGGTGCTGGCGTGGGCGGTGAGCGTCGCGTTGCTTGTGCTCTCACGGGTGTGGGCGGTGGTATGGTCAAACGTCGTGCGCGCCGAGATCGGTCTCGAGAAGCCCGCGCCGCAGAGCGTGTTGAGGGTTCTGGTGATTGGCGGCGCCGGCTACATCGGATCGGCTCTCTTACCCAAGTTGCTCGCGAAGGGTTACCGCGTGAGACTGCTCGACCTGCTGATTTACGGTACAGAGCCGATAGGGGAGGTCATCGATCATCCGAATCTTGAAATAATGCAGGCGGACTTTCGGCAGGTGGACAAGGTCGTCGAGGCCATTCGCAACGTCGACGCGGTCGTTCATCTCGGGGCAATAGTCGGCGACCCGGCGTGCGCGCTTGATGAAGAGCTGACTATCGAAGTCAACCTTATGGCCACGCGAATGATTGCCGAAGTCGCAAAGGGAAGCAATGTCAGCCGATTCATTTTCGCCAGCACCTGTTCGGTGTACGGCGCCAATCCGGCCACCCTCGACGAACGCTCATCGCTGCACCCTGTTTCTATTTACGCTCGCAGCAAGATCGCTTCCGAGCGGGTACTGGCGAGCATGGCGAACTCTGGCTTCGGGCCGACATCGTTAAGGTTTGGAACGATCTATGGCTTGTCGGGTCGCACCCGCTTCGACCTAGTCATCAACCTGCTGACCGCGAAGGCGATGGCTGAGGGACGCATCACTATCTTCGGAGGAAATCAGTGGCGGCCCTTCGTTCACGTAGAAGACGCTGCCGAAGCTGTGATAAGAACGCTCGAGGCGCCGCTATCTCTCGTCGGCAATCAAATCTTCAACGTCGGTTCGGATGAACAGAACTACACAATCCAGCAAGCGGGCGAGATCATAGCGCGCCTGGTCCCAAACGCAGAGCTTGTCAGCGAGGGATCACACACGGACCTGCGCGACTACAAGGTGAGCTTCGGGAAGCTCGAGAAGACTCTCGGGTTTGCCCCGCGCTGGACAATCGAGCAAGGCGTAAAGCAAGTCATCGACGCGATCGAAGCCGGCCGCGTGAAAGACTACCGCGACGCTAAGTACAGCAACGTCAAGTTCCTTGGCGATGAGGGCGCGTCGCGGTTGATACCTCGACGGAATGGCTGGGCGCACGAGTTAATCAAGGAGCATACGCCCGGACGGGTGAGAGTTACCGGAGAAAAGGGGAGCCCGCGCGTTTGACAGATGAAACGTATTGAAACCGACCTTCCCGGCGTCTGTTTGATCGAACCTACAGTCTTCGAGGATCAGCGCGGGTTCTTTTTCGAGAGCTATCACGAGTCCAAGTTTGCCGAGTTGGGCATCAAGGACCGGTTCGTTCAAGACAATCATGCCAAATCGGTCAAAGACACCCTGCGGGGTTTGCATTATCAAGTCACTCATCCCCAGGCAAAGCTTTGCCGCGTGGTTCAGGGCGAGGTCTTTGACGTTGTGGTCGACGTCAGACGCGGCTCACCTCATTTCGGGAAGTGGGTGTCTGGTGTACTCTCCGAACAGAACAAGCGCCTGATGTACGTCCCGCCTGGATTTGCACACGGGTATCTGGTCTTGAGCCAGACCGCCGAGTTTCTCTACAAATGCAGCGACTTCTACCATCCCGAGCACGAGCGAGGTGTGGTGTGGAACGATCCGAACGTAGGGATCGACTGGGGCATATCGACCCCGATCTTGTCAGACAAGGATCGCAGAAACCCAACGCTTTCCGGCATCGCCCGAAACGAGTTCCCGGAATACAGGCGAGGTAAGCCACGCTGCTAACTCAAAAATCTATTGACTTTTGCGGATCGATTCCATATTCTGGGCTCTGCTCAGAGTCCCAAACGCACGGTTAGGCTTCCCGCGTTAGTGGAGGAAAAATGAAATTGGGAACCAGTTACCAGCGAGCATCTGTCAGCATCGTCCTGGCGATGGCGCTCGCGACGGTTTTTACTCTCCGTTCATTTGCTGCGCCTGAGGTCGGTAAGGTTTTCGTTGACCCGACGCTGGCGCAGGACTGCTCGGGAACACTTACGGTGAAAGCGGGCCAGGTTACGATCAACGGCAACACCGCGCAGACTGGGGCGACCGTGATGACCGGAAGCGTCATCGCCACCGGTTCAAACGGCAAAGCGATCATCGATCTGGGAGCGCTCGGACGTGTAGAGGTTGGAGACAACACGACTGTCACTCTGACCTGCGCCGGAGGCACGCTTCAAATCAGATCGACTTGCGCGAGGACTGAGGTTGAGGTTAGAAAGGGATCGCTCAATGTAACCTCGCCGACCGCCGGAACACTCGCCGCGGGACAGAAGGGCAAATACACCGGCGGCGTGGATGCGTCTTCCACAGGCGGTATTGACGTAAAAGTGGAGTGCGAGGGACGCAAGGCTGGGGCCGGTCGTTTTGTCGGACCTGGATTAGTCGGCTTGCTGGCGCTTGTCGGTGTTGGAGCAGCGGTCGCAATTGGCATCTCAGTTGGCGGCGGCAGCGAGTCATCCGGGGCAAGCAGCCCGGTGCGATAGCGTAGACTTATCCTGAGAGTTTTGGGCCATCAAGTTGTAGTTTCAGAAACGCCTCGGCGTCAACAAGCGCCGGGGCGTTTCCTCGCCGGGGCGTTTCCTCGCCGGTAAGAAAAGAAGAGGCGTTCGTGGCTGACATGCTCTGTCCCCAATGCGCGGGGCACACACACAGATCACACACCCGGGGCTTCAGCGAAAAACTCGCCAAGACATTGACTTCGCACAAGCCCTACAGGTGCCACGAGTGCGGCTGGCGCGGCTGGCTCCGAACGGGCGATTCTTCAAAACACCGTAATCGGGTGCGAACGATCATCAGTGTGTTGGTAACCCTCCTAGTCACAACCCTGCTCGCCCTGTATGTTGTCGAGAAGCTCAGCGTGCCTGGCCCGGATGCGGGTTCCGAACGGCGGCAGACCCCCTAACCCTGCGCGCCGTCTCTTGTTCGACCGTGCTCCCGATCATCTCTAACGCGTTGAATTTAACCTTGATTCGCTCGCTCTTTCTTTGTAACAATAGTTGACTGCAAGCTTGTCCTTTCCCGCGGGTCTCAAGCTTAGGAGGAGAGATTGAAAGTCGTAGTATCTTTCGTAGTCCTGTTTGTTTCGCTATCGGTAACTCAGGTTGTGCTCGGACAGTCCCCTGTCGCGACCCTTGCGCTAAGCGCCGATCGCATCGGTGAAATCAAAACTGCTCAGGGAATAACAACTATGATACGGTTTCCGGAGGCGGTTCAAGAGATCATATGCGGAGATCTCTACGATGCGGGGACGGGAAAGGGAACCTTCGTCGTTCAGCGCAGCGGGACCAATGATCGGCCGGGAAACGAAGTTTTCATAAAGCCTGTTTCACCCAGAGGCGCCAGCAACATGTTTGTCAAAACTGACGGCAAACACACCTACAGCTTCGACCTGACCATAGTGCCCACAGCTCAGGCACACCGAATGGTGAATGTTACTGACCTCGCGCCCGCAACAAACCCAAACCCTCCAGCGCCAACTGCCGAGTCGCGTGGCGCCGACCCTGAAAAGCCGACTCCTGATTTCGAGCGCCTCAAGGCTGAAGCTGAGCAGCAAGCTCGTCAGAAGGCCGCCGAAATTATTCGCGGTGCCCAGCAGCAGGCGGACCGGAAGATTGCCGAGGCGGATGCCAAGCTTACCGAGGCCGAGCGCATCGCGCCGCAGCGAGCAGACCAGGAGATCGAACGCAGATTCATGCAAGCGCTGATGTTGGGATTGCGCGAAACCAAGGTGAGCAACACTCGCGCGACCGCGAAGAAGGTTATCATTACGCTTGATCAGCGCATGCTTCTGTTTGACGACAAGGCTTATTTGCGCTACACAGTTCAAAATACTGGCGACAAGGACTTCGCCTTTACGGCGATCTCACTCGAGGTGACCGACGGGAAAGACGTCAAGCCGCTCACCGCAGTAGTGAATCAAAGCAAATCCGAGAATTCGATTGCGCCGGGGGAATCGCTGACTGGGGTCATAGTGTTCGATCCCAAACAGGTTGGAACCAAACAGAGACTCACGCTGTTCGTCCGCGGTGAAGACAGCTCCGAGCTCGCTCACGTAACAATCCAGGAATGATGTTGAAAAAGCTTTTACCAATCGTATTCGTACTGTTTGCCCCCGTCGGCGTATCAGCCCAGCAGCGACCGCTCTCTCCGCCTGAACGGACGCCGGTTCCGCTCACCAACGAGGACCAGGAAAGAGCGCGTACAGAGGAACTAAACAAAAAGAAGGCTGCCGACGCCGCAGCGCAGAAGGCGACACAGATCAAGGTGCCTTCGATGTTCGCCGGACATCACATCTCGTCGGGAAACGCGGCGATCGACGCGCTGGTTCAGGAGGCCGCGGCGCAAAACGGATTGGATCCCTGCCTCATTCTTTCGCTGATGCGGGCGGAGTCGTCGTTCAATCGCACCGCGGTTTCGGTGAAGGGCGCCTCGGGATTGATGCAACTGATGCCCGAAACCGCAACCAGGTTCGGGGTGAAGAACATTTTCGATCCGCGGGAAAACGTTTTGGGCGGCACGAGGTATCTTCGATGGCTGCTCGATCGGTTCAACGGCGATGTGAGACTGGCTCTTGCCGGCTACAACGCCGGTGAGGGCGCGGTCGAGTTTTACGGCTATCGAATACCGCCGTTTCTCGAAACACAAAACTACGTCCGCACGATCTACACGCGCTACAGCAACATACATATCGGATCGGTTCCACCCGCGCCTGCAGTGGAGGCGGTCAAACAAGGCGAAAAGAACCCCACCTACAATCAAATAATCCGATTTACTTCAACAAGTGGCGACGCCGCGCGCTCAGGCAAGTGATCCATAGTCGACTCATGACACCCGAACTCGAAGCGGCAGTGAAGAGCCATACGCAAATATTCGGCTCGTATACCAGGGCAGGAGAGCTGAAGAATGTTCGCGTATGGCTAACGTTAAATGAAGGCAGGATCGAGTTCTTGACTCCTGCCCAATCGCTCAAGGCAAAGCGAGTCAGCCGCAATGCGCGCGTCGAATGCCTGGTCGGAGACCAGCGGGTGTCCGGCACCGCCGCAATCGTCAGCGATAAGGATTCCATTTGGCGAACCTATAATGCCTACTGGAAGACTCACCCGATCATAATGGCGCTTATCGCCTGGGGCATCCGCTCGCGCATCAAGTCTGGCGGACAGGTGCTCATCCGCGTCACACCCGACGAACCCAATCCCTTTGATAGAGCTACGGATCCCCTGATCAGCTGACACCACTGAGATTGACGCGTTCGCCGCTTCGGACAGCTCGATAACACGCGTCGACCAGCTCGACTGACCTGAAGCCATCCAGCGCCGTAACCGAAACGGCCGCTCCATCCGCAACCGAGTCCACAAAAGCCCGGTCCTCCTGCGCGTATCCCCACTTTTCTTCCTTCGACAACTGTTGCATCGTTTGAG
>JACXTT010009582.1_pt1 | contig 13219 bp, 14 predicted proteins | sample 9270951 | NCBI WGS metagenome assembly JACXTT01 (sample SAMN15532306, study PRJNA645909) | rock metagenome | isolation source: weathered quartz diorite | place: Puerto Rico | collected 2017-06-21
CGGGTCAACTGATGATCCACTTTACCGGTGACCTGGTCCAAGGTGCGCGGCCGCGACCCGGAACTCACCAAATTGAAAGGAAGCGGGGCGTTCTCGCTCGGGAGCAGTGCCGCAACCCTGCGCATGACAGGATCCGTGATGCTCGCTCGCTCGGCGGCGGTCGGCACACGGGCGCGAAGGGTTTCCGATTCGCGTTGGCGGCGGCCCTCATAGGTGGCGAAGAAGAAGGTGCGCCCGCGGCCGTCGTAAATGTGAGGCAACCAGATCGGGCCTCCAACAGCCGCCCCGAAGATGTTGCGCTTAAATGGAGCAATCTCGCGGCCGGTCAGCGCTTTGGACGTCGGTCGCGTTGGATCAAAGAAGTTGCGAGCGTCGAGCACGTCGTTGCGGAGGAATTCGTAGGCGTCCCCATGCAGGCCGCTCGTGCCCGAGCGCATAACCGTGTTGACTACGGCTCCGCTGGACCGCCCCAGCTCGGCGCTGAACGAACTCGCCTGAATCTTGAACTCCTGGATGAACTCGATGTTAGGTTGAAAGGTGAGCTGGTTCTGCACCATATCATTCAAATTGATCCCTTCCACCAAGTAGTTTATTTGATCCTCCCGGCTGCCCGCCGTGTTGAAGGCGAATGCGCCTGCGGCACCGCCACTAGCCAGGAAAGTACGCGGATTAGTAGAACTGACCGTGCCGGGGAGGAGGTTGGCCAGATCGATGAAAAACGCCCGTTCAGCGGCATTTCCATGATGCGCCGATTTTCAACCACCCCGCCAAAGTTGATGTCCTGTGTGCGGACGAGCGGAGTCTCTCCGACGACGGTGACGGTTTCACTCACGGCACCCACCTGGAGAGAGATTTCCACTCGCGCGCTCTGATCGACTTCAAGCTGAATCCCCGATTGTATATAGGTCTTGAAACCCGCTTGTTCGGCTTTCAACTCGTACGCGCCCGGCGTCAGCGCCGTGAATGCGAAGTTGCCATTCCCGTCGGTCTCACGCGTTCGCACCAAGTTGCGTGTCGTCTCGGTCAGAGTCAAATGAGCGCAGGTAATGACCGCTCCTTTGGCATCCTTGACCGTCCCGCTCAACCACGCCGTTTGAGCCCGTACTACCCCAAGGTCACCAGCATGACCGCGGCAAAGCCGACGGGTGCAAATCGCCCGACTCGGCCACTACGCGGCCGGACCCACCTCCATCCAACCTCGCACGCCGCTGCCCGGCACGCGGCATCCTTCAGCGCAATCAGAATCCTTCGCAAACTCCTCAGCGAAAGCGTTCCTGGTCCGGAGTTCCCTTTCGAAGCTGTCATGAGAGTTCCTCGTTAAAGGATGTGGGCCGAGAAGAGTGCACACCAGCGCTCGTCCCGCCGATCGCAGCCGCAGCGCGGCAAGTCTCATTTCCAAAGGCACAGAAACACTACTGGTCTGAGTCTAAACAATTTCCAATGGCAATAGGTCTGTGAGTGGAAGATTGAGCGTTCACAATTTCGGAATTAAATCCAAAAAACTGGAAGGATTAGAAAGTAGGAAGGCTCTCCCGCAGCCCGACCACGGTTGGGACCGACGGGGCGACGCGGTGACAAGGGCGCTTGAATGTCTCTTCCGAAGCGCGGCCGTATTGCCTGCCGAAGTGTATGGGTTTCTGGAGATGCCTCCTACGGTGAACGAATACCGGCGCGGTGGAGTTGATCGAGCACTTGCCGCGCCTTCGGCGCGCTGGGACTCTCGGGATCTCGGTTCAAAAAGACAGTCAGTTCGCGCTCAGCGTCCGGGTAGCGCTTGAGTTTTATGTAGGCATTCGCCAGGATCAGATGGACCTCGACGGGAGCTTCTTGGCTCAGCTCTAGAGCTTGCACAGCGTGCTCCACTGCCGCACTGAATTCACTCAGTGCAAATTCTGCCCGGCTCAGCTCAACCCAGAGCCCAGGCACAGACGGATCGACGCCAGTGCCTTTGAGCATGACCGTCTTGGCCTCTCGGGCTTCGTTCATCAGATTGAGGACTTTGCCCAATGCCAGATACGGTTCTGGCACTCGGGGATTTAGTTCAATCGCGCGCTCCTCGGCCTTTCGAGCCGCTGGAAGATCACCCAATAGCGTCAGTGTCACACCCAACCAATATTGGGCTTTAAAGAACTGGGGATACAGCTTGAGGGCCCTGGCGAAGTGATTCCGTGCCTCGTCTTGGCGATGTTGCTCGGCTGCAAGTTGCCCTTTTTCGAGGGCTTCCTGGGCAGCCTTGGGAATCTGAAATTCTCCGGCGGCTACCGTCCCGGCTGAAGCCTTCTCACCCATTTCGGCTACCACGCGATTTAAAATTATTGGCGGAAGCGAGGTGCGAATATTATAAGAAAGGATTTCTATATCTACCGACGTGGGTTGGTAGCCAGCGGCTTGAGCATGCAACCGGTAAATCCCGGCGCGCAATCCATTGAATTCGAAGTTCCCCGTGCTATCGGCAAAGAGCTCACTCACCAGCGCCCCGGTCGCGCCGTAAAGGCTGAGGCGAACACGCTGGTCAGGAAGAAGCCCCTCGTTCAGACGTACGCTACCGGATAGGCTCCTGGAAGTCTGTCCGGAATAGGAGGCAGTGGGATTTACAGCAATCAGTGCAACGGCAAACAGACTCACTATCGCAGGGTAAATGCTCCCCATCACTTATCCCCGACCAATACTTATTCTAAGGTTCTTTTCCGCTGTGGGAGGAGGAGGTGGTGGTGGGGCAGTCTTGAACCTTGTATAGGTGCTCTCCCATTCGCGCTTCATCTCTCCTCCACCTTCGGCGGCGTCCATCGCCAATTTGTACGACCCCTTGCCTATGGTGAAGGTGAGGCGCTCGGTTCGCTTATCCTCCCTCGACGTCAGCGTCATCACATCGCCGGTCGCTTGGCCAATGAACTCCTGGATCGATCCATATGCGTCAAACCAGTGGAGCAAGTACTGCTTCCTTTCCGGTAGATACTTCAGCAATCCCATCCCTTCGAAGTAAACCTTATTGGGATTGGCCGGATCCACCGACTTCACTTCCGTGATAAAAAACTGTTTGTTCAAGCCCCAGCGCGAACGTGTATGATCAATGTATTTGATGCCACCCATCTCGCCTCTGGCAACCCAATGGCCCACTAACTTGTCGAGCAGCGGATCCATCAGAGGGGGAGGGAGTGGGGGTGGCGTAGAGGGCGCAGTCTGTTGAGCGAGTACTGCCATGGTGATGACGAGCATGATCGAGCATGTTGAAAGAACCGCGAGAATCGGCCTACTCATACGACATCCTCCCTCAGGATTTCGATTGTTGATTGAACCTGCCACATTTTAGTGCCGGTCGAACGGCCTGATCAAGGCACTCGTTCGACCGGCGCCCGCCGCGGCAATGGACCCAATGATGCCTATAGAAGTATGATTCGACTTAACGGGCAGAAGGGTAACTCGCTTGGTCGGGCCTGATTCGCGGTGGACTTGAACCATGAAGATTAGATTCGCCATTCCCAAGGGCTCTCTCGAGAAGGCTACCGTCGATTTGTTGGAGCGCGCCTGGTACAAGATCTATGGCAGCGACCGGACGTACCGACCGGTCATCAATGACCCCGAGATTGAATTGAAAATGCTTCGACCGCAGGAGATCCCTCTCTTCGTGGCCGAAGGGTTACACGACGTGGGCATCTCGGGCCAGGACTGGATTCTAGAGACTCGTACAGCAGTCGATACCATAATGGATCTTGAGTACGGGCGTGTGCGCATCGTGGCGGCGATTCCAAAGGACAATCCGGCGAGGACGCTCTCCGGGTTCCTGGAGAGTTTTTGGAGGCGTCGGCGCGGTGTGCGGATCTCTACCGAATATCTCAACATCGCAGCCGGGCACATCCAAGCCAACCGGGCTTATCGGAAGCGCTTCGGCAACCAGGAGCCGATGATCATTACCCCATGGTGGCGACGAGGGGAGATCCGACAGGCGTCCATTTATCTCTCATTCGGGGCGACCGAAGCAAAACCTCCCGAAGACACCGACGCGATTTTCGATGTAATTGAGACCGGCACCACACTGGATCGCAATAATCTCAGGATCATTGAGCAGGTGTTCCAGTCTTCCGCTGTACTCATCGCCAACCCGGTCGCCATTCGCGACCCCGGAAAACGACAAAAAATCTTCGATATCGTAACCCTTCTCAAAGGGGTGATCGATAGTGGTAGGAAGCTGCATATATTCGTCAATGTAAAGAAAGAGAATCTGAACAAGCTGTTGGCCGCGCTGCCTGCCTTGAAGCGACCGACGGTGAGTCCACTCTCCGATCCGCAATGGTATTCCGTCAACACGATCGTTGAGAAGCAGGAGTTTCTCCGATTGATACCCACACTGCGGCGGCTGGCCCAAGGCTTGGTGGCGCATGCCCCACAGCAGATTCTGCCGCTAGAGGAAATCGCGCGGGGGGAGAACCATGAATGACGAACGACCTATGCACCGGGTTGAGCTGACGCAGGACAACATGTATTCGGTCATGCGCCGAGCGCGCCGATTCGACGGCGGCGAGCCAATTGGCCCCAGAGTCCGGGAAATCATTCAGCAAGTCCGCCAACGGGGAGATCGTGCCCTGGCGGATTTAACCTACCGGTTCGACCAAGCCAGGCTCCAGCCGGAACAGTTTCAGGTCACGGCCGAAGAGATCAAGGAGGCGCGCAAGAAGGTGAGTGCCACGGTCCGCGCAGCCCTGGCCGCTATTCGGAAGAATCTGCTGGCCGTGGAGACCAAGCGATTAGGCGCTCTGCGCGCCAAGCTCGTTTCGCCCTCAGGCGCCACCATCCGCGCCGACTTCCGGCCGCTTACGAGCGTTGGCTGTTATGTCCCGGGGGGACGGGCGGTCTATCCGAGCTCCCTGATCATGTCGGCAACAGCGGCCAGGGCAGCGGGCGTTCCAAGGGTAATTGTTTGTTCTCCCCCGGCCGCCGACGGGTCAATCCATCCGCTCATCATCATTGCGGCCGAGATTTGTGAAGTGGATGAAATCTTCAAAGTGGGCGGAGCCCAAGCGATAGCTGCCATGGCCTATGGAACCGAATCGATCCACCGGGTGGACAAGATCGTCGGTCCCGGAAACGCTTATGTCGCCGAGGCCAAGTTGTATGTTTCGCGCCGCGTGTTGATAGACAGTCCGGCGGGACCCAGCGAATTGCTGGTGCTGGCCGACGCTTCAGCCAACGCGAAATTTGTCGCACTCGACCTCATCTCCCAGGCGGAGCACGGCGCCGAGAGTGTCTGCGGACTGGTGACCCCGTCCAAGAAATTGGCCGATGCGGTTGAGCAACACTTGATGGCGATGCTGGAACGGATTCCGCGGAAGGAGGTGGCCTCGCGATGCTTGCGCGAGCGCGGCTTCATCGCCGTTTGCGGCAAGATGGATGAGGCCATTGCCTTCGCCAATCTGTTCGCCCCCGAGCACCTGGAGATCATGGCGAAACAGTCCGAGAACATCGTGCGGAGGATCTCGTCGGCAGGTTTGATCTTGGTGGGCGACTATTCGCCTGTGGCTGCCAGTGATTACTTCGTTGGCACTAATCACGTCTTGCCCACCGGCGGAAATGCCCGGATATTTTCCGGACTCTCTAGCCATGATTTCGTGAAGCGTATCAACGTCGTGCAGTGCACCAAGCAGAACCTGAAAAAGTTCATGAAGCCTTTGCAGGAGCTGGCTGTGGCCGAGGGTTTGCCCAATCACTTTCTGGCGGTCGCCCGCCGCGTGGGCGCCGGAACGCCTTAGAAATGGACTGGCTGCAACAGAAACTCCAAGCGCTCCGGAAAACGGAGGGCTACGTCGTGCCCGCAGTCAACGGTTCGTCGCCTGGCCTCAGGGAAGCGCTTGCGCCGCTGAAACTCGACGCCAACGAGAATCACTTCGTATCTCGTGACTGGCTCGAGCAACTTGCGAGCGAGGCGGCGCGGGAGGTTGATCCACGATTCTACTCGATCGCTGAAATTGAGGAACTTAAACAGGCGCTTGCCGAGCATTTCAGTATTCCGCCCCAACGCATTGTTCTTGGCTGTGGCGCCGACCAGTTGATCGATTTCCTCGTTTCCACGTTCCTCCGCAGCGGCGCAAAGGCCGCCGCGCTGACGCCGAGTTACTCGTTCTATCGAATACGGGCCGGTCTTCACGGCGGGACGATGCTTGAAATCCCGCTGGCCGATCGCTTCGAGTTTCCAACGGCCGCGGCACTCCAACGCGCACAGGATGCGCACATTTTTTTCCTCTGCTCGCCGAATAACCCTGCAGGAAACCAGTTCAAGCGGGAGGCCGTGCTGGACTTGGTCGAGAAATTTCACGGATTGGTCATCGTTGACGAAGCCTACGCCGACTTCGCACCTTACCAACTCGTCAAAGACGTTCACGACGATCGCTCGTTGATCGTATTGCGGACGCTGTCTAAGACCTTCGGATTGGCCGGCCTGCGCATCGGGTACCTCGTTGCACCGGCGCCCATGGCTGAAGTCTTCATCGAGAAAGTTCAGTATCCCTACCCGCTCAGCCAGTTTGTTGTTCGCCTAGCGACCAAAGTGGTGAGGTCCGCGGACACCATTCGGTCGGCCGTCGACGCGATGAGGAACGAAAGAGACCGTCTCGGTCGGGAGCTCAGGCAGATCGCCGGTGTGACCGTCTTTCCTTCGGATGCGAACTTCATTCTGTTTCGTTGGGCCGGCGATGCGAAGAGGCACCATCTTCAACTCCAGGACCAAGGAATCTGCCTCAAGTACATTGGATCGATTCAGGGTGAACCCGGCTTCCTACGTACGACGGTCGGAACCTCTCCGATGAACGATCGGCTCCTCGACGCGTTGAGTAGGTCAACGGTCGAAGCGTGAAGAGACCAAGAGACTAATAGACCAAGAGGCAATGCGGACCGCGCAGATACATCGAGCAACCAAGGAAACCACGATCTCCGTCCAGGTCAATCTCGACGGTGGAGGCCAGTACCAGGTTAGATCGTCCATCGGCTTCCTCAAACACATGATCGAGCTGATCTCGGCACACAGCCTCATCGATATCCGACTCGAGGCCGGCGGCGACTTGGTTCACCACATCGTGGAGGACACTGCGCTCGCATTGGGCGAGGCGATTCACGATGCGCTCGGAGAACGAAAAGGCATCATGCGATTCGGTTGGGCCCTCGCGCCACTGGATGAATCGCTCTCCTACGCGAGCGTAGACTTGGCAAAGCGGCCCTTCGCAGTAATTGACTTAAAGCTCGAAAAGGAAGGCGTGGAGGATCTGCCCCGCGAAGACATTTACCACTTCATCCGCTCGCTCGCATTCGGCATGCAAGCCAACGTACACGTCGTAACCCAGTACGGGGAAAACGATCATCACAAAGCAGAGACCGGCATCAAGGCGCTTGCCATGTCCCTGCGTCAGGCTGTGACGCCGGACCCGCGGCGCAGCGGTGTCCCCAGCTCAAAGGGACTCATCTAATGGCCTCGATCGCCATTCTGGATTACGGCGTAGGTAACCTCTTCAGCTTGAGCTGCGCTCTGCGGAGAGAGGGTGCGAATCCAGAGACGATCCAGGCTGTTCCGGGATCTTTTTCATTCGACGCCCTGATTCTTCCAGGCGTTGGCAACTTCGTGCCTGTCGCACAACGTCTCCGGACCGAACGAGGAAAGCTCCGGACTCTGATCGCCCGCGGGATCCCGGTCTTAGGGATCTGCCTGGGAATGCAGTTGCTATTCGATTACAGCGAGGAAGGCGAGGGCGAAGGACTCGGATTCCTTCCGGGAAACGTCCGACGACTGCCGAATACAGTCAAAGTTCCCCAGATCGGGTGGAATCGGCTAAGACCGATTTCCGACTCCTCGCTACTGGCAGGCCTCGATGGGGAAGCCTGGGTCTATTACGTTCACTCTTTCTTTCCCGAACCGACCGACGAGTCGGTAGTGGTCGGACGATCTGACTACGGCGTTAGCTTCGCCTCGGTTGTTGAGAAGGCCTTCCTGTTTGGCACGCAGTTCCATCCTGAAAAGTCAGGAGACGCAGGCGCCCGAATAATTCGAAATTTTTTAGCGATAGCGCGAGAGCGGGCAGGATGAATTGATGAAGGTCATTCCTGCGATAGATTTGTTGGAAGGACGTGTCGTTCGACTCAGGGAGGGAAAGCGGGATACAGCCAGGATTTATTCACAAGACCCGATAGCTGTCGCCCTCCGATGGGAAAGCGAAGGGGCCGACCTGATCCATCTGATTGACCTGAACGCGGCCTTCGAGGACGGCAACAATCGAGACATCATCGCCCGCATCCGCGAGCGCATTAAGACTCCGTTGCAAGTCGGCGGAGGGATTCGTTCAACGGCCGCGGCTCGCGAGATTATGTCGATCGGTGTTGATCGGATCGTTTTGGGCACGATGGCTTTCAAAGATATTGCAGGGACCGCCACACTGCTCGAGGAGCTGGGACAGGATCGAGTGGTTGTCGCACTGGACCACAGGCGCGGGACAGTGAGGTTGGCCGGCTGGACGGCATCATCGGGAACCCTTCTCGAGCCCGCCATGCAACAGCTCTGGCATCGAGGCGCTAGGGAGTTCTTGATCACGTCCATCGAGCGAGACGGCGCGATGACGGGACCGGATCTCGAAACGCTTGCTCCGCTTTGCGCCGACAAGCGATTCAGTGTGATTGCCAGTGGAGGCGTTCACACCCTCGAAGACGTTCAAGCTCTATGGCAAATAGGAGCGTCGGGTGCGGTGATCGGCACGGCACTCTATGAAGGAGCTGTGAGCCTGTCGAGACTCCTTGACCTGCCGAGGCAGGAGCCCAGCGATCCCATTCCACAGTAGTTGCCCTGAACGTACGTCGGGCTATGGGTCGGACCGCAACCATCCCCGGAGATGAGGAGACGTGAAAGAATTGGTTTGCGGCACAGCCGAAAATTATACGGTGAGTCCATGGGGCCGCGGTGTCGGCTTCGCCGCCTACCCGTGCGGAATGCCTGTGGCTTTCCGCTAGAAGTTCGGCCACCTCCCTCCAAGGCTGCGCCTTGCAGGGCTGGCGTAGCCAACTGCGGAAGTGGGAGGAGTAGCGGAAAGGCAAAGCCAGTCAGACAAGCCGTGCGGCCAAGCCCGTGTTGACTCGACCCGCAGGATAGTGCCCGACCTGGCAATGAACCAAATTTTCACGTCCACTTGTCGGCGGGGTGGAGTGACCCTCCAGCCTGATGAACTCATAGCCGACAGAGACCTACAAGGCGGTTCGGCAGTACCGCCTTTGAATTCCTCATCGATCTGTTGACGCTCAATTCCAGGGCAAGTTACGCTCAGTGTTGCCACAGAATTGCAAGGAAATAAAGGAGAGAGGGTTAAGATGAAACAGATTGATATTCGAGAGGGGGCGCGGCGACAACACAGAACCATTTCGCTTTTTGCTGTCCTTCAGTGTTGGCAGCGGGGACTGGACGGGCTCTATTTTGAACGCCACGATTTACAAAGATTGATTGGCCTCGAGAGGTTTAAGTCGAAGCGTGTTGCCTGGCTACAAGAGGATCTAACAGAGTTCTTCCCTCACCAGGACGTGACATGGTCGGGGCCGAAAAAAGATTCCTTCGAGAGGTTAACGATGTCACGCCTTCCTTTGGATGTTTCGTCCTCAAAGCACGCAACAGAAGGCACCAAGAGAAAGCCAATAATCAATTTCTTCCATATGTGGCGCCTACAGCGCAAGGACCAAGTTCACGAGCTATTCAAGATAGCGATACCATTTTTCGCCGACCATGCAAACTACGACGAACGATTCCTTTCGGCCTTTTTGGCCCTGCTCGCACAAGGCCAAATTTCAGCCAAACACATACCGGGACTGGGAGGGGACTTCTCGAAGCAAATTGCCAAGGGTGGGAAAGAGGATCTTACACTCTGATTGCCGCACAAATGTTTCCTAGCCCACCGGGTGCAATGGCCGAATCCTGCAGCGATCTAAAGTGCGAAGAGTCACCTGTCGAGATACGTTCATGAGGCTTCTATCGGATACAGGCCCATCCAGTTCAGACAATGTTAGCTAAGCGCATCATTCCTTGTCTCGATGTGGATCGCGGGCGTGTGCTTAAAGGAATTCACTTCCGCAACTTGCGCGACGCAGGCGACCCCGTGGAGAGGGCAACTAGTTACCCCGCCGATCGCGCCGATGAGTTGGGTTTCCTCGACATCACGGCATCCGTCGATCGGCGGGAAATCCTGCACGACCTGGTTTCCCACGTGGCCGAGAGTCTCGACATTCCATTCACGGTGGGCGGAGGCATTCGGACGGTAGAAGACGCCCGGCTCGTCCTGTGCAGTGGAGCGGATAAAGTGGCCGTCAACACGGCTGCTGTCGATCGTCCAGAACTGATCAGTGAGATCGCGCAGCAATTTGGGGATCAATGCGTAGTCATCGCGATCGATGCCAAGCGAACCGGTCGAACGGAGAGCGGATTCGAGGTCTTCACGCACGGCGGGCGAAAACCAACAGCCATCGACGCATTGAGTTGGTCAGCGAGAGCCCAACAGCTCGGCGCGGGCGAGATCTTACTTACCTCGATCGATGCCGACGGCACGCAAAACGGCTACGATTTGGAGCTGACCTCCCACGCGGCCTCTAGTGTCTCAATTCCAATCATTGCCAGCGGCGGCTGCGGGCGGCTGGAGCACTTTTCGGAACTGTTTGAGCAAACGGGCGCAGATGCCGCGCTCGCAGCCTCCGTTTTTCACTACGGTACTCTTAGAATTGAGGAGGTAAAATCCTTCTTACACGGTCACGGGATCCCAGTTCGCCTTTGATCGACCAGATAAATTCATCATGGGAGTGCAAGGATGGAGACGATCGACGCATTACAAATCGATTTCAAGAAAGGTGACGGACTGGTCCCTGTAATCGTTCAAAACAGAGAGACGAAAGAAGTGTTGATGCTCGCCTATGCGAATGCCGAGGCAGTGTCCCGGACCGGGACTACTGGTTTTGCCCACTATTGGAGCCGGAGTCGACAATCGATTTGGAAAAAAGGCGAAACCTCCGGGCACGTTCAGAGAGTTCAACAGATCCTGATTGACTGCGACGAGGATGCGCTTGTCTACCTTGTTGACCAAACCGGTCCCGCTTGCCACACCGGCGCACGAAGCTGTTTCTTTCGCCAGGTAGGGCACGAACTCGGTACCCAGATTCCCTGACCTCGAATACGCGGCGAGCCCGCATTTCTCACCGAAATGCGGAAAATCCGAATATCGAAATCCGATCCCTTTGTTGCGGGACCAATAATCCAGAGCTCTGTGATCAAAACACGTTCCCCACTCTGTTGGAGCATCTGAAACACAGTGTGTTTGGAGGTTCGGTCATCTGGATATTGAATTTGTCCGAGTTTCGTGCTTCGGATTTGGGATTTCCTGGATTGTCTCTACCTCCGGTGAGAAATCCGGGCTAGGCATCGCAGGCGAAGAATACGCTGCTCGGAAATGTCCAGACTCCAAGGCGCCGCTCGCGCGGCCGGCTGAAATCAGGGGTGCTGGCTGCCGATACTCGCTCCGTGGACTCTTGCTCGGAAGTGTCCAAACTCCAAACTTCGAGGCGCAGCCTCGGAAAAAGGAAGAGAGCCCTCGCGGAAAGCCGTAGAGCCTCTGTCAAACTCCGATTCCTCGATCAAATCAAGATTGGAGTCATGTCAGTGACGGAAGCTAGCGTCTATATAGATTCTCTGGCGTCAGGATTTCGTCAACTATCCGGGTTTTGACGCAGGCTCTCGGCCTTTCCGCACGCGCCCTTTCTCCACGGGACAAGGCTGCGCCTCGCACGGTTTGTATACGCGGATCCCGCCTCAGTGTGGGACCTGAAGGCTCCGGTAAATGCCATGACCGACCGGATAGCCTCCCGGCAGACTGACGGGCAAGTGTCCCCTGAACTCGATATCTCCGAGAATGGCACGCAATGCCGCCAATTCGGCTTCGGGGTAATATTCGTACGTGAGAATCAGTGTAGGCAGCTCGGGTACGAACGAGAGCAGGTACGGACTCCCGAACAGCGTGAAGATCATCGGCTTCTCTGAGTGGCTAAGGTGCTTCAGCAAGTTCAACTGGTCCTCTGTAAGACTGACCGAACCCTTATAAGCCGCCACGCGAATGAAACCGTTGACGATCACGACATCTGAGGTCGCTATGAGCTTGCGAATGAGCTCAAATTCCCCCGCGGTGGTTCGGTCGCTCACCTGCACATCGGTCGTCTTGTTATGGCGGCGCCTCAGTTCATTCCGGAAGGCCGTTCCGGGAAACCCCTCGCGATAGCCTTCGCCCGAGTCCACCAAGTTTATGTAAAGGGCTCTTGAGTCCTCCGTCAGCCTGAGTGGCAACCAATTCTTCTCGTCGCGAACCAGCGTGATGGCGCGCTCCATCATCACCCTGGCACTTCGCCGACTCTCCGCAGTGCCGAGGACTGCATCCAGGCGACTGATTTCCGCCGCGCGAGCGCGGTCCAAGCCTAGTTGCATCTTCGCTTGAAGAATTCGCCGGACCGACTGATCGAGGCCATTTTCGGTGATTTTTCCGTCTCGAATGGCTTGCACAATGGCCTGGAGCGATTTCTCGCTATTCACCGGGTGCAGAATGATGTCAGCGCCTGCCTGGATCGCTCGCACGGTAGCATCGGCATCGTTGAAGTGTGCGCTCACGCCTCGCATCGTCATCGCATCGGTAAAGATCAATCCATTGAATCCCCATCCCTGTCGGAGGACTCCCGAGAGAATTCTTTCGGAGAGCGTGGCGGGCAAACCCGACGTGCCTTCGATTCTTGGCAAGGCGATGTGCGCGCTCATCACCGCCCCCACCCCGGCATCGACCGCCGCCTTAAACGGGGGGAGCTCCACGGCCTCCAGGCGAGCCATGTCGGCATCGATGATCGGCAGCTCCATGTGAGAATCGGTGCTAGTGTCCCCATGACCGGGAAAATGCTTGGCGGTGGCGATCTGACCGGCGCCTTGAGCGCCCCGAATGTAAGCGCGCGCCATTTTCGATACCGAGGCGACGTCTTCCCCAAAGGAGCGAATATTAATGATGGGGTTCCGTGGGTTGTTGTTGACGTCGACCACAGGGTAAAAGTTGACGTGAATGCCCATCGCCCTGCCTTCGGATGCGGTGATACGCCCCGCCTCAAACGCCATCTCCTCCGAGGCCGTAGCGCCCAACGCCATGGCACGCGGGATCCGTGTAGTACCGGGGAACTGTTATCCCGCTCCTCC
>JACXTT010009583.1_pt1 | contig 13217 bp, 12 predicted proteins | sample 9270951 | NCBI WGS metagenome assembly JACXTT01 (sample SAMN15532306, study PRJNA645909) | rock metagenome | isolation source: weathered quartz diorite | place: Puerto Rico | collected 2017-06-21
GCCAAGTGGTAGTCCAGGCAGCCGGGCAGCAGCACACCGATGGCGTCACCGGGCTGTACGCCCAGGCGGTGCAGCAGATTGGCCGTCTGGTGGATGCCGGCCAGCAAGTCAGCATAGGACCAGCGAATGGGTGCGTCGTCCGGGTTGGCTGTGCGTAGAAACGTGAGCGCGGTCTTGCTGCCAAAGGCCTGGGCCGAGCTTTGAAAGATTTCGTAGGTGCTACGCACAGTCAGCGCCTGCGCCAATGGGGTTTGCTCCAGGCTGCGGATGTCGGCCTGGCTGCGGATTGGGAAGGGGGCGGAGAAGGGCATATGGCATGGTAGCTCGTTGCAGATGGAGACGGTGTTGCGAACGTGTCAGGCCAACCAATACAACGGCCATCACGGTCCTGGCAGCGCAAGCGTGGCCTTTACACGGGGCAGTTGGGGAACGGGGGCGGGCGTCAGGTTTACCGCACGTTGCGGCGGCATCCAAGGGTCGGGCATTGACTCGCCCATTGTTGTCAAGGGTTTGACCAACGGCACGCCCTATACCTGCCAGGTGATGACCACTACGACGGTGGACGTGAGTCCATGGTCGGCCCAGTCAAACACCGTGGTACCGACGGCGGCACCCGGCGCGCCGACCAATGTTGTACCCACAGCAGGCAACGCCAGCGCCAGCGTGGCTTTCACCCCCGGTGATCTGGGTGGCGGCACACTGAGCAACTACACCGTTGACTGCAATGGCACGACTGCCACGGGCGCTAGTTCACCCATTACCGTGACGGGTCTGGTCAACAGCACAGCCTACTTCTGCAAGGTCAAGACCACTAGCAATTTTGGCGCCAGCCCCTGGTCGGCGCTGTCCAACCCGGTTACACCGGCTTCCTGGACCAGCGTATTGCCACAGGCGCCCACCATTACTGCAGTAACAGCAGGCAATGCCAGCACCAGCGTGGCATTCACCCCCGGCGCCTTGGGCACCGGAACACTGATTGCCTATAACGCCGACTGCGGTGGCATACGCTCGTTTGACGTGGCTTCGCCAGTCATCGTGACTGGGTTGAGCGTTGGCACGGCGTATACCTGCAAGGTTCAAACCGTCAGCAGCGCGGGCGCGGGGCCTTGGTCCGCAGTGTCTGGCAGCGTGACGCCACTGGACAGCGGCGTGCCACCATTGCCACCGACATCTGTCGTTGCTACCGCGGGCGATGCCAATGCCAGCGTGAGCTTTCAACCCGGCGCGCTGGGCAGCGGCTCGCTGCTCAACTACACGGTCGATTGCAATGGCGTATCGGCCAGCGGCACAGGTCTGCCAATCGTGGTCAACGGTCTTGCCAACAGCACCACTTACACCTGCCAGGTTCGCACCACGACCACGGCGGGCGTGAGTGCCTGGTCAGACCCCAGCCCGGCCTTCACACCCATAGAGGCGGCGGTCACGTACTTCCACAACGACATCTCCGGCAGCCCCATGCTGGCGACGGACGCTGCGGGCGCCGTGGTGTGGAAGGAGAACTACCGACCCTACGGCGAGCGCCTGACCAAGGCGGCGGGCAGCGACAGCAACAACAAGATCTGGTTTGCGGGCAAGCCGTTTGATAGCGGTACTGGGCTGACCTATATGGGGGCGCGGTATTATGATCCGGCGGTGGGGCGGTTTATGGGCGTTGATCCGGCGCCTGTTAATCCGGGCGACGTGCATGCATTCAATAGATATGTATACGCCAACAACAACCCGTACAAGTTTGTTGATCCGGATGGGCACAGCCCTATTGATGTCGCATTCTTAGTTTGGGATATTGGTAAGCTGGGTGTGGCGGTGTACACGGGCGTTGGCGTTGGGCATGCTGTGGTCGATGTTGCCCTGAGCGCTGTCGGCGTGGTCAGTCCCATACCCGGTACTGGTCAAGCACTTAAGGCGGCTCGCGCAGTTGAACATGGAGTTGAGGTGGCGCGGGCCGCAGAGCATGGGCTGGTTGCTGCAAAAAGGGCTGGGGAGGCGGGGAGAGCTGGCAAGCAAAGCCGACTAAGAGATCTGGCCAGCAACGACAAGCTTGGGTCAGCAGACAAAGGTTGGATTAAGCAAGAAATGAACGCAATTGAGAATGGCAGTCGCAAAAATATCCGCAATCCACCAGGAAAGGATTTGGCTCATGAGCGCGGCCGAGAGGCTGCAAAGGGCTACGATTACAACCATGCAAACTTGCAAGATCGTGATTTGCACAAGTTGCAACACAAATATGATAATTTTGGTCGTTCAAATGCCGAGAGGCCGCTCTGACTTTGGGGGTGTAGTCAATGAAAATAAATCAAAAGCAAATTGAGGCGGTCCTTAAGCTGACGGGACCTGAGAGGTTTAAGCACTTCATCAAAGTAGTTTCTGATCAAGAAGAGGTTTGGGGGCTATATCAAGAAGGCTGGGCGTTGTCGGCATTAGATGACGGGACAACGGTTTTTCCCATTTGGCCCGCTGAAGCCTATGCTCAGATCTGCGCGCAGAACGAATGGTCTGCATTTGTGCCGAGAGCAATTTCTTTGAACGACTTCATGGATACACTTTTACCTCAGCTTAGGTCAGACGGAGTGCTACCGGGTGTTTTCCTAACGACGGCAGACAGGGGCGTTACCCCGCCAGTAGATGAGTTACTTGATGCGCTCAATGCCGAACTACAAAACTATGAATAGATGGTACGTGTTGGGTGTGGCTGGTGGGGCACGCCGATTTCATATAAAAAGCCACCCACAACCCCTGCCAGTCGCTAAAGCTGTGGGGGGCGGGTGCCTTGCTCTTTTAGCCGCTGAACGATTGCGCGTTACGCCTTCTTGCTGGCGGCCTTTGCATTTGTGGCCTTTGGCTTGCCGGGCTTGTCCTCCTGCTGCAAGAATCCGATAGGCCGTTTCGGTGGATCGGCTGGTGTCATCAGTTCTCGGATGGCATCAAACACCTGCCTGAGCTGATTACGCGTATTGCGGCTAAAGGCATCGTGGGTCAGGGTCACCAGCCCTCCAGCTCAGCTAATCGTTTGGCCAGCGCCTGGTGTGTTGTGGCCAGCTCACGCACCCGCACAAAGGTGCGCCTGATTTCGATATTGACAGCCACGGCGCGTTCACTACTGAACTGGTCACCCCTTTGCTCGGTGAAGGCGTAAGGCGCGGTGCGACGGCCACCACGGCCCACACCCGCCACGTTTGAGATCACAGTTTGTGATCCCAAAGAATCCCACTCCTTTGCATCCAACTGGAACATGAATCCGCCGGAAACCTCCCGGCATTGCGCTTTGAAAACGATGGATGCTTTGGCTGGGCACCGTCAATCATGCACAGAATCGAAACTGCCCCTGGGTGGCGGCCGATGGATTGTCTGGCTGACTCGAAAATGAGTGGATTGTTGAAATGAAAAATCGATGTATTAGTGGAGCGCGCTTGCCCCCACTCAATGAACTTGGAATGTACCCCCCAATTTTTTCACCTCATTCCTAAAGCGCGACCCCAAAGCTCGCATAGCGCCCTCATCAAAGCCCGTCACCCGTCATGCATCTAAACTGAATTACCATTGAAGACCCGCTGCAAAAAATAACCTTTTTTTGCCACGTTTCATCTTCAGCACTATAAATCCAGGGAGCCCCGAAATCCATGCGTATCGCATCGCCTGTCCTATCGTTTTTGCTTGTTACCCCCATCGCTTGCTGGACGCCGTTGGCCACAGCGGAAATCTTCAAATGCACCAGCGCCGATGGCAAAACCAACTATTCCGAGTCGCCTTGTACAACCGCTGGGGCGAAGGAGGTTCGCGTTCCCATTGTGGCAAGCCCAGTACGCGCGCCGTTGGCTGACAGCAAAGGCCCGGCCATCGTTGACAACGTGATTGCCAACGCGGCCATGGGGGCTTCCGCACCTCAGCGAGGCGCGGCAGCTAGTTCATCGTCGGGCGCTATCGCACCAACGGCCTCGGCACCGGGCAAGACGAGGGCGCAGATTGTGGCCGAATGCGAGGCACGCCGTGGCACCAACTGCAACAGCGAGGATGAAATTGCCCGGCGCCGCATGGAAGATCGCACGCTGACACCGGATGAGTTGGCCGCGCAGAAAACCGCCGTTGCGGGAAGGCGGGAGCAGGAAAAAAGGAAGGCTGAATCTGATACCAAGGCCAAATCTCAGTCACCAGGCAGCAATCCAGCACCTGCAACTTCCCCGGCAAAGACTGGCCACTAAATTCTGCGGCCCGTTGGTGAACCAGGTGCCGTTAAGCATGCGTAGCGCCGCCTGATGCGCTACCTGCAGCATCCTGCTTGGCCTTTGCCGCTATCTGCCGCAATCCCCATCCAAGGCGTCATCTCCGCTGCTAGTCAGTGAGTCAGTCAGTGCGTGTTCTTCAAGCGTTTTGGCTAAGCAAAATTCTGATGTCAGAAATACACGCTTTTTAAAACATCACCCCAGCCCCAAAGTTGCAAACTCCACCCCATGCGCTTTAGAAACAGCTTTTGGGCTTTGCTGGGCCGCAACTCCGCTGGCGCGCCCGATGCGGTGATGGAAGGCGTGCGCAGGGCCATGTTTCTGGCGGTGGACAATTATTGTGATGATGACCGTACCGGCATCAACCGCAGAATCGATGCGGCCAAGCACATTGCCGAGCTGTGGTATCTGCGACCCGAGCTGATGAATGCCATTGCCACCCGCCACCGGGAGACGACGGCGCGCGATTGCATTGCGCACATCACGACCCTGTTTGACGGCTACCAACCGGGAGCCAGCCACAGCCCGTCGCATTTCGCATCGCTGTAGGCCCCATTTTTTTCTTTCTACAATGGGCGTCTAACCTCCAGTCATGAGAGAGAGATGCGCCGATGACCGTTGTTACAGCACGCCACCCACACACCCAGCAGATCATCTCCACCGAAGCACAGTTGCGTGCACTCATTGGCGAGCCGCTTGCGTCAACCTGCGCCAAGATCAGCAACCGGCTCAACGCGATGACGCGGCTGTTTATTGAACGTTCGCCCTTTGTGTGCCTTGCCACCAGCGATCTGGATGGCAACTGTGACCTGAGCCCGCGTGGCGATCCGGCTGGTTTTGTGCACATTCTGGACGACCGCACCTTGCTGATGCCCGAGCGCCCGGGCAACCGGCTGGCGGACTCGCTGCGTAATATGCTGGCCAACCCCCATGTTGGAATGCTGTTTATGGTGCCGGGCGTTTCCGACACCTTTCGTGTGAATGGCCGTGCTACCTTGACGGTGGACGCCGATCTGCTTGCGCCATGCGCGGTAGAGGGCAAAGTGCCGCGCCTGGGCATTCTGGTTGACATTGACGAGGCCTATACCCAGTGCTCCAAGGCGTTCATACGCTCCCATTTGTGGGACGCAGAGCGCCATGTGGACCCCGCCAGCATGCCCACCGGCGGCCAGGTGTTGCGCGCCATACAGGGCGATCATTTTGATGCGGAGCAGTACGACACCGAGCGCGCCGAGCGCTACCGCAACCGGGTTGGTTTTTACTAAAGTGAGCGCAGGGTGACGATGGCCACCCACAGGCCCAGTGCGGTGAAGGGCACAACCACCAGAGCTATCGCAACATAAGCGGCAGCGGTCGGAAAGCGGTTGCGCAACGGAATTTCTGCCCGGTGGGCGACATACATGCCCAGCAGCATGAAGGCGGACACGATCATCACAAACTCAAACGTGACGACAAAATTGTGCAGCCCGGCCATGGCAGCGGCGGGGCCGCGAATGAGGTAAACGCCCAAAAAGGCCAACGACCACCCCAGTGCGCTGGACAGGCACCAGGCCAGCGCCATGTACAAAAGCTTGGCGCTGCGGCTGGCGGACGCGAGGAAGTTTCTCATTGCTGCGCTGCTGAATGGGGTGAACCGCTTCAGTTTAGCGCAAGCAGGCGTTTTGCAGAAGGGCCGCCGCCTGCCCAAGGGGGCAGCGGCTTCTCAGCTTATGGGCTGGTGATGCCAAAGCCCTGCGAGGATCCGGCCACCGTTGGTTGCTGGTTCAGCATGCGATAGCGGTTAGCCCCTTCCGCCCACCAGCTTTGGCCTGCACGATCGGCTGGCACACCGCCCAAGGTGATGTCCGGCCCCATCTTGAAGGCCTGGCCATTGACGAGCAAGCGTGCTGTGCCGTCAAGCTGAATCGTGGCGCTGCCCCCCGCAAACATGCTGGGCACCACCGTGTTGCGCATGGTGTCGACGTCGGCAAAGGCCGGGTACAGCACCTGCGAATTGCCCTGGGCATCAATAAAGCGGTACAGACCATCATTACCCACAAACAGCCTTGCAGCTCCAGTGGCCGGGGCGATCTGTACTTGCGCGCTAGGCTGCACCGCGTAAGTTACGCCGTTGTAGGTGGCTACGATCACGCCGTTGCTTTGCAGGCTGGCAGCGACGCCCGGTAGCAGAGCCAGCAGTTGGTCAAGGTGCACCAGTGCGGGGGCAATGGTCACAGCGATTGACGGAGGTTGGCCAGTTACCACAACCGTGGTGGGGGCCACAACCTGGTACTGGCCGTTGCCCACAGGGTAGACGCCACCAGCACGGTTGTCGGTTTGCACTGAAACGGGCATGAAGGCCAGATTGCCGCCGTTGAAGCCGCTCAACACAGCGGTGCCCTGGCTGCTTTGCGACACGTATTGCAAAGGCATGCCCAATGCGTTGGTCAGCATCAGCGCCGTGCGGGTTGCAACATTGGGCCCAATACCGTTGCTCAGGTTGCTGAAGTTGGGTTGCGACGACAGGCCTGAAATGGAGACAGGCAGGGCTGTGGGGGCAGTAAAGGTGCCGGGCAGGCCGGTGGCGGGAATGGTGGTAACGCTGAACGTAAAACCGGCACCGCCGATACTCACCGCAGCCTGGCTTAGCATGCTGTAGGAGGACGAGGCTGTGAGCTGCAGCGTCAGCGTATCGCCATTGACGACCGAACCGGCAGTCGACACATACGCGCCACCATTTTTGGAGTATGTGCCGCCGCTAATGGTGATGGGGGCACTTGTGGCCGGGGCGAGCCCGCCAATTGTGACGGTCTCGGACGTCTGGACGCTGCTCGGCTGCACATTGTTGATTTGGGTAAAACCTACGCCGGTGACGGGCGCTATCAGCGTGGTCACGTTGAAAACTGCCTGCGACGCACCGATGGTCACGGTAACCGGAATCAAGGTGTTATACGTAGCAGACGAGGTAACCTGAACGGCCAGCGTCTGGGTGTCATTGATATTGCCGACAGTCCCGAAGGCGCCGCCACTGATGGAAAAAGTGGCGCCAGCAGGGGAGATGGTAACGGGGATAGGCCCGCCGGTACCACTGAGTGCACCAGTGGTAGCGGAGGTTACGGTGCTGCTCAACGCTACGCCGGTCTGCGCGGGAAAGCTGAAATTGGTGATGGCGGCCTGCGCCGAAATGGACATCACAGCCACGGCGCAAACCAATACGCGCTGGCAAATGGTGGATAGTCGGAACGAAGACATTGCGTGGTGTGTAGACATTATTGTTTATACCCTGTGTGACGCGTTCATTCTAGTCTGCAGGCCTCTTTCTACCCCAAAGAGCGTTGTGTGGTGGATACAGACTGGATGAGCGGCATGCGCCGACCGCCCAGTGGTGCGCGCCAGCTCTCAGCTTGTGGCTTAGCCGGCCCCCTAAGCGGCGCGCTGGGCGTCGCGCGGCGAGCCGCTCCAGTACCGCGTCCAGGTGCGGCGCAGCTGCAGGTCAGATGAAAAGCCGGCGGCCTCTGCCGCCTGGGTGACCTGTGCGCCGCGCTCCAGCGACTGGCGGGCCCGCTCCAAGCGAATGGTCTGCAGGTACTGCAATGGCGACACGCCGGCATGCTCTTTGAACAGACGCAGCAGGTGGCGCTCTGTTACATGGCCCATGGCGGCCATTTCGGCCATGTCCCAGCGTTGTTCGGGCGCGTTGCTGACCGCGTTCTGGATGCGGTGCACAACCGGGTTCAGGTGGCGGCGATGCTCCAGAAACGGCGACAGCTCTGGGTCTTGCGGCGAGCGTCGCAGGTAGACCACCATGTCTTGCGCCACGCTGGCGGCCAGGGCTTCGCCGCAGACCTCGGTAATCAGGTGCAAGGCCAGGTCTATGCCGGCCGCAATGCCGGCACTGCAGGCAATGGGGCCGTCGACGACAAACACGCGGTTGCCCACCACCTGCGCCGTTGGCGCCAGCGCGCGCAGGTCGCCCAGCAGTTCGTGGTGCGTGGTGCAACGGCGCTGTGCCAGCAGGCCAGCGCGGGCGGCCAGCAGGGTGCCAGAGCAGATGCCGATAAAGCGGTTGTGCTGCGGCCCAGCGCCCAGCGTGGGCGCCAGGGTCTGGCTTAGCCACGTCTCTATGCTGCGGTTGGCCGCTTCGGCCAGCGGCACCATGGCGGTGGGTTGGCCGGCCAGAACCACCCAGGTGGGTGTGGGCAGTTCGTGTGGCAGGGGCTCCATATTGGCCAACACCAGCCCCACAGACGTCATGGGCTGCGCTTGCGGGCCTGCAAAGCGCATGGCAAAGCGCGGTGCCAAGCCACGCCGGGCACGGTGCTCGTTGGCCAGGCGAAATGCTTCGGCCGCTCCGGCAAGGTCCAGCAGCATGGTGTGCGGTGCGACGACAAACAGCAGTTCAATCACTGCCGGCGCGGCGCTGGTCTCGGTGTGGGGTTTGGCTGACATGCTTGAATGCAAAAAAAGTTGTGTCCAGAAAAGTACTATTGCTGCCGAAGCTGGTTCAGCCATTATGCGCACTGCCAGTGTAATTTGCCAATAAATCTTCAAAATCCTGTTGAAGGCACTGATGTCTGTATTTGATTGAAATCAGTCGCAGACTGGCGCGACAGCCTTGGCCGCAGTCCCTAATATCACGACCACCTATCCATCCAGCCGGAGGCATTGCAAATGATGATCGACAAGCGGACGACGATGCGGGCAGCCATGGCCACCCTGTGCCTGTGCGTGGCAGGGGCAAGCACCAGCCTGTGGGCGCAAACCGGGGTGGACACCAGCATTCGCCCCGGCGACGACTTCTACGCCTATGCCAACGGAGATTGGTTGCGCGGCACCGAGATACCCGCCGGGCGCACGCGCTGGGGTGTGCGCAATGAGATTGACGCCCTGACCCAGAAGCAGATCAACGAACTAATGGCGGGCATCACACACCAGCCCGGCAGCCCCCTGGAGCGGCAACTGGCCAACTACTACCGCGCCTATCTGGATGCAGCAGGCATTGAAGCCAAAGGCCTTGCGCCCATTCGGCCGGAGCTTGCGCGCATAGCCGGGCTGCACAGCAAGAAGGCTTTGGCGGCCTATCTGGGTGCGAACTTGCGCGCCGATGCCGACCCGTTGAACTGGGGCATTTTTTCTTCACCCAACCTGTTTGGCCTGGCGGTAGAGCAAGATGTTCATGGCAAAAACACCTATGTGCCCTACCTGGTGCAGGGCGGCCTGGGTTTGCCGCGCCACGACCTGTACCTGAGCGAGGAGCCGCAGGCGCGCAATGTGCGCTCGCGCTACCAGGTGCACATGGCCCGCCTCTTGGGCTTGGCGGGCCTGCAGCAGTCTGAGCAGCGCGCGCAGGCTGTTATGGCGCTGGAAACGGCCATGGCAGGCAGCCATTTGGGCGACCAGGCGTCGGACGACACCAAGTTTGCCGACAACAGCTGGCCACTGGCCGAGTTTGCGCACAAGGCCCCGGGTCTGGATTGGGCCGCCTATTGGAAGGCGGCCGGCCTGGCGCAGCAACCGTCTATGGTGGTGTGGAACCCCGCGGCCGTTCAGGCAGAGTCCGCACTGTTTGCCAGCACGCCACTGCAGGTTTGGCAAGACTATTTGCGTGTGCACCTTATCGCACGCTATGCCGACGTGCTGCCCAAAGACTTTGCCGAAGAGGCGGCGGCCATGCGTGCCGTGGTGGCTGCAACGGCACTTGCTACAGACTCGCGCGCAGCGCTGGCCATCAAGGCGACGCAAGACGCGCTGCCCGAGGCCGTTGGGCGCTTGTATGCCGCCCACTATTTCACCCCAGCCATGAAGGCGCAGGTGCAAACCATTGCCGCCGATGTCATAGCCGCCTTTGGCCAGCGCATTCAGGCGCTGCCCTGGCTGACGCCAGAGACCAAGGCCCAGGCCATGGTCAAACTCAAGGGCATTTACTTTGGGGTGGGCTACCCAGAGCATTGGAAAGACTATTCCCAGTTGCGCCTGGACGCGCACGATGCACTGGGTAACGCCCAGCGCGTGGCGCAGTGGAACTACCGCACGGCGCTGGCCAAACTGGGCAAGCCGGTTGATATGACCGAGTGGTGGATGGCGCCGCAAAGGGTAGGGGCGGTCAGTGTGCCGCTGCAAAATAGCTATAACTTTGCCGCCGCGCTGTTGCAGGGCACCAAGTTTGATGTGCATGCGTCCGCCGCCACCAACTACGGAGCCATAGGCGCCATCATTGGCCATGAAGTCAGCCATTTCTTTGACGACCTGGGCGGCGAGAACGATGCCCAGGGCTTGCCACGCAAATGGCGTAGCGATGTTGATGTGGCCCAGTTCCATGCTGCGGCGCAACCGCTGGCAGAGCAGTATGCTGCGTACCACCCGGCGCCAGACCTGAGCATTGATGGCAAGCTGACCCTGTCAGAAAACGTGGCAGACCTGGGCGGGCTGGCAGCGGCGTTTGACGCCTACCGTCGCACGCTGGGCGACAAAGCCCAGGATGCGGCCTTTGTGCGTGCGCAGGACCGCGCGTTTTTTATCGGCTTTGCGCGCAGCTGGCGCGCCAAGGTGACGGATGCAGAACTGCGCAAACAGCTCGCTACCGATTCGCACGCGCCCGAAGGTTTCAGAATTGCCACGGTGCGCAATATGGACGCATGGTATGAAGCCTTTGACGTTCAGCCCACCGACCGCCTGTACCTGGAGCCTAGGCTGCGCGTACGAATTTGGTAGTGCTTGACAAAAGCTGCAAGCTAAGTAGCTAGAATCGCATCCTTTCTACTTGGCAGCACCACGCGAGGCACTTGGTTTCGCACCATGGTGTGCCTTACACACCATATATGTACTTGAAGTCATTTCTACTATTGCCCCTGGTGGCTGTGCTCGCATCGTGCGGCGGTGGCGGTGGGGGCGACGCGCCTGCTGCACCTGCACCCACGCCAACGCCCACGCAAACCGTTCCTGTGAGCAATGGTTTGCCGACGGCGGCTTCGCTGGCCCAGCAATGCGTGGTGCCACGCGCTGGCACCACCGACACCCTGGGTTCTATCGATACCGAAAAGTCCTGGGTGCGTTCGTTCATGAACGAAACCTATCTTTGGTACAAAGATATTCCAACGGTTGACGCCAGCAAATACACCTTGGCCAGCAACAACAACAGCGTGCTGCAAACGCTGGATGCCTATTTTCAGGCGCTCAAGACCAAGAACATTACAGCCTCGGGCAAGCTGGTAGACCAGTTCAGCTTTACCGTGGCCACGGCAGATTTGCTGAACCAGCAGTCCGGCATTTCCTCGGGTTATGGCTTTCGCCGTTCGCTGAGCAGCAGCTTGCCACCGCGCGTGATGCGCGTCTTGTACGTGGAGCAGGGCTCTCCAGCTGCATTGGCAGGCATGGTGCGTGGCGACACCGTTACCTCGATTGACGGTGTGGACATCAACGACGCAACGGCCGCTGGCGTTGCCGTGCTGAATGCCGGCTTGGCGACCACCGTGCCCAGCAAGACCACCACCTTTGGTTTGCTGGCAGTCAATGCCACGGTGCCGCGCATTGTGACCATGACTTCGTCGCAGAACGTAACGGTTACGCCCGTGGCCCTGTCCAAGGTGCTGACGGACGGCCCCAATACCGTGGGCTACCTGGTGCTGAATTCCTTTAGCGTGAACAGTGCCGAGCAGGAACTGATCGATGCCATCACACAATTCAAGAGCGCCAACATCAATGAAATGGTGATCGACTTGCGCTACAACGGCGGCGGCTACCTGGACATTGCCAATGAGCTGGCCTGGATGGTGGGCGACACCAACTTGGCGGGCAAGACGTTTGAAAAGTTGACGTGCAATGACAAAAACAATTTGTCGTTCTGCAATGAGACGGATACCTTCCACCAGACTTCCCTGGGGTTCTCGGGCACACCCAACCAGACGCTGCCGCAGCTCAAGCTCAAGCGCGTATTTGTGTTGACATCGAGCAATACCTGCTCGGCCAGCGAGTCGGTCATCAATGGCCTGTCGCCCTTCATGCAAGTGGTGCGTATTGGCAGCACAACCTGTGGCAAGCCCTATGGCTTTGGCTACAAAGACAATTGCGGAACCTCTTACGCCGCCATGCAATTCAAGGGCGTCAACGCCGCGGGCTTTGGCGACTACGCGGACGGTTTTGCCGCCAGCTGCCCGGTGGCTGACGATTTGACACACCAGCGCGGCGACGCGGCTGAGTTGATGCTGTCGGGTGCGCTGACCTATATGCGCACTGGTGCCTGCCCAGCCGCCACGTCTGGCTCTGAGAAGCACTTGGCCAGCAGGGTGCTGCAAGGCAACTTTGCCATGGAGCGCAGCCCGGCTGAAGAAGTTCGTCTGCTGGGCCGCTCAGCCATTCAGCGCTGATGATGACGATGCGCGCAACGCTGCCCCATGCAAGGCGCCTGTCTGGCGCCGGCCTGTGCATGCTGCCCTTGCTGTTGGCCACCGCTTGCCAAAGCGGGCCGACGGCGGCGGTGCCGGCCCGCATGGTGGCAGAGCGAACCACGGAGCAGTGCCTGGCGCAAATGCAGAAGGCCGCGCAGCGGCCCAGCGCGGCGCGCGTGGTGCTGACCACGGCGGCCTTTGCACAGTCCGACCGCTTGAGCATTGGCCCCGCGCCAAGCCAACTGGATGCAGCGGGCCAGCCGGCCGATGGGCGCATGCGCGGCCTGCCGGATAGTTACCGCCTGACCGTCAACGGCGGCATGTGCAGCATGACGCGTGAGGCCGATGCCGTGACCACGCCGTTGACGGATTGCAGCTGCGTGGCCATACCCTAACGGTCTTTGTTTTGATAGAGCCTTGGTGCAATGCCGAGGTTAGCCTGCCCAGTCGCCAATTTTTTTCAAGAAATTGGCGATTTCTTTTTCTGCTTTCAAACCTCAATTTCCTTATAGATTTTTGAAAAGCTGCGGCATTTCAGAAATATGCAATGGTTTGAGCCCTTTGTTGCTCCAGGCCTGTGGTTAGTGCCGTTGGGGCCTCTGAACGCGTAGAAATTTGCCGTCGACTCAAGGCGCGT
>JACXTT010009584.1_pt1 | contig 13215 bp, 9 predicted proteins | sample 9270951 | NCBI WGS metagenome assembly JACXTT01 (sample SAMN15532306, study PRJNA645909) | rock metagenome | isolation source: weathered quartz diorite | place: Puerto Rico | collected 2017-06-21
TGGTGAGGCCGCCGATGATTTGGTTCAACGCGGCGGTGCGTTGCTCAAGAATCTCCGCAGTCAGAAGACGGGCGCAACGCTCATACCGGCCGCGGCTCTCGCGAGCGGAGCCACGGGCAATACGGAGGTATTGAGGCCACTCCTTGCCAAAGCCACGCCCGTAGCCTTCCTCAATGTTTGCGCAAATGGAATCCAGGCTCCGCACCTGCTGGCGAACCAGTTCTCGTCCGCGAACGTCCCGGCCGAGAATCTCCGAATCGTCCCAGAAGACATCGAACAACTGCCGCGCCATCTGATAGACACGGAACTCCTCAAGTCTGTCGATCAAGTTGGCTTTGCCATCCATGCTTTCGTTGCACTCGAATGAGCTTTGGCGTCCTGACGAACACTTGTCACTTGCCACCTGTCACTTGTCACCTCAATCCATCCTCACACCGGCAATCTGGAGGATGCGGTCGAGGTCGTCGTCGTTGAAGAAGCGGATTTCCACCGCACCTTTGCCTTTGCGGTAGCGGAGCGCGACCTTGGTGCCGAAGCGTTCCTGCAACCGGCTTTCCAGGCTGGCGACATGCACATCGCGCGGGGCTGCGGACTTGCTGCCGTTCGCAGGCCTGGCCGGGGCCTGCGTGCTGGATTGCTGGAGGCGCGCGACAAGGTCTTCGGTCTGGCGGACGTTCAAGCCGTCCTTGAGCACGCGCTCGGCGGCGAGCTTCTGTTCCGCCGCGCCAGCCAGTCCAAGAATTACCTTCGCGTGGCCGACGGAAAGCTGGCCGTGGCGGAGATAGCCTTGAAGTTCCGGCGCGAGCTTGAGCAGGCGCAGCGCGTTGGCGACGACGGCGCGGCTCTTGCCGACCTTCGCGGCGGCGGTTTCCTGCGTGAGCTGAAACTGCTCGATGAGCTGCGCGTAACCGAGGGCCTCTTCGATGGGGTTAAGATTCTCGCGCTGGAGATTCTCGATCAGCGCGAGTTCGAGGACGGCGCGGTCGTCCGCCTCGCGCACAATGACAGGGACGGTCTTGAGGCCGACGAGTTGCGCCGCACGCCAGCGGCGTTCACCCGCGATGAGTTCAAAGCCCTCGCCGCGCGCGCGAACGATGAGGGGCGAGAGGATGCCCTGAGCCTTGATCGAATCGGCCAGCTCGCGAAGGGCTTCCTCGGCAAAATCCTTGCGCGGCTGGAAGGCGCACGGGCGCACGCGCTCGATGCTAACTTGAAGAACCCGCTCGCCGGATGTGGCCAGCGGGCCCACGGGTGCCGTCGGATTGATGGGACTCGACGGGGAGGAAGCTGGTGCGGGCTTCGCAGCGGCAGCTCCACCTCCCAGCAACGCGCTCAGGCCGCGTCCCAAAGCAGGTTTCGACATGGGGCGAAGAGTGTAAAAGCGCGGCGGGGTTGTCGAGCGGGATTCCCCTTTTCAACCGCGAATCACGCTAAGAGTCCGCGAGCAGCGCGAGTTCCGCCTTGGTCATTTCCTCAATCAACTGGCGGAAGGTGGTGGTCGGCTCCCAACTCAGGAGCCGGCGGGCTTTGGCGGGGTTGCCGCAGAGACGTTGCGGCTCGGCGGGGCGCAGGAGGCGGTTGTCCTTCCGGACGTGCTGCCGCCAGTCCAGGTTCACGGTGGCGAAGGCGGTTTCCACCACGTCCTGCACGCTGTGGAGCTTGCCGGTGGCGAAGATGTAATCCTCAGCGGTGGCGTGCTGGAGGGAGAGCCACATGCCGCGAACGTAATCCTTCGCATAGCCCCAGTCGCGCTTCGCGGAAGTGTCGCCAAGCAGGAGATCCTTCTGCTTCCCAAGCTTGATGGCGGCCGCCGCGTGGCAAATCTTGCGCGTCACGAAGTTCTCGCCGCGGCGCGGCGACTCGTGGTTGAACATGATGCCGTTGACCGCGTAGTGGCCGAAGGTCTTGCGATACATCGTGACCATCTGCGAGGCGCTGGCCTTGGCGATGCCGTAGGGATTCACGGGCGCGTAAGGCGTGCTCTCGTCCTGCGGCATCTGCGCGGGCTGACCAAAGATTTCCGACGAAGTCGCGTGAAAGAAACGCGGCTTCTTCCGCATGTCCTGGATCATCTCCAGCAGCCGCAGCGTCCCCATCGAAGTCATTTCAAAAGTTGACTCGGGAATCTCGAAGCTCAGGCCGACATGCGACTGGCCGGCGAGATGATACAGCTCGTCCGGCTCCACCGAACCCAGCACCCGGCGCAGGGTCGTCGGGTCATCCAGGTCGGCGTAGTGAAGGAAGAGCCGCTGCCCATAGATCTGCGGATCGCGATAGAGATGCACGAGGCGCGAGCGGTCCAGCGTCGAGGTGCGGCGCACCATGCCGTGAATCTCGTAGCCCTTTTCGAGGAGCAGCTCAGTCAGATAGGAGCCGTCCTGGCCGGTGATGCCGGTGATGAGTGCGCGTGGCATGACAAGTCGTGCGTGTGCTGCCGCGCGCAGGCCCGCCCCGCGCGGCGCTGTCTATTGGGAGACATTCACCTTGCCGGCGAGCTGGTCCTGCAAGGCTTTCAAATCAGCGTCCACCATCAGTTTCGCCAGCTCGGCAAAAGTCGTCTTCGGTGCCCAGCCGAGTTTCTTCTTCGCCTTGCCCGGGTCGCCGATGAGCAAGTCCACTTCCGCCGGGCGGTAGTAGCGCGGGTCAATCTCGACGTGCTTCTTCCAGTCGAGTCCAGCGTGCCCGAAGGCGACTTCGAGAAACTCGCGCACCGAATGCGTCTCGCCGGTGGCGATGACGTAATCGTCCGCCTCCGGCTGCTGGAGCATGAGCCACATGGCCTCGACGTATTCCTTCGCGAAGCCCCAGTCGCGTTTGGCGTCGAGGTTGCCGAGGAAGACCTTGTCCTGCCGGCCCAGCTTGATGGCGGCGATGGCACGGGTGATTTTGCGCGTGACGAAGGTTTCGCCGCGCCGGGGCGACTCGTGGTTGAAGAGAATGCCGTTGCTCGCGTGCATCCCGTAGGACTCGCGGTAGTTCACCGTGATCCAGAAGGAATAAACCTTCGCGCAGGCATACGGGCTGCGCGGGTAGAATGGCGTCGTCTCCGTCTGCGGGACTTCCAGCACCTTGCCATACATCTCGGAGGACGAGGCCTGATAGAACTTCGGCTTGATGCCGACTTCGCGGATGGCCTCCAAGAGCCGGATGGTGCCGGTGCCGACGATGTCCGCCGTGTATTCCGGCGCGTCGAAGCTCACGCGGACGTGGCTTTGGGCGGCAAGATTGTAAACTTCGTCCGGCTGAATCTTCCCGATGAGCCGGGCGAGGCTGCTGGCGTCACTGAGGTCGCCGTAGTGGAGGAAGAGCTTGTGCTTCGGCGAATGCGGATCCGAATAAATGTGATCGAGCCGGTGCGTGTTGAAGGTGCTCGCGCGCCGGATGATGCCGTGGACTTCGTAGCCTTTGCCCAGCAGCAATTCCGCGAGATAAGAGCCATCCTGGCCCGTAATGCCAGTAATCAACGCCTTTTTTGACATATTTGGTGCGCGCACGATGGGCCAACGCCGCGCGGCGTGGCAAGAATAGAATCGGCCACTCGCGGCAAAACTGTCCATTGACCGCTGCGTGGGTTGCGGCAAGTTCCCGCTCATGAAAAACACTCCGTTGCTTGCCGTTTTGCTCGCCTCGCTGCTCCCAGCTTCTGCCGTCATCAAGTCCGGCCCGATGGAATACCAACAGGGCGGCGTCACGCTCGAAGGCTGGCAGGCGCATGACGACGCCAAGCCCGGCAAGCGCCCCGCAGTGCTCGTCGTGCATCAGTGGAAGGGCCTGACCGATTACGAGAAGAAGCGTGCCGAAATGCTCGCCCAGCTTGGCTACAACGTCCTGTGTGTGGACATTTATGGCAAAGGCATCCGCCCCGCGAATCCCAAGGACGCCGGAGCCGAGGCCGGCAAATACAAGGCCAACCGTTCCCTCCTCCGCGAGCGTGTCAACGCCGGGCTGGAAGTCCTGAAAAAGAACCCGCTTACCGATCCCAAGCGCATTGCCGCCATCGGCTACTGCTTCGGTGGCACCACCGTGCTGGAACTCGCGCGCAGCGGCGCGGACGTGGCCGGCGTCGTCAGCTTTCACGGCGCGCTCGATTCCCCTGCCCCGTCGGACGCGAAGAACATCAAATGCCGCGTGCTCGCGCTGCACGGTGCCGACGATCCGTTCGTCCCGCAGAAAGACGTGGACGCGTTCTGCTCCGAGATGCGCGACGCGAAGGTGGACTGGCAGCTCGTCAGCTACGGCGGCTCCGTCCACAGCTTCACGCTTTGGGACGCCGGCAACGACAATTCCAAGGGCGCGGCCTACAACGAGAAGGCGGACAAGCGTTCGTGGGAGGCAATGAAGTCCTTCTTCGCCGAGCTGTTTGGCAAGTAGCTCACACGCGCTTTGCCCTCACTCCGACCTGCGGGCAAAGCTCCTTCAACTCGCAGTTCACACAATCCGGATTGCGTGCGTCGCAACGACGCCGCCCATGCCAGATGAGCCAGTGGCTGAAAAGCGCCCACTGCTCGCGCGGCACGAGCTTCATCAAGTCCTGCTCGATGCGCTCCGGCGTCTTCTGCCGCGTCAGCCCGAGCCGCTGCGAGAGTCGCGAGACGTGCGTGTCCACCACCACGCCCACGTTGATGTCGAAGGCGTTTCCCAGCACCACGTTCGCCGTCTTGCGCCCCGCGCCGTCGAGCGCGGTGAGTTCCTCCATCGTGCGCGGCACTTCGCCGCCGTGCCGCTCGATGAGCTTGCGGCAGCACGCCTGGATGTTCTTCGCCTTGTTGCGGTAGAAGCCCGTGCTCTTGATGGCCTGTTCCAGCTCCGCCAGCGGAACCCCCGCGAAATCCCGCGCGCTGCGATAGCGCTTGAAAAGATCCGCAGTAACGATGTTCACGCGCTTGTCCGTGCATTGCGCGGAAAGAATCGTCGCGATGAGCAGTTCCAACGGGTTGGTGTAATTCAGCTCGCAGTGCGCGTCCGGGTAAGTGCGCTGCAACACACCGAGCGACTGCGCGGCGCGCCGGGCCTTCGCCTCAAATGACAAATGATTCACGTGACATGGTTTGGCCGTGCAGAATAGTGTCCGCGCCGTTCGCGTCAATGCATCCACGCCGCACCGAACTCGCCTCGCGCCGGGCCGGCAGTGCCCTGAGCGCCGGCCTTTCCCTCGCCCTCCTCGCCGGCTGCGCAACTTACGAACCTAAGCCGCTCGTGCCTGCGGACACGGCGGCAGCCTTCGAAAAGCGCGCACTCGACTCGCCGGAACTGCGCAAGTTTATCGAGCAGCAACTCGGACACGAACTGAAGGCCTGGCCGCTCGACCGGCATCCAAATGCGTGGAATATCGAACTGCTCACACTCGCGGCTTACCACTTTCATCCGAGCCTTGAGGTCGCGCGTGCCCAGTGGATCGTGGCGCAAGCGGCGGAAGTCACGGCGGGCGGGCGACCGAACCCGACCGTGGGCGCGTCGCCCACTTACAACTTCAGCGCTGCGTCCGGCATCACGCCGTGGATTCCCGGGGCCACGATTGACCTGCCCATCGAGACGGCGGGCAAGCGCGGACTGCGCATCGCGCACGCACGGGAGCAGTCCGAGGTCGCCCGCTGGAATCTCCACGCCGCCGCGTGGAAGGTGCGGGCCGGCGTGCGTGACGCGCTCTCGAACTACCGCTACCTCGGCAGCCGCGCGGGCGAACTGGAGCACCGCTCCGGCGCGCAGCAGGAGCTGGTGAAGCTGCTGGAAGAGCGGCTCCAAGCCGGTGCGGTCGCGCTGGCCGAGGTCACTCCCGCGCGGCTCGCATTGGAGAAGACCCGGCTGGAATGGGACCTGGCCAAGGAAAATTACGCCATCGCCCGCACGCGGCTGGCCGAAGCCATTGGTGTGCCCGCGCGGCAGTTTGAGTTTCTGCCGATGGTGATGGGCCTTTACTCGCCGCAACTATCGGACACGCAACTGCGTGAGATGCGCGAGCAGGCGTTGCAAGGCCGCGCTGATCTGCGCGCCGTGCTCGCCGAATACGCCGCCGCGCAGGCTGCGCTCCAACTCGAAGTCGCGAAGCAGTATCCCGACGTGCGTCTCGGCACCGGCTACCAGTGGGACCAGGGCGACAGCAAGTGGACCTTCCTCAATTTTTCCGCCGAACTGCCCGTCTTCAACCGCAACCAAGGCCCGATTGCCGAGGCGAAAGCGAAACGTGAGGAAGCCGCCGCCCGGTTCACCGCGCTTCAGGCGAAGGTGGTCGCCGACATTGACGCCACCGGTGCCGCCTTCCGCACCGCGCGCGCGCGCACCTTCAACACGACGGCAATGTTCGACCGCCTGCGCCAGCAGGAGCAGGCCGTTGCCGCACAGGTCAAGGCCGGCGCGGGCGAGCGACTGGATTTGCTGAACGTGCGGCTGGAACGCCTCACTGTGCAGGCGCTGGTGACCGAGGTCACCTACCGCGCCGAACTCACCATCAACCAGCTTGAAGACGCCTTGCAACAACCACTCGACCGCCGCGCCGGTGCCAGCGCGTCGCCGCCGGGCGAGTTCATCGAGTCCGGTCGGCTCGCCGGAAAGGAACAACCGTGAAACCCATCCGCCTCATTCTCATCACCGTGAGTTTCACGCTCGCCGTCGCGTGCAAGCCTCGCGACGCCGAAAAACCCGCCGAGCACAAAGAGCCGGAGAAGGCCTCGCCTGTCTCGCATAACGAGGCCGGCGAAACCGTGCTCAAGCTCGACGCCGACGCGGTGGAGCGCATCGGCATCAAGCTGGAGCCGCTGGCCGCCGCGGACTTCAGCCCGGAGGCGAAGGGCTTCGGTCGCGTGCTCGACCCCGCGCCGCTCGCCGCGCTCGTGAGCGAACTCGCCACCGCGCATCTCGCTGTCGAGAACTCGCGCCGCGAACTTGAACTCGCGCACAAGCGCCGCGAGAGCGAACTCGCCATCGCCCGCGCCTCGCTGAAACTTTCCGAGTCCTCCGTGCAACTCACCAAGGCCCAGAGCGACGCCGAACTCGCTGCTGCACAAGCTGCCTACAAGGCCTCGTCGCTCGAACTCGAACGCGCGAAGACGCTCGCCAAACAGAACAACGTCTCCGAGCGCGCGCTCCAGACCGCCGAGGCTGCAGCCACGAAGGACAACGTCGCGGTCGCCAGCGCGAAGGCCGGTGGTGCGCGCGCCACGCAGACCGCCGAACTCGCGGTGCAGAAAGACCGGCTGCAACTCGACTTGGCCGACGCCACGACCGCACGCGCGGTGCAAACGGCGGAAGCCGCCGTCCATCGCGATGAAGTCGCCGCCGGAGCTGTGCGCGCGAAGCTGGCCACCGCTTACGGCCGGATGCTGCTGGATCACGAGAACCTCGTGGAGTTCGCCCAATCACTCGTCGCCGGACAGACCGCGCTTGTGCGTCTGGACGTGCCAGCGGGCGAGCTATTGAAGGCGGTGCCGACCGGCGCGCATCTCGTCTCCGGGCCGGACACGGGCGACGTCATCGCGGCGCAGTTGCTCGGCCCGGCGGGCGGCACCGACGCACAGTTGCAGGGGCAGGGATTTCTTTTGCTCGTGAAGCCCGAGGCCGCACGCCTCGCGTCCGGCATGCTTGTCACGGGCTTTTTTCGACTGCCCGGCGGGGTGGAGCACGGCGTGACGGTCGCGCGCGCCGCCATCGTGCGACACGAGGGCGAGGCGTTTATCTATATCGCGACAAAAGACGGTGAGTTCACGAAGAAGGAAATCGAGCTGGAGCACGCGACGCCGGGCGGCTGGTTCGTGCATGAAGGCTTGAAGCCCGGCGAGAAAATCGTCGTGACGGGCGCGCAGCAGTTGCTGTCTGAGGAAAGCAAGGGGAAGGACTGAGCGCGCCATGCTGAACGCCATCGTCTCGTTCTCCCTCCGCTTCCGCGGCATCGTCATCGCGCTTGCGTGCCTCCTGCTGTTCTACGGCCTTTATGTCGCCAAACACGCGAAGCTTGATGTGTTCCCCGATTTCGTGCCGCCGCAGGTCACAGTGCAGGCCGAGGCTCCGGGCATGACGCCGGAGCAGGTCGAGGTGCTCGTCACGCGGCCCATCGAGACGGCTGTCAATGGCCTCGGCTATCTCGAATCGCTCCGCAGCGAGTCCATCCAGGGCGTCTCGGTCGTGACGGTTGTGTTCAAGGAAGGCACGGACATCCTCCCCGCGCGGCAGTTGCTCGCGGAGAAGCTCTCGACCGTCGCGCGTGCGCTGCCCGCCGGCGTGAACGCGCCCACGATGTCTCCTCTCGTATCCGCGACGATGGACCTGCTCAAGGTCGGCCTCGTCTCGGAAAAACTTTCACCGATGGAGCTGCGCACGTTCGCGGACTGGACGCTCAAGCCGCGCCTGCTTTCCGTGCCGGGCCTCCCGCGCTGCATCGTCTTCGGCGGCGAGGTGCGGCAGTTGCAGGTGCAGGTGAAACCCGACCGGCTGGTCGCCCATGACCTCGCGTTGAGCGACGTGCTCGCCGCCGCGCGGCTCGCGACGGGGGTGCGCGGCGCGGGCTTCGTCGAGACTCAGAACCAGCGCATCCTCATCCAGACTGAAGGCCAGTCGCTCACGCCCGCCGTGCTCGGCGAGGTCGTCGTCGCGCACAAGGACGGCGTGCCCCTGCGGCTCAAAGACGTGGCGAACGTGGTCGAGGGCGCGGAGCCGAAGTTCGGCGACTGCATCATCCAGGGAAAGCCGGGCGTGCTGCTCGCGCTGGCCAGCCAGTTCGGCGCGAACACGCTCGACGCCACGCACGCGCTGGAAGAGGCGCTGGAGGAACTGGAGCCAGTCTTCAAACGCGAAGGCATCGAGGTTCACGCGCGACTGCACCGGCCCGCGACGTTTATCGAGGAATCGCTCAAGAGCATCAAGTCATCGCTGCTGCTGGGCGGCGTGCTTGTGGCCGTGGTGTTGTTCGTCTTCCTCGGCCATTTCCGCACGGCGTTCATCTCGGTGACGGCGATTCCGCTCTCGCTGCTCGTGGCCATCATCGTGCTCGACCGGCTCGGCGTGACGCTCAACACCATCACGCTTGGCGGGCTGGCCATCGCCATCGGCGAAGTCGTGGACGACGCCATCATTGACGTGGAAAACATCTTCCGCCGATTGCGCGAGAACCAGCTTGCCACCGCGCCGCGTCCGATGTTCGCGGTCATCCTCGACGCCTCGCTCGAAGTGCGCACGGCGGTCGTTTACGCCACGTTCGTCGTGGCGCTGGTGTTCGTGCCCGTGCTGACGCTGACCGGGCTGCAGGGCAAGTTCTTCGCGCCGCTCGCGCTGGCCTACATCATCGCCATCATGGCGTCGCTCGGTGTCGCGCTCACGCTCACGCCGGCGCTGGCGTTCCTCATGTTCGGTCGCGGCGTGCGCGAGGCGAAGGAGCCAAAACTACAGGCGTGGCTCAAGCGGATTTACCTCGGCCTGCTCGGCCGCATCGCGAAGTCGCCGAACATCGTCATCGCGGCGGTCGTGCTCGTGTGCGCGGCGGCGGCGCTGAAGTTGCCGGGCCTGGGCAAGGAGTTTCTGCCGGAGTTTCGCGAAGGCCATCTCGTGCTGCAAGTCTCCGCCGCGTCAGGCACGTCGCTCGCCGAGATGCTGCGCATCGGCAAACAGATTTCCGAAGAGCTGCTGAAGGACGAGCACATCGCGACAATCGAGCAGCAGGCGGGCCGCGCCGAGGCGGGCGAGGACACCTGGAGCCCGCACCGCAGCGAGTTCCACGTCGAATTGAAGCCCCATACGCCCGGCGAGGAGCAGGAGCACTTGATGAAGGAAATCCGAGAACTGCTCGGCAAGTATCCCGGCCTTCAGTTCGAGGTGCTGACTTTCCTCGGCGATCGCATTAGCGAAAGCATCTCCGGCGAGACGGCCCAGGTGGTGGTGAACGTCTTCGGCGACGACCTGGAGGCTCTGGACAAGAAGGCGGAGGAAATCTCGAAGCTGCTGGAGAAAGTTCCCGGAGCGAAAGACGTGCAGATGAAGTCGCCGCCCGGCGGCCCGCGCCTCGTCGTGAAGCTGCGGCCTGACCGGCTGACGCAATACGGCTTCCGCCCCGTCGAGGTGCTCGAAGCAGTGCAGACGGCGTTTCAGGGGACGGTCGTCGCGCAGACGTTTCGCGGCAGCCAAGTCAACGATGTGGCGGTGATCCTCGCAGCGGACGTGCGGCGTGAGCCGGAGGCGATTGGCGAGTTGCTGCTTCGCAACGCGCAGGGTCTGCGGATGCCGCTACGCGAACTGGCCGACATTTTCTCGACGAGCGGTCGCGCGCTGATCTCGCACGAGGGCGCGCGCCGCCGCCAGACCGTGACGTGCAACACCGAGGGCCGGGATGTCGCCTCGTTCGTCGAGGACACGAGGAAACAAGTCGCGGAAAAAGTGAAGCTGCCGCGCGGCGTTTACACCGAGTTCACCGGTGCGGCGGAAGCGCAGGCGGCGGCCCAGCGGCAAATCCTGTTGCACGCCGGCATCGCGGGCGCGGGCATCCTGCTGCTGCTGACCGTCGTGTTCAGAACCGCGCGCAACCTGCTCCTCGTGCTGGCGAACGTGCCGTTCGCGCTGGTGGGCGGCGCGCTCTTCGTCGTGCTGGCCGGGCTGTTCGACGCCGACGCGGGCGCGCTGAACATCGGCTCGCTCGTCGGCTTCGTGACGCTCTTCGGCATCACGATGCGCAACAGCATCATGATGATTTCGCACTACGAACACCTCGTGGCCGAGGAAGGCATGACATGGGACCTCGATTGTGCTTTGCGCGGCGCGAGCGAACGATTGATTCCGATTCTGATGACCGCCCTCGTCACCGGCCTCGGTCTGCTGCCGCTGGCGTTGCACAGCGGCGAGGCCGGCGCAGAAATCGAAGGCCCGATGGCCGTCGTCATTCTCGGCGGCCTCATCACCTCTACTGTGCTAAACCTCCTCGTGCTTCCGACCCTCGCGTTGAAGTTCGGGCGATTCGCCGTTCCTCAGGGCAGCGAGAAGTAATCCGGCCCTTGGTAGCGGCCGTCCACCAGCTTCGCGATTTGCATCAGCACGTCGTTGACGAGGGTGCTGGCACCAAAGCGGAAGAGATCGGGCGTGAGCCAGTCGTCGCCGAGGGTTTCCTTCACCATCACGAGGTAGGCGAGCGCCTGCTTGCTGGTGCGGATGCCGCCGGCGGGCTTCATGCCGATGCGCACGCCGGTGGCGAAGAAGTGGTCGCGGATGGCTTCCAGCATTACGAGCGTGACGGGCATGGTGGCGGCGGGAGCGACCTTGCCGGTGCTGGTCTTGATGAAGTCTGCACCGGCCTCCATCGCAATCTGGCTGGCGAGGCGGACGTTGTCGTAGGTGACGAGTTCACCGGTCTCGAAGATGACTTTCAGATGCGCGGGGCCGCAGGCTTCCTTCGTGGCGGCGATCTCGTCGTGGACCTTGGCGTGGTCGCCGCTGAGGAAGGCGCAGCGGTCAATAACCATGTCAATCTCGTCCGCGCCATCGGCCACGGCACGGCGGACTTCGGCGAGTTTCGTCGGCAGCGGATACTGGCCGCTGGGGAAACCGGTCGCCACGGCGGCGACATGCACCGGCGAGTCTGCGCCGAGGAACTTGCGCGCATACTTCACCATGTTCGGATACACGCAGACGGCGGCGCAGGGCGGCACGCCGAAGCGCGGCTCGGCGGGCGCGAGGGCCTTGCGGCAGAGGAAGGCGACTTTGCCGGGCGTGTCTTTCCCTTCGAGTGTCGTGAGGTCCATCATGCTCACCGCCAGCTTGAGGCCGGCGAGCTTGGCGCTGGTCTTGATGCTGCGCCTGGCGAAGCTGGCGGCGCGCTCCTCGGCCATGATCTGGTCCACGGTCGGAACCGTCGGAACGCGGAACGCGGAACGCGGAGCGCGGAATGAACTGGCAAGCGCTTTCATGGCGGCAGAATAGCGACGGGGTGAAAGAAGCTCCAAGCTCCAAATCCCAGGCATCAAATGCCCGGCCGTCGGCTGGCGTAAATTTGTTCTCGAAACTGCATTTGGAGCTTGGAACTTGGCCTGTTCAGCCTATTTCTTGATTGCTTTCACCGGCTCGAAAAACAAACTATCCGCCCATGGCGAGCGCCAACATCAAGTCCCTCCAACTCAAAGCACAGCAGGGCGACGCGCACGCCCAATACCAACTCGGCCACCTCTACACACGCGGCGAAGGCGTGCCGCTGGATTATTCGCTCGCCGCCGATTATCTGGAGAAGGCCACGCGACGCGGCCACGCGGACGCGCAGTTCCTCCTCGGTGCGCTTTATCAACAGGGCAAGGGCGTCGCCGCCGACTACGAGAAGGCCGTCGGGCTTTATCGCAAGGCCGCTGAACAGGGCCACACGCTCGCGCAGTTCAATCTCGCCTACTGCTACGAAATTGGCGAGGGCGTGGAGAAGAACCCCGACGAGGCACTGGTATGGTATCGCAAGGCCGCCGATTCCGGCGACGAGGACGCACGTCAGGCCATCATTGAGCTGGAGAAGACGATACCCAAGGCCGCGCCCGCCGCGCCGCCGTCATCCACCCCCTTCGCCCGGCCTCCGCAAACCGAAACCGGGTTGGAAGCCGTGCTGGCAACCGCGCCGCCCGTGACACGTCTCATGGAATCCGCGCCCGAGTCGGAACCCGCCGCGCCGATTTCCACACCGCTGCCGACGCCCGTGCCCGCGCCCGCGCCGACATACGTCACGAGCACTTCGCCCGCGCCCGACGACCCGCACGCCAAGATGATTCTGGACGCCGAGGGCGGCGACGCCAACGCACAGTTCGACCTCGGCATCGCCTACGTGAACGGCATCATGGGCCAGCCGAACTACGAGACGGCGGTGAAGTGGATCCGCCGCTCCGCCGAGCAGGGGCTGCCGGAAGCGCAGTTCGCGCTGGGCGCGCACTATCACCGCGGCGAAGGCGTGCCGCAGGATTACACGCAGGCCGTCGAGTGGTATCGTCAGGCCGCGTTGCAAGGCAATGCCGCCGCGCAGTTCAACCTCGGCTACTGCTTTGAAATCGGCGAAGGCGTGCCGAAGAACCGCGACGAAGCCGTCGCCTGGTATCGCCGCGCCGCCGCGCAAGGTGATCCCGAGGCGAAGGCCGCGCTGCAAGACTTGACCAAGGGCGAAGCAGATGCTGAAGCGGAGACGGTCATCGCCACTCGCACGCAAGCCGTTCCGGCTCCCGAACCGGGACCCCGTCCCATCGGTGAAACACCACCGTTTGCAACGGCCAAACCGTTCCA
>JACXTT010009585.1_pt1 | contig 13214 bp, 11 predicted proteins | sample 9270951 | NCBI WGS metagenome assembly JACXTT01 (sample SAMN15532306, study PRJNA645909) | rock metagenome | isolation source: weathered quartz diorite | place: Puerto Rico | collected 2017-06-21
GGTGCTCGTGAAGGACCCCGAGCCGATGATGTTCCACGCGGAGATCGTCAAGCGAAACGGCAAGGCGCTCGGCTACGTGCGCGCCGCCTCCTACGGCCACACGCTCGGAGGCGCGGTGGGCCTCGCGATGATCGACGCGGGCGAGCCCGTCACGCAGGCGTATCTCGATGCCGGCGTGTGGACGATCGAGATCGCGGGCAAGGACTACCCGGCGATCGCATCGATGAAGCCGCTCTTCGATCCCGCCAACGAGAAGATCAAGCGCTGACGCCGCGCGCGTGCTTGCGGATCTCGTCCGCGAGCCGATCGGGTCCGAGCGACTTCGAGAGCGCGGCGTCGGCGCGTGCGACGTTCGCCTTGCGCACGAGCTCTTCGGGGTTGCCGTCGGAGATGAGGATGACGGGGAGGAGAGGGCGCGTCTCCTTGATGCGTCGACAGAGCTCGTCGCCGGGCACCTCGGGGAGGTTCACGTCGGCGAGCACGACGTCGGGACCCCAGCGCGTGAGCGCGTTCAAGAACGCCTGCACGGTGCCGACCGCGCAGACGTCGAAGCCGCGTTGGAGCAGCGCCGATCGGGTCATCACGAGCCACGTCGCGCTGTCCTCGAGGAGAAGCACCTTCTCGGGCATCGGCGCGTCGCTCCCCGTCTCGACGAACTTTCGATGTCGACCGCTGCGCCCCGCCGCGCCGCTCGACGGATGCTCCGTCTGGAACACGCCACCCTTGTGCACGACGGGCAGCCGGTCGAGGCGAAGGAGCACGGCTTCCGTGTCGCCGACGCGCACGATCTCGATCGGCGCATCGTGGGCCACGGGCGCGACACGGCTCGCGACCGCCGGCAGCGCACGGCCGTGCGCTTGGATGCGGAACGCGCTCGTCCCGCGCCGGAACACGAGCGGCCTGAGCCCGGTCATCGTCCATTCGCCGCGCAGGAGCCCGAGCGCGTCGAGCGGATCCATGTCGATGGCGGCCCCCGCATCGTCCTCCTTCGTGGACCACGATGCGTCGACGGCGAACAACACGTCGGAGCGCTGTGTGCGGAAGGTGCGGACCTCGCGCGTCATGTCCGCGTCGGCGATCGTCACGCGCACGCTCATCCCACGGCCGGACGCGGTCTTCGTGTGGATGGCGCCGTTGACGGCTTTGACTGCGTTCCGAACGGCATCCAGCCCGACGCCACGCCCTGCACCCGGCGTGGCGCCCGTTGCGGTGGTGAGCCCGCGCTCGAACACGAGCGACTGCGCGGAGCTCTCGCTCGACGAGGCGTCGGTTGCGACGAGCCCCAGCTTCTTCGCTTCGCGCGTCACTGCGTCGACATCGATGCCGCCACCGTCGTCTTCGACGACCAAGATCGCGGCGCCGTCGCGCAGCTGCACCTGCAGACGCACGAGCCCAGTGCGCGACTTCCCGAGCCGCTCCCGGTCGGTCGGCGACTCGATGCCATGGGCGACGGCATTCGTGAGGAGATGCACCGTCGCGGTCTCGAGCGCCCACGCCACTTCTGGTGAGACCTGCGTGTCGGCCACGTCGGTCGCGACCGCCACGAGCTTGCCCGCTTCACGCGCCGCCGCATCGAGGCCCGCGCAATGCGGCGCGAGGTGATCGCGGAGACCGATCTGCCCTTGATGACGGAGCTCCACCTCGAGCTCGCGGTAGAGCGTGCGAAGGCGGGGCGCCGTGTCCTCGTCCGCGCGGAGCGACTCGACGTAGATCCCACACGCGACGTTCGCGAGGCGCTCGCGCGCCGAGCGCCCGAGACGATCGACCGTGGGCCTCGTCTTCGGCACACGGCTCGCGACGGCCTGCAGCTGGTTCGAGCTCGGTGGTCGCGGGACGAGATCTCGTCGCGGCGCGGTCGCGCCGGTGTCCTTGAGGACCTCGTCGACCTGCGCGACGAACGTGCCGACATCGACCTTCTTCGATTCGTTCGTCTGGACGAGGTAGGCGATGAGCTCGACGGCCATGCTCGCTGTGAGGAGCACTTCGATCGGGACGTCGTATCTCCGCCGGTGTGCGAAGAAGAGGATGTCCTCGAGCTTCGAACAGACGAGCGCGAGATCGGCGAGCTCGAGGAGCGACGCCTCGCTCTTCAGTGTGTGAACCTCTCGATGGACCTCGTCGGCGGCGTTCTGATCGCCGGAGTCGACGAGACGAGTGAGAGCCTCACCGAGCCGATCGACGCGTCGAGCCGCGGTCTCCTCGAACGCTCGCTTTCCTGCAGCGCGCGCGTCGTTCACGAGCACGAACGTACACCCGACAACTGAGATCTGTCGCCGCTCCTGAGGGATTTTGCAGCGGCGGAAAGGTGGGTAGAGATACGCGGGTTTGTCGGAACGGCACCTGCCTCTGCGATCGAGAAGCGCGCTAGGCTGACGCCGATGGGCGCCGACTCCATCGTCGGGATGTTGCGCCTCGACTCGTCGTGGAGCGTCATCGCCGCCGACGCCGCGTTCCGCCGCCTCTACGGTTGCGACGACGCGGCGGTCGTGGGGCGCGCCATCGACGATCTCTTCGTCGCGCGCGACCGCCACGTGAGGCTCGACGCGACCGTCGACGTGCTCGTCACGCTCGATGTCGGCGGGACCGAGCGGCTCACGCGCCTCCGTCTCCGTGCGCACGGCGACGGCTACCTCGCGTTCGCGGAGCCGGTCGGGGGCAAAGAGGATCTCCTCTACCGCCTCGCGCTCGTGGAGCAGCGATGGAAGGGACTCTTCCAGGCGTCCACCGACGGCGTCGTGATCCTCGATCACGATGGCCGCATCGTCGAGCACAACGCTGTATTCTCGAACCTTCTCCTGCGCCCCGGCGCCGAAGTGATGCTCGGCCGCTCGTTCTCCGACGTCGTGCGGAGCGAATTCCCCACGATGGCCGCATCCCTGGCCGACCTGCCCGAGGAGCTGGTCCTCCGCTCCACGGGGCACGCGAAGCGCATGCTCGAGATGCGCGCGCGCCCGCTGCTCCTCCCCAATCGCTCGCGAGTCGGAACGTTCGTTCTGCTACGTGACGTCGCCGAGAGCTTCCAAGTCCAGCTCCGTGATGCGCGGATCCGGGCCGACCTCCTGCGCGCGCGCGCGTTCCAACGCGCCGTTCTCGCAGAGCCGTCGGAGGGCGCCGCCGTCGACATCGACATCGGCTACCGTCCGTTGGAGGAGGTCGGCGGCGACGTGTTCGACGTCGCCTTCGTCGGTCCGAACCAGCTCCGCGTCTTCGTCGCCGATGCGACGGGCCATGGCGTCCCAGCCGCGCTCGCGACGATGCTGATCAAGAACACCTACGACGCCGTGAAGACGGAAGCGTCCGGCCCTGCCGAGGCGCTCGTGATGCTCGATGACCAAATCGCGACCCGCTACAAGTCGCTCGACGTCGTGTTCACCGCGGTCGTCGTCGACGTCGACCTCGCCACGCGCCGAGTCCGCCATTCGTGCGGCGCGCATCCTCCGCCGCTCGTCGCGAGCCATCGCAACGTCGTGGAGCTCGAACCTGGGGGAACGTTCCTGGGCGTGCTCCCGGGCCAGAAATTCCAATCCTTCGAGCGACAGCTCGCCGATGGCGAGAGCCTCTTCGTGGTGACCGATGGCCTGGCCGAAGCGCGGCGTGGCCCGAGCGAATACTTCGGCGACGCTCGTCTCCGCGACGCGATCCAGAGCGCGGGCGAGATACGCCATGAGCCGTGCGATGCCATCCTCGCGCAGATCGATGCGTGGCTCCGTCCGTCGTCGGCGTCCGACGACATGACGATCGTGAGCATCCGTCCTCACTGAGGCTGTCGGTGCTGCTCACTTCGTGGCCCGGCGATTTGGGCTCGTCTGAGGTAGAGATCCGGTTGGAAGGAGTCCGAATGAGCACGAGCATCAGTCTCGAGCAGCTTCGCGAATGCATCGACGTGCTGCTGCGACATGCCGCGCAAAGAGGCGTCGACTCGGTCGTTCCGCCGGATCGTGATCTCTCCCAATGTCGGTTCGCTCGACGATGATCAGGACGACCTGCTCAAGATGGTCGGAGCGCCAGAGCGAATCTGTTCCGTCGATTTCGACAAGGCGGCGCACCTGCTTCGCGTGATCGGGGATCGTCTCGCGAGACGGACGTGAGCCCGTCTCAAGAGCAGTCTTCGGTCGCAGAGCGTGGGTCGGGGCCGCGGGTCGAGCCTCGACCAGAGGATCAGGACGCCGGGGGCGCTGCGCTGCCCACGTCGTTGATCGTCAAGATCGTCGGCGCGAAGCATGTGAGCGCCGCGAGCGTGCGGCGTTGCCACGGCACGAGACGGCTCGACATCAGGCGGATGCGATAGCTCGTGTCGCCCTGCAGCAGGCTCGCATTGCGGAGCCACGTGATGAAGTGCTTCACGCCCGACGAGCTCAGGAACTCGAGACGCGTGAGATCGACGGCGACCTCTTTCGTCTGGAGCCGCTGCGCTTCGTGATGCGCGCCATCGAGGATCTTCCCGAGCGCGTCGGTGGCCTCGAGATCGGCTTCACCCTCGAGCGTCAGTCTCAGCGTGGTGCCGTCGAGGAGGGGCGTCGCGCGGAAGCGCGCGGTCTCGCTGGAGAGCAGCTCGCGGTTCATCGTCAGAAAGTGTCCGATCGTGCCGCAGTCCCGTCAAGTCAGGGCTTCGGGAGCGCGTGCCTCGTGAGTCACGAGGCGTTCCACGCGACCACTCTCTCCGAGATCCACGCAGGCTCGTCGAGCGAGAGATCGTGTCCGCCCGCGTCGTGGAGGAACAGAGGAGCGCCGAGATTTTCCGCGATGCGCTCCGAGCAGCGATGGCTCACGAGGCGATCGGCGGTCGACGCGAGCACGAGGACCGGCGTGGCGAGCTTCGGCACCACGAAGGCGCGCGCGGCACGCACTTGCGCGACGAGGCTCGCCCCTGACGGCGGGCGCTCGGCGCGCATCCGCGCATGCTCGATCGCGAGCGCATCGAGCGTGGCCGAGGGGGCATTGCTGATGACACCGAGGAGCGCACGCTCGCGCGCGACCTTGCCCGACACGAGGGCGCGCGCGATCGCGCGGAGGCCCGCCGGGCGGAAGCGCTCGAGCGATCGCGAAGGACGCGCGCTCGAGTTCACCGCGACGCAGCGCACGAAGTCGTCGGGGTGGAGCGCGCACCACTCGAGCGCGGTCATGCCGCCGAGCGAGATGCCGAGGATCGACCAGCGGTCATCGCGGCGATGGGGCGCGAAGCGACGGCGGAGATCGTCGACGATGCCCGCGATCGTCGCGGGCGACGTGCGCGCGTGCTCGGTGCCGAAGCCCGGCAGATCGATGCAGAACACACGTGCCTTGGTCGCCTCGGCGAAGCGCTCCGGGAACTCGCCCCAGTGACGCTGCTCGCGTCCGAGGCCGCGGAGGAGGATCCAGCCCGTCTCCTTCAAGGGGAGACCTGCGCGATTCCGAAGCGCTCGGGCCTCTGGCGTGACGAGACGGTAGCCATCTCGGGAGCCGTTCGAAGCTCGTAGTGCGAGAGCGGCGACCGGCGGCTCCGCCACTCGATCTCGAAGCCGAGATGAGGGCGCATCGCGGGCGCGTCGCCGTGGCGATCGAAGTAGTAGCTGTTCGAGCCGCCGCACGTGCCGTTCTGGAACACGGACATCTCCTGACGACGCAAGACGTCTCGGAAATACGCGTCGTGCGCGTCGCGACGGACGGCGACGTACGTCGCATCGTTCGCGCGTGCATGGCCGATCACGCGGAGCGCGTGGCGCATCGCGGCCTCGACCATCGCGAGGTAGCTGCGGCCGCCGAGGCCATAGGGCGCGGTGAGGAGGAACATGTTCGGGAACTCGGGGACCGTACACGCTTCGTAGGCTTGGTAGCGATGCTCGTGCCACAGACGTCCGAGCTCCACGCCGCCCGTGCCGTACACCGGGTAGGGCGGTGCATTCCCCAGCTCGAACACCTTGAAGCCCGTCGCGAGAACCAGGACGTCGGCTTCGTGGAGAGCGCCGTCTTTCGTGACGATGCCCTCCGGCGCGATGCGCTCGATCGCGTCGGTGACCAGGGCGACGTTCTCGCGATTGAACGTCCGGAGGTAGTCGTTCGACACGACGGGCCGCTTGCAGCCGAAGCCGTAGCGCGGCGTGAGCTTGTCGCGGAGCACCGGATCGTCCACCTGCCGTGCGAGGTGACGCTTGCACCAGTACTCCGCCCCGCCGCGCAACCAAGGGAAGCGCTTCGCGTGGATCGTGCCGATGCGGAAGAAGAGCATGCTCGGCAGCGCGGTCACCGTGCGCGTCACGTCGAACGCGCCGGGCACGTGCTCGTAGGCCCATCGCGTGGGCTCTCCGATCTCGAAGTCCATCTTCGGTGCGACCCAGATCGGCGTGCGCTGGAACACCGAGAGCTGCGCGACGTCGGGCGCGATGGAAGGGACGACCTGCACCGCCGACGCGCCGGTGCCGATCAGCGCGACGCGACGACCCTTCAGCTCCACGCTCTCGTCCCACTCCGCCGTGTGCATCACGGCTCCCCCTCGCCGCGCGAAGTCTTCGAGACCGGGGATCGTCGGGCGCTTCGGCTGCGTGAGCCCGCCCGGCGCGTGGATCAGATGTCGGCACACGAGCGTGCGGCCGTCGCGAAGCGAGAGTCGCCACACGTGCGCGCGCTCGTCGAAGCGCGCCTCGAGGAGCTCCGTATGGAACCGGATGTGACGGCGCAGGCCGAACGTGTCGGCGAGATGCTCGGCGTACGCCGCCACCTCCGCGCCGGGCGCGAACGCGCGCGACCAACGAAAGTAGGGAACGTTCCGATACGAGTAGTTGAAGGAGTTCACGTCGACGGCGACGCCCGGATAGCGGTTCACCTTCCACGTGCCGCCGACCTCCCCGGACTTCTCGAGGATCGCGAACGGGATCTTCGCTCCGAGGAGCTGGATGCCGGCCCAGAGACCTGCGAGGCCCGCGCCGATCACGACCACTTCCACGTCCAAGCCCAGGTGTTTCGAAGTCATGCAGAGCTGTACCATACAGTGTGTGGTACATCAAGTGGTACACCCTTCGAAAGCGTGTTAGTGCTGGAAATCACGATGTCCGTCGTCGACGAGGTCACCGATCGGATCGCGCTCGAGATCGCGACGGGCGCGCGCGCGCCAGGCGACCGCCTGCCCTCGGTGCGCGCGCTCGCGGCGGCTCATGGCATCAATCCGTCGACGGTGCAGATCGTCCTCGCGCGCCTCCGTGCGGCGGGCTTCGTGGACGCGAGCTTCATCGTGCGCGACATCGAGCTCTACGGAGGCATCGACACGTGGCGCTACCTCTTCCGCTTCGCGCAGCAGATGCCCGAGCGCGCCACGCGGCTCTTCGAGAACTTCCTCGGCACGCGACGCGTGCTCGTGCTCGAGGTGTGTCGCGCGATCGCCGAGCGCAAAGGCGGCGTCGACCTCCGCGACCTACGTCGCGCGATCGAGCGGCTGGAAGATCTCGCGCGCGCGAACGCCACGCCCGAGGAGCTCGCCCGCGCCGAGGTGCAAGCCGCGCGGGTGTTCATGCAGAAGGCCGACCAACCCGTGCTGCTCGCGCTCTACAACACGGTCGCCGACATCCTCCTCACGGTGCCCGCCGTACGCGGCGCGATGTATGCCGAACCAGAGTTCAACGTCCGCATGTGGCGGAGCCTCGTCGAGCGCTGGGAGCAGGGCTCGATGGCGCCGGGCGATCTCGAGATCGCGTCGTCCGCGCTGTCGTCGTTCCACGTCGTTTGCGTGGACCGTTTCCGGCGCCTCCTCCGGGAGCAGCCCGGTGCCGCATCGACGGGCCGACGCCGTCGCGCGTCACTCAAGGCTTGACGCCGCAGCTCGCATCCGAGGTCGAGAACAGTATCGTGGCCCCACGCTTCACCGACCACGCGGCTCCGGAAGGCGTCGGGAAGTAGCCGACGAAGACGTCCTTCTCCGTCTCCCACCGCGTACCGGACATCGCGGCGACTCCGATGAATCGGTCGACCGCGCAGGTCGACGGAGGCAACGTGATCGCGTCCGTGCGGGAGGTCCGTCGGCCAGTGATCCCGGCCTTGCCGATGGTCACGAACGCCACGTCGCTTCCAGCACGCGCATCGTCGAACGTCGCGACGAGGCTGCCGGGACACGAGCTCGATGTGGGGTCGAGGCGTCCTCCCATGTCGCAGCACCCTAGGAGGAGGTACGCGAGACGTGGGCTCTCGAAGCCGAGGCGCGTGCGCGCGAAGCCAGCGGCATCGTCGACGAATTCGGAGGCGCGAGCCTGGCCGCGCCCGAGTGGCGCGGTCAGCAGAGTCTGAGCCGTCGCGCTCGCGTTCGCCGCGTCCGTCGCGGAGGTCGGCGCCGGCGACTTCTTCTTCTCGTTGCAGCCAACGGTGGCGGTGAGCACGAGCGCGAACGTCGCGACGGTTTGGCGGGAGAGCGTCATGGGCCCTCGTTCACGCACGTCAGCGAGCCGAGGCCGTCGCGCGGCTCGGCCCAGAAGCGGTAAGGCGTGAACCAGAAGCCCGCGTTCGTGCCGACCGACGCCTGGCGCCACGACCCGATGAGGTAGCCCCACGAGCGCGTGGAACGCTGATCGATCGAGCCGAGGATGAAGTTGAACGCGGAGAGATCCTGGAAGTACTCCGCTTGCACCCAGTCGTCGGTGAGGAGGTAAGCGGCGCGGCCGCCCATCGCGTGCACCCAGCGACCGCCGTTGCGGAGATTCGTGTGCGTGTGATCGGCGCATGGCTCCACGACGATTCGATCGGTCGGCACGTGCCCCTCGCACTGGGGGAAATGCCTCAACGCGAACGCCTCGACGACCTTCGAGTGCACGGCGCTGCCCGACACGACGATCACCGGCGCGACGCCGCCGCGCCACGCATCGGCGGCGCGCGCCGCGCGATACGGCATCGCGCCCAGCGTGCGGAGGTCCGATTCGGAGAGCGTCTTGCCCGCATCACCCGGCAGCCATCCCACGAACGGCGTCCGGTCTTTCTCGGGTACGCCATGGCCCGGGATCACGATCGCCGAGTAGGGATGGGTGTCCTCGTGTCGTCCGAGCGCGTGGAGCACGCTCGCGTCGTGGCGCGCGGAGGCTGCGCGCTGCCGATCGTCGACGAGCGCGCAGCGCACGAGCCGGTGCCGATCCCCGAGCTCGTCGAGCTCGCGAGCAACGCGTTCGATCTTCGAGCGCGCTTCGCCGTTCGGATAGGCGCAGCCGCGCGGCGGCGTGCCGACACTGACCTCGCGCCCGCGATGCACCACCGTGGTGAAGCAGGCGTCCTGCACGTTCGTCTCGGGGAACGACACGTGGGTCGTGGCCCACTCGTCGCGCGCGAAGACGGTGGTGGTCCAATGGCCGCAGATCGAGGCGGTGGACGGCGGATCCCCTGCGCCGGCGAGTCGGCCGAAGCGCGCATCCTGGGCATAGAACGCAGGAACGGGCTCGTGAACACCGCATGCGACGAGCGCCGTCGCGAAGAGGAGAGCTTCTGGTACCCTGCGCGCCACCATGATCCACGGAGCCCACGTCATCATCTACAGCAAGGACGCCGATGCCGACCGCGCGTTCTTCAAAGATACCCTGAAGTACGAGTACGCCGACGCCGGTCACGGCTGGCTCATCTTCGCGCTGCCGCCGGCCGAGGTCGCGGTGCATCCGGGCGAGAAGAACGACACGCACGAGCTCTACCTGATGTGCGACGATGTCGAGGCGTTCGTCGCGGACATGAAGAGCAAGAAGGTGAAGACCGGCTCGATCAGCGACGAGGGCTGGGGCCGCCTCACGAGCATCACGCTCCCTGGCGGCGGCAAGCTCGGCGTCTACGAGCCGCGTCACGCATCGCCGGTGGCGAAGGCGGGCCGCGCGGGCGCGAAGAAGGGCGGCGGCAAGGCGCAGCCGCCGGCGAAGAGCGCCTCGAAGAAGGCCGCGCCGGCGAAGCTCGCGAAGCGGAGCGGCACCCCGGCGAAGCAGGCCTTCGTGTCTGCGAAGAACCCGAAGAAGAAGAAGGGCGTCACCAAGAAGTGACGCGCGCGGGTCGTCGCCTCGCGTGCCTCGGCTGTCGTCATTACGAGTGGGGATGGCTCGACGACGACCGCTGCGCGGCCTTTCCGGACGGCATTCCCCGAGAGATCTGGCTCGGGGACGCCGATCATGCGCAGCCTTTCCCGGGCGACGGAGGAACGCGGTTCGAACCGCGTCCTCCCACCGCGGAGCTCGTCAAGGAACGTCATGCAGCGTGGTCGGCGCGCGTCGTCGTCGACGGCGTGGAGCGGATCGCCCACGAGGACGATCCGCTCGGCGCGATCGTCTTGTCTGCGGAGAAGGGGACCCTCGCACCGAAGGTCGTCGATCACGCCGCGCTCGAGATGGCGTGGCGCTCGACGAAGGACGTGGGGGCGGCGCTCCTCGTGCTCCTGCGTGCGCGACGAACGCCGGGCCTAGCCCGCGCAGTGCAGCTCACGAGAGAAGAGCTCGAGCTCGAGGGCTGCGACTTCCTCGACGATCAGAGCTGGCTGTCGATCGGGCTCTCTTTCGCGGCCTACGAGACAGTGTCGGCGCTCGCGAATGTCTCCGGAGCGTGGGTCGCGCTCGCGCCGCCGTATGGCGGCGATTACACCACGGCGCGCACCGAGCGAACGTTCCTGCGCAACCTGCTGCGCGCGATCCCGACGCCTCCGCCGCTCGAGGAGTGGATCGACCCCGCGAGCGGCGTGGGGATCGGGCCGCTCGCCAACGTGCCGCCTGCGTCGCGGCTTCCCGCGGCGAAGGTCATGCGCATGGAAGACGTCGCGCTCGTGCCACCGTGGTCGCGCGTGGGGAACGCGCGGGACCTCGAAGAGGAGCTCTCACGCGAGGTCGTGCCGGGGCATCCTCTCTATGCGCGCCAAGCGCTGCGTGCGTTCGCGAAGCGGAGCGACAGCGACGACGTGCTCTTCGTGGGCGACGGTCTCGTGGCGGTGGTGCAGCTGACGTGGGCGAAGGAGACGAGCCCATCGTTGCCGCGCGTCGAGTTCCATCCGTCGCTCGACGCGTGGGTGGCGCGGAGGATGCGTCCGGATCAACGACAGCGCGCCGGCACCGACGCGCGCGTGTTCGCGTACGCGTTTCGCTCGCCGCATTCGTTCGAGGCGATGGTGATGGAGAAGCTGCCCGACCGTACGCGATGGGATTGGATCGTGCGCGACAGCAGCTGGTACGGCGAGTACATCTGGGGCAAGAGCGGCGCTACCCGCGTACGTATCTTCACCAAGGACGATCCCTGCGCCTTCGTCGCGCAGGTCGATCTCGTGGGAGAGGACGACGGAGGTGAGGGCTGGCTCGCGATGAACCAAGCCGTGACGAAGGTGGAGATCCTCCGCGCGCTGGACGCGACCGACATCGAAGAGACGACGCCGGAGTTCGAGTGACGTCCTCGACGCACGGGACGATCGCCGCGGGGCCGCGATGGGGTCTTGGCTGGGCTCAGCGAACGACGGGCGGAACGACGACGCTGTTGATCGGCTTCACGCTCGCGCCGCCTGGGTACGCGTAGCTCACGTACTGCGAGTAGAAGCTCGAGCCGAGGCCCATTGGGCCCGTTGCCGCGGATCCCCAGCCCCAGACCGTGAGGCCGAACGGCTGGCCGCTCTTGATCTCGTGACGGCCGTTGTTGCACTTCCCCTGCGGCTCGAAGTTACCGCGCACGAGATCGATGCGCGCGTATTCGTACTCTCCTACGGGCTGCCAGCCGCCTACGATGCCCGCGCAGTCGAGGTCGACGTCGGAGAACTTTCCATCCTTGCCCTTCGTGCGCACGAGCACGAGGTTCGTCTCGGGGTACGTCGGGTCGGTGAAGAACGTGTACGACGAGAGATACTCGCCGGGCGGGATCACGTTCACGAACTCGGGGTCGCCGCGGCCGTCTTTCTCGTCGGGGTCGAACTCGCCCGCCCCCGTCATGTGCGCCCTCATGTAGAACGGGTGCCGCGCGTCCTGCGCCTTCACGACGAACGGCCCCGATGCCGCGAACTCGACGACCTGTCCGAGGGAGAGCGAGAGCGGCGCGCCGGGCGGCGTCGCGGGGAGCCACGTGAGCGTCGTTCCGTTCACCGCGCCGACGACGCGCCATGGCGGCGACTCCTCTTTGCCTTCGTACCGATTCCGATAGCGCACGCCGACGTATTCGCTGCCGAGCGCGCGCACAGGCGGGATCTGTTGATGGCCCGTGTCGGCGCAGCAGCTCTTGATGCTGAGCGACGACTTCCCGCCCCAGAGGCCGACGGGCACCGTGGATTGGATCACGCTGCCGATGAGCGGCGCATCCTGCGTGAGCTGGAGGATCTGACCGCGGTTCACGGTGTACGTGACCGGCGTGTTCTTCTTCGCGGCGGGGATGCCGGTGCCGCCGGCGATGTCGTTCGAGGCGCTGATCGTCACCTTCGTGCCGTCTTGCTGGCCGACGATCTGGATGAACGGCTGGTTCATCGGGCCGGCGCCATACGCGTCGACCGCGATGTAGTTGGTGTCCCACGACGTGACGGGCAAGAGCAGCGTCGCGCTCGTCATCGCGCTCTGCCCGCCGCCGTACGGGAAGATGTCGTACGCCGCGACCGCCGCCGACGTCACGATGTGGAACGCCTTGCCCAGGCCGGTGCCGTGCGTTGCGGTGTCGACGTCGGTGATGGCCGGGTTCACGCCCTGCGGGCAGTTCGTGTTGAGTCCGAACGTCGGAAAGACGCCGCCCTTCCTGTTCAAGAACAGGATCGCGACCTCGCCGGGCGGGATCGTGCCCGTGGTGAGCGGCGTGTACGTGAGCGACTTGCCCATGCCCTTCGGGATGTACGCGAACTTCGTGACGTCGAGCGTCGAGCCGCCGTAGTCGACCTTCACCGAGACCGGCTCCACCCACGTGTTCGTGATGAACGCGGCGAAGCACGCGCCTGCTCCGTCGAGGATCACGTCGGGCGTGGCCACGTAGTACTCGCAGCCTGTGGTGCTCTTGGGGTTCGACTTGGGCCCTTTGCAGTTCAGATCGGCGCCGCGGCCTGCGCCTTCGGCTTCCTGATCGAACGTCGCGTTCGGATCGGTGCTCGATCCGGTTCCGGGCGCGTTCGGATCGTCGACGCGCTCGCGGCTCGATCCGCAAGCGGAGGTCATGTGTAGGGTGCACGCGATCACGACGGAGGCAGCGAGCAGGGGCAGGGCGCGGCGGCTCATGGTGAGGCGCTTGTTACTCAGCGCTGCATGCTCGAGCTAGCACGTCGCGCATGCGAGACGCGTTGGTGAGAGATCACG
>JACXTT010009586.1_pt1 | contig 13214 bp, 12 predicted proteins | sample 9270951 | NCBI WGS metagenome assembly JACXTT01 (sample SAMN15532306, study PRJNA645909) | rock metagenome | isolation source: weathered quartz diorite | place: Puerto Rico | collected 2017-06-21
GAAGCTTCCAAGTCGGAGACGAACCCACCCAGCACACCCGCGGGCTCCGCTACCGGGCTGGCTTGGCCATACTCTACCTGGGCCGGCTCAGGCGTAGGAATCGTCGTGCGAATGGGCATCTTGGGCAAGAATTCTTCCCCAGGAGCGGTGCCAGGAGCGGTGTGCAGATCAGGAACAAATTCTCTGTCAACCACCCGCTTGGATCGTGCCCGGGAAGGTATTTTGGTTTCGTCCGCGGCCGGAACCTCATCCGCCTCTTCAATGGAAACTTCCTCCACTGGTTCCGCTTGCATCGAGTTCGCGGTTGCGTCGGCGGACTCGATTTCCCGCCAGATTGACGCCAGCTGCGTCGCGCCAGGTTTCAGCTTCTCCAGCTTGGCGAAGACCACGCGGGCCTGTTCAGGCATGGCGTGTGCCAGATAAAAGCGAAGCTCTTCGACTGTCTCAGCGATGGCTTCCGCGTGGGCCTGGGCCGCTTCAGCGTCTGGAACTTCGGCTAGTTCCCCCGCAGAAGCTGGGGCTGGTTGATCTGAGACTTCGCCCTCCCACTCTGCGGAAATGTCAATTTCACTGGTGGCCGCAGACGGCTCCGCATGCGCTGCAAATTCGCTGGAGTCTGGGACCATAGGAGCTGCCGCCTTGTGAAAGAAGAGTCCCGAGGCTGAAAGTCCAGCGGCAGGAGTGGTGCCGGCGGCATCATCGTAATCTGCGGCATGATCGAAAGTTATGGGTTTCGAACTTTCAACCGTCGCTGCCTCAAAGGGCGCGGCTGACGGCGTCTCCTCGGTTGCAGCTTCGAGGGCCTTGTTGGAAGTGCGCTCTTCGTACTTATCGGCCAGATCTCTATAGCGGGTAGCTTCGTCTGGGTGTCCCGCATCGTGATAAAGCTGCTCCAGATTGCGGCAGCAAACCGCGGCTTCGCCGAAGCGGCCGGCCCGCGTGTGCAAAGCTGCCAGCCGCTGGTTCAGGCGCAGATCACGAGGGGCCTTGGGTAAAGCGGAAAGCAACGGTCCCAGCGCCTTGGCCGGCATGTTGTAGGAAACGAATAGTTCGGCATCGGTCAGAGCGGCGCGCACAGCCAGTGCGATGTCGTCGGGATAGCGTTGGTCGATAAAAGGTGCGGTAGCTTCCAGTTCCTCCACCAGGACTGCGCCCTCCTCCGCCGTGATCAGTCTTGTGCCAGCTGCGCCAACGCCAAGTTTGGCCAGTACCTGCTGATAGTTGCGAGCGTGTAACTGATTCTGGGGCTCCAGCTGCGTGAGCTTCAGATAATAGTCCCGGGCCTTCTCAAGATTTCCGGAGTGGACGCAGGCATGGCCGAGCAATTCGTAGATCTCGGTCATGTGCGTACTGTCGCCTGCCTTTTGGGAAAGATCCAGGATCGTTTCCAGCGCCGGCGCGTTTTCACGCATGTGCCCGATCAGGGAATGCAAAGTTTCGATCACCTTGGTTGAATCCGTGGACACCATACGATCGGAGTAGAGCTGGTAGACCTGCAGAACTTCGGTGTAATTTCCGGCAGCCATGAGGGCGTCGGCATAGCCGCTAATGGCGCCCGTGTCGTTGTGGATAGTACACAACTTTGCGGCTAGCGTGCCCGCTTCGGGCAAGCGTCCGTTCTGCAGATAGGCCTGCATGAGCGCGCGCAGTCCCTCGGGATGAGTGTCGAGATCCGCTACCTTCTCCAGGTTCTTTATGGTGCCGGCCATGTCGCCGGAATCGAACGCGTTGCGGCCGCGCAGCAGCAGGGCCTGGCTGTTGCTCGGGTCCAACGTGAGCATGCGGCTCAGAATTTCCTCGGCCGGACCCAGTTGACCCCGGGTGCGCAGGCTGTCCGCGGCTGCGGCGAAGAGTTGCCAGGCTTCCGTCTTCTTGTTGAGCCGGATGTAAACCTCGGCCAGCCGGGTGCGCATGGCTACATTTTCTGGATCCATTTCCAGTGTCTTCTGGAAAATCCGGACGGCCTGCTCCAACTCGCCGGAGCGCAGAAACTCTTCCGCTACCTGGAGGTATTGCGCCCGGGCGTCATTAAAAAGACCCTGTTGGGTGTAAAGCTCGGCTAAGCGAAGCACAATCTCCAAGGTAGGCTTCAGCTTGGTGAGCTTCTTGTACATGGCGATGGCTTTGACGGTGAAGCCCTGCGCGGCATAGGCGTCGCCCACGCTCTTGAACGATTCGATCGCCTTGTCGCTCTGGCCGAGACGGGCGTAGAGGTCGCCAATAGTATTGGAGACGGTGAGTTCCTTGGGGTCAGCTTTGAGGACCTTTTCGTACTCAGCGATGGCATTTTGCAGTTTGCCCTGCTGGACGAACTTTTCCGCAGCGCTGAGAGCTTTCTGTTTGTTGAAGCCAAAACCGAACGCCATATGCTTGCTGACTCCAGGTCCGATCCAGCCTCGGCCAGGAAACATCTTCCCTGGGAAGCTCGACCGACAGGTTGGCCACCCGATCGGCCATGTCTGCCGATCATACGAGGGATGGTCTTTCGGACAAGGGTCATTGTAAGGCGGGTTACCGAGAATCGTATGGTTACTAAGGGTTACCGAAAGGGAGTGTACGACCGAGTTACGACCGGAACCAGGCAGCCATGCAGGAAGCAGCACAATGAATCGGAGCGCAATTCGCCCCCTCCGAAAAGACGATGACAGCTCCGTTGTGGTTGCGGCGGACAGCAGTTCCTAAGCTGCCAATACTGCCGAAGGATGAGTTCCTGTAACATCGTCACAAGTCCACCGGTGGGCTGGCCGGTGGCACGGTCGATTTAGGGAAGCCTCGCTTCGCGGCCTCCGCCGCACGCTTGCTCGGAGTAAAAGACCTCATTGGTGGGCCCAGGGATAGGTTAGCTCTTTCGGGAACTGGGAGAATCATGGGCAGACGGCTTACGTGGGTATCGCACCAGCGCTTGACGGGCTGGGCATGTTCTCAGTGTGGCTGGACTTTTCCCGTCCCCTCCCTGCTGACCGATCCGGAAGCCAAAAGCGCCTATGACCGGCTGGCTTCGGGCAAGTTCCAGGACCATGATTGCGCGATATACGGCCCGCCGACGCAACTGGCCGACTCCGATGGTTTCTCGGCGCGCGCGAGAAAATTGGTTACTCGAGGCTTCAAGCCGAAAGACGCCGCCGAAATTACGTTGCGGGAGATCATTTTCGAAAACCGCGACAATGAAGCAGCTGCCAAGAAAGCTCAGGCCGACGCGGAAGACTTTCTCCGTCATGTGAAGGACGGGCTGATTTGACCAAATCACGGCTGAGAGGGAAATTCCCTTATGACCTGGATCCGTACCATTCCGGTCTCCCAAGGTGACGAAAAGCTGCGTCAAGCTATGGAAGGCCAAAAGGCTCTCTATCCCAAGGAATACACCACGCCAGTTCATCCCACCGAGGGCGGGGGGTCGTCGATTACCGAGTCCCACAGCCTGATCCCCGAGGCGCTATACCATGCCTTCGCCACATTCGGCGTGTTGATGTCCCCTGACTTGCCGCTCTCCCGGCGCCAGCACGAGATGATCACAACCGTGGTTTCGGTCACCAACCGGTGCGTTTATTGAATCGACTCACACGCAGAGTTTCTGCGCCGGGTGACGTTGGACAAGGATCTGGTTGATGCCCTGGAGAATGACTACCCCACCGCTCCCATCACTCCACAGGAGCGGGTTATGCTCGACTACGCCGTGAAAATTACCAAAGACGCGACCAAAGTCTGGAAAGACGATCATGAGCGTCTGCGTGCCGCCGGCTTCGACGACAAGGCCATCCTCCAGATCACGCTGATCGCTTCCTGGTTCAATTACATCAATCGGGTGGCGGACGCACTGGGCGTGGGACGGGAGTAGCGCAGGTGCGTGTCCACTACTCCGCTCCCGTATCTATTGCTTGCCAGCCTGATGCTGCGGCGTGAACTTGGAATTTCCGCCGAGCAGCAGAGCAGCGGGGCCCTCACGTTCCGCGATCCATTCCCACGCCCGGCGGCCGTTCGCATCCAATGAGCAGCGCGCTTCGGAGTAGTCAGCTAGCCGGTTTAGCACTGTGGTTACCGAGGCGATCGGATCCTTGTGGCGCTCAAGCAGTTCAGGAAATTTCCGCTGCAGGGCGTGACAGACAAGACGGGCGCCCAGCGGTTTACCGGCCTCCATGAGGACCACCCGGCAAGCCCGCGTGAAACCTGGCTGCCGGCTGGCCGCCTTGCGATCGAGAAAAGTGAGCAACTGCTCGCTAAGCACAGAGTCGCCGAAAATGTTCGCCAATCCTGCCAGGGTTTGTTTGATAGTGCCAATTCGCTTCATGAGCTCAGCGCGCCGCTGCAGTAATTCATGAAGTTCCCGTTCCGCAGAGCGGATGACCTCCTGGACATGGGGGTCAGCCGCCTGCGATTGCCCATTGCTTCCGTTCATCGCTGTATTCATCGAGTTCTCCCCTGTGATCGCGCTGGTTCGTCGTCTACTGCGAGTTGCCCACGGCGACGGTTTGAGTGCGGCCGGAATGCCGCTTCGCCGTTTTGACGGACGACTTCGGCAGCGGCAGCTGCTGGCCAATGGAATTGTTCTCCTCCCAGACCTGTGCCAGCGAATAACGGCCGCCCTCGTGATTGAACCGCAGTTTCGGCGAGGCCGGCGTCTTCAGCGTTTGGACTGAGTTCGTCAACACCTGAGCCACGGTATGGCCTTGGGCGTCCCGTATGTCCAGCAGCGCGGGCGCAGTGCTCACCAGCGAGTAGCACCCAGCGGGAAAAGCCTGATCGCCCACGGAGAATTCGAATGGAATATTTGCCTTGATGACCCGCTCGATGCCTTGCGCCTGGGCCGTGGACCCAAGCGTCAAGACGCCCAGAAGAAGTGAAGTGAGGGTTCGTGCGACAAAGTTCTTCATACAACCTCTCCTTGTTTTCGACTGCTGTTATGGACTGCTGTTATGGAGCGCCGGTGTTGTGTACGGTCGCGATCTTTGCGGACTTAGCGAATCCTTGAGCCGGAGTCTGTCGTCAAACTGTTCGTGCTGGCTATCCGGTTCTTGCCGTCAATCCGTATTTCCGGCGCCCCTGGGAGTTGGACGTGACGAATCACATATGAGATTTATTGTTTGTTTTCATCCAATTGATGAACTACACTCATGGTGAGATGAGCCCGAAACTGGAAGTCCGCCACCTCAAGCTGCTGGTGACTGTGGCCGAAGAGGGCAGTGTCACCGAAGCCGGGAAACGGCTGCACCTGACGCAATCCGCCCTCAGCCACCAGTTGCGCGATGCGGAAGAAAAGCTGGGCACGGCGCTATTTCTGCGCCTGGGAAGGAAAATGGTGTTGACCCCGGCGGGCGAACGGCTGATCGCGTGTGCGCGCCGAGTGCTGGACGAACTCAGCAATGCCGAAGTGCAAATCGAGGGACTGAATGGCGGAGCGAGGGGTGAGATACGGCTGAGCACGGAATGCTACACCTGCTATCACTGGCTGCCGCCAGTGCTGCAGAAATTCCACGGCAAGTTTTCGAAAGTAGAGGTCAACATCGTGGCCAGTGCCACCTCCGATCCGGCGGCCGCGCTGCTCGCGGGCAAGCTGGACGTGGCCATCATCAGTTGTCCGCCGCGCAACAAGAGCCTGCGAGTCACACCCATGTTTGAGGACGAGCTGGTTCTGGTGATGTCGCCGAAGCACCGCCTCGCAGCCGCCAGCCAGATCAGGCCCAAGGATCTGGAGACTGAGACCGTCTTGATCTATCCTCCGCGAGAAGAAAGCACGCTCATCAACAAGCTGCTGAAGCCGGCAGGAGTGGAGGCACAGCGGGTTATCGAAGTCCCGCTCACGGAAGCGATTGTCGAGTTATCCGCCGCAGGCACGGGTATCGGGTTTCTTGCCCGCTGGGCTGTGGCGCCCGCGGTCGAAGCGGGCAAGGTGGCGATCCGACCAATCGGAGGCCGTGGGTTCCGGCGTCAATGGCACGCTGTGACGATGCGTAACCAGCCCACGCCACCATTCCTCGCCGAGTTCGTGAACCTGCTATCGAACTTCTGCCCCAAGAACGCGCGGCGAATGTCGGCGTAGTACACCTGCCAAAGCGATACCATCGTAAGCATGGAGCGGCGCTCCGTTGTCGGATACCTCGAGAACTTTTTGCGGCGAGGCGGGGAGTGCGCCTACGTTCAGCGCCGGGGATACCGTTCCGTCCGCTGGACCTACCTTCAGGTGGCCGAGGCCGCATTCCAGTTTGCCCGCGAACTGCAAAAGCGCTCCATCGGAAAAGGCGACCGCGTCCTGCTGTGGGGACCGAACTCGGCCGAGTGGGTGATGGCGTTTTTCGGCTGCGCGCTGCGCGGTGTCATCGTCGTCCCTGTTGATGATGCCGGGGCTGCCGACTTCGCCCAGCGGGTGTATCGACAGGTCGAGGCCAGGCTTCTGCTGTGCTCGCGTGAGCACGCCCAGTTGTTTCCTTCTACCTTAGGCGAAGTTCTCATTTTGGAAGACCTGCAAGAAACACTGTCGGGCCATTCGTCAGCGCCTCACGGCGCAGTGGAGATCACTACGGCGGATACTCTCGAAGTGGTCTTCACTTCCGGGACCACCGCTGAGCCGAAGGGGGTCGTGATCACCCATGGCAATGTCCTTGGCAATATCGTGCCGCTGGAAATTGAAATTCAGCGATATCTCAAGTACGAACGCCTGGTGCATCCATTGCGCTTCCTCAACCTTTTGCCTTTGAGTCATGTGTTCGGCCAATTTCTGGGCATCTTTCTGCCTCAACTCATGGGTGCCACGGTGATTTTTCAAGAGGCGCTCAAACCCGCTGAGGTTATTCGCACGATACAGCGCGAGCGAGTGTCTTTGCTGGTCGCGGTGCCGCGCATGCTGCAATCGCTGAAGGAGAAAGTTGAGCGCGATCTGGAAGAGGAGAACGGTCTGGAAGGATTCCGAAAGCGGTTTCAAGCCGCTGAAGGCAAGCATTTTCTACACCGCTGGTGGATCTTCCGGCAGGTTCATGGCCGGCTTGGATGGAAGTTCTGGGCGTTTATCTGCGGCGGAGCGGCGCTCGACCGCATCACCGAAGAGTTCTGGGGTCGACTGGGTTACGCCGTCGTCCAGGGCTACGGCCTGACCGAAACCACTTCGATCATCAGCGTGAATCACCCCTTTCGTCTGGGCAAGGGATCGATTGGCAAGGTACTGGCAGGCCGCGAGGTCAAGCTGGCTCCGGATGGAGAGATCCTGGTGCGCGGCAGCGGCGTTGCCACCGGATATTGGACCGGACAGGAACTGCAGCCGATAGCGGGGGAAGAGGGGTGGTATGGGACCGGAGACCTCGGGGAACTCGACGCTGAGGGCAATTTGTTCTTCAAGGGGCGGAAGAAAGATGTGATCGTCACTCCCGCCGGCATGAACGTCTATCCCGAGGACCTCGAAGCCGCGTTGCGCCGCCAGCCCGAAGTGAAAGACTGAGGCGTCATCGCGCTGCCGAGAGATGGAAACGCCGAGCCCTGCGCGGTGGTGATTCTCCGGGATCGCAATGCCGACCTTGAGCCGGTGGTAAGGCGGGCGAATGAAGCCCTGGCTGAGTATCAGCGCATGCGGAACTGGCTGGTGTGGCCGGACGAGGACTTTCCCCGCACCTCCACCCAGAAGCCGCGCAGCAACGTAATCCGGCAGGTTGTGCTATCCAGGCCGAGTAATAGGCCGGCTGACGAAACCTCCTCAAGCCCGTTGACGGAGTTGATCACGCGCATCACGAGACGTCCCGCCGCAGGTTCGGGTTCAAAGGCCAACCTGGAAACCGATTTGAATCTCAATTCGCTCGACCGGGTGGAGTTGATGGGCGCGCTCGAAGACCGCTACCAGGTGGATCTGAGCGAGGCCGGTTTTGCCGCAGTGAAGACGGTGGGCGATCTTGAAGGTCTGCTGCAGGGGAAGCTTTCGTATCGACTGAAGTATCACTACCCGAGATGGGCGCAGCGCTGGCCCACAACCTGGAATCGCCTCCTCATTCACTACCTGCTCCTTCGTCCAGCGGTCTTCCTCCTGGGCTGGCCGCGCATTGTGGGACGGGAAAACCTGCGCGGTGTTCAAGGCCCGGTCCTGGTGGTCTGCAATCACATTGACGACGTGGATGTCGGCTTTGTGCTGACCGCGCTTCCTGCCCGCTTGCGTCACAAGCTGGCGACAGCTGCCGGCGGGGAAGCACTGGAGGCTTTGCGCGCTCCAGCACCAGGGAGAAGTTTGCTAGGCAGGGCTTATGACCGGATCAAATGGTTTCTGGGAGTGGCCCTGCTCAACCTGTTTCCCTTGCCGAGGCAGGCTGGGTTCCGGGAGAGTTTTGCCTACGCGGGAGAATCGGTGGATCGCGGCTATAGCATTCTGGTTTTTCCCGAAGGGCACCATACTACGGACGGCAAATTGCGCCCGTTTCGCGCCGGCGTTGGCCTGCTGGCGAACAATCTGGCAATACCGGTCGTGCCGATGCGGATCAGCGGATTGTACGAATTGAAACAGGCCGGGAGAAAATTTGCCCGGCCGTGGCAAGTCCAGGTGAAAATCGGGCCGCCAGTTCAATTTCCCCCTGACAGCGATCCAGGATGGATTGCCGGCGAGCTGCAAAAGAAGGTGGAGGCGTTATAGAGCAGGGAAGACTTCGCAAATCGTTGTTTATTGATCTTGTTACTCCTCCGGGGCAAACCTTCAGAACGGCGCGCGCATCGAAGTGCCGGAGTGTAATATTTTTCTAATGCTGCCTTTGCAGCACCAAAATCGGTAGCCCAAAAATTCAGCGGAGGTCGCAAGTCATGCGTTTGAATCTGAAGCAATCATCCCGGGTGGCGATCGCTGTGGTTCTTGCTGCAGTTTTCGCTCTCCCTCAAAACCTGGTGGCAGAAACGGCGAACCACCTGGTAAGTCCTTCCGAGCTTCAACAGGCGGCGGTAAAGGCCTCGGCTGCAAGGCGGCAAAATCGGGATGAAGTTCAGCAGTTTTTCTCGTCGGAACAAGCTTACAATGCGCTGAAATCAGCGCATATGAACCCGGAGCAGGTAAAAGCCGCGGTTTCCACCCTGGACGATGCTGAACTGGCTCAGTTGGCCTCACGGGTACACAAGGCGCAGGCCGATTTTGCTGCCGGTACACTCAGCGACCGCGATCTGATCATCATCCTGGTGGCGATTGCAGCGCTCATCTTGATCATTGTTGCCGTCCGATAAGGTGCCCACATGTTCGGCCGGTCGGTCAGAACAGTCCTCGTCCTGCTGGCGGTCTGCGGCGCACTCCTCGCCGCGGACCTTCCGGGCGTCTGGCTCGACGTTCCTTTCGTAAAACAGGAGAAGGACGCCTGCGGCGCTGCCAGTATAGCCATGGTGATGCAATACTGGCAGCACCAGCAAGGCGAGACGGCAAGCCAGGACTCCGACGCAATCCAGATCCAGCGCCTGCTCTATTCCGCCAAAGCTCATGGCATCTACGCCTCCGACATGGAACGCTACTTCAGGGAAAAGGGATTCGGTACGTTTACAATTCGCGGAGAGTGGAGAGACCTGAAGCAGCATCTGGACAAAGGACGGCCGCTGATTGTGGCCCTGAAGCCCACAGGGGCCACACCGCTGCATTACGTGGTCGTGACCGGCTTGGACCCGGAGCAGGGAATTGTGATGGTGAACGATCCGGCGCAACGCAAACTGCTCAAACAGGATCGTCCAGCATTCGAACGGGAATGGGCCGCGGCCGGAAACTGGACGCTCCTGGCACTGCCTCAAACCCACGCTCACTGAGTTCCAATGCCGTTCTGATATTCCTTGTCTTCGCTCTTGCAGCTCCGGGCCGTGCTCAAAGCGACCTCTCCAACAGCCAACGAGTCGATCGAGCCAGGCAGCTTTTTACCGAGCAGCGTTGGCAGGAAATTGTGAGCCTGGGCGAGTCGGCGCAAAATCCATCTGCAGACCTCGATTTCTACTACGGGACGGCCTTGGCTCAATTGGGACGCCTGGTAGATGCGCAGCAGGCTTTTGCGGCCGGAGCCCGGCTGCAGCCACATGACAGGCGGTTTCCGCTGGAGCTGGCTGGGGTGGCTTTCAAGCAGAAGCGTTATCCGCAAGCGGCTCGCTATCTGCGCCGGGCGCTCCGCCTCGATCCCCACGATTCCTACGGCAACGACTTTCTCGGCACTGTTTACTTCTTGCAGGGAAACCTCGAGGCGGCGCTGAAGTATTGGAACCGTGTAAACAAGCCACAAATCGCAGAAGTGCAGACCCTGCCCATGCCGAAAGTGAATGCGGCATTACTCGATCGCGCTTTTGCGTTCGCGCCAGCCAGCACTCTGCATCTTCCGGATCTGCTGACCACCGACGTTCGGATCCGCGGCTTGGGGATTTTTCCCAGCTATCAGTTTGATCTGCAGGCGCGCGACGACGGTAAGTTCGACATTCTTTTCCGCAATCGCGAGCGCGATGGTTGGGGCCGAACCAAACTGGAAAAATTATTCCTTCTGTTTCGTGGGCTCCCGTTCCAGAGCATCACTCCCGAGGTTTACAACCTGCGGCATCAGGCGATCAACCTCGTTTCCATGTATCGCTGGGACGCAGAGAAGCGCCGGATCTTTGCTGAACTCTCCGGTCCGTTCGAGAGAAATCCGGCATTTCGCTATGGATTGATTGCTGACCTGCGCAGTGAAAACTGGAATATCCGGAACTCGTTTCGGGGACCAGCGCCGCTGCTGGGGAGCCTAAACCTGCGCCGGGAATCGGTGGGCGCAAGTATTTCTTCTTTTGAGAGCGGTCGCTGGTGCTGGTCTGCGGGAGCTGAGGTTTCGCACCGTGACTTCCGTAGCGTGATGTCCGGGGTTGCACTGACCCCCAGCCTGCTCTCCAAAGGCTATCAGCTCAAGCAATCCGCCCAGTTGGATGCTGCGCTGTGGCGTTTGCCGGAGAGAAGAATGACACTAGAAGGTGGGCTGTCCTCGCAGGCGGGTCGCCTCTGGTCGCAGCCTTCTCATTCTTTCGAGAAGCTGCAAGGTTCGGCGCGCTTTCACTGGTTTCCTCAGGCCCAGGGCGACGACTTTGAAGTGCAGCACCGGATCAGGGCTGGCCAGACATTCGGGGAAGTTCCCTTCGACGAACTCTTCATGCTGGGGTTGGAGCGCGACAATGATTTGTGGATGCGGGGACATATTGGGACGCGCGACGGCAGGAAGGGTAGTGCGCCCCTGGGGCGTGACTATTTCCTATCCAATTGGGAAGCCGATAAGAATGTGTATCGCAATGGAATCTTCACGGTGAAGCTCGGTCCGTTTCTGGACGCCGGTAAGATTACCGATGCGTCCGCCGGATTAGGTTCGCACAAATGGCTCTGGGATTTGGGCGGGCAGGCGAAGGTGCGAGTCTTTGGAATTGGAGTGGCTTTTTCTTATGGCAAAGACCTGCGGTCGGGGAACAACGCCTTCTATGTCTCGATGCGGTAGGGGCGATTCTACTGCCATTTTGCCGATGCCGCCGTTTAACGCGATCGCGCTATAATGTCGGCCATGAAACGCACAGCTTTGTTCTCTATTGCACTATTACTGCCAATTTTCGTTCTGTCGATTACGGCAGGGGCCAAGTCCACGGCCAAGACCACAGTCGAATTGAAAAACGCTCAGGGCAAGAGCGTAGGAACAGCCGTGCTTTGGAGTGAAACCGGCAAAAGGGCAAAGACGGGTGTAAGCATGAAACTCGACCTCCACGACTTGCCGCCGGGAGAGCACGCGCTGCACTTTCACGGGAAGGCGCAGTGCGATGCGCCGGATTTCAAGTCGGCTGGCCCGCACTTCAATCCTGAAGGAAAGAAACATGGCTTGGAAAATCCGGAAGGCCACCATGCTGGCGATATGAACAACTTCACCGTGAACGCCAAAGGCCATGCCAGGCTCAGGGTGCTGAACAAGGAAGTAACTCTTGGGGATGACAGCCACTCGCTATTCAACAACGGTAGTACCGCCCTGGTCATTCATGCCAAGGCGGATGACCTGAAGACCGACCCGGCGGGAGACGCGGGAGATCGCATCGCCTGCGGGGTGATCAAGAAATAGCGAACCTGGTTGAATACGCTCAATCACACAGTTTGAACAGGTTATCCACACCGGAGAAGGCTAAGAATACAGTTAACACCTTATGGACCATGTACTTCTTAGGTGGCTGTGCCGGTAGTGTGTGGAGTCTGAACAGCGGAATCGAAAGGCGGCCTGCCGAAGGTGTTTCAGATTAGTCATAGCTCCCCTCCACCTGCCACTGCCCGCTGAACAAATCCCGGACCAGACGGTAGAGCGTGATGCCGGCCGTTTCCTGCAAGGCGATATCCCACTCGTCGCGCGACCATCCCTCCTGCTCCCACCAGTCTCCGGAGGTGCGCCAGGGGCCGGCTGCCCAGAGGATCGCCCCACATATTTCTTTGCGTTTGGGGCACGCGATGCGCGTGGGCCTGCCTTCGTCCAGGGTCACAGTGGCGCGCACCGAGGGACGAAAAATACGCAGTGCGGTGACAACGTCTTCCCCGGTCTGAAAATTCGAGTTCGAGAATGGCTGTTCTGAAGCGCGTCCATTGTGGTTTTCATTCTGCTCAGGTTTTTGCCTGCGGGGGGACGGCTTCGCACCGCGCTGATCTTTACCTTTACCACCGTTAGGGTCGCCGTTGGGGGCAAAGTGTTGCATCAGGAATCCTTCCGGACGGTGAGTGTCCAGCAATCGCAGCGATCCAACTTTATCTTGGCCGACGATTCCCGCAATCCTAGCTAGTGTGAGCTCAAGTTTTTCCGGTTCCGGGGACGGGGGGAGAAATAATCCGCTTTGCCTCGCGCGCGGCCGTACCGGTTCAGCCGATAGATGAATCTTCACGATGGGTGCGCCGGGTGGGTGCGCATTCAAATCAAGCTGCAGCAGCTTGAGAAAAATTTTGGGATCGAGCAGGGGGACAGGGAGGCGCAAGGTGCGTTCAAAAACCTGCCGAGCTTGCCCTCGACGGGCAAGAGTGCCCGTCCCCACATAGTCGGTGGTTTGTTCCAACATCAAACCCAGACGAAGTTCCTGGGTTGCCAGGGCTCGCGCGCCCAGCCGGGCACATAATTGCTCCAATAGCCGGCTCAAAAGAAACGCCAGAGGCTCGAGCAGCACCACGGGATATTCCAACTCGACGGCTTCGTCAAAAACAAGAGGCAACTCGACCGGAACCAGGGTTCGGAAAGTTCTGCCACGTGCCAACTGTTGCAGACGAATGCCTTCCT